>Ga0308160_10001174_pt1 | contig 39306 bp, 37 predicted proteins | sample PhyFR1_FD_201036 | JGI IMG/M metagenome (GOLD analysis project Ga0308160, IMG submission 201036) | Phyllosphere microbial communities from UC Gill Tract Community Farm, Albany, California, United States - DLSLF.R1 | ecosystem: Host-associated > Plants > Phyllosphere > Unclassified | place: USA... | reverse complement strand
CCCTTAGGCAGCTAGAGCGTATGATTCGTCGTTTGCGACTAAAAAATGCAAATTTGATTTACGAGAGAAAATGCGCTCTCGGCATGCATCTATGAGTTTCATCACCAGCGTCGAAGCCAGAAACACCCCCAAAGTACAAAGCGATCATAGCATAAATGTCAAAAATTACGACCTCTTTTCTAAACATTTACACAACTAGATGCGCTTAATTACATTATTGCGCTAATATTTTACTTTTCAAGTCGATTAAAAGAAAAAATTATGAGCTATTTACTTGCACTCGATCAGGGAACAACTTCTAGTCGGGCGATTATTTTCAATGAACATGGACAAGTTCAGGCAACCGCTCAACTAGAAATCACTATCAAAACCCCACATTCGGGTTGGGTTGAGCAAGATGCCCAAGAAATCTGGACGACACAAATTGCTGTGGTGCAACAAGCACTGGCCTCTGCGCGCATTCTTGCCAAAGACATTAAAGCCATTGGGCTGACCAATCAGCGAGAAACCACCGTTGTTTGGGATAAACGAAATAGCAAGCCACTCGCGCCTGCCATTATCTGGCAAGATCGCCGTGCGACCGAGTGGTGTAACCAGCTGATACAACAAAATTTGCAGGATAAAATTCAGCATAAAACAGGTTTACGCATAGACCCCTATTTCAGTGCTGGAAAATTGGTTTGGTTACTGGAAAATGTAGCTGGCTTGCGCGCTCTTGCCGAACAAGGACATGTGGCTTTTGGTACGGTCGATAGCTGGTTGATGTGGAACTTAACCCAAGGCGCTGAACATGTGATTGAAGCCAGCAATGCGTCACGTACCATGCTGATGAATCTGCAAACTCAAACATGGGACGAAGAACTGCTTGAGCTGTTTAATATCCCCCGTTCCGTTTTACCCAAAATCATTTCCTCAGATAGCTATGTTGCCGACACCGCCACCGGTTTGCTCGGTGCCAATATCCCGATTACCGGTATTTTGGGCGATCAGCAATCTGCGCTTTTTGGTCAGTCTTGTTTTGATGTAGGCACTGCGAAAAATACCTACGGTACCGGTTGCTTCATGCTGTTTAATACCGGCCATCAAGTTCAGTTTAGTCAAAACAAATTAATCAGCACACTTGCATGGCAATGCCACGATCAAACCACTTATGCACTGGAAGGCAGCGTGTTTATGGCTGGTGCCATCGTGCAATGGCTGCGTGATGGTTTAGGGATTATTCAAACTAGTAGCGAAGTGGAAAAACTGGCTTGCCAAGTGAATGATACCGACGGCGTGGTGCTTGTGCCTGCCTTTACCGGACTGGGTGCGCCGCATTGGGACAGTGATGCTAGGGCGCTACTTTGCGGAATGTCTCGAGGAACCAACAAAGCCCATATTGCCCGTGCAGCATTGGAATCAATTGCTTTTCAGGTGTCCGATGTGCTCACCGCAATGCAATCCGACATTGCCCATCCGTTGAAAGAATTACGGGTAGATGGTGGTGCCAGTCGCAATGATATGCTGATGCAATTCCAGGCCGATATTCTCAATGTTCCGGTACTGCGCCCGAAAATGCTGGAATCGACTGCATGGGGTGCAGCGGCGATGGCAGGTTTAAAAGCCGGTGTATTTTCCAATCTGTCAGAGATTTCCGAATCTTGGCAATTAGACCGTGCATTCGAACCGAATATGCAGGCAGATCAGCGTCAAAGCCGTTTAAGTCAGTGGCAAACCGCTTTAAAACGGACACGGTCAGATATTTAAAATTTAACTGTAATATTCCTTATCAAAAAAACCGCTGAATTCAGCGGTTTTTTATGACTTAGAGAATGAGCATTAATGCGCGTGACCGCCGCCACCCATACCTAATTTAGGTCTTGGCGCGAGCCAGACAATCAATGCAGCAAAAACAAAGACCATCGCTAAAATTAAAAACACATGATTGGCAGAGAGCGTTAATGCCTCTTTATCCACCAGACTCGATATATAGCCCAGTGCACCTTCTGAACTCATGCCACTTTGCATCAGGGTATTCTGAACTTCATCTACATGTAAGTTGGAAACCATTTCACTACGGGCAACTTTGGTGTGGTCATCCCACAACGTTACGGCAATAGAAGCACCGATTGCTCCAGCCATGGTTCGCAAAAAATTCATTAAGCCAGCAGCAGATGCCATTTCATGTGGCTGCACCGAAGCCAATGCCATATTCGACAAAGGAATAAAGAAAAATGGTACAGCAAAACCTTGCAGAATTTGTGGCCATGCCAGTGCCATAAAATCGGAATCCGTGGTCCAGAAAGCACGCATCAAGGTCACTACGGCCAAAAGACTTAAACCAAAACTGGCTAAAATCCGCTGGTCATATTTGGTCGCCATTTTTGCCACAATCGGTGACATCAGCAAACTGCCAAAACCCATGGTTGCAGTGAGATAACCTGCCCATGTTGCGGTATATCCCAAGTTGATTTGCACCCACTGCGGAATCAGGACAATACTGGAAAAAAATGCACCGAAAGCGAAAGCTAAGGATAAGACTGAGAAAGTAAAGCCGCTATATCTAAAAATCTGGATATTCACCACCGGATGCTGTTCGGTCAGTTCCCAGATAATAAACAGAACCAACCCGACGACAGTAATCACCGCCAAGACACAAATAAATGTACTGTTAAACCAGTCATTTTCATGGCCAAGATCGAGCATGAGCTGCAATGCGCCAATCCATAAAATCAGCAAAAACAACCCAATGGTGTCAATTCTGATTTTTGAAATTAAAGTTTCCGCAGGTTTTAATAAGCGCAATGCAGCAATCGCACAAAAAATTCCCACTGGAATATTGATAAAGAAAATCCAGTGCCAGGACAGGTTATCACTGATCGAACCGCCTAAAATTGGACCCAGAATCGGGCCAACGACGGTAGTCATTGCCCACATGCCCATGGCTTGAGATTGCTTTTCTGGAGGGAAAATACGCATCAGCAAGGTCTGACTTAGCGGCATGATTGGCCCGCCAAACAAGCCTTGTCCGATCCGGCAGAAAACCAACATTTCCAGACTGCTGGATAATCCACAAAGAACGGAAAAAACCGTAAAGCCAATCAGGCTGATCACAAACAGCCGCACCGCACCAAAGCGTCCTGCGAGCCATCCGGTCAGTGGTACACAAATCGCTTCTGCAACCGCATATGAGGTAATGACCCAAGTCCCTTGCGAACTGGACACCGCCAGACTGCCGGTGATATGCGGCACTGAAACATTGGCAATGGTCATATCCAGAACCACCATAAAGTTGGCCAAAGCCAACACAAAGGCAGCAAGGATCAGGCGTCCCCCTTTCAGGTCGCCAAATGGTATGTAGTTATTGTTCATAAGCCACTACTTCGAAGCGAGGTTAATTTTCGCTTCCATCGACAGGCCTACGCGTAAGGGATGCGCGGCCAGTTCTTTCGGATCAAGTGCAATACGCACCGGTAGACGCTGAACCACCTTAATCCAGTTACCGGTCGCATTTTGTGCAGGAATCAAGGCAAATGCCGAACCTGTCCCCCCCGAAAAGCCCACGACTTTGCCATGAAACTCGACATCATCGCCATATAGGTCAGAGGTCAGAATAGCCTCTTGTCCGGCTTGTACTTTTGCCAGATGGCTTTCTTTAAAGTTGGCATCGACATAGAGTTTATTAATCGGCACCAGCATCATTAACACGGTGCCCGCAGCAACACGCTGTCCAACCTGAATATTTCGACGCGCAATCACACCATCAAACGGTGCTTTAATTTCGGTGCGTTCCAAATCCAGCAATGCCTGTTTCAATTTTGCCTGAGCAATCAGTACATCTGGTGTTGAGGTTTCATTACTGCCACGAATTAAGGCTTCATTTGCAGCCAAAGTACTTTGCGCCGCTTTCTGACTCGATTGCGCTTGAGCCAAGCCAGCTTTGGCCAAATCCAAACCAGCCTGAGCATTATTCACGGCACTTTGTGCAGTACTGAGTTCTTCTTTAGAGATTGCACCTGAAGCACTCAATTGGGCACGTCGTGCCAAATCATCCTGTGCCTTATTCAGCTCAGCTTGGGCTTTAGCCACCTGAGCCTCTGCACTATGAATGCCGTCATCACTGACAAACACCTGCGAATTTAATGCGCTGCTATTGGCCTGGGTCTGTTTGTATTGACGTTTTGCCTTTATTAATTCTGCTTGCGCCTGTGCAAGCGCAATTTCTGCATCACGATTGTCCACACGAACCAGCACATCGCCCTGTTTGACCTGCTGCGTATCGCTGACCATTACCTGCCCGACCTGACCATTCACCATGGAGGTAATCGATGCGGTTTCTGCACCGACATAGGCATTATCGGTACTCACTGAACGATTCAAAAATAACGCCCAGATTGCATACAAGATCACTGCAATAATAAAGATCAACGCGACCAGACTTAAGGCTTTCTTGCGTTTTGTTTTTGCAGTAGTGTCCGAAATGTCTGCGTCTGGTTGTGTTTCTGGCAGGGTATTTTGCGCATCTGTCATTGATTATTCCTAAATCCAACAGACTTGGTCACTACACATCATAGCTGCCGTTCGGATTAATCGAAACGAACCGCTATGCAAGACAACGAATGTCAGGAGATGGTGTCAATGAGAAAGTCATTTTTTCTTTAAATATTGAGGCGCATTTTAATGACAAAAAATCATGATGTGATAATAAAAATGTAACTCACCAGTCTTTAAAAATAAATTCGGCACTGAATTTTCATTCAATGCCGAATAAACAGGTTATTTGTGCTGGTTTAGCACACTGAGCTTAAAGCCAACTTAATAAGCATACGATGCAATTGCAGTCGCAATCGGCTTATCTTCATCATTGACCAAGGTCATGCGCATGGTGCAGCCCTTGCGACCTAAACGTAAGGTTTCAGCACGCGCAATAAAATATTTGCCACGGCCCGGCGCCAAATAATCGACCCGCATATCGACCGTTGCCAAGCGAGTGACTTTTTTAATGGTGTCCGGCAATTGATCCGCTTCAGCCTTTTTATACAACTCGCCCATCGCAACAATACCACCAATACTGTCCAAAACCGTTGCGGCTACACCGCCGTGTAAAATCTGAAAAGCGACATTTCCAATCATAAAAGGCTGCATTTCAATATAGGCTTCAATTTGACCATCAACGACACGCATGACCATCTCGTTGTGCTTGAAGTAAGGAGAGCTATTGAATGCATGACACAATTGCTTCAGGACCACATCGATATCCACTTTCGAGCCCAAATGAATACTGCCTGTCCACTTTTTATCTGAATCACTCATAATCTGCTCGAATACCTTAATTTGAGAAATAGCTATTAACTTTTGCCCCAAAATTTTATTCTGGGGCTACAATAGCCATAGTTTAATACTGATCATTGAGATTGTTATGACTTATACGTTCAATCGTCCTGCATTTCCTGCGACTCGCATGCGCCGAATTCGAAAAAATGACAAATTGCGTTCTATGGTACGTGAAACCCAGTTGACGACAGATCATCTCATTTACCCAGTATTCGTACTTCCGGGACAAAACCAAACCCAAGATATTCCAAGTATGCCGAAGGTTCAGCGACTTTCTGCTGATCTGCTGTTAAAAAAATCAGAACGCCTGCTTGAATTAGGGGTGTCTAAACTGGCTTTATTCCCGGTCACACCACAAGAAGACAAAAGCTTAACGGCAGAAGCTGCCTGGCATGAAGATGGCTTGGTGCAAAATACCATTCGCCTGCTCAAAAAAGAATTGCCAGAAATGGTGCTGATCACTGACGGCGCACTTGACCCTTATACCACGCACGGTCAAGACGGCATTATTGATGACAGCGGTTATGTTTTAAATGATGAAACGGTTGAATGCCTGATTAAACAAGCCTTAAGTCATGCTGAAGCCGGTGCAGATGTGGTTGCGCCAAGTGACATGATGGATGGCCGTATTGGCGCAATTCGTGCTTCGCTTGAAGCCAATGGGCATATCTATACCAACATCATGGCGTACTCGGCTAAATATGCATCTAGCTTCTACGGCCCGTTTCGTGATGCGGTGGGTTCATCCAGCAACTTAAAAGGTGGCAACAAATACAATTACCAGATGGATATCGGCAACCGCGCTGAAGCTTTGCATGAAATTGCACTGGATATTCAGGAAGGTGCAGACATGGTGATTGTAAAACCGGGTATGCCTTATCTCGATATCGTGCGTGAAGTGAAAGATACTTTTGGTGTTCCCACTTTCGTTTATCAAGTCAGCGGTGAATATGCGATGCTGGCCGGTGCCATTCAAAATGGCTGGTTATCTGACGATGTGATTATTGAATCACTCATGAGTTGCCGCCGTGCCGGTGCTGATGGCATCTGGACTTACTTCGCTGAAGAAGCTGCGCTTAAACTTAAAAATATGAAATAAGGAATAGTGGCTTAAGCGATGAAAGTTGCCATTATCGGAGCAGGCATTAGCGGCCTACTGTCTGCTTTAGAGCTTGTGGAACAAGGCTGTTCCGTGATTATTTTCGATCAGCAGCAAGCGGGCAAAGCCGCCTCCTGGGCCGGTGGTGGCATTCTTTCTCCGATGTATCCATGGCGCTATCCACGCGCGGTGAATCAATTAGCGCAACACGGTAAACCGCTGTATTTAGAATGGAATGAAAAATTAAAGCCTGTTACGGGCATTGATTTTGAAATCCATGATACCGGCATGCTGATTTTGGATGAAAGCGATTTTGACATCGGACAGCGCTACGCCCAGCAGTTTGATGAACCGATGCAGCAATGCCAACTGCTACAACAGCCACAACTCCGGCAGATTAATCCGCATATTTCCGAGCAATTTAACCAGGCACTGTATTTTTCGCAGTTGTCTAATATCCGTAATCCACGCCTGCTCAAATCCATTATCAGTTATTTAAAACAGCACCCGCGCGTACAATTCTATGAAAATACCTGGGTGGATCATTTTCATATTCAACAGCAACGTGTGACCTCTGTTCAGACCCAATCCGGTCAACAGGTTCAGGCCGACCAGATTGTCATTGCAACCGGTGCATGGTCCGCGCACTGGTCGCAACAATTGAATCTGACCATTCCGGTCAAACCCGTTCAGGGACAAATGCTGCTGTTTAAAACACCTGAAAAATGGTTGCCGACCATTTGCATGAATAAGGTGATGTACCTGATTCCACGTCAAGACGGGCATGTGGTCTGTGGTTCCAGTATGGATGAGCTGGGTTTTGAACATCGTCCCAATGTTCAAACCCAACAGAATATTTACAAAGCCTGTCTGGAGATGGTGCCGGAACTTGAACAGTTTCCGATTGTGAAACAATGGGCAGGACTCAGACCGAGTTCGCCTACCGGTGTGCCCTATATCGGGAAAATGCCAGAGTTTGATAATCTATGGGCCAACTTCGGACATTTCCGTAATGGCTTATGTATGGGACCTGCCTCTGCACGATTATTAAGACAGCTGATGCTTGAGCAACCCACATGTGTAGATCCTGCCGCTTTTAGCACTCAGAGATTAAAATCTGAAGTTTAGGTACCCGCTAAAATATCGGCCAGAGCCTGCTTTAAAGTGGGGTATTTAAATTCAAATCCCAGTTCCTGCAGTGCTTTCGGCTGTACATATTGACCGTTTAAAACCAGTTGTGATTGTTCACCCAGCATCCCCTTCAAAACAAAAGCCGGCAAACAGAATAAAGGTTTACGATGCAGTTGCTGTGCAGCGGTTTGAGCAAATTGTCCTTGAGTCATTCTTTCTGGACACACCACATTGAAAATTTGTGTGCTGGTTTCATTTAACATGAGAAATTCAATTGCACGCAGCACATCCTGAATATGCACCCAAACCACAGGTTGCCGGCCATGTCCAATTTTCCCAACTATATTCAGTTTAATCGGCAACAGCATACGTGGAAGAATGCCTCCCTCCTTTGCAAAGACGATACCGAAACGTACGATTTTGGTATTCTGCTGCTGAAAACTTAATGCTGCCTGTTCCCATAACTGGCACAGTTCCGACATAAAAATAGATTGTGGTGCAGACTGTTCAGTACAAATTTCTGACCATTGTTCGGTCGGATCAATACCGTAATAGCCCACTGCAGAACCCGAGATAATACGTTTCGGGAAAATCTGTCTTTTTTCTAAATATCGATACAGCTGATGAGTGATTTCAACCCGACTCTGAATAAGTTGCTGCTTTCGTTTCGCTGTCCAGCGCGCCTGACCAATATTTTCACCGGCAAGGTTAATCACATAATCAATGCGGTCGGTTTTAAGTTGATCCAGACTCTGCACCCAGGTCAGATCGGGATGGTTGGATCGCTTGTTTTTCTGACGGGTCAACCCAAATACAGCATAATCACGCGCCAATAAATAAGGCAGTAGATGCGAGCCGATAAAACCACTGCCACCCGTGATCAATACAGATGCTTTTTGCATTTTTTGAGCGCTCTTGTTTTTTTCTATCTATAGAGCAAGCTCATTCAAAACTCAAGCACACATCGGTTTCAATTAACCAAACATTTTTTTCGCCATACGCTGTGCCTGTTTGCCATAAAACCAATAGGTCAAAATATAAAGTGGGATCGCAATAAGTAAAAACATAATCAGCACCACACTCATAAATTGTGGATTTTTCAAATAGAGCAGGAAATTCTGCCAAACTTCCGGATCGCCCTTGGAAAAAATTAAAATCCCAAGTAGCAAAAATGCAAGGTTATACCCCCAAAAAATCAGGCTGAAGCCCAATGTTATTTTTTTTCGTTCTTGCTCGCTTGGCGCACGCTGTTGTTGTTTTAGAAACTTATACAGCACTAAAATCATGGCAGCCAGGTAAGGAACAACGGTGAGAATGCCACCCATGCCTCTAGGCAGTAAGGCTGCGAGCACACCGCAGATACAGGTAAAAATAAAGCATAAAAAGAAAAACCATAAAAAATATCGACTTAGTGACACCGTATACCTGCATAAGCAACTTTTAGACAAGCAGTATAAAAAAAAATGAGTTTTTTTTCATTTTATTGTCAACCAATCTGTAAACCTCTGCGTTATATAGGGTAAGAAGTTCATAAATCCGTTAATTTGGACCGGCATCCACAATATTTTCGGTGAACTTTTCCTAAAGCAATAAACTTAGTTTCAAGTTTTGGTAAGGAACAGCAGCCCAAGCTAAAACTTGTGACAGATTTTTTTGACCGACGATTTCATCATCACTCGAATCGTCGGTCTTTTATTTTCTATAGTCTATTTTTTTATTTTAGAGATACATTTAAAGCGCTCACTTCACCAAATACCCGATGGATCACTGAACTATAAGAATAATCAATTGATCTCACTCATGAATGATGAAAAACTATTTCATTCCAAAAATGAGTTTTAAACCCAGTAAAGTCATCACCCCACCTGCAATACGGTCAAATAGTGCTTTAAATTTTAAATAGACTTTTCGTGGACCTTCAGCCGACAATGCAACCGCAACCAATGAATACCAGCCTGCATCAATAAAGAAACACAGCACCGGCAAAACCACATAAAAATAAGCAGGAATATCTTTGGGTAAAAGTGCCGTAAAAATACTGGCTAAAATAATCGCAATTTTAGGGTTGCTCATTTGCGTGATTAAGCCCAAACGATAAGCTTGTTTATAACTCATCGGTTGAACTGCATCATCTGCAGCATTCATCGGCTGTTTGGCATGTTTAATAATTTTAAAAGCCAACCACAGCAGATATAAACCACCGCAAATTTTTAAGATCAGATAAGCAGATGGCACAGCCAGTAAAACGGCTTGCAAGCCCATCACGGCAAGTAAGCCAAAAATGGCAGCGCCGGTACCTGTGCCCAGAGCAGTAAACAGACCATGTTTACGAGAAATCGCAATTGAATTTTTAGCAACGTAAATAAACGTTGGCCCTGGGCTGATTGCACCCAACATTAAAGCCAAAGTAATTGAGCCTAATATCAATAACGATTCCAATGCTTTTTACCTTAAATCATGAGGGAAAATGTGTGGGCCAATTCTACGTGTTTTAGGTTCTTATTACCCTAATAATTTTATCTTTATGATCAATTCCACAAGCATATTTTATACTGATCGCAAAATCAGGCATCTACATCAAATTTTCGTAAATCTGAGGTAGATGCCTTATATTTCTTTGCAATCTCTTACTGCTCAGCCACTGGCTTGATTTCTTGGGCATTGAGCTGTGGGAGACGATAATCATGGTCATGAACTGGCATACCACCAATAATCATGGTTCGGACTTCGGTTTTCGGCTTGTTATAGTCATCTTTTGCATCACAAGCTGTGAGCAAAAACAGTACGCAAATGGATAAACCCACGGATAGCTTTTTCATCACATATCCTCTTTTTCATCATTGTTATATTTTCTAGCTTAGCATCAATGCCTGTTTTTTGATCATTTTTTTATTTTTTTAATTCAACTCTTTAAGATATTTTTACAAATAAACATCGGTTATAAACTTACTAGGCACAGTAATGTCCATTCAAAATTAATTTCAACCCACTGATTTATAAAAATTGAACGCGTCTACCCTGGCATGTCTATGTAGCAATTTGCGTAGATCCACGCTCTCAAGCAGATAACGCTCAAGCACAAGCAAATACTCTCAAGCCAATAATATGACTCTAGATAAAAATATTTTGCGTACAATACGATTGAATATTTAGGGATCATGATGAAATGTTTGATCAGATTGCACAGTCAGTGACCTACCAAAAACTTAATCTTGATGCTGCTGTATCAGTCACGATCAAGCGATTAGATCAAATTCATCCGCAAATCTCCGGCAACAAGTTTTTTAAACTGAAATACAATTTCTTGGAAGCACAGCAGCAAAGTTTAAATAAAGTCCTGACTTTTGGCGGGGCTTATTCCAATCATATTGCGGCAACGGCATATGCAGCGCATTTATTTGGCTTCAAAAGCGTCGGGATTATTCGCGGTGAAGAACTGGCAAGCAAAGCCTTGAATCCGACTTTAGCCACGGCGCAGCAGTTTGGCATGCAACTGCATTTTGTTTCGCGTGAACAATATAGACAAAAAGATCAGTCTGAATACCTTATTGAATTAAGGCAGCAATTCCCTGAACATTTTATTATTCCTGAAGGTGGAACCAATCCGCTTGCCATTCAAGGCTGCAAGGAAATTTTAAATGCCGAAGACCTGCAAAATTATGATGTCATCTGTTGTGCCGTTGGTACAGGCGGAACCCTTGCAGGAATTATTGAAGCAAGTTCAGCGCATCAAAAGGTTCTGGGTTTTTCAGCCTTAAAAGGTGATTTTTTACAGCGCGATGTACAACAATGGACGACGAAGCAGAACTGGCAAATCACCGATGCTTATTGCTGTGGAGGTTATGCCAAAACCACGCCTGAGCTTTTACAGTTTATGCAGTCTTTTGAAGCCGAGCATAGTATTCCTCTAGAGCAGGTCTATACCGCCAAAATGATGTCCGGCATATTTGATTTAATTGAACAAAATTACTTTTCCAAAGGCACACGGATTTTGGTGATTCACACTGGCGGCTTGCAAGGTCGCTACGCTGGATAAGATCAAGCCTGAAATTGAGAGCAAAATTGTCTATAATGCCCTGCTTTTATCTCCCGCGAGTTGTCCCATGTCTACAAATCAGTACGATGTCATTGTTTTAGGTGCAGGTGCATCAGGTCTGATGTTGGCATATATGGCGGCACAACGTGGTCGTAAAGTTTTGGTGGTGGAGAAAGCCAACAAAGTCGGTAAAAAAATTCTGATGTCTGGTGGTGGTAAATGTAACTTTACCAATCTGTATGTCGAACCTGAAAATTACATTTCCCATAATCCGCACTTTGTGATTTCAGCCTTGACGCGTTATACCAATTGGGACTTTATTGGTTTGGTTTGCGAACACGGCATTGAATACGAAGAGCGCAAACACGGTCAGCTGTTTACCTTAAACGGCGCTAAAGAAATTTTAGCCATGCTGCTGGCTGAATGCGATAAAACCGGCCTGGTAGATATTAAGACCAGTTGTGAAGTAAAAACTGTAACGCCTGTTGAAGGTCAAGGTTTTCAAGTGGCTACATCTATGGGCTATTTTCAGGCTGAATCTGTAGTGGTGGCAACCGGTGGTTTATCCGTTCCTACACTGGGTGGTTCAGGCATTGGTTATGAGATTGCCAAACAGTTCGGCCATCATGTGCATGCGACCCGTGCAGGTTTGGTGCCTTTTACTTTTTCCGATCAATTCAAAGAAGTCACAACTCGTTTAAGCGGCAACGCCGTTGATGCAACACTCTCTAATGATTTAAACAGTTTTACCGAAGCCCTGCTGTTTACCCATCGTGGTCTAAGTGGACCAAGTTCACTGCAACTCTCCAATTATTGGGATGTCGGTCAGCGCTTTAATATTAACTTCCTGCCTTATATCAACCTGGTAGATTTCTTTAAATCGAAGAAAACCAGTCAACCCAAAGTCTTGCTGCGTACCTTGTTAAATGAGCATCTGCCTAAAAGTGTAGTACTCGAATTACAAACACTCATCTGGACTGAATCGGCAGATCTGGCGATTGGGAATTTGAGTGATGAAAAAATAGAACAGATTGCTCAGCGCTTGCATGCTTTTGAAGTGAAACCTTCAGGAACAGAAGGTTATCGTACTGCAGAAGTGACTTTAGGCGGTGTGGATACTACAGAAGTTTCATCCAAGACCATGGAAAGTAAAAAGCAGAAAGGTATTTACTTTATCGGTGAAGTACTTGATGTATCCGGTCATTTAGGCGGTTTTAATTTTCAATGGGCATGGGCGTCTGCACATGCCGCATCACAATATGTTTAAAAGAGGTTTATCCTAAGCCGATTATTCTAGATAGCATGTATCGAATAAACGAACAGGTTTAGCCTGCTGTAAACGAGCAATTGTGATCTCGATTTTCACAATTGCTTTTACCTCAAAAAATTTCAGCATTATTCAACCTGGTCTAAAGTGACTTAAAAAATTTATTTAATAACATCATTGTCTCCTTTATTATTGTTATTTATTTATCTAAATATCTATATTTTATGAAATAGTTCTTTTATAAACAGCCTAAAAACTCAATAAAAATAATCATGATTTAACTAATTCTCATCTTGTTTTTGTGGTGGTGTATCTGCTGCATCATCATGTTTTAACTGTTGATCTGCTGGCTTCAGCTTAGCAAATACGAACCGATAAGCACTAACAAAGAATCCTGCGGTAATTCCTGCAATCACAATTGGCGCAATAAAGTTATTGGGGCGTTTTTTTGACATTTTTATTTCCTTTTAATTTTTGCATTAAAAATCGACCACATCACTGTGGCCGATTTTATCTCAACTTAAGCGATTACTTGTTGTCATCTTTAGGGTTGAGGTTAGGGTTGGGATTGATGGTATTTGGGTCTTTGTCAGGATGAATATCAACTTTTGGCTCTTCTTCACCGGTCGATCCAAATGGATTGTTTTTTGGCGGCTGTTGAGGATTAACAGGTACAGAATCTGGAACGGCTTGATCTGTATCTAAAGTTGTATCATCTTGAGGTGCCGTGGTCAGTGACGCAGGTGTCGGATTGGATAATGGGAATCGACTCTCTGATGCAGATTTTGCAATGTCAGAAGGTGTGGAAGGCGCGCCTCCATCCATTTCCAATTCAGAAGATTTATCGACTGAAGGATCAGTGCCTTTACCTACGTCTTGTGTACCATGTTCAGTAAATTCTTGCGCAGCATGGGCTGAGATTGAATCTGAACCATTTGCATGGGTTGCGGTCATAATATCTGAATTGTCCTGATGTAAAGGATTGGGTTCTTTCGCATCTTTCTTACATTTATGAATTAAGTCATTCAGTACTTGTTCTGCAGGCTGGCGTCCACCCAGACCAAAGGCCAGAGCAAAGGCAACCGCAACTGCGCCCAAGGTTAAACCGAAGGCAAGATTAACGATGGAATCGGCAATACCCATTGCACGTAAGCCCATGGCAATGACCAAGCCTATAATCAGAATACGAACCAGGTTTGCCAACCAGCGTGAACTGTTATATTCACCACGACCAATGACTTTCGCAACAATGTTTGCTAGCCAGAAACCGATCATCAAGATGACAGCACCGAGTAAAATATTGGCACCGAACTGGATAAACATCGAGATCAGCGCACTGACCTGTTCAAATCCAAGACGGTTTGCAGCTTCTGATACTGCAAATAGCATGGTAAAGAAAACGATCATGTATCCAACAATGGTCGATACTTTGGTTGTTCCCAAAAAGCGTTGCGCATCCATTTTGGCAGGCAATTCATCAACACCTGTGCCAGCCAATACATCAACCACCAGATTAGCCACGAAACGTGAAACCACATAGGCCAAAATCAGAATTAGACCTGCCGCAATAATATGCGGGATGGCATTCATAATTTCATACAGCATTGAAGTCGCGGGTTGTGAAATGGCTTCAATACCTAAGGCTTCAAATGCAATAATCAGCGCAGTAATAATAATCACAGCGAAAACAAAAGAGCCTAGTACTTTTGGCAAATTAGAATTTTTCAAGAAACCAATTTTTTGCGTTTCATGCTGTAAATTTAAACTGCCGACCAGACCTTCAACAATGCCGCGTACAATTTTTGCCAGGATATAACCGACAAACACGATAACAGCAGCAATAAAGATATTCGGTAAGTAGGAAACGACATCACTCACCATATTCTGGATTGGGAATAAGAGCCCGTTCAGTCCTAAAATAGACAATACAATTGGCAGGAATAACAACAAAATGAGCCAGTAAACAATATCGCTAATATTCTTGCTGATCGGACTCACGCCAACATCGGCACTCAATTTTTCATCTAGCTGGGTACGGTCAAGCAGTTTTTGCATGCCGACTTTAACCAGATTCGCCACAATCCAGCCGATAAAACCAACGGCTATTGCAGCTAAAAGTTGTGGAATAAACAATAGGAATTGTTGAATCATATTGCTAAATGGCCCACTCACACTGGTGAGATTAAGCACATTTAATGCACCTATGACTGCAATGATCAGCACAATCCAGAACACGATACGCGATACGATGCTTTCAATATTTGCGCGATGTCCAGTTGTGCTTGAAAGCCGTTGATTTGTCCCTAGTTTTTCTAAGAGTTTTTTAATTCCTGCTGCAATAATAAGAGCAAGAATCCAACCAATCAATAAAATGGCAACAGCGGCTAGAATGGGATGGAACTGGTTCCAGTAATACATGGCATCCAATTCACCCCCTCTAGGGCCTCCGGAAAAATATTCATTCATGTTGTATTTCCTCTTGTTATTACTTATTGAAGTCTTACTGCATTGAAGCGCTTTATTATCTTGACTAAGTTATCTTGACTAAGCTTATGTGAGCGAGCCGAACCAAAAATTATTAGGTTAAAAACACATTAGAATTTGCTTATTTTTAATTCAATACAAACCATCATAAATACAACAAAAGCGCACATTTGATTGCAAAAAAGCCCTAATCTTTTCAGACTAGGGCTTCAAATATTTACTTGAATGTTATTCTTTTAATTACCATTACTTTTCCCCACGCCTACATTGTCAGCAGCATTGGTAATCGCATCACTTTCACCTGCTTCAGTTGCAGTATCCACATCAGTTGCGACTGCTTCATCGGTTGCAGTGGCTGTTCCGGTCGTTGGAGTGGTATTGTTTGGTGTTGCTGGTTGGGCTGAAGGATCAGGATGTCCAGGAGGCGCATCTTTAGCACCTGGTTCGCTATCCGCAAACATGTAAGCCAGTAAGGCAATCAGAAAAATACCTACAATAACCAAGATATAAACAGGCAAGCGTCGCTTTTGCGATTTTTCTTCTGGAGTGATTACATGAGGCGGTTTATTGAAGTCGTGTGGCATATGCCTATCCCCTTTTTATTTGTCATGTCCGTATTTTTATACTAGCAATACTTGTTACCCTGTTATGTATAGAAGCATAGTGACATGGTGAATACATGTAAATTTCACTTAAAGGCTTAAGCTTAAAAAATCCGTTTTGCAGTAGTTTGAACGACTGATTCCACAACTACCTCATGTTGGTCTTTCAGTTTGACACCAGAGAGCTGTAAATGTCGTGATTTTCTCATCAGTGCCATTAAACGCTGAATGGCAACGCGTTCAGATAACCCGGCAGTACGCACATTGGAAATACAGTTGCGCATCGCATCATGGCAGCCTTTATAGGCATTCCAGGTGTAATAGATGCCCATACTGTCCGGTGAACTCAAACCTGGACGTTCACCGATCAGCATCACCAGCATTTTGGCGTTTAGAATCTGCGCGACTTCATCACCCAATGCCACACGGCTACCTGTTGCAATCACCAAGGGCGCAACAGACCAGCCTTCATTGACGCAAGAATGCTGTAATGCTGCAATAAAATGCGCTGCATTATCTTCAATGGCACGCGCGGATAAACCGTCACCCGCCACAATCAGCACATCATATTCTGCTTGATGTTGCTGCTGATATTGTTCTAATAACTGCCGGGATGCTTCTGACAGTTCCCGACCTAAATCCGGGCGTTTTAAATAAAGGTCTTTATCTTCTGCACAGCTGGAAATCTGCAAAATATCGCTGTTCAGTTTCACCAATTGTTCTACCAATGCCTGAACATCAAGAACCTTTAAAACCGCATCTTTGGCCTGCGCATGGGCCAGTTGAAATTCCAGTGAAGGCTTGGTTGGTTGACTGCCACCCACGCGTCCCAAGGCAATTCGGGCATCGGTAAACTGTTTCAGTTGTTGCCAGGCATTTTGCGTAAGTTCGGGTTGAAATTGAATATCGTATTGGACTTTCATTGTTAAAGCCTCGACTCATGACAGGATTAAACGGGAAAATTTTTCAGGAAGTTGGCTTGGCCATTGCAGTTGTGAGGACTGCTGTTTCAAAATTCCCTGTTGTTCAAGCCAAGCTGAAAACTCGGGTGCAGGCTGTAAACCTAATAATTGGCGAATGTATAAAGCATCATGAAAAGAGGTGGTTTGATAATTCAGCATCACATCATCTGAACCCGGAATACCCATAATAAAATTAATGCCGGCATTGGCCAGTAAAGTTAATAGTACATCCATATCGTCCTGATCGGCATCGGCATGGTTGGTATAGCAAATATCACAGCCCATCGGCAGACCCAGCAATTTCCCGCAGAAATGATCTTCCAGTCCTGCCCGAATAATCTGTTTGCCATTGTATAAGTATTCAGGTCCGATAAAGCCAACCACGGTATTGACCAGAAAAGGATGATACTTTCTAGCCACGGCATAGGCGCGGGCTTCCATGGTTTGTTGATCGACCCCATGATGGGCATTACTGGATAAGGCACTGCCCTGTCCGGTTTCAAAATACATGACATTTTGCCCAAGCGTGCCGCGCTTTAGACTTAAAGCCGCTTCATAACCCTCTTGCAACAGATTCAAGTCAATGCCAAAAGCACGATTGGCGGCTTGTGAACCGGCAATTGACTGAAACATCAAATCGACTGGAATGTTTTTATTGGCCAGTTCTATACCTGAACTGACATGCGTCAAGACACAAGACTGGGTCGGAATTTCATATTCATGAATAATATGATCCAGCAGTTTTAGCAGTTCTGATAGATTTTGAAGATTATCGGTAGCGGGGTTAATGCCAATGACGGCATCACCATTGCCATACATCAGACCGTCTAAAATACTGGCGGAAATACCAAGTAAATCATCGGTAGGATGATTCGGCTGTAACCGGGTTGAAAGTCGTCCTTCCAGACCAATGGTGTTACGAAATTGAGTGATCACCCTGCATTTTTTGGCGACCAGAATTAAATCCTGATTGCGCATAATCTTGCTGACTGCAGCCACCATTTCAGGGGTCAGACCGGCTTGTAAATGTTGCAATTTCTCTGTGCTTGCATCCTCACTGAGGAGCCAATTGCGAAAGTCACCTACAGTAAAATGTGCAATCGGATAAAAAGCCAAGGCATCATGTTCATCCATAATTAAACGGGTGACTTCATCCTGCTCATAATCAATCAGCGTTTCATTGAGAAACTGCTTCAGGGGTACATCTGCCAGACACATTTGCGCCGCGACCCGTTCTGTTGCATCACATGCTGCAATTCCTGCCAGCTGGTCACCTGAGCGTTCAGGCGTCGCTTTTGCCATCAAGGTTTTTAAGTCTGCAAAAACATAATGATGATGAGCCACATTAATTTGATACAACATGATGCATAGCTCCTGATTCTATCTTTTAACTTCTATTTTCTAATAAGTATTATTTCAGTTCCTGTTCTGCTGCCTGAATGTTGGCAAACTCTTCTTCTGGTGTTCCGGCAACCAGTTGATTTCGGCTATATAAGAAAAAATAAAGAATAAAGGCGGCATAAATTGCGGCCGCCATCAGCCAGACTTTAGGGTCAACCACGAAGCCTGCCACAACCGCAATGGCTGCCAGAACCAAAGCAATCGATGCGGTGACGATCCCGCCCGGTGCTTTATACGGACGCGGCATATCCGGTTTTGAAGTTTTCAGTTTGATGTATGCCATCATCATCAGCACATAGGAAATGGTTGCACCAAAAACAGCCATCAAAATAAGAAGGTCACCTTCTCCGGTTAAAGACAGCATAAAACCAATCATACCCGGAATGATAATTGCCCAATGCGGCGCATGGTTGTTATTTGTTAAAGAGAGTTTTTTCGGTAAATAGCCGGCACGTGACAGCGCGAAAACCTGCCGAGAGTAGGCATAAATAATAGAAAAGAAACTTGCAATTAACCCTGCCAAACCCACAAAGTTTACAAAGCCTGCCAGCCAGGTATTTTCGCCATATACCGCTTTTAAAGCATCTACTAACGGTGCACCTGAATTTTTTAATGTATCTGCACCTGCTGCACCCGTCCCTAGAACCAAGATGCTTAATGCAAAAATGGCGAGGATGACCATGGAACCGATTAAACCACGCGGTAAGGATTTATGCGGCTCTTTGGCTTCTTCCGCTGCTAAAGGCACGCCTTCTACTGCAAGGAAAAACCAGATTGCGTATGGAACTGCTGCCCAAATGCCTAAATATCCCAAAGGCAACAATGCACTAGATCCTGTTGCTTGAGTATGTACTGCAATGTTAAACAAGTTTGCACTATTGAAATGGGGCGCCATTGCGAAAATAAACACCAATAAGGCGACAGCAGCAACGGCGGTAATCATGAAAATGATTTTTAATGCTTCACCTGCACCTTTTAGATGCATTCCCATAAACAGCACATAACACACCAGATAAATGATCCACCCCCCGATCCCAAATAACGACTCGCAATACGCCCCAATGAAACAGGCAATCGCTGCAGGAGCAATGGCATATTCAATGAGAATCGCAGTTCCTGTGAGATAGCCGCCTAAAGGACCAAATGCGGTGCGTGCAAAACTGTAACCGCCACCTGCAGTCGGCAACATAGTCGACATTTCCGACATCGCCAGACACATGCACAGATACATGATCGCCACGATCACTGTGGCAATGAACATGCCACCCCAACCACCCTGAGCCAGACCGAAGTTCCAGCCGGCAAAGTCACCCGAAATCACATACGCCACACCTAAACCGACCAGCAACAACCAGCCGACTGCGCCTTTTTTTAACTGTCTTTGGGCAAAGTATTGTTCTGCTGTATTTGCCTCGACCGGGGCATTTTCTATGACATCTTTAAGATCTGACATACGCACCTCTTATTTTATTGAATCAATAACAGGATTATGCATAAGCTATACCAATTTTTAAAATTTGGTAAAAAAGCAATTCAAGTGGCGGTGACACGACAATAAATAACTGTAATTTTTATCTTTAATCCCGAATAAAGATGAATCTGGCTTTAGGTGCTGAAACAGCTAAAATGAGCTATAATTATGCACCTTGTTTTTCATGCTGCTTAACTTTATGGCGTATCGTCAGAAATCTGTAACGCTTGATTTGGACACTGATGTCACTCATCAATGTTGCTTGCATTACACTCGTGATGAACATCTCATTGGGATTATTGAATTTAATAAGCCCAGTTATGTGCTTAAATGGGGTGACCTGGAATATTTCCGTCGTCGTACTGAAGAGTTTTCAGTGATGCCTTTCCCTGAATGCATCAACGCAATGGTAATCGATATTCGTAATATCGCACCCTTCTTGGACAATGAAGTGCCGATTATTCCTTGGCGTTTATTGGAAGAAGAATGCCCAATCCGTCTGGTGGTTCCGCAAGATCGTCTTGAACACTATGCAGGTCTGTTTGAACCGACATGGCTTACAGCGGACGTTGAAACCGCAATTCAAGAAATTCGCGAATATATTGATATGTTTGTACATTAATTATAAAAGCTGATTTAAATATCCCTCATTCAAGAGGGATTTTTTATGGCTTTTTAGCCTCTTCTTTTTATATAGGAGGGGCTTTATTTCCTCTCCTTCTAGGAGATGAGGAATATATTCCGCCAGGGAGAGGTAAATTATGCAAATACCCTTAACCCCAATCCTCTCCATAAGAGAGAACTTAAAATAATTTTTTACCAATAATTTTCGACTGCGATATTGCCTTCACCGCGACGATTCATGATCAAACCACGCGCCTTTAAGGCTTCTTTGGTATCTTCCACCATTTGCGGATTACCACATAACATCACATGACTGGTTTCAACATTAAATTCTAAACCGACTGCTTTTTCTAATTCACCATTTTCAATCAGTACAGGCAATCGGTCATGCAATGCTGCATTGGGATCACGGGTGATAATCGGTACGAATTTAAACCCGTTATGCCCTTCACCAAAAGTTTCTGCAATTTCTTGAATACGCTCAACATAAGCCAGTTCAGATTCTGTTCTTACGCTATAGACCAAGTGAATGTTTTTATATTTAGACCAGGTGTCAAAGTCTTGCAGCATAGATAAAAATGGCGCCAAACCTGTCCCTGTTCCCAACAACCAGAGGTCTTGAGGTAAAGGCAATTGATAACGTGCCAGTGTTAAAAAGCCATAGGCGGTTTTTTCCAGGTATAATTCATCACCCACTTGCAGGTGTTGTAAATTCGAAGTGAAGGCACCCTCTGGAACCACAATTGAAAAGAATTCCAAGGTTTCATCAAAAGGTGATGACACCACAGAATAAGCTCGAACCACCAGCTCATCTCCGACTTTTAAACCAATACGCGCGAATTGCCCTGCGGTAAATTTAAAATGCGCAGGTCGTGTCATGGTAAAACTGAATAAGGTATTGGTCCAACGATGTACAGATAAGACTTTTTCTAAGCTAAATTTTTCAATTGACATGATTTCAACGTGGCATGAAAGACTACGCTCATGGTAGCATGACAACATAATTTATTAATATTTTTTAAATGTTAAGGCTCTATTCATGCGCATGACTTTACGCCAGTTGGCTGTTTTTGTAGCAGTCGCCCAAGAAGGCACAGTAACCAAAGCCAGTGATGCCGTAAAACTCACCCAAAGTGCTGCAAGTATGGCTTTAGCAGACTTAGAAGATGGCTTAGGTGCTCCGCTGTTTGACCGTTTGGGTAAACGCTTGCAATTAAACGACTTAGGGCGTTATTTATTGCCGCAGGCCTTAGAAATTTTAGGCCGTTGTGATGCCTTTGAACAAGCTGCAAAAGGCGAACTGCAAAGTATCGACTTGCGTTTAGGCGCTACACTGACCATCAGTGACTATTTGATTCCAGACCTGATGGCAGACTTCCTGCAAATCCAGCCGCAAGCACATTTACAACTTCAAGTCGGCAATACCCGCCAAATGATTGAAGCTGTGAATCAATTTCAGCTTGATCTGGCGCTGATTGAAGGTTCTTGTCATCTACCGCAGTTACAATGTATCCACTGGCGTGATGATGAACTAGCGGTATGTTGCTCACCAGAACATCCACTGGCACAGCTTGAACGCGCACTCACCCCTGCTGACTTTGAGGCGGCAGGCGTGGAATGGATTTTACGTGAAGAAGGTTCAGGGACTCGCGAAGTCTTTGATAATGCGATTCTCCAAGATTTACCCGATGCCAATATCCGTTTAACCCTGGGTCATAATGAAGCGATTCTTAAAATTGTGGCGGGTGGTATTGGGATGTCATGTATTTCTAAACTTGCGATTGAGCCTTTACTTGAAAAAGGTCAGTTGGTCATTCTAGATACCCCATTCTGGCAACTGACCCGTCCATTGTTCATGTTAGTACATCGCCAAAAGTACCAGGGTCCGGGTTTAAAAGCCTTTATAAAATTCTGCGAAAAATAATTTAAAGTCATAAAAAAAGCGCCTCAAGGGCGCTTTTTTTTAGCGTCTGAATTGGCGCTCACAAGGTTCACCATCATTATTACCGTCCATTAATGTACCAGGACAATTATTTATAAAAAAAACAGCTTCCTCATATGAATGCATTTCTGAACAATGCTTTCGACCATCGCAAGTAAATATTTGCGTGTTACTTATTTTGGTATTATCTGCTATTTGTACTATATTCGTAGCCTGAGCAGATTGTCTTCGTAGAGTTTCTCTTTGATATATTCCTGAAATTAATGGAATAAAAATAGCACTAAATATCCCAACGATTACAAATCCTACGATAAGGTTTATAAAATTTAATCCGCCACTCTGCTTTTTTTGTTTAGCGTGTGAACGGTCTCGATGTGAGCGATTAGCTTGAGCTCGACTTTGCGGTGTATACATAACCGATTCAATTTTAACATCCAAACGTACAATCTGATCGGCTTTTAATTTGCCGTTCTCTTCGACAATACGAAACTTTAACTTTTCCCCCAGTTTAGGTTCGAGACTTTTATTGGGAAAATCCTTAATATGAAAAAATAAGTCTTTCGACTCCCCCTCAATTGCAATAAATCCAAAGCCACGCTCAGTGATGTAGCTTTTAACTTTCCCCTCAGTAAACATTTCAATCTCTTATTGTTTAAATCTTATGCCGAGGATTGTAATAAAAAAAGCGCCTAAATGGCGCTTTTTAATGAGTATTTCAATCATCTAAATAAAAAAATGAGATGACGTAAATTTATTCAATCAACGTTTGAAGTTTGATAACAACGCTGTTGAAATGGCTTCATTGTGTTCCAATATTTTTTTCTGTTTGGTTTTGGCTGGATTTGGATCAACACGCTCAATACGTGTTGCTTTCATCTTCTCGCCATTTTCTTCAAGCACAAATTTTACTTTTTCATTGCGCTTTGGCTCAACCTCTGTGGCTGTGGCAAAATCTGAGATATGGAAAAATATATCTTCGCCTGCCATTGAAATAAAACCGAATCCTTTTTCAGGATTGTATTTGAATACTTTGCCAAATCTATATTCTAATTTCATGAACTTTACTCTAATCTGTAAACGCTATTACTACAGTATATAAAAAAAGAGGCATAAAGCCTCTTTTTTTGATCTTTTAAAAAGACGAATTAATCTTTTTGTACAGAACCAAAGATTTTATCGCCCGCATCGCCAAGACCCGGAACGATATAACCATTTTCATTCAAACCATCATCAATGGATGCGGTAAAGATAATGACATCAGGATGAGCCGCTTCAACACGTTTGATCCCTTCCGGTGCAGCAACCAAAACCATGACACGGATATCTTTACAGCCACTTGCTTTCAATACATCAATCGCAGCAACCAGTGATGAACCTGTTGCTAACATTGGATCGATAATCATCGCAAGACGGTTTTGAACGTCCGGTACCAATTTTTTGTAGTAAGTACGCGCTTCTAAAGTTTTTTCATCACGTTCTAAACCCAGAACCGATACTTTTGCACTTGGAATAAGGTTTAAGAAACCATCCAACATGCCAATACCGGCACGTAAAATTGGCACAACGGTAATTTTTTTACCGACAATACGATCTACCGTTACTTTACCGTTCCAGCCATCAATTTCATGGTCACATACCGGCAAATCTTTGGTTGCTTCATAAGTCAGAAGCATGGTGACTTCTTGTGCTAATTCGCGGAAATTTTTTGTACTAATGTCTGCACGGCGTAGCAAACCAAGTTTATGTCGAATGAGCGGATGACGGATTTCATGAATAGCCACGGGAGAACACCTAAAAGATGAGATAAAATTACTTCTATTATAAATGTTTTTTATAGCTCTTATAAACCAAAAAGCCCCCTAACTTAGGAGGCTTTTTGCTTAAAATTAATCGTTTTTTTAGATTACTGCTGAGAAAGCATGAAATGCAGTGGAGATAAAATCTCTGCTTGAAGCGCTAACTTGATGATTGGGTCTGGGTAAACACCGATTACCAATACAGCGAGTGCAGCAGCAAGCACCATAATACCACCCACTTTTTGACCCCAATGTTTATCGGCATCAATACGTGGTGTATCTGGCGGTGTCATGTACATCACCACCATTACACGAAGGTAGTAATACAAACCAATACCAGAACCCACGATGATCATTGCAGCAAGGAACCAATGTTGCGTTGTTATCGCAGCCATAACGACCAGGAACTTACCAATGAAGCCCGCAGTCAATGGAATACCGGCAAGCGACAACATCATGACAGTCAAAGTTGCAGTCAGGATAGGACGACGCCAGAACAAACCACGGTAATCCGCCAAACTTTCTGCTTCATTGTCGTTGTTGTACGGGCTCGACATTAATGCAACCACACCGAACGCACCAATTGTTGTTAACACATAAGTGATCACATAAACCGTTACGTTACCAAGGCTTGCGTAAGTCATGCTGATTAAACCAATCAACAAATAACCAAAGTGTGCAATTGAAGAATAACCCAGGATACGTTTCAAGTTGACTTGACGTACCGCAAGGAAGTTACCCACCAAGATTGAAAGCACAGCAATAATCGTGATGATGGTTACGATTGAATCAACCAGGATTGCACCTGAAGAAAGTAAGTAACGTACAAATAAACCAATGGTTGCAACTTTCGCAACAGTCGCAAGGAATGTTGCGATTGGCGCTGGTGCACCTGCATAAACGTCTGGCGTCCATTTGTGGAACGGCGCAAGAGACAATTTAAATGCAACGGCACAGATGATTAAGCCTAAACCTAAAATCACCATCGGTTGCTGGATCGCTTGCATTAAGGCTTGAACATTGTCATAGAAAGATAATGAACCGGTATACGCATAGATATATGCCATGCCCATCAACAACATTGCAGAAGCAGTTGCTGAAAGAACCAGGTATTTAATACCCGCTTCTAAAGAGCGTGAACGTTGATGCGTATATGCCAACAGACCGTATACAGGAATCGACATCAACTCTAGGCTGATGAAGAAAGATGCATAGTGAGAGCTTGCTACCATCAACATTGCACCTGCTACCGAGCACAACATCAAGATATACAGTTCTTCACGGTTATCTGTGTAGTTTTCAATATACGCGTGTGACAAGGTACAGCAAGCAAGGGCCGCAACAACAATCACCAGTTGATAAAGCATGCTAAATGGATCAACCATAAACATGCCCATCACGTTCGATGGTGCAAATGCCCCACCAAACATAGCGAACAGGATATATAGCAAAGCAAGGTTTAAGCCCACTACAGATGCTGTTGCACTTAAATTATGGTTACGTTTAATTGCAATGAGAAGCATCACAACGATCGCAGTTAAAGCCACGATCATCACAGGAGCTAATGGCATAAGCTCAGAAAATGACATTGTGAAGTTCATGGCTTATTGGATCTCCACATTTTGTTGAGATACGACTTGTTGGGTCGCATCGACAACGTCTTGAACTGGGATATAGCTATTTGCTAACCACGCCATGCTTGAATTTGAAATATCAAGGAAGCTTTGTGGGTAGATACCAAGCCATAGTAGAGCAACGGCACACACTAACAAAATGACAATCTCACGTGAATTTAAGTCTTTCAGTGGGTTTGTATAATGTTGTTTTTGCTCTTCGTTTGGCGTACCAAACATTGCTTTGTGGATAAGGATTAAGCCATAAAGACCTGCCAACACCAAGCTGATTGCTGCCAAGATGGTAAAGGTTGGGAATTTTTGGAATGAACCCATAAGAATCAGGAATTCACCAATAAAGTTACCTAGACCCGGAATACCAACAAGGGCTGCGACAAAGAACATCAAGAAGAATGGAAGGTATTGGAACTGACCACGAATACCGCCCATTTTACGCAAGTCACGGGTATGTAAACGTTCATACACCTGACCACACATAATGAACAGTGCAGCAGATGAAATACCATGTGCCAACATCATGATCATCAGACCTTGGAAGGTCAAAATGTTACCTGCGTAGATCGCAAGGAGTACAAAGCCCATGTGCGAAATAGAGGTATAAGCCAGTAAACGTTTCATATCGGTTTGCTGGAAAGCACACCAGGCGCCGTAGAACACACCAAGTAAACCGAAGATGATTGCGATGTCTGCAAACTGTGCAGAAGCCGCCGGAAAGAATGGAATAACGAAACGCAGTAAACCGTATGCCGCTGTCTTAATCAAGATACCTGCCAAGTCGACAGAACCTGCTGTCGGTGCTTGAGCATGCGCATCTGGTAACCAGCCGTGCAATGGGAACACTGGAAGTTTCACAGCGAAACCAATGAACATACAGATCATCAAGGCATAAGCCACTGATGGTAATTGTGCATCAAGCGTATTCGCCACACCTAACAAGTAGTTGTAATCAAATCCGATCATGCCAGTCATCATGTAACCGTAAACCACAAGGCCTAGGATACCGATGAGCATGATTAAACCTGCAACCTGGGTATAGATGAAGAACTTGGTCGCTGCGTATACACGTGATTTGTTGTCCGCGCCTTTATGACCCCATAACGCAATCAGGAAGTAGATTGGTACAAGCATCATCTCCCAGAAGAAGAAGAACAGGAACAGGTCAATCGCGATAAATACACCGATGACCCCACCCAAAGACCATAAAAGGTTTAAGTGGAAGAATCCGACATTCTTTTGAATCTCACCCCATGAACAGCCAACTGCAAGTACACCCAGTAATGCAGTCAAGCCAACCATCAGTAAAGATAAACCATCCACAGCCAAGTGAATGTTAATGCCGAGGGTCTGAATCCAAGGCACCATGAATTCGGCAGCCCAAGTCGGAACTTTAGCGCCTAATTCATAGTTATAAGTACCTGATTGCCAAAGCGCAACAGTTAAGCCCAAAGTGATGAGCATACCAATTAAGGCAATATAACGTGGCAATTTGTCGTCGAACTTGTCGACTAACCAACAAATAAAACCTGCAATGAACGGTACGAGGATCAGCGCGGGTAAAATCCAGTTGTTTGTGATTTCCATCTTATTTCCCCACTACCTGAATCACGATCAAGATCATCAGCAAGACCACTACACCGAGTGACATACTTGATGCGTATTCACGCAATGAACCTGTTTGACGTGAGCTTGTGAAGCTATGACCACCTTTAACAATGGCAGGAAGCACCAACCACAAACCATCAATTGGATCACGGCCTAAAATTTTCGCAATAAACAAATATGGTTTTACAAATACGATGTTATACAACGCATCAAAACCAAGTGCATTACGGCAAATATTGGCAAGACCTGCACCCAATGTAGTTTCAGCAAACGCTTTAACTGCTTTATAAGCAAAGGCAAACAAGATCACGCCAACCACAAGACCGGCAAGTGCAATACCGACTGCTGTATATTCAGCGCCGTGTACACCCGCTTCAAGTGTTTCAGGAATAATAAACGCCGGAATTTTCGCAGAGTTTAAAATTGCTTCTACGGGCGCTTTTAAGAAGTAAGCCAAACCAGTTGAAAGTACCGCCAAGATACCCAATGGTGCCCAATAAGTCGCACCTTTGATTTCGTGATACGGTGTGTTTTCTTTACCAAAGAATACAACCCAGATTAAACGGAATGTATAGATTGAAGTTAAGAATGCACCAGCAACACCGACCCAGTACAAGCTGTTATAAACAGCAACACTTTGTCCCTGCGCCCAAACTGCACCAAGGATGGCATCTTTCGAGAAGAAGCCGATGGTCAAGAATGGAATTGCAGCCAACGCACCGCCACCAATCGCGAAGCAGGCAAACAAGAATTTGTTATGTTTGAACAAGCCACCCATTTTGAAGATGTTTTGTTCGTGGTGGTAAGCCAGAATCACCGCACCAGACGACAAGAACAATAATGCCTTGAAGAATGCGTGTGAAAGCATATGGAATAAACCGGCTTGGTATGCTTCAGCACCTACAGCCATAAACATGTAACCGAGCTGACTCATGGTTGAGTAAGCCAAGATACGTTTAATGTCGGTTTGAACCAATGCAGCAAAACCAGCAACAATCAATGTTACCGCACCTGTAATCGAGATGAACATCATCACTTCAGGTGTCATTTCAAACACGGAGAACATACGGCAGCACAGGTAAATACCTGCAGTCACCATTGTTGCAGCATGGATCAACGCAGAAACAGGTGTAGGACCTGCCATTGCATCAGCCAACCATGTTTGTAATGGAATTTGAGCAGATTTACCGGCAGCACCCAAGAACAACATTAAAGATGTCCAGATTGCAAGTGAATGGTCACCCGCTAAAACTTGAGGTGCATTGGCAACGATTGTTCCGATATGCAAAGTACCAAATTGTTGGTAAAGCAAGAACAATGCGATCAGCAAAAATACGTCACCGATACGGGTTACGGTAAATGCCTTGATGGCTGCATAACCATTTTCAGGTTTTTGGTAGTAGTAACCAATCAGCAAGTATGAGCAAAGACCAACGCCTTCCCAACCCAAGAACAACAACGCAAGGTTATCGCCCAACACGAGCAGCAACATGCTCGCTACGAACAGGTTGAAATAAGAGAAGAAACGTGCGAAGTCTTCATCACCATGCATGTACCATGATGCAAAGATGTGGATTAAGAAACCAACACCTGTCACCATGCCCATCATCAGTAATGACAGACCGTCTAGATGCAAACTCATGCCCGGTGCTAAACCACCGACATTGAACCAAGTCCAAAGATGTTGAACCTGAGCAACCGAGCCATTCTCGACAAAGCCCATACCAGCGATTAAAGCAAATAAAGCAGAAAGACCTACTGAACCTACCCCAATAATGGCTGCCACACTTTCAGGAAGCTTGTTGCGCCCCGCCGCTAAAAGGATAAAACCAATGAGCGGAAATAATACTGTTAAATATAAATAACTCATCCGCGCATCTCACTAGCAGCATCCACATCCAAATGATGGAAGCGATGGTAGAACTGAAGGACGATCGCAAGACCAATACACGCCTCTGCAGCAGCAAGAGTTAAAATCAGGATGAACATGATTTGTCCATCTGGCTGTAACCATGCGCTACCCGCTAGAACAAACGCAAGTGCAGCTGCGTTCATCATCACTTCAAGGCTCATTAACATAAATAATAGGTTGCGTCGCACCATTACACCGTAAAAACCGAGTGCAAAAAGAATGGTTGCAACGATCAAACCATGTTCTAAAGGGATGTTGCCCATTATTCTTTTTCCTTTTCCGCACTTGGTTCACGTTTACCTAGATGGAATGCTGCAACCAAGGCTGCAAGCAATAACATCGCGGCAACTTCTACCAATAGTAAGTAGTGAGTAAAGAGTGCTGTACCGACAACTTTCGGTCCAATCACCTCTGTGCCCATCACAGGACCAGCAGTGGTGTAATCGGAGCCAAGCATCCAGACAAGCACAAGGCCCATCAGGAAACTCATCATTGCAGGATATGCCCATGCAGATGAAGTGAGCCACTTACGTTCCTGATCAACCGTATGTTGACCCAGATTCAGCATCATCACCACAAACACGAACAACACCATGATCGCGCCTGCATAAACAATAATTTCAAGCGCACCAGCAAATGGTGCACCCACAATCATGAATATTCCTGCCACAGCAAGCAGAGATACGATCAAGCTCAGCAATGCATGTACAGGATTCGCGTTGGTCACAACACGAATCGTAGAGACAATGGCCACAAGTGCCATCAAATAAAATGGCCACATCATGGTAATAAGCTCCGTACGTCAACAGGCGCGCTTTCGCGTTGTGCTTGACCTTTATCTTTACCTGCTACAGCCATACCAGCTACGCGGTAGAAGTTGTAGTCAGGATATTTACCAGGACCTGAAATGAGCAAGTTTTCTTTCTCATAAACCAAGTCTTGACGAACGTATTCGCCTAATTCGAAATCTGGTGTCATCTGAATTGCAGTCGTTGGACATGCTTCTTCACACATACCGCAGAAAATGCAACGAGAGAAGTTGATACGGAAAAACTCCGGATACCAACGACCATCTTCTTTTTCTGCTTTTTGCAGTGAAATACAGCCCACCGGACAAGCAACCGCACATAAATTACATGCAACACAGCGCTCTTCGCCATCTGGGTCACGTGTCAATACAATACGACCACGGAAACGCGGCGGAACAATTTGTTCACCTGGTACTTCTGGATATAAAATGGTGTCACGTTTACGTGTCACGTGGCTGAAAACCATCCACAGTGAACGTACGATTGACCCGAATCCAGCTAGAATTTTATACATTTTGTACTCCCTGCTGTCCTAGGCCTGATTCATCAGAATCACAGCACCAGTCACCAACAAGTTGACCAACGCCAATGGCAAACAAATCTTCCAACCAAAGTTCATCACTTGGTCATAACGTGGACGCATTAACGAACCACGAGCCAAGACAAACATCATCACAAAGAATGCTGTTTTGATAATGAACCAGAATACTGGTGGAATAAATGGAATTTCTAGGTTGAATGGCGCTAACCAACCACCGAAGAATAAAGTCACGATCAGTGCTGAAATAAGAACCACGTTGACGTATTCCGCAACGAAGAACATACCCCATTTCATACCGCCGTATTCGACGTGGTAACCTTCCGCCAATTCTTGTTCAGCTTCTGGTTGGTCAAATGGATGACGATGCGTTACCGCAACACCAGCAACAATAAAGATCAAGAAACCTAAGAATTGAGGAACAACAAACCACACATCGCGTTGTGCTTCAACAATCTCACGCATGTTGAATGAACCCGCAATTGCGACCACACCCATCAGCGAAATACCCAAAAACACTTCATAAGAAATGGTTTGGGCTGCAGAACGAAGACCACCCAATAACGCATATTTGTTATTTGAAGCCCAGCCACCAAAAAGCACTGCGTAGACTGCAATACCTGCCATTGCCATAAAGAACAATAGCCCGATACTCATGTCCGCAACACCCAGTGTTGGACTTACAGGAATCACCATGAACGAAAGTACCGCAGTTGCCATGGCAACTGCTGGTGCTAAACGGAAAGTGAGTTTGTCAGCAAACTTCGGTGTCCAATCTTCCTTAAACATGATTTTCAGCATGTCGGCAACGATTTGGAACATACCCCCAGGACCGACACGGTTTGGACCGTAACGGTCTTGCCATAACGCAAGTAAACGACGCTCGATGAATGACATCAACGCAGCGACAAGCACCACCACAAGCAAGATCACAATCGCTTGAACTACAGAATAAGCGATTGGCCAGTTCTCAGCCCAAAGCGGTGTTTGACGTATTAATTCTTGTTCCATGAATTACCCTCCTACCGCGACTGATACAGGCTCTGCAAGAGATACCGTTGGTGCAAGACCAATTGGATAACCAATATAACCTGTAGGTAAATATTCAATCACTTGAACTGGAAGGCTAATGTTTGCTTCACCAGATTTCACTGTGATTTTTTGACCGTCTTGAACATTTAAGCGTGCTGCATCTTGTTCACCCACTGCAAATACTGCTTCAGGAATACGCGATTCCATGGCAGGTGTTTTCACAGTGAACTCACCAGAACCAAAAATGTGATGCATCGGCACTAAACGGAAGCTTTCCGGATGTGCAACGACTGGCGTTGGCGCAACGAAAGTACGTACAGGACGTTTTTGCAGACGATCGAATAAACGAACACCTGAATCACCGCCTTTTAAGTGACCACCCACGTTGTCTTGGAATTTGTTCCAAGCTTGTGGAGAGTTCCAGCCCGCAGACCATGCAAATGGTACAAGCGAAGACGGGGTTTGATTCCCCACATAACCTTCCATAGAGAAGGTTAATGCAGAATCGATATCGATTGGTTGTTTTGGTTCATGTACAGATAACGGCGCACGCATTGCAGTACGACCTGAATAACGGCGTGGTTCACGCGCAATTTTCAAGCCATGTACACGGTAGCCCGCATCTGGTGCCACATCTCGAATCGCCTCAAGAGCAGGAACATTTTTCGCAACAGACTCGATCACGTCATCAAGCAATGTCCATGAAATTGCCTTACCTTGTAAGCCAGTTTCAATGGCATGTAACCAGCGCCATGATTCTTTAATCGCATATTCTGGTTTGTAGTAGCTTGGGTCATACACTTGGTAGAAACGTTGTGCACGGCCTTCCTGAGAAACTACAGTACCATCACCTTCCGCGAAACTTGCTGCTGAAAGTACAATCGATGCTTTTGCAACAGTTGCAGTTTCGGCATGATCAAGCACGATCACCTCAGCTGCTTTGGCAAATGCTGCATCCACTTGAGCTGTTGGTAAACGACGGTATAGGTCGTTTTCAACCACGATAATAGTATCGTAATCTTGAGCGAATGCCTGTTCTAGGCTTAATCCACCAAAGATTGCCAAGCCCATTGAGTTCACTTCAGGAACAGTCAATGTCAGACCTGCATTTGAACCCAGGTTTTGCGCAACTTGTGCTGCCGCTTCCATGATTGCAGGGTCTTGCAAGCTTGTACCAGAGATAATCAATGGTTTTTTCGCAGCTTTTAAGGTGTCTGCAATGGTTTGTGCAAATGCTTTCGCATCGTCATCCAGACCCGTGATGTTTTCACCTGCAACTGCCGCAGCAACCGCAAAGCCTAAACGCGCGATGTCATTTGGAGAAGCAACCACTTCACCCGTTGCAACATCTGCTAAACGTGTTTGAGTCGCAGCAAGGATGTAAATCGGAGATTTTGCATCTTGACCAATACGTTGTACCGGTTCAGCCAACCACTCTTGCGTACGACGTTCAGCCGCCATTTCTTTGGCTTTGTTTTTCGCAGCTTGGCGAACAGACAATGCCATACGTGGCGCAGTCTGAGTTAAGTCCTCACCCAAAATCAACACAGCGTCATAGCTTTCGATTTCACGCATCGTCGGGTTATAGACACCCTCGGTTTGCATGATAGAAGCCGCAAGTTCCACCAGGTTCTGTTCTTTTTGAGACAGACCTGTTGAATAGTTGTCTTGACCGACCAACTCACGAAGCGCGAAGTTGGATTCAAGCGATGCACGTGGAGAGCCAATACCCAAAACTTTTTTGCCTTGAATATTTTCAATTACGGTATCTAATGCTTGATCGACAGAAACATTGCTTACGCTGGCGCCATTACGGAACTGTGGCTGACGTGGACGATCTTCACGGTTTACATAACCGGTACCGAAACGACCTTTATCGCAAAGGAAGTATTGGTTAACGTCACCGTTAAAGCGGTTTTCTACACGGCGGATTTCACCATAACGCTCACCCGGAGAGATGTTACAACCTGAAGAACAGCCGTGGCATACGCTTGGCGCATACTGCATGTCCCATTTACGGTTATAACGTTCTGAATGAGTTTTATCGGTAAATACACCAGTCGGACAAACTTCAGTCAAGTTACCCGAGAATTCAGATTCTAATGTACCTGATTCTGGACGACCGAAGTAAACACGAGAAGCGCTCGCATACACACCAAAGTCTGTACCGCCTGCGTAGTCATTGTAGTAACGAACACAACGGTAACATGCGATACAACGGTTCATCTCGTGCGCAATAAACGAACCAAGCTCCTGGTTGTAATGCGTACGTTTAGTGAAACGGTAACGACGACGGTCGTGCTGTGTCATTACAGTCATATCTTGTAAATGACAGTGACCACCCTCTTCACACACTGGACAGTCGTGTGGGTGATTGGTCATCAAGAATTCAACAATCGATGCACGGAATTCCGTTGCTTCTTTGTCTTCAATTGAAATATAGGAATTGTCAGAAGCTGGCGTCATACATGACATCACCAAACGACCACGCGTATCTTCAGGATTTGCGTATTGTTTGACGGCACATTGACGGCAAGAACCAACTGAACCTAAGGATGGATGCCAACAAAAGTATGGAATATCCAGACCCAAAGACAAACATGCTTGCAGCAAGTTTTCCGAGCCATTTACTTCGTAGTCTTTTCCATCGACATGAATTGTAGCCATAGTCGAATTCCTTAAACTTGTTCTGCGTGGCTAGCTTGAGCAGCAGGACGATTCGTCACTTTTGCTTCAAACTCGCTACGGAAATGTTTGAGTGCGCCCATAAGCGGCTCCATTGCACCCGGTGCGTGGGCACAGAAAGTTTTACCAATCCATAACTTACGAGTTAACTCTTGTAAGTGATCGATATCTTCCTGCTTACCTTCGCCATTCTCTAAAGCTTTAAGCGCTTTGACTGCCCAAGGTAGGCCATCACGACATGGGGTACAGAAACCACATGATTCACGCGCAAAGAATTCTTCCAAGTTACGGGTCGCTGAAACCATACATTGGGTTTCATCAACAACCATTAACAAACAAGTTCCTAAACGTGAGCCTGCTTTCATGATGCTTTCCGCATCCATTGGCAGGTCAATGTGTTCAGCAGCCAAGAAGTCTGTAGAAGCACCACCTGGTAGCCATGCTTTGAGTTTAAGACCATCACGCATACCGCCGGCATGATCTTCAATCACTTCACGCGCTGTGGTACCAAAAGGAAGTTCCCAAAGACCTGGGAATTTCACTTTGCCTGATGCACCGTAAATTTTAGTGCCTGGATCTTTCGATTTACCTTCAGATAAACCCACATACCATTCAGGACCACGCAGCATGATTGCCGGTAAGTTGTTGTAGGTCTCTACGTTGTTGACAATCGTAGGACGACCCCAAGCACCTGCAACTTGCGGGAATGGCGGCTTGGTACGCGGATTGGCACGGCGACCTTCAAGCGAGTTAATCAATGCAGTTTCTTCACCGCAAATATAACGACCCGCACCGGTATGCACATGCATCTCAAAGTTCCAGCCTGTTCCAAGGATGTTTTCACCCAAGTAACCTTTGGCACGAATTTGCGCTAATGCTTCATTTAAGTAAGCAGCAGCTTCGATGTACTCGCCACGGATGAAGATATAACCTTGAGTTGCTTCTAATGTATAAGCCGCAATCAGCATACCTTCAATCAATTGATGTGGAAGTTTTTCCATCAGCAAACGGTCTTTGAAAGTACCCGGTTCCATTTCATCGGCATTACAGATCAGGTAACGAGGACCGCCATCATTTGGCGCCATCAATGACCATTTAATCCCTGCCGGGAAACCTGCACCACCACGACCTTTTACAGTTGCAGCTTTCACTACATCCAGTACTTCAGCCGGTTTCATGGCAATGGCTTTTTTAAAGCCTGCATAACCTTCTAGCGCTTCGTAATCATCAGCGTTACGAACTTCATCACGCTTGCTTAAACGCCAAGTCAGTGGATGAGTTTCTGGGTTACCGTCGCCATAAATCGGTTTTGGTTCAGTATTCATACATACTTCTCCAATAACTGTTTAACTGAAGACACTTCAACCAAGCCGTGAGTGTCTTCATTAATCATTAGGGTTGGACCTTTGTCACAGTTCCCCAAGCAGCAGATTGGCAAAATTGTAAAACGACCATCAGCAGTCGTTTGACCAAATTGAATACCAAGCTCGCGTTGGAACGCTTCAGCCAAAGTTTCAGCACCCATCAAGAAGCATGCAATTGAATCGCATAGCAAAATTACGTTGCGACCTACTGGTTGACGGTAGATACGGTTATAGAAAGTAGCAACACCTTCCAAGTCCGCAACACTCATAGAGAGCATTTGCGCAATCGCATTCATTTGCGCATCATCCACCCAGCCATTACGGCGTTGAACGCATTTCAATGCATCCAAACAGGCCGCACGCGGGTACGGATAATGTTCAATGTGATGTTCGATATCGTGGATTTCTTCCGAAGTTAAAATCCCTTCAACATTCACACGTGGCTTTTTATCAGTCAAAATCATCATAATGCGTTTACCCCTTAGCGATCCACGTCAGCCATAACGACGTCAATAGTCGCTAAATAAATGATCAAGTCAGATACAAGACTGCCGTTAATCACGGAAGGCATTTGCTGTAAGTGCGTGAAGGTTGGTGTACGGATACGGGTACGGTAACTCATGGTTGACTTGTCTGAAGTCAAGTAGTAGTTAGATGCACCTTTGACCACTTCTGCCATTACAGAAGCTTCACCCGCAGGCATAACAGGACCCCATGACACGCTCAAGAAGTGCGTAATCAAAGTTTCAATATCTTGCAATGTCTTGTCTTTTGGCGGTGGAACAGCCAATGGATGATCCGCTTTATACGCACCAGACGGCATGTTGTCTAAACACTGCTGTACGATTTTGAGCGATTCTTCAATTTCACGGAAGTGAACCAGAACACGCGCATAAGCATCGCCTTCATACTCAAGTGGCACTTCAAAGTCGTAGTTTTCATAACCGCTATAAGGGCGGTATTTACGAACGTCGAAATCAATACCTGTTGCACGAAGACCAGTACCAGTCACACCCCAAGCCAATGCAGATTTTGCGTCGTATTGTGCAACACCTTGGGTACGACCCATGAATACCGAGTTGCGTAATGCAGCTGTGTAGTATTCGTTCATACGCTTCGGCATCCATTCGAGAATTTCACGAATGAGTTTTTGCCAGTTGTTTGGAAGGTCGTGCGCAGTACCGCCAATACGGAACCATGCTGGGTGCATACGGTAACCCGTGATCGCTTCAATCGCGTCATAGATTTTTTGACGGTCAGCGAACATATAGAACACTGGCGTCATACCGCCGGCATCCTGAATTGCAGTACCGATATACAACAAGTGGTTATTGATACGGAACAATTCAGACATCATGACACGGATACATTGTGCACGGTCAGGAACGGTGATTCCTGCCATTTGTTCCACGCCCATTACATAAGGCATGTTTTGCGCACAACCACCCAAGTAGTCAACACGATCAGTATAAGGAATGAATGAATGCCAGGTTTGACGTTCAGCCATCTTTTCCACACCACGGTGGTGATAACCGATGTCAGGCACACAGTCTTTCACTTCTTCGCCATCTAACTGCAAGATTACACGGAATGCACCATGCGCAGATGGATGGTTCGGACCCAAGTTCAGGAACATGAAGTCTTCGTCTGCGTTGCCGCGTTTTAGACCCCAGTCTTCAGGAACGAAACGCAAGTGTTCCTGTTCAAAATCCTGTTTCGCCTGGTTCTGCATATACGGGGTATATTCAGTGGCACGTGCAGAATATTCTTTACGAAGCGGGTGACCTTCCCAATATGTTGGCAACAAGATACGACGGAGCATTGGATGCCCTTCGAAGTTAATGCCGAACATATCGTAGGCTTCACGTTCGTACCAGTTGGCATTTGGCCAAATGTTAGTTGCTGTCGGAAGATTGAGATCATTCTCATTCAACGCAACTTTAATACGAATATCACTGTTACGCTCTAGCGACAACAAGTGATAGAACACGGTGAAGTCTGAGGCAGGTAAACCGTCGCGGTGCGTACGTAAACGCTCATCTACCGCCGACAAGTCGAACAACATCACGTATGGACGTGCGACTTTACGCAAGAACATTAGAACGTCTTGTACACGTGCGCGCTCAACCCAGACCGTTGGAAAATCTTCAAAAGTCGCTTGCACGTAGAAGTTCTCACCAAACTTGGTTTTGAGCTCTTCTACAATTGCAAATGCTGGGCGTGAATCAACTGGAGTTGATTCTGGCATAGCAATGTCAGTTTCAGCCATTGGCTTGGCTTCCTATTTAATACAAATTCAAGTCAACTTTAACGACAATTACACCCAGACCGGGTGCATCAATATTTCATCGTTAAAATTATTCAATATCATCCATAGAGCGTAAGTTTTTCACTGCAATACGTTCAGCATTCTTACGGTCACGTTCTGGCTGCATCTTTGGCTTATACACTGGCTGAAGATCATCACCAATTACCGCTGAAAGTGGACGGCGCTCTAGTTGAATTTGGTCTTGTAACAGCATTAATGCTTGCAATAATGCTTCAGGGCGTGGCGGGCAACCTGGGACGTACACATCGACAGGAATGATTTTATCCACACCTTGTACAACTGAATAAATATCGTACATACCGCCAGAGTTTGCACAAGCACCCATTGAAATCACCCATTTAGGCTCTAACATTTGCTCATATAAACGCTGGATTACAGGTGCCATCTTCACGAAGCAGGTACCTGCGACAATCATTAAATCCGCCTGACGCGGTGAAGCACGAATAACTTCGGCACCGAAACGCGACATGTCATGCACACCGGTTAAGGTGGTTGCATACTCTACGTAACAGCAAGATGTACCAAAGTTAAAAGGCCAGACAGAGTTTTTACGGCCCCAGTTTACAGCTGTATGCATCACGTCCTCTAAACGAGTCATGAATACATTCTTATTCACTTCTTCTTCAAGCGGATCGGTAACGATCTGGCGCTCCTGAAGTGGATATTGATCAGCATCCGGATTCGCACGGGTTAATGTATATTTCATCCCGAGTTACTCCTTAATAGATGATGTAGCCGGTGTTGTAGCTTTCACACGACCAGAAGATTGAGCTGGAATTTGACCTGTAGGGTCCATAACCAACTCTTCGATAGAGTTAAAGCGAGTAATTTCTGCAAGGTCCATATTTGCTGAACCCATTTTTGATGCCATAACTGCTGATTTGCGACGATCAGTAGGAGACCAATTCAACGCCCCTACTTTCACTGCATAAATCAACGCAATCAATAAATCGACTACAAAAATTACAACAGTGGTAAAACCGAACCAACCTACCTCACGAACAGATGTAGCCCATGCGTAGAGATAAAGTGCTTCCAAGTCAAATACTACAAAGAAAATCGCAACCAGGTAGAACTTAGCAGACAAGCGGATGCGTGCTCCACCAGCACCTACCACACCTGACTCAAATTGCTCTTGCTTCGCACGGCCCCATGACTTACCCCCAAGGAGTAAAGGAACTGTGAGCATAAAGACGCAAAGAAATGTAACGCCGATCACGAAGGCAATAATTGCCCAATCGTATGGAGTAATGGCACTCATGCGGGGATAACT
>Ga0308160_10001173_pt1 | contig 39366 bp, 31 predicted proteins | sample PhyFR1_FD_201036 | JGI IMG/M metagenome (GOLD analysis project Ga0308160, IMG submission 201036) | Phyllosphere microbial communities from UC Gill Tract Community Farm, Albany, California, United States - DLSLF.R1 | ecosystem: Host-associated > Plants > Phyllosphere > Unclassified | place: USA... | reverse complement strand
TAGATCAGGCCCATTTGCACGTTGGCGAGCGGGCCGGCCAGCTGGCGGTCGCCGCTGTAGCGCTCGTCGCCGAGCCAGGTGTCTTCCGGACCCCAGAAGATGTCCTCGGGCTCCCAGACGTCGGGCCGGCCAAAACCGAAGCCGAAGGTTTTAAAACCCATCGATTCCATCGCTACGTTACCGGCCAGCACCACCAGGTCGGCCCAGGAGATTTGCTGGCCGTATTTCTTCTTGATGGGCCAGAGCAGGCGCCGCGCCTTGTCGAGGTTGGCGTTGTCGGGCCAGCTGTTGAGCGGGGCGAAGCGCTGCTGGCCTTCGCCGCCGCCGCCGCGGCCGTCGGCAATGCGATAGGTGCCGGCGGCGTGCCAGCTCATGCGGATGAACAGCGGGCCGTAGTGGCCGTAGTCGGCCGGCCACCAGTCCTGGGAGGTGGTCATCACCTCGGTCAGGTCGCGCTTGAGCGCCTCGACGTCGAGCTTCTTGAATTGCTCGGCGTAGTCGAACTCTTCTTCGAGCGGACAGGACAGGTGGGAGTGGGTGTGCAGGACGGACAGGTCGAGCTGGTTCGGCCACCAGTCCTTGTTGCGCCGCGGCCGGCCGGCCTTCGGCGTCGGCGCCGGCATCGCAGGATTTTCGCTTTCGCTGACACTCTGGGTATTCTCTTTGTCGGACATGTCGGTCTCCATCGGGTAGGGACTCATCGTGAAAGAAGTTGTCAACAGCAGGTCAAGCCTAAGGCTTCCGGTGGCGATAGCACAATAAGATTTTATTAATGAAGTCGATAGGAGAAGTCCTGATCTGTCTGCCCAGGCGAGCTGATCGGTAACCACCAGTCGCAATCAATGATTTCCCACCGTTCCAATTACTGGCACAATGGAACTCTCATCAGTAGGCGCGGTACTGGAGTGGTCTTCATGGAAATCAATTCGCTGACTGGCGAGTTCGTGTGTGCGTCGACCGAACACGCCTTCCTGCGGCACAAGCAGGAACAGACCCGGTCGCTGCTCGGCTTTACGCTGACCTTCTGCACCGTGTTCTACCTCGGCTTTTTCGCCACCGACCTGGCCGCGCTCGGCTGGGGGCCGGATGCCAAAGCCTTGCTGGCCGCCCGCATCCTCGTCGGACTGACGGCCGGCACCTGCGCCTGGCTGGCTTATCGCCGTCCCCTGTCGGTGCGCGCGACGCGGCTCGCGGCTTCACTGTCGGAAAGCGTGGCGCTGGCCTGCTTCATGCTCATCTCGGTACTGCGCCCGGCCGAATTCCACTGGCATGCGATGTCGCTGGCGATCATGCTGGTGGTGGTCTACCTGTACATCCCGAACCGCCTGCGCTACGCCTCGATCATCGCCGTGGTCACGACGGTCGTCTTCGTGTTCCTGGCCGACCGGTATGGCCGGTTTACGCCGGCCGACGAATTCACGATGGGCATGCTGCTGGTGCTGGTGAATACCTTCGGCTTCCTGGCCGCGCGCCGCTTCCACCACGTCTCGCGCGAGGAATTCCGTTCCTGGTCGGTGCTCAAGCATGCGGCCGAGCGCGATCACCTGACGGGCTGCTTCAACCGCCGCTACCTGCATGATCACTTGATGGGAGGGCAGTGGATCGACCGGGCGCCCGAGGCGAATTGCCTGAGCGTGGTCCTGTGCGATATCGACCACTTCAAGCACATCAACGATACCCACGGCCATGGCGATGGCGACATGGTCCTGCGCGGCTTTGCGCGTATCCTGCAGGCGGCGATCCGCGACGGCGTCGATAGCGTGGTGCGCTATGGGGGAGAGGAGTTCCTGGTGGTCCTGCCTGGCACCGATCTCGAGGGCGGGATGCGCCTGGCCGAGCGCCTGCGCGTCACCTTCGCCGCGACCGAAGTCGTGTCCAATGATGGCGCGACGCGTTTGAAAGCGACGGCCAGCTTCGGCGTCGCCAGCGTCGACCTCGCCCAGTTCAGCTTCGAGCCGCCGCTGCGGCGCCTGATCGCGGCGGCCGACGAGCTGATGTACCGAGCCAAGCGCAATGGGCGCGACCGGATCGAGTCGCTGCAGCTGGCCTGATCAGGCCTTCGCTTCCTCCACCACCCCGGCCTCCACGAAGCCGTCGATCTCGCCATCGCTGTAGCCATACTCGCGCAGCAGCTCGCGCGAATGCTCACCCAGCATCGGCGCCGGCCGGTCGACCCGCGTCGCCGTTTTCGAAAAGTGGATGGGGCAGCCGAGCGCTTTCGTTGTCCCCGCCTGCGGGTGTTCCAGTTCCAGCACCATCCCGCGCGCCAGCGTTTGCGGGTGCGTCAGCGCCTCGGCCATCGTGTGCACCGGTCCCACCGGTACGCCGGCCCCGTCGAGAATCGCGATCCATTCGGCCTTGCTGCGGGTCGCCACGATCTCGCTCATCATCGATACCAGCGCCTCGCGGTTCTCCATGCGCTGTGTATTGGTCTTGAAGCGCGGATCCTCGCACCATTCGGGCCGTCCCAGCGCTACAGCGATGCGCTCCCAGTTGCCCTGGTTGGCGCCGCCGATGTTGATCCAGCCGTCGCTGGCCTGGAAAGCCTGGTAAGGGGCGGTGAGCAGGTGGGCGGAGCCGGTCGGGCCTGCCGATTCTCCGGTCGCGAAATAGATGGCGGCCTGCCAGTAGGTCTGCTGCAGGGCCGCTTCGATCAGCGAGGTGTCGACGATTTGCCCTTCGCCGGTCTTGAGTTTATGGACGTAGGCGGCGGTGATGCCGGCCATGGCGAGGATGCCGGCGTTGGTGTCGGCGATCGAGTTGCCGGTCTTGACCGGCGGGCCGCCCGGCTCACCCGTAATCGACATCAGGCCGGAGAAGCCCTGCGCGATCAGGTCGAAGCCCGGCTTGTCGGCGTCCGGGCCGTCGCGGCCGTAGCCGGAGACGGCGCAGTAGATCAGGCCCGGGTTCACTTTGCTGAGGACGTCGTAGCCGAGTCCCAGTTTTTCGAGGGTGCCGCGGCGGTAGTTTTCGGTGAGGACGTCGGCGTCCTTCACCATGCGCAGCAGGATGTCGCGCCCTTGCGCGTGCTTGAGGTTGAGGGCGATACCGCGCTTGTTCCGGTTCAGGATCATGAAGGGCGCCGAGACGCCGTTCACGCGCGGCTCGCGGTAGGCGCGCGCATCGTCGCCGCCGGGCAGCTTCTCGACCTTGATGACGTCGGCGCCCATATCGGCCAGCATCATGCCGCAGGTGGGGCCGGCCATGATCTGTGCCAGCTCGAGGACGCGCATGCCGGCCAGCGGGCCGGTGTGTTTTGGTTTTATCGTCATGCTCCGGTCCACTGTGGTCGTTGTTTGTCGAGGAAGGCGTTGACGCCGATTTTGAAGTCAAGACTGCCGTAGGCGGCGCGGATCAGGTCTTCGCCGTCCGGCAGGCCCGCGTTTACGAGGCGCCGGATCGCTTCCTTCGAGACCCGCATCGTCACCGGCGCGTGATTGGCGAGCCGCTTGCACATGCTCGCCACTTCTTCGTCCAGCGCACCTGGCTCGGCTACCCTGGTCACGAAGCCGCAGGCCAGCGCTTCAGGCGCGCTGATGGTCTCGGCCAGCAGCAGCAGGCGTTTCGCCGCCGGCACGCCGACCGCGGCGACGACCCGCGCCGTGTTCTTCATCGACAGGCAGTTGCCGAGCGTGCGCGCGATCGGCACCCCGAAGCTGGCGTTGGGCGTGGCGATCCTGAAATCGCAGGCCGCGCTGATGGCCAGGCCGCCGCCGATGGCCCAGCCTTCGACGATGGCGATGGTCGGCATGGGCAGGCTTTCGATCTGGCCCACGCGCTCGTCGATGGCCTGTTCGTAGGCGATGCCGTCGTCACCACCTTTGAAGGTGCTGAACTGTTCGATGTCGGTGCCGGCGACAAAGGCGTCGCCGCCGGCGCCGCGGATGGTGGCGACGCGGAGCGTCGGGTCGGCCGCGATGCGGGTGCAGATCGCGCCCAGTTCTTCGTACATCGCCCAGGTCATCGCATTGCGCGCCTGCGGGCGGTCGATCAGGATGGCCGCCACGCCGTCCGTGATCGTCAGGTGTACCTTGCCATTCTGTTCGCTCATGCTGCCCTTTCGGTGTTGGACTCGTAGGGTGGGCTCCTGAGCCCACGCGGTGATACGCAAGGGCTCCGCTTTCGTGCACGATGATCTCGCCGCCACGTATCACCGCGTGGGCACAAGTGCCCACCCTACGGATTAACGGTGTCCGACAGCGCCCGCGCCAGCACGCGCGCCACGTGGACGGCTTCGCGCTGGGCGCCGTCGGCGATCTGGTGGCGGCAGCTGGTGCCGTCGGCCACCAGCACCGTGTCCGCACCGGCGGCGCGCACCGCCGGCAGCAGCGACAGCTCGGCCATCTGCATCGACACGTCGTAGTGCTTTGCTTCGTAGCCGAAGCTGCCCGCCATGCCGCAGCAGCTCGATTCGATCAGTTCCACCTTGAGACCGGGGACCAGGCCCAGCACCGTCTGCACCGGCCGTACCGCGTCAAAAGCCTTTTGGTGGCAGTGCCCGTGCAGCAGCGCGCGTGCTTCCGGCAAGGCTTTCAAGGTCAGTTTCAGTTTGCCGGCGGCGTGTTCGCGCGCCAGGAATTCTTCGAACAGCAAGGCCTGCGCGCCGAGAAGCTCGGCGTCCCGGCCCAGGCCCATGACGAGGAATTCATCGCGCAAGGTCAAGAGGCAGGATGGCTCCAGTCCGACCACCGGCAACCCGCGCGCCACATAGGGACGCAGCGCCTCCACCACGCGGCGCGCCTCCGCCTTGGCTTCGTCGACCAGGCCACTGGCGAGGTAGGTGCGTCCGCAGCACAGCGGCCGCGCCGGCTCGGCATCGGCCGAAGCAGCACGAGCCACATGCACCTTGTAGCCCGCCGCCTGCAATACCTGCAGCGCGGCCGCCGCGTTCTCGCTCTCGAAGTAATTATTGAAGGTGTCGGCGAACAGCACGACGTCGGCCTGTTCCGGCGCCAGCGACGGCGCTTTCGTGCCAGCCAGGAAGGTGTTCAGGCGCCAGCCCGGCAACGAGCGCCGCGCTGACAGCCCGAGCAGCTTCTCGGACAACCGTGCCGCCCCCGGCACCGTATCGCGCAGGTTGGCCAGCCAGGGCAGGCGCGCCGCCCACGGCGCCCAGCGCGGCAGGTTGGCGATCAGCTTGTCCTTGCGCGAGAGACCGTGCTTCTTCTGGTAGTGATACAGGAATTCGGTCTTCATGCGCGCCATGTCGACGCCGGTCGGGCAGTCGCGCTTGCAGCCCTTGCAGCTGACGCACAGGTCGAGCGTCTCGCGCATCGTCTCGGAGGTGAAGCCGTCTTCGCCCAGCTGGCCGGACAGGGCCAGTCTCAGGGTGTTGGCGCGGCCGCGCGTCAGGTGTTGCTCGTCCTTGGTGACGCGGTAGCTCGGGCACATGGTGCCGGCGTCGAACTTGCGGCAGTGGCCGTTGTTGTTGCACATGTCGACGGCCTTGGCGAAGCCGCCGGCCGGGTCGCCCCCAAGACCAGGCGCCGTGCTTTGCTCCGTGACCGGATCGACCTGCACGTTCCAGGCCGACCAGTCGAGTGCCGGCTTTAAGGAAGCAGGCTGGTAGCCCGGCTTGTAGCGGAACAGGGACTTGTCGTCCATGCGCGTGCTGCGCACGATCTTCCCGGGGTTCATCAGCCCGGCCGGATCGAACAACCCCTTGATCTCTTCGAAGGCGCGCAGCAGGCGCGGGCCGAACTGCCAGGCCACCCATTCGCTGCGCACCAGGCCGTCGCCGTGCTCGCCCGAGAAGGCGCCCTTGTACTTGCGCACCAGCGCGCCCGCTTCCTCGGCAATCGCGCGCATCTTTTCGGCGCCGTCGCGGCGCAAATCCAGGATCGGCCGCACGTGCAGGGTGCCGACTGAGGCGTGGGCGTACCAGGTGCCGCGCGTGCCGTAGCGTGCAAAGACTTCGGTCAGGGCGCCGGTGTACTCGGCCAGGTGCTCGAGCGGCACGGCGCAGTCCTCGATGAAGGAGACCGGCTTGCCGTCGCCGCGCATGCTCATCATGATGTTCAGGCCCGCCTTGCGCACTTCCCACAAGGCCTTCTGGGCGCCGGCGTCGACCATCTCGACCACGCTGCCGGGCAGGCCGAGTTCCGCCATCAGGGCCACCAGCCGGGCCAGGCCGGCCTTCTGCTCGTCCAGCGATTCGCCGGCGAACTCCACCAGCAGGATCGCATCGGGCGCGCCGATCAGGGCCTTGTCGATCACCGGGCGGAAGGCGGGATTGTCCCGTGCCAGCTCGATCATGGTGCGATCGACCAGCTCCACCGCCACTGGCGCGAGCTTGACGATGTGGCGCGTCATGTCCATCGCCTGGTGGAAGGTCGGGAAGTTCACGACGCCGAGAGTTTTATGCTTCGGCAGCGGCAGCACTTTCAATACGACGCGTTTGGTGACCGCCAGCGTGCCTTCGCTGCCGACCAGCAGGTGCGCCAGGTTGACGCTGCCGTCCTCGGTATACGGCCGTTCGCTCTGCGGGTGCCAGATGTCGATGTTGTAGCCGCCGACGCGGCGCATCACCTTCGGCACCATGCGCGCGATTTCATCCTGCTCGCGCACGGCGATCGCGCGCAGGCCGGACATCAGTTCGCGCACGCGCGGCGGCGCATCTTCCATTAGGCGCTCGTCCTGGAACCTGGCCTCGGTGCCGTCCGACAGGATGGCGTCGATCGCGACCACGTTGTGCACCATGTTGCCGTAGGCGAGGGAGCGCGAGCCGCAGGAGTTGTTGCCGGCCATGCCGCCGATGGTGCACTGGGCCGCGGTGCTGACGTCGACCGGGAACCAGACCCCATGGGGTTTCAGCCAGGCGTTCAGGTGGTCGAGCACGATCCCCGGCTGCACCGTCACTGTCATCGCTGCCGCATCGAATTCGACAACCTGGTTCAGGTATTTGCTGTAGTCGATGACCAGCGCTTCGCCCACGGTCTGGCCGCACTGGCTGGTGCCGCCGCCGCGCGGCAGGATGGGCACGCCCATCTCGCGGGCAATCTCAATGGCTATTTCCACGTCGCGCTCGGTGCGCGGAACAAAAACGCCGATCGGCTCGACCTGGTAGATCGAGGCGTCGGTCGAGTAGCGCCCGCGCGAGCCGGCGTCGAACAGGACTTCACCTCCCGTTCCGGCCACCAGCCGCCTTGCCAGTCCTTGCCCATTCATTCGGGAAGCGAGTTGTTCGCTCAGCTTGATCGGTGCGGCGGCGGGTGCGTTCATGGGGCTAGGGCTCCTGGGTGGCTTTCGATGCGCGCAGGTCGGCCACGACCGTGTCGCGCTTGGAGAGAAGGTGGCGTTCGAGCACGGCGCGCAGGGCAGGCCCGTCGCGCCGCTCGAGCGCATCGAGCATGACGCCGTGCTCCTTCATCGCCGCATCCCACTTGTCCTGGTTGAAGTTGGAACGGAAGCGCAGGTTCTGGATGCGCGCGTTCATGTGCAGGTAGGTGGTCGTCAGCACTGCGTTGCGGGCGCTGGCGTTGATGCGGTCATGGATTTCGTGGTTGATCTTGTAGTAGGTCGCCAGGTCGCGCCGCGCATGCGCCGCCTGCATCTCGTAATGCAGGGCGCGGATCTCGGTGACCTCGGCATCGGTGATGCGCTCGCAGGCCAGCTGGCCGGACAGCGCCTCGAGCGCGCCCAGCACCTCGAAGGTCTGCTCGATGTCGGCCACTGACATTTCGGCCACCTGGGCGCCGCGGTTGGGCAGCAGCTCGATCAGGCCTTCGCCGGCGAGGACCTTGAAGGCTTCGCGCAGCGGCGTGCGCGAGACCATCAATTGTTCGCACAGCACCCGCTCATTGAGCCGGGTGCCGGGCGCGAGCAGGCCTTCGATGATCATGTCGCGCAGGCGCACGGTGACGGCGGAAGCGAGGCCCTGGCGGTCGATGACGGCCGGGCGGGATGGTATGGTGAGTATTGGTTCGTGAATCATAAAATATATTGTATACGATTTTTTTCAGAGCAAAGCATTCTTTTAAGATGATGCCGGAAGGCTTTTATGCCCATGCACACGGCATGTGCAGAGGGAGAGTGCCTTGTTTCCGCATTGCGGCGCAACACGATATTTTCTTGACACTGCCGCGTTTACGTATATTGTATGCAAAGTTGCTCGTCGCTCGAATCTCTCTGAATACGTTGGCCCCACTCTAGGAGTTGCAATGTTGAAGCTGAATTCCCACCCGTCCGGACGGCATTTCCTGCAGATCCCCGGTCCGACCAACGTCCCCGACCGCATCCTGCGGGCCATGGACTACCCCACGATCGACCACCGCGGTCCCGAGTTCCAGCAGCTCGGCAAGAAAATCCTCGGCCAGATCGGCCAGGTCTTCCAGACCACGCAGCCTGTCGTGATTTATCCGGCCTCCGGCACCGGAGCCTGGGAGGCGGCGCTGGTGAATACCCTGTCGCCCGGCGACACGGTGCTGATGTACGAGACCGGCCACTTCGCCACCCTGTGGAAGAAGCTGGCCGAGCGGCTCAGCTTGAGGCCCGAATTCATCGGCGACGATTGGCGCCGCGGCGCCGACGCCGATCGCATCGAAGCGCGCCTGCGGGAAGACGCCGGCCACCAGATCAAGGCCGTGTGCGTGGTCCACAACGAGACCTCGACCGGCGTCACCTCGGATATCGCCGCGGTGCGCCGCGCCATCGACAGGGCCGGCCACCCGGCGCTGCTGCTGGTCGATACGATTTCCTCGCTCGGCTCGCTCGACTACCGCCACGACGAATGGGGCGTCGACGTCACCGTTGCCGGCTCGCAGAAGGGCCTGATGCTGCCGCCGGGCCTGTCCTTCAACGCGGTGTCGCAAAAGGCGCTGGCCGCCTCGCGCACTGCAAAACTCCCGCGCGCCTTCTGGGCCTGGGAAGAGATCATCGAAGCCAACAAGAACGGCTTCTGGCCCTACACCCCGGCGACCAACCTGCTGTATGGCCTGTCCGAAGCCTGCGACATGCTGCTGGAAGAAGGCATGCAGAACGTGTTCGCGCGCCACCAGCGCCATGCCGAGGCGACCCGCGCTTGCGTGCGCGCCTGGGGCCTGGAGATCCTGTGCCAGAACCCGGCCGAGTACAGCGGCGCCCTGACGGCGGTGGTCATGCCCCCGGGCGCCAACGGCGAACGCTACAACGCCGACACCCTGCGCAAGGTGATCCTGACGAATTTCAACATGTCGCTCGGCCAGGGCTTGAGCAAGCTGAGCGGTTGGGTATTCCGCATCGGCCACCTGGGCGACTTCAACGACCTGACGCTGATGGGTACGCTGGCCGGCGTGGAGATGGGCCTGGCGCTGGCCGGCGTCCCGCACCAGGCCGGCGGAGTGGCCGCGGCGATGCGCTCGCTGCAGGCATCCCTGCCGGACGCGGCCCTGCAACAGGCGGCCTGAGCGTCCTGGCGACGCAACCCTCGTAGAACACCAAAAACAAGGGCTGCGGCCCGACAGGAGACAGTTGATGAACAAAATCAAGCTTACGCATGCTCTCGCGATCGCCGGCCTGACCCTCGGCATGGGCCACGCCGCCGCGGCCGACTGGGCCCCAAGCAAATCGGTCGAATTCGTCGTGCCCTTCAGCGCCGGCGGCGCCACCGACAACATGGCACGCGCCATCCAGGGCATCATCGCCAAGCACAAGCTGATGAACCAGCCGATCGTGGTGCAGAACAAGGCCGGCGCCAGCGGCGCCGAAGGCCTGCTCGACATCAAGGGCACGCCGGGCGACGCGCACCGCCTGGTCGTGTCCTCGTCCGGCCTGTACACGGTGCCGCTGGCCACCGGACTGCCCTTCAACTGGCGCGACCTGACGCCGGTGGCGATGGTGGCGCAGGACGAATTCATCCTGTGGGTCAATAGCGACTCGCCCTTCAAGACGCCGCAGGATTACCTGGCCGCCGTGAAGAAGGAACCGGGCAAGTTCAAGATGGGCGGCACCAGCTCCAAGCGCGAAGACCAGATCATTACCGCGATGGTCGAAAAGGCGGCAGGCGTGAAGTTCATCTATATCCCGTACAAGGGCGGCGGCGAGGCGGCCACCCAGCTCTCGGGCAAGCACATCGATTCGAACCCGAACAATCCGTCCGAATCGATCGCGCAATGGCGCGCCGGCCAGCATCGCGCACTGTGCCTGTTCGCCGACAAGCGCAGCAGCTACACCGAGAAGGTCACCGACACCCAGAGCTGGGCCGACGTGCCAACCTGCAAGGAAAAGGGCCTCGACGTGCAGTACCAGATGCTGCGTGTCTTCATGTTGCCAGGCAAGGTGCAGCCGGAAGTGACCAAGTACTACACGGAATTGCTGCAGAAAGTGGTGGCCACGCCGGACTGGAAAGAGTACGTGACCAAGAACGCCCTGAAGTCGACCGTGATGGTGGGCGACGAGCTGCGCAACTACCTGGGTAAAGACGAACAGAACCACCGCCAGATCATGAAGGCGGCCGGTTTCATGGCACCGTGAGGCGCAGGCCATGAATACCCAGGACAGCATCGGCGGGGAAGACGGGCAGGGCGGCGTGCCGTCCTCGCCCACCGTCATCACCAAACGGACCGCGGAACTCGTGGTCGGCATCGTGGTCGCCGCCTTCGCGCTGCTGGCCATCGTCAGCAACTACCAGATCGGCGCCGGCTGGGCCGAGGATGGCCCGCAGGCCGGCTACTTCCCGATGCGCATGGGCATCGCCATTTTCCTGGCCAGCATCGTGGTGATCGTCCAGGCGCTGCGCAAGAACGACCGCTCGGCCTTCCTCGAACGTAACCAGCTCAGGCTGGTGGCCACCGTGCTACTGCCGCTGGTCGTCTACATCGCGGCGCTCCAGCTGATCGGCATCTACGTGGCTTCAAGCCTGTTCATCGGCATCTTCATGTGGCTGGTCGGCAAATTCGGGCCGCTCCGGTCGGCGATCACGGGGATCAGCGTCAGCCTGGTGCTGTTCTGGATTTTTGAAATCATGTTCACGGTACCGCTTCCCAAGGGGCCGCTCGAACAGATGTTCGGTTACTGATCGGAGCTTCACATGGATGACTTCAATGCGCTGCTCCAGGGCTTTTCGACCGTCCTGTCCTGGCACAACGGCGGGCTGATGATCGTCGGCATCCTGCTCGGGATCGTGGTCGGGGTGCTGCCCGGCCTCGGCGGCCCGAACGGGGTGGCGATCCTGCTGCCGCTGACCTTCACGATGAACCCGACCTCGGCGATCATCCTGCTGTCCTGCATCTACTGGGGCGCACTGTTCGGCGGCGCCATCACCTCGATCCTGTTCAACATTCCGGGCGAGGCCTGGTCGGTGGCCACCACCTTCGACGGTTACCCGATGGCGCAGCAGGGCAGGGCGGGAGAAGCGCTGACCAGCGCCTTCACCGGCTCCTTCATCGGCGCCCTGGTCGGCGTGCTGATGATCACTTTCCTGGCGCCGCTGGTGGCCAAGTTCGCGCTGCGCTTCGGGCCGCCCGAATTCTTCGCGGTGTATTTCCTCACCTTTGCCAGCTTCATCGGCATGGGCAAGGAGTCGAAAGCGAAGATTGTCATCGCCATGTGCATCGGCTTCGTGCTGGCGGCGGTGGGCCTCGATACGATTTCCGGCCAGCTGCGCATGACCTTCGGCGCGGCGCCGTTGCTGCGCGGCTTCGATTTCCTGGTGGCGGTGATCGGCCTGTTCGGCATCAGCGAAATCCTGATCACGATCGAGGAGGGCCTGGCCTTCCGCGGCAAGAACGGCAAGATCGACCTCAAGGTGGTGTTCAAGACCTGGGCCACGATCCCGCGCCACTTCGCCACCTTGCTGCGTTCGTCGGCCATCGGCTGCTGGATGGGGATCACGCCGGGCGGCGCCACCGCCGCCTCCTTCATGGGCTATGGCGTGGCCAAGAAATTTGCGCGCGACCAGGACAGCTTCGGCAAGGGCAATGTCGCCGGCGTGCTGGCGCCGGAAACGGCGGCCCACGCGGCCGGCACCAGCGCCTTGCTGCCGATGCTGGCGCTCGGCATCCCGGGCTCGGCCACCGCCGCGGTGCTGCTGGGCGGCCTGATGATCTGGGGCCTGCAGCCGGGGCCGCTGCTCTTCGTCGAACAGAAGGATTTCGTGTGGGGACTGATTGCCAGCATGTACCTCGGCAATATCTCCGGCCTGATCATCGTGCTGGCGACGGTGCCGCTGTTTGCCGCCATCCTGCGCATTCCCTTCTCCATCGTCGCCCCGGCGATCCTGGTGGTGTGCGCGATCGGCGCCTTCACGGTGCACAACGCGCAGTTCGACATCTGGCTGATGCTGGCTTTCGGCATCATCGGCTACGTGTTCAAGAAACTGGACTATCCGCTGGCGCCGCTGGTGCTGGCCCTGGTGCTGGGCGACCGCGCCGAAGACGCCTTCCGCCAGAGCATGCTGGCTTCGCGCGGCGGGCTGGGGGTGTTCTGGAGCAACGGGCTGGTCGGCACCATCATGACGCTGGCAGTCGCCGGGCTCGGCTGGTCGCTGCTGGGCTCGCTGCGTGCACGCTTCTTCCCGCGCGCTCCGGGATCCGGACCGACCGGCGGCGGCGCGGCGCAGCCACAATAATCTCGAGGAAAAAACATGCTGACAAAACCTGTACTGAGCCTTGCAGAAACGACGCGCATGCTCGATGCGGCGCGCGCCGAGGCGGAAAAAAACAAGTGGCCGGTGGCGATCGCCGTCGTCGACGACGGCGGCCATCTGCTGGGCCTGCTGCGCCTGGACGGCTGCGCACCGATCAGTTCCGAGACGGCCACCGGCAAGGCGCGCACCTCGGCCGTGGGGCGGCGCGAATCGCGGCTGTACGAGGAAATGATCAACAACGGCCGCACGGCCTTCCTGAGTGCGCCGATGGTCGCGACCCTGGAAGGCGGCGTGCCCGTCATCGTCGATGGGCAGGTCGTGGGTGCGGTGGGGGTGTCGGGCGTCAAGCCGGGCGAGGATGCGCAGGTTGCACGTGCGGGCGCGCAAGCGCTGGGCTGAACCGGACCTGCGGCGTCGAGGGCGACGGCATGCCGTCGCCTTTTTTTTTATGATGCGTTCGGCAGGGGCACTGCGGCGAGCACGCCGTGGCGGTCGAGCGTATAACGCTGCAGGTCGCTCGCCATGAACAAGTTGCCTTGGTAGGCCGCATGCGCCTCGGCCTCGAGGTCGGCCATCGACGGGCTGCCGTTGCCGGCCGGCTGGTAGCGCGGACTGAAGTGAGTCAGCACCAGGTTCGGGATGCCGGCTGCTTGCGCGAACGTGGCCGTCGCATGTGCCGAGCTGTGCTGCGGCCCCGGACCGACTTTTTGCAGCACCTCTTCGGTATAGGTCGCTTCATGGACCAGCACATGGGCGTCGCGCGCCTGGTCCGCCAGCAGCGACGGGGTATCGTTGTCGCCGGCCACGATCAGCTTGCGCGGACGCCGGCCCGGCAGCAGGTAGTCGGCGCTGCGTGCGACGCGGCAGTCGGGCAGTTCGATATCTTCGCCGCGCTGCAACTGGCCCCAGCCGGGTCCGGACGCGATACCGTCGCGTTCGAGTTTTTCGATGTCGAGACGCCGTTCGATGCTCTTTTCCAGAAAAGTAAACGCGAAGGAGGGCACGCGGTGCGAGAGTTCGGCCGCCTCGACCCGGAAGTCCGGCAGGCTCGAGATGGCCCAGCCCGCCTCGACGTGGGCGAAATCGACTTGGTAAGGCAGGCGCAATTCCGTGCTCTCCATCACCCCGCGCACGAAGCGCTCCACGGCGGGCGGACCGGCAATCAACAAGGGCTCGCTGCGGTTGAGCAAGCCGGCGCTGGCGAGCAGGCCCGGCAGGCCATAGCAATGGTCGCCGTGGATGTGGGTGATAAAAATCGCCCGCAGGCTCATCGGCGAATAATTGGTGCGCAGGATGCGGTGCTGCGTGCCTTCGCCGCAGTCGACCAGGTACCAGTGCTTTGACCCGGGTGCGTGCAGCGCCAGGCCCGAGACGTTGCGCGCGCGGCTGGGCGTGCCGGACGAAGTGCCCAGGAATTGCAGTTCCATGTGGTTTCCTTGTAGGTAGCCTGATTATGCGGGAACCGGGCGAACGCGGCGGACAATTGCCGAGTGCATAAGATGAAAGAATATTTCACAAACAATGTAATTATGAAATAAAATTTCATACCCCAGTAGGATAATGCCTACAAACAACATATGTTGCTTATTTCTTGAGGTGCATACAGCAACTCTGTAGAATTTCTTGTATTAACTCTCCGTTACTTTTGAACCCGCACAGCAAGCCGGGTTTTTCCGGCCAATGCCCCAGCGACCCCTCCTTTCCCTACGCCCCCTGAGCGATGCCAGCGCCTATTTCCGGCCTGATGTCCTGCGCCGGCTGGCCGTCTTCCTGGCCGTCGTCCTGCCGCTGGTCTGGCTCTTCGTTGCGCACGAGCGCAAGCAGCTCGGCGAGCTCGCGCATGAGGAAAGCAATCGCAACGTCCGAAACCTGGCGCACGCCTTTGCCGAGGAAGTGCGCTCGAGCATCGTTACCATTGATTTGTCGCTTAGCCAGCTGCGCCTGAGCTGGCTGCGCAATCCCGAGCAGTTCGCTACCATTGTCGCCGAGCTCAACCATAATCTTCAGGGCCAGATGCGCATCGAGGTCGGGGTGACCGATGCCGACGGCCGGCTGGTGTTTTCCAGCATTCGCGGCGCGCCAGGCCAGGTCGACCTGGCCGACCGCGACCATGTGGGCAGCCACCTGCGCGGCGAGCGCAGCGATCGACTGTTCATCGGCAAGCCGATCACAGGCAAGGTGTCGGGACGATGGACAGTATATTTCTCGCGGCCCATTTTCGACGCCCGGGGCAAACTGGCAGGGGTGATCGTTGCCGGCATCGAACCCGCGTATTTTTCGCGCTTTTATAGCACGATCGACCTCGGCCATTCCGCTTCGATCGCGCTGGTGCGCACCGACGGTATCGTGGTCGCCCGCACCACGCGCGATTTGACCCAGCGTGACAGCGGCAAGCTGCTGACGGGGTATCCATATTCGCCGGATAGCGGCCCCGGCGGCAATTTTCACCGCATCAGCCGCATGGACGGCCTTGAGCGCTACTACGGCTGGCGCGCTCTCTCCGATTATGGCTTGCTGGTGACAGTCGGCCAGTCCGTGCATGACGCCCACGTCCGCTATGCAGAGCAGAGAGAGTTGCTGGTCTACACCGGTGTCGCCATCTCGCTGCTGCTGGCCCTGGCCGGCTGGGCGGCGCTGGCAGCAAGCGACCACCGGCGCCGCGCCGTCGCCTCCCTGGCCGCCGCCGAGGCACGCTGGAAACTGGCGCTGAATGCTGCAGGGGAAGGGGTTTGGGACTATAGTTTCGCCAACCGCCTGGTCACCCTGTCGCCCAGCGCGCAGGGCATCGTCGACCTGGAGCGCAGCCTGGTGGAATTCGACCGCGCCATCTTCGCCGACATGGCGCACCCGGAAGACATCGCTACCGTACTGCAGGCGCTCGACGCTCACCTGGACGGCACGACCCCGGATTACACGGCCCAGTACCGCACGCGCCTGCGCAACGGCAACTGGCGCTGGATCCTGGCGCGCGGCCAGGTCGCCGAGCGCGATGCGGCCGGATCTCCCCTGCGCATCGTCGGCACCGTCGCCGATATCGATGCGCGCAAGCTGCAGGAAGAGCAGATCCGCCACCTGGCCCACCACGATATGCTCACCGGCCTGCCCAACCGCCTGCTGTTCGGCGACCGCCTGAACCAGGCGCTGCTCGCGGCCCAGCGCGAAAGCTGCCTGCTGGGCCTGGTCTTCTTCGACCTGGACAAGTTCAAGCCCGTCAACGACAACTACGGCCATGCCATCGGCGACCTGTTGCTGCAGCAAGTGGCGACCCGCCTGCGCGGCATCCTGCGCGCCTCCGACACGCTGGCCCGGCTCGGCGGCGACGAGTTCGTCGTACTGCTGCCGCGGGTGAGCGGCACGCCTGACGTGAGAAAGCTGGCCGAAGACATCTTGCGCGAGCTGAACCGGCCTTTCGTGACCGAGGGCTTCACCCTGCACATCTCGGGAAGCCTGGGCGTGGCCGTGTATCCGGACGACGCCATGGATGCCGACAGCCTGATGCGCTGCGCCGATGCGGCGATGTACCAGGCCAAGCTGCAAGGGCGCGGGCGGGTGGCCGAATACGTGGCCCCGGCGCCGAAGGCGGAGCAGGATCAGCAGCCGTCGGCCGTGGAACGCGACGCCGCCTGAGGCCGCCCTTTCCCTCAGCCCAGGCGCACGCCCTCGATCACGAAACCGCTGGCGGGCATGGCCGGCATGCGCGACAAGTCGATCGCCAGGTCCTGCTGCGGCACCACGTAGTCCACCTCGGTCACCAGCAGGTGCAGGGCCGAGCGGGTCAGCTCGACGGTCACCACTTCGCCCGGGCAGCGATGCCCCAGGGCCAGGTCGCCGCCGCCTTGCGGGATCGACTCGAATTCGCCCCGTTCGCTGCTTTCGAAGCGATCCGGGCGGAACACCTCGCCGTCCGGCCAGTTGGAGGGATGACGGTTGGTGCCATACAGGTCGAGCAGGACCCAGTCTCCCTTGCTGAACTCCAGCCCCTGCCATTCGAAGCGCTCGTTGGCGCGCCCGCCGACGGCCGGGAAGAAGGGGTAGTAACGGCGCACTTCCTCGACGAACATGGCCAGGGCCGCCTTGTCGCCGCTGGCCAGGCGCGTGCGCCACTCCGGATAGGCGTACAGCGCCTGCGCGCCGAACACGATGTAGCGCGCCACCGCCACCACCGGGCGCAGTACGTTGATGAGCTCGGTTGCCGCATCGTCCGTCGACATGACTTCGCCGTCGGCATCGACGTGGAAGGCGATCACGGCCAGTGGGCTGTCCGGGTCGGCAGGGCGGCCGGCGCGTACGGCTGCGATATGGTCGTGCGCCCATTGCTGGGTGTGCCGGCGCAGCGCCAGCGCCATCCAGTTGCGCGGACCCACCGCCCCGGCGCCGTCGATCATCGACGAGAACTCGGCCGTGCGCAGCACTTCTTCCTCGGCATTGGCCAGCGGCACGCCGGCCCAGGCGCAGGCGGCGCGGCACAGGACGGCCTGCGCTTCCTGGATCAGCACCCGGCGCCCCTGGCGCGGCCAGCGTCCGAACTGGATGCGCCACTCGCGCTCGGCCAGCGCCACCAGGCGTGCGCGCGATTCCGGCGACTGCAGCGCCAGCATCATCGCCTTGCGCACCCGGTGCATCTCGCCGTCCAGGGTTTGCGCGCTGCCGGGACCTTGCAGGGCGCCCAGCGTGCTCGGAGGAATCGCGCTACGGCGGGTAAATCGGCCGGGCTGGTAGAACATGCGCGCGGCCGCCTCGCCGCGCACGCAGACCACGCGGCGCAGCATCAGGCGGGTGCCGAAAATGTCGGTGCCGAGCTCGTCGCAGCGATTGCCGATGAAGCGGTAGCCCTCCTCGAGCAGCGCGATGGTGTTGTCGAAGCCGGGTGCCTGCAGGATGGCGCGGTGCACGGGAATGGCGGCGCGGTGGGGCGGATTCATGGGCGCATTCATGGCAAATCTCCTTTCGTATCGAGTCTGCCAGAGCATGCATGTTCCGAATGTGCGCTGGCGCCCGTATGGCAGGCTTATCGCGCTTTGTACAACACCGGCCGCCTGCGCGCATGGCGGCGCAGCGTCTTGTGCGGCGTCAGGCGCGCTGCATGGCGGCCGGGGAACCGGAGGCAGGCGGCGACGTTCCAAGCAAGCGGGGACTACAACGCACCGTTACCAGGAGAACCCATGAGCCAGTATCGCAAGCGCCTGCCTCAGCTCGACGGCCGTTTGTTCCTGACCGACGCCGGACTGGAAACGATGCTCAGCTTCCAGCAGGGTTTCAGCCTGCCCGCCTTCGCCTCCTTCGTGCTGTTGCAGGACGCGCGCGGCCGCGCGGCGCTGCAGGAGTATTTCGTGTCGTTCGCGCGCCTGGCGCGTGCACACGGTACCGGACTGGTGCTGGAAACGCCCACCTGGCGCGCCAATCCCGACTGGGGCCAGTCGCTCGGCTACAACGCGCTCGCGCTGGCCGATGCCGACCGCGAGGCGGTGGCCCTGCTGGCCGAGGTGCGCGCGGCCTGGGAAACCCCGGCCACGCCCATCGTCATCAGCGGCAACATCGGGCCGCGCGGCGACGGCTACCGGGCGGACCGCCGCATGAGCGCGGTTGCCGCGCACGATTACCACCTGGCCCAGATCGCCACTTTCGCCGGCACCGAGGCCGACATGGTGGCGGCCTTCACGATCACTTATCCGGAGGAGGCGATCGGCATCGTCGACGCGGCCGCCGCCTGCGAGATGCCGGTGGCGATTTCGTTTACGCTCGAAACCGATGGGCGCCTGCCTTCCGGCGACGCGCTGTCCGAGGCCATCCTGCGCACCGATGCCGAGACCGGCGCCTACGCCGCCTACTACATGATCAACTGCGCGCACCCCACCCATGTCGAGCCGGCGCTGGCCGAGGACGGCCCCTGGCGCGAACGCCTGCACGGCCTGCGCGCGAACGCCTCGCGCCGCAGCCACGCCGAACTCGACGAGGCGACCGAACTCGACGATGGCGATCCGGAAGCGCTGGGCGAGGAATACCAGGTGTTGCACCAGTTGCTGCCGCGCATGAACGTGTTGGGTGGCTGCTGCGGTACGGACACGCGTCATGTGGCGGCGATTGCGCGCCACGTGACCGGAAAACCGGCGCGCGACGGCCCGTGAAGGCCATGCTTCAGTGCGCGGCCGCGTCCGCCTGCGCGTTTGCACGCGGCAGGTAGATGCTGATCGTCGTGCCCTGGCCCAGGGTGCTCGCAATGCGGATATGACCGCCGCTCTGGCGCACGAAGCCATGCGCCATCGAGAGGCCCAGTCCCGTTCCCTTGCCCTCGGGCTTGGTCGTGAAGAAGGGTTCGAAGGCGCGCTCCATGACCTCGGGCGGCATGCCTTCGCCGGTGTCGGCCACGGCGATGCGGACGTAGTCGCCGGGTGTGAGTTCCGGGTCGGCGCCAGCCTGCGCGCTGTCCACCGTCAGGTTGTCCAGGGCGATGGTGACCTTGCCTTTGCCAGCCATGGCGTCGCGCGCATTGATGACCAGGTTCAGGATCACGTTCTCGAGCTGGTTCGGGTCGACCAGGGTATTCCACAGGTCGTCGGCGCCGCTCAGGGCGATCTCGACCGACTCGCCGGCGGCGCGGTGCAGCAGGCTGTCCATCCGTTCGAGCAATTGGCCGACGTTGACCAGGCTCGGATGCAGCGGCTGGCGCCGCGCGAAGGCCAGCAGCTGGGACGACAGTTTCGAGCCGCGTTCGACGGCGTCGAGGATGCTGTGCAGGCGCCGCTCGACTTTGTCGTTCGCCTCGCTGTTGTTGCTCGACTTCAGGAGCAGCTGCACGTTGGCGCTGATGATGTGCAGGATGTTGTTGAAGTCGTGAGCCACGCCGCCGGTGAGCTTGCCGACCGCCTCCAGCTTTTGCGAGCGCGCCAGCGCCGTGCGCGCCTCGTCCAGGCGCTGCTGGCGCAAGCGCTCGCGCGCCTCCACTTCGCGCCGTGGCGCAATGTCGCGCAGGAAGGCGGACGCGCCGTGGCCGACTTCGGCGGGCAGGGCGGCGACCACGATTTCCACCGGTACCAGGTGGCCGTCGCGGTGGCGCGCCATGATCTCGGCCGGCTCGCCGTAGTGCACCGAAGCCGGGAAGCCGCGCCCCGGGGCATCCAGCACGCGTGCACTGCCGTCGAGTGCGGCGAACTGGGCGAAGCCGCGCTCGTGCGCCACGCGTTCTTCGGGCGGCACCAGCAGTTCGCCGATCTCGCGTCCCAGGGCTTCTTCGCGGGTCCAGCCGAACTGCTGGACGGCGCGCGGATTCCAGTCGGTGACGTAGCCCGCGGCATCGATGGCGATGAAGGCGTCGTAGGTGGTTTGCAGGATCAGGTCCATGCGTACGCGCTCGGCGTCGATGCGTTCGTAGGACTGGCGCAGTTCCAGCGTCATGGCGCGCGCCAGTTGCATGGCGCGTTTGCGCTCGCTGGCCAGCAGCCAGACGACCAGGCTCAGCAGGAAGCCGAGGCCGATGCCGGTGATGCCGATGACCTGCGGACGGCGCGTATCGAGGCGTGCCTCGAACTGGGGAGAGGAGGCGATGTCGATCAGCCAGGGGCGGCCCGAAATTTGCGCCGGCAAGGTCTGGCGCAGCAGCGGCTGGCGCCAGGCGACGGCATCCTGCGAGCGGTACAGGAGCGAATCCGGCAACGGGCGCCCGCCGTCATAGATCGTCACCTGCAGGTCGCCCGCATGCGTGCCGCCGAGGCCGCGCATCAGGTCGGCCATCCGGAACGGCGCATACACCCAGCCGACGATGGCGGCGCGGCGCTGTTCGACGCTGGCCGCCGGCGCGTCGCGCCGGTACACCGGCACGTACATCAGGAAGCCGGGCTGGACGTCGCGTCCTTCCTGCACCAGCACCACCTTGCCCGAGAGGGCGGCGCCGCCGCTGTCGCGCGCGGCTTCCATCGCGGCGCGGCGCACCGGCTCGCTGAACATGTCGAAGCCGAAGGCGCGCAAATTGCGTCCGGTAAAGGGTTCGATGTGGGTGATCGAGGTGGCGAATGGGCCCGTGGGGCGCGGATGCACGGTATAGCTGCGGAAGCCCTGCGCCCGCACTGCCGCCTCGTGCGCGGCCAGGCGCCCGGTCGGGATGATGCTGGCGACGCCGAGCGCCTCGATGCCGGGGAAGTGCTCCTGCAGATTCTGGGTCTGGAAATAGTCGGCGAAGTCGCGCCGGTCGACGTCGATGCTGCCGCGCATGAAACCGCGCGTGCCGCGCAGTACTTGCTCGTACACGGCCATGCGGCGCACGGTGGTGGTGACCATGTCGCGCGCCCGGTAGTCGAACTGGGCGGCCAGGTCGGCGGATGCGTCGCGCCGCGCGCCGCTCCAGGCGCCATAGGTGAGCAGCAGGGACACGAGGAAGGCGAAGCCGGCGAGGATCAGGGGACCCCACTCCCGGCGGGCGGGTGTGCCGGAAGCGGGGATGATCTCGTCGGGTTCTGGACGCGGCATGTAATCGGGAGTCGTACGCGGCCCTGGGGCGGCGGGGAATGATCGGAGGGACGTCGGCAGAGGCGTCGAGGCATCCTAGGATACGCGGCAATGTCGTGCACAGGCGCACGGAATATCCGCTTTATACGCCTCGCTGGCCAGTGCTTTTGTTTGCATAATACAATATCCGCACTGCCACAAATCGCCGCTGCGGCTTCTCTTCTGTTCCGAATGTCTTCCCTGCCTCCGATCCTGCACCGCCACCGGCTGGCCTGCCTGCTGGCCGGCGCGCTCCTGCTGGCGCTGCTGCTTGGCGCGCTGGCGCCGCTGCGCACGCCCAGCCATGAACGCGCCTTCACCTTTCCGGCAGGGAAAGCGGGGCAGCGTGCACTGGCCTTGCCGCGCGAGATACGCCTGACCCTGGGCGTGCAGGACGTGCTCCTGCTGCACAACCGCGATCGCCGGCCCCATGTGTTCGGGCCGCTGCACCTGTTGCCGGGCCAGGAATTCCGGCTGCCGTTCGAAGAGGAGGGCCGGTTTGCCTACGCCTGTCCGGACGTCGCCGGCGGCATCCTGACGGTGCACGTGGTGCGCCTGCCCGATCCCGGCTGGGACCGCTTGCGCTGGCGCCTCGATGCGCTTGTGCAAGGCCTGCGCACGCTGCCGCTGGTGGCGCCGCAGTCCTAGCCTGCGCGGCCCTGCCGGCTATCCGCAATCGTGCTGCGGTCTGCCCGGCGATTCTGTCATCATGGGGCATGGCCACGATTTCCCTTCCATTGTTCCCACTGAGCACGGTGCTGTTCCCGGACGGGGTGCTGCCGCTGCAGGTGTTCGAGGCGCGCTACCTCGAGATGGTCAGTCGTTGCCTTACCGAAGACACGCCCTTCGGCGTCGTCCTGCTGACCCAGGGGCATGAAGTACGCGCCCGCGGCGGCGCGCCCGAGCGCTTCGTCGAAGGCGGCACCCTGGCCACCGTCTGCGACACCACGGCCACGTCGCCGGGATTGCTGCAGGTGGTTTGCCGCGGCGGCGCGCGCTTCGAGGTGAAATCCTCGCAGCAGAGATTGAACGGTTTGTGGATGGCGGAGGTCGAACTGGTCGAGGACGACCATGCGGTGCGTATTCCGGCCGAGCTGCAGGGCGCGTCCGACGCGCTCGACCGTGTGCTTGCTTCCCTGCACGATGTGCCGCAGGAACGCTGGCCGGTGCAGCCGCCGCTCCGGCTCGAAGATTGCGGCTGGGTTGCGAATCGCTGGTGCGAATTGCTGCCCCTGCCAAACACCCAGAAGCACAACATGCTCATGCTCGACAATCCGGTGATCCGTCTCGAGTTGCTGCACGACGTGCTGGACGAACATGGCTTGATCACTTCCTAGCGGCTGCCATGAAATTCTCCGACGAACTCTTGATCGCATTCGTCAACGGCGAACTGGCCGAGCCGGCCCGCGCCGCCGTCGAACGCGCCTTGCGCGCCGATCCCGCCATTGCCGCGCGCGTGGCCCAGCACCGTGCCCGACGCAGCCGCGTCTACGGCGTGGTGGCGGGCGGACGCGAGGGCAACGGGCATGCGCACAGCCACGGGTCGCCTGCGGGCGCCAAGGTCGTGCACCTCGACACGGTGCGCGCGGCGCGCTGTGTGCCGCCGCCGACCGCACCGCCGACCCTCAAGCCGGCCTGGACGCTGCGCCACTGGGGCGCGGTCGCCGCCGCACTGGCGGCCGGTGCCTTGGCCGGCGTCTTCGGCTGGCAAGCCTGGGAAGGTGAAGCGGAACTGGCGTCCCTGAGCGGGGCCGACGGCGCGCTGGTCGCGCAAGGCCACCTGGCCTCGGCCCTGAGCGCCCAGCTGGCCAGTCCCGGGCCCTCGGGGCGGGTACGCATCGGCATCAGCTTCCTGGCCAAGGACGGCAGATATTGCCGCAGCTTCGTGATGGACACGACGGCCGGCCTGGCCTGCCGCGACGGTGGCCAGTGGAAGATCCCGGTGCTGGCGCAGGGGGCCGCGGGTGCGGCCTGGATGGACGGCAACGGCTTGCCGCCGGCCGTGCTCGATGCGATCGACAGCCGCATCGCCGGCACTCCGCTGGGGCCGGCCGCCGAGCGCGCCGCCCAGGCGCGCGGCTGGCGCAGAGAAGGCTGATCAGGCTTCGACGTCGAGCTGCGAGCCGGCGCCGTCCTGCGGCAGGTAAGCCTGCTGTACTTCCTGGGCCCGCGACTGCTGCGCTGCGCCTTGCGCTTCGCTCGCCTGCTTCTTCTCGTAGGCGATGCGTTCTCCCTCGCTGACCTTGCGGTCGTTGTTGGTGTCGGCTTCGGCGATGTAGTCGCTCGATTCGCTGGCGCTGCTGCTGCCCGATGCGCCACCTGCGCTGCCCGCGGGGGCGCCGCCACCGGCGGGGGCAGTCTCCGCGGCCGTGTCCGTGCTTGCCGCCGCAGCGGCCGTTTCGTCCTCGCCGGCCGCTTCCTCCACCGGAGGCGCGCCTTCCGGCGCTGCCGGCGGCATCTCCTCCTGCGCGCGCTGCACGCGCGCCGCATCGAGCTGGGCATCGAGCTGCCCGCCCACGCGCGCCGTCGCCGCCGATTGCGCGCTCTGCACGCTGGCCGTGCCGCTGTCGGCGTCGTTCGTCGGCGCCACGCTTGCCGCAACCGCGCTGTTCTGCGCCGCCTGAGTAGTGCGGCTTTCCACCCGTGCCAGCAGGGATTGCGCCAGGCTGGTGCCGCCAATCGATGAAACCATCTTTCTGTTCTTTGGAATGAGTCGTGTCCCGATTAACGGCAGGAGCGCGGCAGGACAGCAGGGCAGGGGATGTAAAGCGAGGTAAAGCCGCTCATGTCGAAACTACAAGCATGCGGCCGGGTTCGCGCACGATTCCATATACACTGCCGTGGATTTCAGGTAACCTTGAGGGCGATATAGTGTGTCTCTACGTCTGCGCGCCTGGTTTTTGCCGACGCGACGTGCCCATCGAGCCGGCCCTTGGGCCTCGGCCCATATTCCAGCCGGCGGCTCGCCCGCCCCTCCAGGAGTTGTCAGTGCCGGCCACGCCTGCTGGGCCCGCGTGGGTGCCTACCCGTAGACCAAATTGAGAGTCAAGGAAGCGCGTACCCGCATCGAGCAGGGCGAGCCTTCCTTCATCGGAAAGAATAATGTCTGAAACTGTGAATACCGCAGCCGCGGCTGTCGAACCGAGCGTGACCTTTGCCGATTTCGGCCTGGCGCCGGACATCCTGCGCGCGCTGTCCGACCAGGGCTACGTCCACCCAACCCCGATCCAGGCCCAGGCGATCCCCGTCGTGCTGCAAGGCCGCGACGTCATGGGTGCCGCCCAGACCGGTACGGGTAAAACCGCCGGCTTCTCGCTGCCGATCATCCAGCTGCTGCTGGCCCACGCCAACAACAGCATGTCGCCGGCGCGCCATCCGGTGCGCGCCCTGGTGCTGACCCCGACGCGCGAGCTGGCCGTGCAGGTCGCCGACAACGTCAAGGCCTACGCCCAGCACACCCCGCTGCGTTCGACCGTCGTCTTCGGCGGCATGGACATGAAGGGCCAGACCACCATCCTGAAGGGCGGCGTCGAGATCGTCATCGCCACGCCCGGCCGCCTGCTCGACCACATCGAGCAGAAGAACGTCAGCCTGGCGCAGGTGCAGATGCTGGTGATGGACGAAGCCGACCGTATGCTGGACATGGGCTTCCTGCCCGACCTGCAGCGCATCATCAATCTGCTGCCGAAGAAGCGCCAGAACCTGATGTTCTCGGCTACCTTCTCGCCGGAAATCAAGAAGCTGGCCAACAGCTTCCTGCAGCAGCCGGTGCTGATCGAAGTCGCGCGCAGCAATGCCACCGCCGACAAGGTCACGCAAATCGTCTACAAAGTCGAGGACGAGCAGAAGCGCGACGTCGTCGAGTTCCTGATCCGCCAGCGCGAACTGAAGCAGGTGATCGTGTTCTCGAACACGAAGATCGGCGCCTCGCGCCTGTCGCGCCACCTCGAGCAGACCGGCATCAAGGCCTCCGCGATCCACGGCGATAAAACCCAGCAGGAACGCATGGCCGCGCTCGACGCGTTTAAACGCGGCGACATCGAAGTGCTGGTCGCGACCGACGTCGCCGCCCGCGGCCTCGACATCTCCGACCTGCCGTGCGTGATCAATTTTGATTTGCCCTACAACGCCGAGGACTACGTGCACCGCATCGGCCGCACCGGCCGCGCCGGCGCCTCGGGCGACGCCTTGTCCGTGTACTCGGACAAGGACGAGCGCCTGCTGGCCGACATCGAAAAGCTGATCAAGCAGACCATCACGCGCGGCGAGCTGACCGGCTTCGTGGTGCGTGGACGCGGCCGCGAGGCCGAACGTGGCGAGCGCGGCGAGCGTAGCCCGCGTGGCGAACGCAGCGAGCGCGGCCCGCGCCGCGGCGATGCCGAGCGCAGCGAACGCGCGCCACGCAGCTACGGCGCCGGCGCCTTGCCGCGCCGCGAAAAGGTCGATCCCTGGTTCCTCAAGCCCTACGAGCCGAGCACCACCGCCCCGCGCCAGGACGGCAATCCAGGCGTGAACGCGGCGCCGGCCAAGCCGAAGCAGAAGATCGCGGCCTTGCTGGGCGGTTTGCCCAAGCAGCAGGCCTGATTAACAGGGCCTGCTGGCGTGACGCTTAGCCGTTCGCCTGCGGCAGGATGGCCCGCACCCGGGCCAGTAAATCTTCCTGGCGATATGGCTTGCTCAGTATATCGAGCCGCTGCCCACGCGCGGCCGGCAACTCGTCCATGTAGCCGGTGGTGACGAGGATCGGCGTGCCGGGCCGCCGCAAGCGCACGTGGTCCGCCAGCTGCAAGCCGTTCATGCCGCCCGGCATCATCACATCCGTAAATACCAGGTCGATCTCGGCACCCTCATCGAGCACGTTCAGGGCCTGCTCTCCGCTCGGCGCCGAGACCACCGCATAGCCGGCGGATGCGAGCATCGTTTCCGCCAGTTCGCGGACGTCTTCGTTGTCCTCGACCACCAAGATGCGCGCTTTCGCGCTCTCCTGCGCGGCACGCTCGGCTTCGTCCTCTCCGTGCGCCGCAAGGTCGCGCGCGCCGTCGACCGGGAACACCATGCGCACCGTCGTCCCCTGCCCGGGCGTACTGTCGATCTCGAGCCGGCCGCGCGACTGCTGCACGAAGCCGTGCACCATCGCCAGGCCCAGGCCCGTGCCCGGTCCCTTGGTGGTGAAGAACGGTTCCGTTGCCCGGCGCACCACCTCCGGTGCCATGCCTTCGCCTTCGTCGCTGACGCAGACGGCCACCTGATCGCCGGTCACGACGGTGGTGCTGACGCGCACCCGGCCGCCGTTCGGCATGGCGTCGCGCGCGTTGATCAGGACGTTCAGCAAGGCCATCTCGAAATGCGTCGGGTCGAGCTTGCAGGAAGGCAAACCCGGTTTCAGGTCGAGCTGCATCTCCACCCGGTCGCCCAGGGTACGCACCAGCAGCTCCGAAAATTCGACCAGCAAGGCATTCAGGTTGACCCGTTTCGGCTCCAGCCGCTGCTTGCGCGCAAAGGTCAGCAGCTGTTGGGTCAGCTTGCCGGCTTTCATCGCCGCGCGCTGGGCACGCCGGATCGGATCGGCGGCCGCGCCCGTATTGTTCACGGCCAGCAGGGCCAGCTCCAGGTTGCCGTTGATGACCTGCAGCAGGTTGTTGAAGTCGTGCGCCATGCCGGCCGTCAGCTGGCCGATCGCTTCCATTTTCTGCGCCTGCATCGAGGATTGCTCGCTCGCGCGGCGCTGGGTGATGTCCATCTGGGAGGCGAAGAAGTACAGCAGTTCGCCGTCGCGGTCGAAGATCGGGCCGATGTAGAGCGCATTCCAGAAGGGCGTGCCGTCGGCCTTGTAATTCAGGATGTCGACCGCGATGGCGCGTCGTTCGGCCAGCGCCGCGCGCACTTCGGCGACGGTCTCGCGGTTGGTTTCCGGTCCCTGCAGCAACCGGCAGTTGCGGCCGACGATGTCCTGTTCTTCGTACTGCGTGAGGTCGAGGAAGGCGCGGTTGGCAAAGACGATCGGATCGTCCGGCTGGCGCGGGTCGGTGACGATCATCGGCATGCGCGTCATCTCGACGGCGGCGAAGAAAATATTGCCCCGATCCTGCAGCCCGGGCTCTTCGATGTAGCCGGCCTGCCAGTGCTTCTTGCCGGGATTGCCGAGCGGATTGAAAGCGTTGCCCTCGACTTCGCCCGAAGCGGGTACGCCGACGCTTTGCCCGTCTCCCTGGATGTCGAGGGGCTTGTCTGCGTTTTCTTCGGGGGTGGAGCCGGTTGCCATTTGATCCTTTCCACGGGTGAGCTTGCATTGGCCTTGCGTCGAGCAACTGACGGTGTCCATGCTACTGTCACAGACCCGTTCCCGACTGTGCGTCGCTTCACGCAAGCGCGATCGCGAGCCCGTGTAGGTACGGTACACGTTTGAGGAGGCGCAAGCCCGGCCAGCTTGCTGGGATGAAGATCGCTGTCGAGTGCGGCGTTGCTTCGCACGGGTGACGCGCGACGCTGGATAATGTAAAAATGAAACCTTTGGCTTGCAATCTGCCACTTTCATGAGCAGGGGGGCTGCTGCAATTACTTTGTATAATTGCTCGGTTACCGTCCTGCTGTAGAGCGTTTGCAACGCTTCGTCCGGGAAATTGTGGCCCACCTGCCGCTGTCGCGCGGCGATGGCTCACTGCATGGTGGCATTCAGCCAAGGCCCGACAGCCCCTGTTTCCACGACCGGTGCTTCTCGATGGCGGTGTTGGAAATCATGGTCAATCCGCTTGGCTGAGGCGATCACGGCGGCCGCGTGATCCATGCGGCCGCCGAAATGAATGTGTACACGCTAGACTAAACCATGTTCGTATCCTTCCTGATGCCCCACGTGGACCGCGGTGCCGGACCGTTGTTTCACCTGATTATGCTCTTGCAGATGAGCCGATTCGCACCCGGCGAAATCTGCTTCATGGGCGACGACGCCTACTTCGCCGAAGAGCACATTCCCTTCGGCGAAGAGCTGGCGCTCGGGACGATGCGTTTTACCTGCGTCAGCCAGGAACGCTACCGCGCCTATCCCAGGGCGTCGCTGCCGTTCGCTTCGGTCGCTGCACTGTACGCGGGCGGACGCAATCACCTCGATGCGTTCAAGGACTTGCTGACGGCCGAGCACGCCCCCCTGGTGGCGGCCCTGTCGGATGCGCTGGACCAGCTGGGCGTGGGCGGAGAGGCGATCGAGGCCTTCCTGGCCTGGTCGAATTGCCCGAGCCTGTCCGCGCTGGCCGCGCGCCTCGGCAAGCCCATCGTTCACAACGAGCTCGGCCCTTTCCGCGGCCGGACTTATCAGGACATGGTGTATTTCGATTTCCGCGGCGTGAACGGGAATTCGACGCCGGCCACCTGGACCGACCGTGCCGGGCTCGTGGCCGAACTCGAGGGCGCCGAATGCCTGATGGGCGAGGACTTGCGCACGCTGCTGTATTGCGGCGAGCCGCTGGCCCAGGCTGATCCGGCAGCGGCGCGCTATCCGCTCGGCGTGGCGCTTCAGGTAGAGGACGACTCAAATGCGCTGGCATATGGCCGCGGCTACGATGCGATCCGCCTGCTGTACCAAGCCCAGCGCAACTTCGCGCCTGACCAGGTGCTGGTGCGCTCGCATCCGGGCGCGCACCTGGCCTACCGTGGCGGCCTCGGCGACCAGGACACCTCGCCCACCTCGGTGGAATTTCTGCAGCGCATCGAACATCTGGTGACCATCAATTCCAGCGTTGCCGCGGAAGCAGCGCTGTGGGGCCTGCCGTTTACGACCTTGGGCGATACGCCGTTCGGGGGGCTGTCGTCGCCGTTGCCGCCGGTACCCGCGCCCCAGGCCGCGTCCAGTCCCGACCCGTTGCTCAACGCCTTGCTGCTGGCTTACCTGGTGCCGGGCAGCCTGCTGTACGACCCCGAGTATTACCGCTGGCGCCTGGCCGGCGCCACACTGCGCGACTGTCTGGCACGCCATCTCCAGATCCTCAGGCGCAATGCCGTGCATGCGCAGCGGACCTTGCCCGATCTTTCACCCGCCCTGGTTGCGGCGACGGAAGCCCCGGCTGACCCGGGCACGCCGCAGCGCAATCCGGCCTTGTGGTCGGCGACGCGTTCGCTCTCGCGCAGCGCCGAGGCATTGCAAAAACAGCTGGCGGAGCTCGAGGCGCGCTACGTGGCCGCGATTGCCGAGCGCGACGAGATCTGGGACGCGCGTTGCTGGTTTCAGGCACAATGTGAGCGTATGGAAACGGAAATGCAGCTTTTGAAAGTCGAGCGTGATACCCTGCGTGTCGCCCTGGCGAAGCAGAGCGAACTCGATCTCTTGAAGCAGGAACTTGCGTTACGCGATGTCCGTTATGCGGAGGTGACGACAGCTCTGGCTGAGATGCGGCAACGTTTCGACGCCTTCGAAGCGCACCATGCCACCGTCGAGGCGCAGAACAATGCCTTGCTCGTAGAACTCAAGCGCACCGAACGCGAGCGCATCGAAGCACTCGAGCGCGCTGCGGGTTCGTTTTCGCGCTAGTGCTTTAACAACAACCACACCATGTCCAACACTGCGCTGCCATGTCAGCGGTTCCGTCGGAGAACCCGGTAGGCTGGCAAGCGAGCCGAGAGAAAAACAGAACATGAAGACCGATCCCATCGTCAGTGCCGTTATCACGATGCACGGCGAGGGCATTCTTGCCCACCGTACCCTGTTGTCGATTCAGCGCTGCCGCGAGTATGCAGAAGCGCGCGGCTTGCGCACCGAATTCGTCATCACGCTCGACAATGCCAGCGCGGAAACCCGCCGCGTGATCATGTCGCATCCGGCGCTGCGCGACGACGACCAGGTCCACGAAATCAATTTCCGCGACCTTTCTTTGTCACGCAATTTCGCCATCGAGAAGGCGCGCGGCGACTACGTCGGCACCTTCGACGGCGACGATTATTTTTCGAAGAACTGGATCGAGCGCTGCGTCCGCGGCATCGAGGAAAACGGACCGGCCACGATCTATCACCCTGAACTGGTGGTGGCGTTCGGCGAAGTCAATGCCTACTGGTGGCAGCCCGACCAGCTAAGCAAGCACTACACGCCCGAATGTCTGTTGACCATGAACCCGTGGAACGCGTGCGCTTTCGCGAAGCGCTCGGTTTTCCGCGAGTATCCCTACCAGGTGTCGCGCCCGGGAGAATCGGGCTTTGGCTTCGAGGACTGGCTGTGGAACTGCGACACGATCGCTGCCGGCTACGTGCACCGCACGGCACCCGAGACAATCCGCTTTGAACGGCGCAAATCGAACGGCTCGCTCAACGTCGCGCACGTGCGCACGGGCGCCGTGATCAGGCCTTCCGCTTTCTTCGACCAGGTTTGACATGATGTATCGACACGTTACCCGCATTTACCGATTGATCGATCGCGCCGTACTGCGCCGTGGTCCTGTTGCACTCGAGCGTATCGTCAAGGGCATGGTATTTCGTATTGCGAAGTTTGCTTTTCCAAAGCGCATCCCTAGCGCGACGGCCGAGCTCTATCTCTCACGAGTCCTGGCGCATCGTCTCGAGCGGCGCGATTCGAATGGCAGCGTCAGCGGCCAGGTCTCGCAGGCGCCGAACAGTGTGCGTTCCGTGGCAGGGATGAGCGCCGACGAGCGGATTAAACTGGAAAAGGCCGGTGTCATTGTGCCGCCGGCGTTGCCGTCCTGGGCCACCAGCGAAATCGAGGAAATCGCAGCCACCCTCGATCCGGCCTTCCATGCGGCGGGCCCGATCACCCCGCACCTCCAGCCCTGCGCGATGCCGCTACAGCACCACTATCCCGGCATTGTGTATGCGCGCCTGCGGCGCCAGGTGACCAGCAAGATCGACGTGGTCATTCTGGTGCCCTGGCTGAAGCAGGGTGGCGCCGACCTGGGCGCCATCCACTTCGCCAAAGCCCTGCATGATACGTTCGGCAAGAAAGTACTGGTGATCGGTACCGAAGCTGCCGATTCGCCATGGGCCAGCCGTCTTCCCGAAGGCGTGCAGTTCCTGGATGCCGGCACTGAAATGGCACCGCTGTCGGCTGACGAACGCCGCTTGGTCATGGTGCGTTTGATGCTGCAGCTGGCCCCTGGGACGATTCACCTGATGAATTCTCACCTCGGCTGGCAAATGGTGGCCTTGCATGCGAAAGCTTTGCGTCACACCACCCGGATCTACGCGTCACTGTATTGCGACGACGTATCCCAAGCTGGCCAGCTCGTGGGCTATGCGCAGGTTTTCTTGATGGATTGCTACGAATCGCTCGATGGCGTCATTTCCGATAACGGCGTCGTGGGGGCCGAGTGGTCGCGTTCCATGGGCATGGCTCCGTCGTTGTTCCACGTCGTGCCGTTCCCGGTACGCGAGCCGGCCCGGCCGCTTCCGCCGCAGATGCCGGCTGCCCGCACCTTGCTGTGGGCCGGACGCCTGGACCGCCAGAAACGCCCTGACGTGTTGCTCGCCATCGCACAGGCGATGCCGGACTGGACCTTCGACGTGTATGGTCAGACAGTCGTGGATCAGGCGAGCCCTGCCTTGGACGGTTTGCGCAAGGCGCCGAACGTGCGCCTGCGCGGCGCATTCAACGATTTCTATGCCGTCGTGCGTCCGGATCACCTGGCGCTGGTCTACACGACGCAGTGGGATGGCATGCCGAATATCCTGCTGGAAGCGGCTAGGGCAGGGCTGCCGATCGTGGCGCCCGCGGTTGGCGGCATTGGGGAGTTCATTCCCGGCGAGTGGCTTGTGCCTGAATGCGCCGATGTCCAAGCTTATGTCGCCCAGATCCGGCGCCTCGCGGACGACGCCTCGCATCGCGAGGAACGCGTGCGTACGCTGACCCAGCGGGTCGGGGCCGGACATTCATGGGGCGAGTTTGCCGCCGCGATCGGACGCGTGCCTGGTTACCTGACCACGGCGCCAGCCCAGCTTGCGGCCGATGTCCAGCCAGGCACTGACGCACGCGTCGACGCTGCAGCATGAGCGCACCCGCGCATTGCATTGTATCGTGATCCGCAGCGCATTCCGGCCGCTGCGGAGTACTTGCGCACGAATCCGTGAACAGCAAGCGCATCCTGCTCGAGGTGGCGTTCCGGTGCAGAGCTACCTGATGGTGGACTGAGCGAGCCGGGGCATGATGGGTCTCTCATTGGCCTGTTGGGCTGTTCTTGCATGCAATTTCTTGCTATTATTTTCATCTTCAATCAGTAGGTGCAGGATAGTCTGGTCTCCACACGTCGTGGCGACCGAGGTCCGTGCACCAATGTTAATGGCCATGCAACGAATCACCAAAGCAGTCTTTCCTGTTGCCGGTCTCGGCACCCGCTTCCTCCCCGCCACCAAGGCAAGTCCGAAAGAAATGCTGCCGGTTGTCGACAAACCACTGATCCAGTACGCAGTCGAAGAGGCCATGGCTGCCGGAATTACGGAAATGATCTTCGTCACGGGCCGCAGCAAGCGCGCCATCGAGGACCACTTCGACAAGTCCCACGAAATCGAGGCTGAACTTGAAGCACGCGGCAAGGAAAAGCTGCTTGAGGTACTGCGCAGCATTAAACCGAGCCATGTCGACTGCTTCTACGTGCGCCAGCCCGAGGCCTTGGGCCTGGGACATGCCGTCTTGTGCGCAGAGAAACTTGTCGGTAACAACCCGTTCGCCGTCATTCTGGCCGACGACCTGCTGCACGGTCCGCAACCGGTCATCTCCCAGATGATCGATGTGTACGAACAACACGATAGCTCCGTCATCGGTGTGGAGGAGATCGTGCGGGAAAATACGGCGTCGTATGGCGTCATCTCGGGTGGCGACTTCACGAACGATATCGTCAAGATGACCGGGATCGTGGAGAAGCCCGAACCGGCACTGGCGCCATCGAATTTTGGCGTGGTGGGCCGCTATGTCCTGAAGCCTGAAATCTTCAAACATCTCCGCTCCCTGAAACCCGGTGCCGGAGGCGAACTGCAGTTGACCGACGCAATCCAATCCTTGCTGCTGGAGCAGCAGACGCTGGCCTACAAATACCGCGGTACCCGTTTCGATTGCGGCAGCAAGCTCGGCTATCTTAAGGCCACGGTTGATTTTGCCTTTCGCCACCCGGAAGTAGCGCAGGAATTCGAGCAATATCTGCGCCAGTTCCTGGGCGCCCGCACGCCCGCGCCCACCGAGGCCTGAGACAGGGCAAGCAGCGGCGTGCAGCCCGGCGATATTACAAATCTGCAGCTATTCAGTGCTGCCCGCCGTACAGTGGAGAGGATTAAAAATGAACTTTTTCCCCATATTCCTGACGATTGTCTTCGTTGTTCGTAACCAGGAAGAAAAGCTCGAGGCCTACCTGCGCACAGCGGTAGCCCAGCTCTCGGGACTGGTATCCGATTACGAAATCGTCGTTGTCGACAATTCTTCCGAAGACGGTAGCGTGGCCCTGCTCAAGCGCCTGACACGCGAGGACGGCTTGCCCAATCTGCAGGTGTACGCACTGACCAAGGAGATCGATTCGGATACGGCCTCGTGGGTCGGCCTGGAAAACGCGCTGGGCGATTTCGTGGCCGTGATCGATCCGCTCGAAGACGACATCGGATTCCTCCCGCAGATGCTGGACAAGGCTGCCAGCGGCGCGGATGTGGTGTTTGCCCGTAACAGCCAGATGCCGAAACGCAGCCTGTCCTACCGGCTCGCCAATGCGGCGTTCAACCGCCTTTACAAACATATCAATGGCGTTCACCTGGCTAACGAAGCGCCCCAGTTCAGGGTGCTGAGCAAGCGCGTCGTCAATTTCATTCTCCAGCACTCCCAGCCTGCCGTCAGTTACCGCCATCTCCCGGCAACCGGTGGTTTTGCTCGCGTGAACATGTCCTACAGTGCGGCGCCGCTCGCGGCCAAGACCCGGCGCCTAGGGGCAAGTATCGACCGCGGCATGCGCCTGCTGGTGTCGACTACGCATACGCCGATGCGCCTGGTCACGAGCCTGTCGCTGTTCGGTGCCGCCGCGAACGTCGGCTACTCCGTGTATGTCGTCATCGTAGGCCTGTTCAAGGAAGACGTGGCGCCAGGCTGGGTCAGCCTGTCGCTGCAGCAGTCCGGCATGTTCTTCCTGATTTCGCTGGTGCTGCTCGTCCTTGGCGAATACATCCTGCAGATGGCGAGCCTGTCGAACGAGGGCCCGCTATATCACGTGGGCCAGGAGTTCACCAGCGCGCGCTTGACCCGACGCGAAAAACTGAATATCGAGGACGTTGCACTGCCAGTCGAAGCGCAGGCCGCGAGGACGGCAGGCCACAGTTCATGACCTCCCATAGCAAGTTCGACGCGGTCATCATCGGCGGCGGCTTTTACGGGGCGGCAATCGCGGTCTACCTGGCAAGGCAGCGCGGGCTGCCGCGTGTGCTGCTGGTCGAGAACGAAGCCAGCCTGTTACAGCGCGCGTCGTACAACAACCAGGCACGGGTACACAATGGCTATCACTATCCGCGCAGTTTCACGACCGCTTTCCGTAGCCGGGTCAACCTGCCCAGGTTTGTCCAGGACTGGCCGGTTGCAGTCAAGAAGGATTTCACCAAGCTGTACGCCATCGCGCGCCGCAATTCGAAGGTGACGGCGCGGCAGTTCGTCCGCTTCTGTCATGAGATCGGCGCAAAGATCAGTCCGGCCGAGGCCTCGCTGCGCAAGCTGTTCGACCATCGCCTGATCGAGGACGTTTTCCTTGTTGAAGAATACGCCTTCGACAGCACCAACCTGGCGGCATGGGCGGCGCGCGAGCTCGAAGATAGCGGCGTCGCCGTTCGCCTGCGCACGCGCGCGACCGCAATTTCCAATGCGGCGGACGCTGGACTGACGGTCACCCTGCGCACCGACGGAGCGCACGAAACGGTGTCCTGCCGTTACGTCATCAATACCTGCTATAGCGGGGTCAACCAGTTCGGCGGCGACTTCCCGGGCACCCATACCTCGATCAAGCACGAGATTTCGGAAATGGGGCTGATGCAGATGCCTCCCGAGCTGGCCGACATCGGCATCACGGTCATGGATGGGCCCTTTTTCTCGGCCATGCCGTTCCCGGCGCGCGGCTTGCACACGCTCTCGCACGTCCGGTATACCCCGCACCTGAACTGGGAAGACAAGCCCGGGATCGATCCCTATGCACGACTGGCCGAATACGAACGGGCCTCGCGGGTGCACCGCATGATGCGCGACGTGGGACGTTACGTGCCGGCCATTTTGAAAGCCCGCCACGCCGACTCGCTCTTCGAGATCAAGACCGTGCTGGTGAAGAACGAGGCGGACGATGGCCGGCCGATCCTGTTCGAACGGTATGCTACATTGCCAGGCTGTTACTCGGTCCTCGGCGGCAAGATTGACAACATTTACGATGTGTTCGAGAAGCTCGACGAAGAGCAGTTTCAACCGTCATCGGAGAAAACATGAGAAACGCTTTGATCGGATTTTCGGGATTTGTCGGCGCCACGCTGTTGAAGCAGGCCAGTTTCGACGCACTTTACCGCTCGACCAATATCGCGGACATCGAGGGTGAGGAATTCGACCTGGTCGTGTGCGCCGGCGCGCCGGCCCAGAAATGGATTGCCAACCGTGAGCCGGAAGCCGATCTGGCCAACATCAATCGCCTGATCGCCTTGCTCGACACGATCAAGTGCAAGCGCTTCGTCCTGATCAGCACCGTTGACGTGTTCGGCAGCCCGCTCGGGGTCGACGAAGCTACGCCGGTCGTTGAGGAGGGCCTGCATGCCTACGGCCTGCATCGGCGTTATCTCGAGAAATTCGTGGAGGCGAAATTCCCCGAGCATCTCGTGGTCAGGCTGCCTGGCCTGGTCGGCCCAGGCCTGCGCAAGAACGTCATCTATGATTTCCTGAACCAGAACAACCTCGGTGCCATCGACAGTCGTGGCGTTTTCCAGTTCTATCCGATGGTCAACCTGTGGTTCGACATCCAGACCGCCATGAATGCCGGTCTGACGCTGGTCCACCTCACGGCGGAGCCGGTCAGCGTGGCGGACGTGTCCAGGCTGGGCTTCGGCAAGGTCTTCGACCAGCAGGTGGGAGCGTCGGCGGCCCGCTACGACATGCAGACCCGTCATGCGGACGTGTTCGGGGCGGGCGGGAAGCACCAGTACAGCGCGCGCGAAACGATCCAGGCCGTACGCGCCTATGCGCAGTCGGAGCCGGTCGCCGCCACCAAAGCCGGAGGCGGCGCATGAGGCTGGCCATTTCGAATATCGCCTGGGAAGTCGCCGACGACGAAGACTTGCTGCGTTTGCTGAAGCAATACGGCGTCGATGCAATCGATGTCGCACCAGGCAAGTATTTTCCGGTGCCGGCGCAAGCGACAGCCGAGCAGATCGCGCAAGTGCGCGACTGGTGGACCAGCCGCGGGATCGAACTGACCGGCATGCAGGCGCTGCTCTTCGGTACGACAGGGCTGAACCTGTTCGGCGATGCGCAATCGCGCGCCGCCATGCTCGCTCACCTGGCGGCGGTATGCCGTATCGGCGGCGGATTGGGCGCTACGCGTCTCGTGTTCGGGTCGCCCAAGAACCGCGACCGGTCCGGACTCGACGACGAACAGACCCTGGCCATCGCGAGCGAGTTCTTCCGCGAGCTTGGCGACATCGCGCGCGCAGCGGGCGTGATCGTGTGCCTGGAACCCAATCCGACCTGTTATGGCGCCAATTTCATGACGACCGTGACCGAGACGGCCGCGGTGGTACGCGCGGTCGCCCATCCCGCGATCAAGATGCAGTTCGACACGGGCGCACTGGCGATCAACGGCGAAGACCCGGAACAGGTGTTGCGCCAATACGCCGACCTGATCGGCCACGTGCACGCCAGCGAGCCGAACCTGGTGCCGTTGGGAGACGGTAGCACCGACCACCAGGCCATGCGCGCCGCGCTGGAAAGGTACCTGCCGAACCACGTGGTGTCGATCGAGATGGTCGCCACGAAAGACGAACCACGCCTCGCTGCGGTCGAGCGCGCCCTTGGCAAAGCCGTGGCCCATTACCAGCAACCGGTTACGACGCAATAATGAAGTGGCTGATTCTCTTCGTTGGCATCATCACCAACGCATCGGCGAGCATTCTGATCAAGTACGCCACGATGCCGCCCCGGCGCTTTCCGAGCCTGGCCGACCCGGGCGCGGCGCTGAGCAACTGGGCTTTCTGGCTCGGCCTTGGCCTTTACGGCGCGGCCTTCCTGCTGTACGCGGCGGCACTCGCACGCCTGCCCCTGAATGTGGCGCACCCGATCCTGACCTCGGGCGCGATCGTCGTTGTTTTCCTGTCTTCCATTTTGTTTTTCCGTGAGCCATTTCACTGGACCATCGGGCTCGGCATTCTGTTCGTCCTGACTGGTGTTGTGCTCATCACCGCTCGTATCTCCTGAATAATGAACACTACTCATCTGGCATCCTCGTCCATCAGCCAGGGATGGCAAGTACCAAGTTTCGACACGCCGCTGTGGCTGGGGCGCCAGCACCCGTATTGCGTCGTCATCCCCGTCATTAACGAGGGCGAACGCATCCGCAATCTCCTGAAGCGCATGGCTGCTGTCAACATCGCGGCGCAGGCCGACATCATCATCATCGATGGCGGCAGCAAGGACGGCTCGCTCGAACTCGGCGCATTGCAGGCTTTCGGCGTGCGCGGCCTGCTGGTCAAGACCGCTCCTGGCAAGCTGAGCGCCCAGCTGCGTTGCGCCTACGCCTTCGCGCTCGAGCAGGGTTATGAAGGCATCGTCACCATCGATGGTAACGACAAGGACGACCCCGAAGCCATCCCGCGTTTTATCCAGGCGCTGGAAGAGGGCGTCGATTTCGTCCAGGCTTCGCGTTTCTTGCGCGGCGGCGTTGCGGAAAACACGCCGAAGTCGCGCGACTTCGCAATTCGCTTCATCCACGCTCCCCTGTTGAGCCTGGCGTCGGGATTCAACTGGACCGACACCACGCAAGGCTTTCGCGCCTACAGCCGCAAGATGCTGCTCGACCCGAAACTGGCGCCGTTCCGCAACGTGTTCATGGCCTACGAACTGCTGGCGTATCTCTCCTACCGTGCGCCATTGCTGGGTTATCGCTGCGTCGAGTTGCCGACCATCCGGCGCTACCCGAAGGGCGAAGTGCCGACCAAGATCAGCGCATTCCGCGGCAATCTCGAAGTGTTCAAGGTGTTGTTGAAGGCCTGCAGGGGAGCTTATAACAACTAAGTACTCACCCAAAATTGACAGTGGATTCACGGATCCAAGCTGATGAGCGCTCGGGCACTCTGTTGTGAAAAAGCAATGATTCAACTATAATGGCCAGCTCTGAATTGCCGATATGAGTTTTCTGGCCAGCACTAAGAGCGCCGAGGTGAATGTTGTTTTCTGTAACTATCAGCATGGAATGTGCGTATTTAGTATATATTCCGGCATACTTGGAAAACTGCAGCTAAGTTTGGTGCAGGCTCGCTTTTCGATCTATGTAATGCACTATGTAGCGCTCCTGCCACTTAGCGTCATATCGAAGTTGTTCCTTTTCCCAGCCACTGGACATTGAACATGCTGATGATGGCAGCCTGTATTAGGTTGCCTGCTGTTTTGCTCTTTTCCGGGCCGACGTACTATCTAATTGGGCAACCCTTCTGCGCATTCATAACTGGCCGGGCAAGAAGCAGCGGTAGAGATTGCCCGATAAGGCCGTTCAACGCATTTCTTTAACTAACACCAAAGAGAATCATGGAGCGTTTAGAGTTCGGCGGCTCGTCCCGCTATGTCGCACTCGAGGCAGCGATTCACATCGCGCGCTATCTTACTGCGAAAGAACATTGCGCAGGCCGCAAGGTCTTGGATATTGCTTGCGGCGAAGGATATGGATCCTGGCTCATGGGTGAATGGGGGGCGCAGTCTGTCCTGGGCGTCGATGTATCTCCGACAGCTATAGCCTCGGCTGACAAGCGCTTTTCGAACGAGCGCGTACGTTTTGCTGCAGGTCCGGCAGAGGAACTGAAGCAAATATCTTCCGGGCAGAAATTTGATCTGATTGTTTCATTGGAAACGATTGAACATGTGGACGACCCGCGTATGTTCCTCGAAAACATTCGTGATGCTGCGGCTCCGAATGCAACGATTATCATTTCTGCGCCAAATGACCACTGGTACTACGATCGCGGTGGTCAGAATGAATTCCACAAGCACCGGTTCACATTGGAAGAGTTCCAGGGTCTCGCCGAGAGTGTGCTTGGCAAGGCTGATTCCTGGAATTTGGGCACCTTGGGCATTGGCTTTTCTATCGCCGAGCAAGGGGGGAAATTACCGAGCGGCGACGCGACGACGCCACTCACTGCAA
>Ga0308160_10001172_pt1 | contig 39379 bp, 63 predicted proteins | sample PhyFR1_FD_201036 | JGI IMG/M metagenome (GOLD analysis project Ga0308160, IMG submission 201036) | Phyllosphere microbial communities from UC Gill Tract Community Farm, Albany, California, United States - DLSLF.R1 | ecosystem: Host-associated > Plants > Phyllosphere > Unclassified | place: USA... | reverse complement strand
AGACGGTGTTTTCCGTAACGACACCCCGACCTGCCAGCTCAAGGCGGTTGACATCACGCTGGACGAGCCGTGGAACCTGAAACCCTATGTGCATTTACAACGTGACGACGCCGACCAGGTTACCCGTCCGACCTGGAACCTGAGGTTTTCGATCCAGGAACCGTTCTACCGATTCAAGGCCGTGAATGACGTCAGTGAGTGCGCACGCACGCAGGGCTACCAAGTGGCTGCCGCCTCTGACGAGGCCTATATCAACCAGCCCATTGGACCAGTGCTGGGGCCGCATGTGCTATGCATACTCGGGGTGCAAAAGGCCGAGCAGCCGCTGACCGAAGCGCTGCTGCGCAATGTGTTCACCCATTCGGTGTTCCTGACCAACCCGGCACCTGCACCACAGCTCAAGCACCGCTATCACATCGCCTGGGAAACCCAGCACAACGGTTTTAGCCAGCATTACTACTACAGCGTGAACGCGTCGATCAGCGCCACCTGTGGCGATATTGACGACGATCGCTACGCCCTGGCCATGGACGGCATTTTCCTTGATATAGCAGAGCTGCCAATCGCGCTATGCAGCTATGCACGCAACAACGCTGGGCAACCGTCCGCCATTCGCACAGACGTGATCACAGGCGCAACGGTTCGCTCGCAGCGTAAGGCCAGGTGAGGCAGCGAGATGTTTTAAGCAAATGTTGATGACTCAAGTCAGCGCAATCGAGGGCAATGCCCGAAAGGCACGACTTGAGCGGGATCACTTGGGCTCTCCCCCGCCGAACCACAGCGGGGGCGACCCGGTTACCATTGGCCAGAGAGCCAACAGGTTGCCGCTTCAATCATGCTGAAGTGGTACCACGGCTGAGAATCCTGGCAACTGGTGGCGAACGACGCATGCACGCTTGAAGTCGCTAACAGGCAGGCTGCAGCAGTCGTATAAACGTACTTTTTTATAGTCATCTTCACTCCCCTTCCCATCATTAATACATTGGCTTGCGCTTCCAACGTTAATAGTGGGCTTGAGCGAGGATCAATTAGGGCAGGTGTGCTAATGGAGTATCGACATGCCCGGGACAACGCCCATCGACTTCACACCAGCCATTTCAGGGGAGTGTCCTGCAGCACTGGGCAATCATGCACGCAGCCTTACCACAGCAATATGTTCGCTGTGCCCAGCCGTCGTCAGCGCAGATAACACTTATCGAACCAGAACGGCTCTAGCGTCTCGCTCAGGTGTGTCTGCGCCTGTGGATGAGCGGCATTGATCAGATAGTTAGTCGCGTGCGGCAGCAACGCAGGCGGCACTGGCAGGAGCAACTCCACGCCCTCATCCAACCAACGGTTGCCGACCGACTGCGAAGTCGGTTCATTGGCCTGCCAGCCCACCGGCAACGCCGGCGGTGCGCCCATCAACGCCTCCGGCGCCACATCCATGCGTCAGACGCACGACCCGCTCTGACTCGGCCTCGCTAAAGCGTGCATTGCTGCTCAACCGGCGTCGGATGGTGCTCTCCGGCGCCACCAGTGACAGCGATAACTTCAGCTTGCTGGCGACGCGCTTGTAGCTGTGGGTGGAAATGCCCGCAACCACGATACGCAAGGCATCGGACTCCGATGCGAACTGAATATCCAACAAACGCGAAACGCGCCATTCGCCCGAACACGGACTCGTCAGAGACGTGGGACTGAACTGCCGTGCTCATAGACATGCCCACCATTTGATCAAATTTATACGTCAAATGGCGCCAGGTTTGCAATGACCAGACAAGGTCACGGAGGCGCGAAAACCTCGGGCCCACAACAGCCCACGGTGCGGTAGGGGTTTTAGTAGGGTTTTTTTCGCAGACATGAAAAAGCCCAACCGGTGAAAATTGGGCTAAGTCATTGAATAATATGGTCGGGACGGAGTGATTCGAACACTCGACCCCTAGCACCCCATGCACGCAGTACCTCTGTAAGGCCTTGTTAAGTAGCTGTTTTTATTGGCGCTCGCTGCAATCGACTGCCCACAAGAGCTTACAAGTGCGTGAGAGAGTCACGCAAATGTCACGCACCCTCCCCGGCGTCCTGCCGACGAACACCACTCCCAAATCCGATACACCTCGATTACTGTACGCACATACAGCATTTGAGCTAACCCATCATGAACATCGACGAAGACACCTCGGCGTGGCTTGGATGCCCTGCGCCCCTGGAAATGTACAAGCATCAATGCGCCTTGCTCGAGGACGAGATCGCTTCACTGCGCAATGACCTGCGCGCCGCCCGTGAAAATATCGAGGGTCTGATCCAGATGAACGGTGATCTGGCCGCCGGCAAAGCATCTGCTGAGGCAGCGCTCAAAAAAGAAATCGCCAACATCGCCAGAGTAAATTACGAAAACTGGGAGCTTGGTGGAAAGATGCACGGCCTTGAGGTGGTGGTAGAGCAGCGTGACCACCTGTTCAGGCAGAATCAGAGGCTGCTGATGGAGCTGAAAGATCTCAAGGCGCTGCTGCCGCCGGGCTAGCATCCTCCCGAACCAACAACTCTCTTTGCCAACGATCAAAATTGCGCTTATCTTCGCCGCCTAACCTGCCACCACGGAAGGATCATAATGATAGCCCCACTCCCTGCAGAACTGCTGACCCTGTTCGTCATGACAGAAAAAGGACTGGCCTTTGCTGAACAGGCTGTTTCCCAGTTCAAAAACATCATTGCTGAAGTAGTCATCGGCCAAGATGCGGCAACCACCAACGATTACTCAGCTGAAATCGCCGAGGTGTGCGCTAAGGCTGGCATCAAGCACTGCCTGCGCAAAGACTTCCAGGGAATTACCTCTGAATACGCCATGGCCATATCTTGGCGCTGGCTGATCGATCACCCGGCGCAGAAGCTGATTGTTTTCCATGACTCGCTATTGCCGAAATACCGAGGATTCGCGCCACTGGTAAATGCCCTGATCAACGGCGAAAGCAAGGTCGGCGTATCGGCTATCTTCGGTGCCAGCGAATACGACCGAGGCGATATCATCCATCAGACATCCGTGCCGATTCGCTACCCGATTACCATTGCCCAGGCGATCACAGCGGTGAACGAGTGCTACCTACATTCAGGAATGGCGGTTCTTAAGACTTTGTCCAGCGGCGAGCCACTGACGGCCAAAGCACAGGACCATGGGGAAGCAAGTTATAGCCTGTGGCGGGACGATGAGGATTATCGAATTGACTGGAGCCAGTCAGCGAGGAAGATCCGGCGCATGATCGATGCCGTCGGCGAGCCCTACAAGGGCGCGCTCTGCCACATTGACGGGGTTGCGGCGCGCGTAATTGCTGCCGAAGACCTTGAGGATGTGCAGATCGAGAACCGAACTGCCGGAAAGGTGATATTCGTCGAGGAAGGGCTTCCGGTGGTGGTATGCGGCACGGGCTTGCTGAAAATCACGACATGTGTGGCGGACGAGAGCGGCGCAACACTGCTGCCGCTCACCAAGTTCCGCGTGCGCTTTACCTGACCCTATCGGTCGAGCCAGCTATACACTTGCTCTCAGGTCACTCCACAGGCACTGGCTTGGTCAGCCATTGCAGCCAGATCGCGCTCATGCCAGCACCTTCAGGGCCTTGTCGTATAGCGCCTGGCGATCCTCCAGGCCGTTGATTCCGCCATTGATGCGCCGTGTGATCTTCACGAACTCGCCCTGATCAGCCAGCTTGTTCAGACCCTTGGTCGACCAGAACCACGCCGCCGACATCGCGGCGTATTGCGGTTGCTCAAGCTGCTCAGGCTGATTGATCAGGTCCAGGCCCAACGCTTCACCGCATGCCACGTAGTTCGCACGGCCGGTGATCTGGATCAGGCCACGGCCACGGTACTTGGAGCCGTCCCCCTTCACCGTGTTGCCAAGATCGGCGCGGCCCTCATATCCGAGCTGCTGGGCGGTTGGGCCCCATATCTCACGAACGTACCGCAGTTGCCCCGACTCGTGGCCAACCTGAGCAATGAATGCAGCCATTCGAAGTTTGGTGTTGATCTGGAACCGATCCATGGCCAGGTTCAGCGCAGATGCAAAAACGCCGGCGTTTCGGCCGGCGTTCGGTGTGATCTGCAGAAGCTGCTGCTCGGTAATGGGCATGCTTTTCTCCAGGCGAAAAAATACCCGCTAATAGCGGGTTCCGGTCTTGGCAACACTTTCAGACGGGAACCTCCCCGCATGCAATTTTTTAGGAAGGCGCAATAGGGCGGCTCGACGGGTCTGGAAATTCCTTGTGCTCTGGCCAGTCGCGCAGTCGAGCACGATACTCTTGGAGCGCCCCATATTGGGCAGCGGTTAGCGTTGTTGGGCTTCCCACGTCCAATTGGTCCCGATGACGGGTAACAACTCCGTCTGATGCTTGAAGCTCTGCATCTCGCCACACTCGCTCCTTGGTCTCGCGTTCATCCTCTGTCAGCGCAACAGGAGGCGCTGACTTAGGTATACCCCCGGCGCCAGGGACCACTCGCCCGCCACGCTCACGCACGTCGAGCATTTTCTCGTACAGTTCCGCTGACACTTCAACCGCATCGCCTTCCAGGGTGCAATAGTCATCACCTGGATATCCGTGAATATCTGAACGAAAAAAAGCAGTCGTTGAAGGGCTAAAGTAATATTTCATTTTATCTCCCAATCGCAATGGCACGGAAACGACCTTCGGCTGAGAAACTACCGCCGGCGCTTATTAGGAAGCGGTCTTTGGTAACGTCACCTAAAACAAGGCCGAAGTTATTTCCATACCCGCCTGATGTAGTGCTCAGAAGCACAGGAAACACGCCTACGCATTCTGTAGGAAAGGAAACGGGGAAGAATTTATAGTCTGATGCGGATATGCTTTCCGTAACGTCGAAAATCTGCTGAATATAGCCGTTTGGCAGCTTTAAGGTTGCCACCCCGGACGCGACAGTAAACGGCATGGATTGCTTGGTCTTTAGCGCGGTCATTACATCAGTATCATTCGAAGCTGCTAATGCAGTTGCAGTTGTTGCAATTCTTGCACCACCAAAAACCGTTTCAGTTGATTGCAATACTCCTTCCGCATACCACGCGTTAATCCCGTTAGATGTAAGAGTGAAGGTAGAGCCCTGTTGAACTAGGAAGTTTGTAACTACGCTCGGCGGGAAGTTTATGGTGTCAGATCCGGCCACATACAACTGCATTCCGCCAGCTCCATAACAGTAGATCGTTATGGTTGCACCTGGCGGAAGCGCCGCGGCAGAAGGCAACACTGTGTTAAACAGCGAGGCGGCGTTACCCAATATCAGCCCGCCGGCGTTTGCGGCAGTCGCAGTGTAGGTAGTGGTCGCGACAGCAATGGAAGAATATTGCTTCCCAACCCCTCTTACAAACGCAGTTGTAGCAAAGTTTTGCGAGTTATCGAACTGGGCCTGTGTAACTCCAGTAGAACTCGGAAGTTGGTCGAGAAGAACAAAGTCTGTCCCATCATAAAAGATGTCCGAGGTCTGACCTGCGGAGATTGCTGCCGGAATCTTTCCTGCAGACGAGTTGTACTGCTTAAGGTTGACCGCGCCAAGACCGGAAACGTTAATTGTCGGAGTGGCGCCGCCTGCTGCGCCGAACAAAACCTGAAAGCGATGATTGAGTGCATACACGGCAATCGCTGGAATCGGCGTCAACGTGAACGCTGGCGAGGTGCCGCCAGCGGAGTACGCAGTCAGGGTCTGACCTTGCACCTGGTTAGCGGTTACCGCGTGCTGTCTCTTTGAGGCCGGAGCAACCTGCAGGCCGCCGCCGCTGCTTTCTTGTAAGACCCAGGAGCCGCCACCAATAGAGCTATTCCACTGTACCCATACATCACCACTTACGACAATTTCGCCACCCTGGAGTGCCGAGTGGTTGCCGCCGATAATTGGCGCGGCGGTGATGCCGTTTGGGCTAAATGTTGATGCCCCGGTGTTATTGTTAGCAGCCTTGAATCGAAGTACTAGAGAGTCCGAGATGGTTACGGCTGGCGAATAGGTGGCCGCATAAGCGTTGGCAGTGCCAACATCTTGAGCGTAGGTCGTGTTTCCGCTCTGGATCGACTGGATGATGCCAGACGGCAGCAGGGGAGCTCCAGAAAACTGCGCGATGCTGCCGGAGTTGATAACGGTCTGCCCGAACGCCACGGTTACGACATACAAGCCAACATAGCCGCTGTCTGGAGCAGGAGTGACCTGACTACCTGTAGCGGCCGATGCGCCGGCCTTTACTTGAACGATAGCCACGCCTTTGCGGACAGTGTTCTGAGTCAGGCCGTTGTTGCCCATACCGCTGAATGGCAGTGCTGGGTTCGCACTGTTGTAATACGGGAGCAGGACTGGGGTCGAGTCTTGGTCTTGATATGTTGCCTGGACCAGGTAGTTGATCGACTGCCCTGTGGTAGTCGGCGCCGGGCAGGTCAACGTAACGCCATCCAGCAAAATACCCTGCTTCAGGATCGAGTGGGTGGTATCTGCCGGAAGAGTAGAAAAAGCCAGCGAGTCGATATTGGCCAGCGCGTATATCTCGCCAGGTGACACGACCACCTGAAGCGATGCCGGGCCGGTCGGAGTTACGGCAAAGCCATTGGCGATGGTGCTGGTGCCAAGCATGGCGGCGGCCAACTTGGCGCTACCGATCATAGCGTCTTTTGCCATCTGCAAAAGCGTGGTTTCAGGCAGGATCTGGCCTGGATATACGATCTGTCTGTCCATGGGTGCCCCAATAAAAAGGCCCGCACATGGCGGGCCTGGATTCGAATGAAGGGTTTCAGTTGGTAATGCGGTACCAAACTGTGGTTCCGTAAGGCTTGGTCGCCTCGATAGCGGCAACGATGTCAGCGTCAGATACTTCCGGGAAAAGCTGGGCGGCAGGCAGTAGGCCGCTAGTCGTCGACAGGCCAAACCAGTTTGTTGCGATCCCTGGCCAGTTCGCGGCGCCATTCCCTACCGGGCGATACGCTGTCACGAAGGCTTGGTATGGGCAGCTCGTCGAACCGATAGGCCCCGCGACGCCTAGTCCTAGCGTTAGGCCAAGACAGCCGCAGTCATCGGGTTTTGCAGGCTCAATGATCAGTGGCCGTCGGCCGGTCAGATCGAAAAGAACCTGGTCCATGCCGTGCCGCGTTGCTCGCTCCCTGAAAATGTTGATAAGGATTCGATTGCGGTAGCTTGCGTCAAGCTGGCCCGAGTATCGGATCAGACCATTACCGAAGAAGTCGAGGCCGATCATGTCGAGCCAGCCATCCGTCGCGGTCTTGATCCTGGTCTGCGACCTCGCATAGAGATAAAGAGTGAATCCCCACGAGAGCGCTTGTGCGTAGCCCCATAACAAGGCGTCGCGCACAGGATTGTTGTCGCCGAACCACCCGAACGGCAGCAGGCTTTTCAAGCGCTCGAACATGTCGCTTTGGTCGCCAACGCTCATTTAAGCCACCGTCACTGTGCCTGGTCGGATGACCTGTTTATTGGTTGCGCTCAGGTCGGCCGTGCTGCCGTTCAGAAGCACCGCTGACACGTTGGTGATAGCCGGGGTAACGCTGTATGCAACGGCTGCGAGCTGCGTATAAGGAAGGATCTGCCCAAGCGCAAGGCTGGAGATATACGCCTGGATAGCGGCAACCACCTGGGTAACCACCACGCTGTGCACGACTGTTGAGTCGGTGGTGATGGTCATGCTGACATTGGCGCTCACCAGCACTGGCCCAAATACCCCGTAGCGAGTGGTAAATGCCCTGGCAGACTCAATCGCGGCACCTGCTGTCACCAAGAAGGACCCCGGCGGCGCCCCGCTGCCGTCATCCACGACCGCATAGAAGTAGCCGTAGAGAAGATTGCCGCTGTAGTCCTGATTCTCGGTCAAGGTGAAACTGACACCCTGCTGCATGGAAGACAGGGCGTATTGGATTGCGGCCTTTGTCCCCTTTGACAAGGACTGCACCCAAAGTACGAAGCGCGCACGAAATTGCGTGTCTTCCTCTTGGTCCACGCCGCCAGCGAACACTGCAGCATTAGTAAGAGTATCGATGCCGCTGATGCTGCCGACGATCACGGTGACCGTACCTATCAGGGCATTACCTGCCGCGCCGGCGGTGCTGGCCACAACCGGCACGGTAGCCGATGCGGTGCCGGCCGGGATCAAGTAACCACCCAGCCCTGCGTTGTACATCGCGTTCGCCGTGTCGATCGTTACCGTGTACTGCTGTGAGCCGTCCGTTGAGCCGACAATCGAGCCGATCGGGATTAGTGCGGAAACAGTGGGCGTGAACCGCGAATAGGTGACGCTTCCGGTGGCGAAGCTCGCAGACAGTCGGAAGAAGCCAAAGTCAGCCATCCAACTGTCAAGATCGGCGCCGGAAGATGTGGCCGCGCGTGTGGTAGTCAGTAGCGTGACGATCAACTGCTGGAGCCACTGCAAGATGCTTGCATTGCTTTCGGCTATGGCGCGGAGCAGAGAGCCGATGGTGAAGTCCACAAGCCCGGCAGCTCGGCCCTGGATCGCCGTCACCTGGTCACGCACCAGCGTGGTGAAGTCCTTGATATTGAGCGATGCCATATCAGCGATTTACCTCAAACGAGAGCGTCACCGGCTCGCCAAGCGGCGCATCGGTGTAGCTGATAGTCACGGAAAGGGTCTCGTTGGCAACGGAGACCGAAATAACGGGCGCAGGCTTCTTTGCTACACAGTCCTCAAGCAGGATCTGTCCGCGTATAAGGGCGATGATCTCTGGGATGTTGGTGAGAGCTCCAACGTAGCGGCCCAGACCAGCGCCGTATTCAGTGTGGAACAGGTAGTCGCCCGGGTTGGTGATCAGTCGTCGTAGTATCCGTTGCTTGCCGCGCTCAATGCCCTCCACAGGGGAGAGACTGCCGGTCGGCGATAACGAAAGGTCGTCGCCGGCGTAGTGATTTAGGTCCTTCATGGCACAGGCACTCCAGATGTTCCGGCGCCCGGCATTACCTGGCTGGATTTGTGAAGTTTCAGGCTGATCGTGTCGGCCTTGACGTCACCCCCGGCGACCACGATTCCCGTTGAGTCAGTCACGGTAAGCGTGTGATCCATCGTTACCGGGCCCCCAGTGAAGTGGTGCTGAGGGGAGTCATAGTTGATGACCGTGTCGGAGTGGACGCCCAGAGCTGCTACGGTGTGCAGCGTGACGGTGCCGTCGGTGTTGAATTTGAGCAGTGACCCTGACTCGTGAACGATCCAGGTGTCGCCAGACGGCACCGGCATGGGCAGATTCAGCGAATTGGTATGCCTGGCCGTGACTTTCCCCAAGTTGGGGTCGCCAGACTCAAAAGAGACCGTCACCTCGTCACCGATCTGTGGACCAACCTGCACGCCCCAACCATTACCGACGCCCGGGCAGTCCAGCTTGATCCAGTTCGTTTCCCGCCCCTCTGGCTGGATCGCAACCTTCACGACGCCATTCGATGGGTCGTAACCGGTGATCGTGCCAGTCCGTGGGCCAGTACCGTCGTCGCCAAGGCGCTGCCTGGCAGCATTCATGAGGTTGTCGATCATGGCTGCACCAGAGAGTTAGGGTTATGGTTCTTTGCGGTCAGGCTCATCGTGTAGCCTGAGTCGAAACTCATTGAGCGGCGCACAGCATCGACGTAATACAGCTGATCGAACCCTGAACCGGTGCCTTCCTGGCGAACAATGGTGTTTGGCATCAGCAGGTTGTCGCCAGGCATCGAGCAGGACATGCGCATTTCATGGTCGGTGATCTGCTTGTGGGTCTTCTGCGCCAGCAGAATGGCTTGCGCCTTATCCAAGCCGTTGCGCTTGATCTCGTAAACCTGCCGCTTCGACGTTGACTGGCCTGGCGATATGCCCTTTGCCGAGTTGTTCGGGTAGGTCGCCGTGACCGTCTTCCCGTCCTTGTAGGAGATGACCTGCACCGTTACGCCGAGCGCCAGGGTCAGATCGCGCTCGAAGGTAATGTCGTCGGATGTGTTCGACTGAGGGTAGTGGTAGGCGTTTGGCTCAACCCAGCGGATCACGTATTGATCGGTGGTCTGCGGGTCCAGTGCAGGCTCGTAGTGCAGCTCGTTGCCGCTCACATAGACCTGGAAGCCATCAAGGCCAGCGAAGTACGCCAGCAAGTCCCACTCTGTGCGCTCATCAGTGACGTGCGCGTGGTCCCACTTGGTAATGCCCCCGACTTGCGTAGTCGTGGCCGTCACGACCGGTGTGAGTCCGCGCCGGGCTGCCAGCAATGTGACCACCTGGCTAGTGGTCATGTTGGCGAATTTCTCGTTGGTCTTGTGATCAATGAAGCGGCTGGTGTAGTCGCGTCCGCTGATCGTGACCTCGAACTTCGCCGGCCGGATAGACAGGTGATCGACTGCGCCGACGATCAACTCTTTCCAGTCCTGAGTGCCCTGATTGATCAGGCCGGCCCAGATTGAAACGTCAATCGATGTCTGCGCCCCCCACCACTGGGTGGTGTTGTATGGCGGAGGCAAATCGCTCAAGACCAGCACAGCCGAGAAGGTGTCAGCAGAATAGAACGCGTTGCTGTCAACCTCGAAGGAGTAGAAAGGCACATGAGCGCCGTCCAGAAGCAGGCGCCCGACCACCTGCCGGACAAGCTGTTCCGTCTCTCTGGTATTCAGGTCCACTTATTCACCTACTGGGATTTTTATGGTCTGGATGCCGTCGAGGCGCGGGTCAGTGATGCTGTTTGCCGCGGCGATCTCGGTCCATCGGGATTGGTCGCCGTAGGCGTCTGCTGAGACCTTCTGCAGGCTCGTATTGCTCGTGGTGATGCTCGACGTGCCGTTGGCCAGCGGTCCGGACAGTACGTTCTTCTGCATCCGGTCCAGCACGCTCTGCATCTGATAGAGCGGTGCGAGCTGGGTCAGTGCCGCGCCTTGGCGCAGGACATTGTTGGCCGCGCGCGCCACCGGATTGCCTGGAACCAGGCCGCCCAAGGTCGTGATGTCGTTCACTGACGCACCGACCTGGGCAATCACCGACTGGACGACTGCCTGGGCAGCAACCAATGGGCGGATAACCGTCTGGATCGTGTCGATGGTCGCATTGGCGAAGCCCTGGACCTGCGACACGGCACTTTTCACGGTGTCGATGGCGGTACTGACTGCGCTGGAGTTGATGATGCTGGCCAGGCCAAGCGATTCGCCCACGTCGCTGTTGATCAGCGAGTCAAGCGTGCCGGCCAAGGCGTTTTCGGTGATCGGAGTGTCAAGGCTCGACACAATCATCAGTTCGATGGTGTAGAAGCGCCGGTAGACGTGCTCAAACTCATGGCTGAAGGACTGAATGACCACGCTGTAGTAGTAACCGTCAATGCTGAACGCCATGGGTGCGCCGACGTCACGCAGGGTTTCCAGTGCGGTAACCCGCTCCCCTGCTGTCGCGCCGGTCATCCAGCCAGACCACGACAGGTTGTCGTAATCCACGCCCAGCACGTCAACAATTCGCTTCCCACCTACCAGCTTGTGCACCACCAACTGCTGCTTTGCACCAAGCCTTACGGCCGGCGGCACCTCAAGCCCGGTGAATTCCACGTCGCCCACTATCAGGCGCGTGGCAAAGGGGTCCCCGCCCGGAGCAAAGTTGTCCAGGAATTCAGTGAAGCTCATCGGTTATCACCTTGGTAAGGTTGTGCTTGGGGTGCCAGGCATCAACATGCTGCGGCTCGGATCAAAACCCTGGGTGCCGGTACGCGGGCGCATGGCTTCCTTGGCCGCCCTCTGAATTACTACGTCGGTCAGCTTCTTGCCGTCCAGGTACAGGTTGATGTTCTGATCGCCTCCGCTGGACTGCTTGCTCGGCACTGGTGCGACCATTGGCGACCACGGCTCTTTCGGCTTGCCGCCGTTGCGGTAGTCGTCGGCGAAGGTGGTCTTCGATATCTGCATCGACGCTGGCAGGATGGCGTTAGCCCCGGCAATCAGCGTGTTGAAGATCGTCTGCCAGCCGGTCATAAACACCAGCGCGAAGGACTTGAATGCCCCGCCGATATCGCCATGGAACAACTGGACGAAGCCAGCCTTCATGTCGCCCCACATCAGCTTCAGGGCCCCGCTGATCTCTGCCCAGTTATTCCATAGTAGGAACGCCGCAGCAGCGATAGCGGTGATGACCAGACCGATAGGGTTCATGAGCAGCGCTCGGCCAAGGAACATCACGGCCTTGCCTGCGTTCATGATGAACATCACAAGATAGGTGCCCATCCTGGCGATAAACGGAATCATGGGCGCGAGACCACCAGTGGCAACGAACACCAAGGCTTTCCCAAGCAACCAGAAACCGCGCCCAGCTGCGATAACCATGTTGATCAGGCCGCCAGTGATCAGGAAGGCTGCCAAACCCATAAAGGCGTAAGTCAGTGCCTTTACCTTGCCAGGGTTGGCGTCGATCCAGACGGTCATTTTCTTGATGGCGTCGTTCAGTCCGTCCACGGCTTTGATGGCAAGCGGCAGAATGACTTCGCCGAGTTTCAGTTGAAGATCGAGCCACTTCTTGCCCAGCTCAATTTCCTTACCCGCCAGGGTTTTCTTGGCGTTCGCATCAAGCTCATCGATACCGGCGGCACCGGAATTGAGCTTGAAGTTTTTCGCCATGCTCGCCTGCTGCAAGTACATGGTGGAATAGAGCTGTGAGGCGGTGCGGTTGGTAAAGATTGCCCCGATTTCGTTGAGAACAGCCTGTTTATCAGTGATCCCTTTACTGGCGAATGCTGGCAGCATGACCGTCTGCATCCACTTCATCGGGTCAGCAACCATCAGGTCGCTACCAGCCACAGCGCCAGGCTTGATCTGCTTGATGTTCCCGACCTTGTCGTAGTCGACCATCTGCGGGTTGAGCATACCGATGCGCATCAGTTCGTTTGCCGCGCGCTGGGTGGTCCGACCCTGGACAAGGTTCTGGTACGCAGACATCAGGCCTGTACCGACGCGCTGCCCGCCCATCTCTTGGATCAGCGGCTCCATCGCGTAGTAAAAGTTCTCGTCCTTCATGCCTTTGGCGGCAACACCACCAGTTTTGATGAAGTTCAGATACTCGTTCGCCCCAACACGGCCGCCAGTCGCAGTTTGCACGCGCTGGACCATGTTGGCCTGATTGGTAAACGCCTCCTGACTAGCGAGACCGCCACGCATTTCAATGACCTTCAGCATGTCCATGAATGCCTTGTCTTTCATGGCGCCGCCTTCGTCCCCGTACAGCGCGGCGTTGGCGAACTTCATCTTGGCCAGTAGCGGGGTCACCATCTGCGCTTCGTGGAAGTCGCCGAATACCGTCTGCGCGTCACGCAGAAGGCCGAGGTTTTCCCGGATGCTTGTGCCGTAGGTGTTCATGCCGCTTGCGAACTTCACTGCGTCGGCGGTGACCTTGTCGCCCAGGCCGAGGGAGCGAAAGCGCTCCGTCTCGTTTTGGAATTTCTTCGCCTCGTCGAGCGGGCCCTTGAGCATCGAGGCCAAGCCCAGACCGCCGGCGAACATCGCGGCGCCGATTGCGCCTTGCTTACCGATCGAGGCCAGTTTGGCATTCAGCTTGTCGACGTCGCCACCGGTGGAGGCCAGGCTCTTGCTGATCATGGCCATGCCGGCACTGACGTGGTTGATCAGCGACAGCTTGACAGCGACGGAATACGCCTCAAATGCCATAATGAGCTTCCCTTTTGTGGTGTTGGATCACATGGCAAATAATCAGCGCACGTATCAGTGGGGTGAATGGCCGGATTCATGATGTCGAGGCTATGCAGGAGAAGCGGCGGCGCCGTCCGCGCATGGGCATTCAGACCGGCCTGCTCGTGTTCACGCTAAGCAGCCTGACACTGGTGTTTGCCGGCAGTGCGCTGGCATTCGTCGCCATCGTCCTCTACTCAGTCCTTTTCGGGTGAACAAATGAGAAAAACAGCCGCTTTCTTGGCAATGGCCGCACTGTCCGGCGCCGCGTCGGCAGCCGACATGCAGCTCAACGGTGAATACGGTTGCGAGGATCAAGCAACGCAGCGGTCGAGGCAGGTCCTGATGCAGAACATCGTGTCAGATAACCCGCACTACGCGGCCCAGCGGGCCGAGATGCGCGAATCACTGGTAAACCTGTCGACCTACATGTGCAAGCCGCTCAATGGCACCTTCAAGGTGATCAAGCGCGCTGATGGCTACATCCAGGTGAAGACCGAAACCGGTCCGATGTGGGTTACACAGTAGAGTCGTAGCCCAACGATGCATGTATCGCTTGGCCGCCGATAAGGCCTGCAACTGTTGCAGCGCCGAGCGTGCGCCGGATGTATTCCTTGTTTGTCAGAAGTGCCGGCCCCATCACTGGGCGTGCCGGCATTTTTGGCGTGCCGAATTCGTGAAAGACCATCTTTGGATCGGTCGAGCCAATTACAGCCTCAAGAATGCCAGTGCTGTGCGTGAAGCTTGCCCGCATTCCGCCGCTGGCAAGCAGAGGCGAATCAGGCGGATAGCCCATCTTCGCCTTCTGCTCTTCGGTAGAGTCAGCCAGATCAGCCCAGGCCGGAAATGGGCTAATACCTGACTGGTAGTGGCCGATTTCGGCCTTGGCGGTCTGCTCCACCCTTTTGGCGCACTTATCCAGCCCAGCGTGCAGGCTTGCAAGCAATGCAGCCTCTTGCCCGGCCATGTGCAGCGCCAGGCTTCCGAGGTCTTTGAAGTCCATGGCTCAATCCTTCTTGTCGAACTGCATGCTGTGCCAGTTCCAGACGCCCGAGCCCTCGAACTCCGAGAACAGGATGGAGAAGGCAAAGCGCTCGTAGTCTTCCAGCGGGCCGCACTCGAACAATCTATCGAACGGAACCCCGTTTTTCACCAGCCAGCAATCCCGGCGAAACTCGGGGTTCGTTGCTAGTTTTTTGCTGCGGCCTGCTCGGCGCTAAAGCCTTCCTGCGTGGCTTTTGCCTCTGCTTCCGCGAGTGCAGCCTCGTACTTCTCCTGGAAGTGGGCGTTGATGGCATGCATACCCTCTTCGCCCAACTCTTGGAGCACGGCCTCAATTTGCTTGTTGGTCTGCGGCAGGCCAAAACCCACATCGTCGATGTAGACAACCATGGCGGCCGGCAGCGCGAAGCCGGACATGTAAGTCTGGTTGCCAGCGATATCACCGCCGACGGCCATCACGATTCGACCTTGCTCCAGCGGGCCCAGCTTGCGCAGCTGAATGGTCCGACCGCGGCTGTCCTGAATCGTGGTGAATTTTGGTTTCTGGTCAACGTGGGCCGGTGCTGCGGACTCGGTAACGGTCAATTTAGCCATGGGTAAAGCCTCTGGTCAGTGAGTCGTCAAGGAGCATGGCGTGCGGGGTGACGAGTCCCGCGCCCTGCGAGCCGGGCTGCCATGCATACAGGGTCAAACCTTGAGGCGGCGTCGGGCAGTGAAGGACATCGACTGACGGATCGTCTTGTCGCCCTCCTTCGGGCCTGCGTCCTCAAACTTCAGGATTACGTGGGTATAGCGCCAGGTAGTCACGCCGCCGCCGACTTCTTGAATGGTCTCGGTGATGGTTGCCGGGTCCTGGTTGACGCCGGCGTAGTAGTCGCTTTCGAACTGCGCCCACCAGTCATCAAGGGTCGAATCGACGCGTTCGGCCTCGAAGGTGCCAGTCCAGCCTTTCGGGATCATCAGCTCGTCGGTGAGACCGTTGAGCGGAGTGATTTCCTGGTTGGTAACCTTCGGCTTAGAGTCGAATTTCATGATCTTCGGCAGCCGGATAGGGCCGTATGGGGTGTTGATGTCGATCGCGACGTCTTTCCCCGTGTTGTATCCACCTTGCATGGCGCTCTCCAAACGAAAAGCCAGGCGCTAGACCTGGCTTGATAGTGGTTCCGTCGCTTACGCGGCACGGGGGGTGGCGGACGCAACGATCGAGACCGATTGGCCGGCCTCAAGGTTGACGAGGAAGTAGCGGATCACGGACAGGTACTTGACCTGTACGTCAGCCTGCATGTAACCCAGGGCCACGCGGGCATCTGGGTTGTTTGCTGCGTCGATCTGCACCGAGAATGCCGGGCCGCCATTGACGTCGCCGATCATCCCCTGCTGCACCAGCGTCTGGAGGAAACTTTCCATGGTCGACTTGGTGGTGCGGCGCACATCCGGGGTCTGCAACTGGCCGATCACGCCACCGAACGAGGCGGCAATGGTCAGCGAGATGAAGTTGGTCATCCGCGTGTAGTTGTCGCCGTTCACCGCCGAGTTGCTGGAACAGTTCAGGCCGGAACGGTGGCCGAAGTAGCTGCCGCCAGGGCATGGGTTGGTGATGACGTCCAGGCGCGCGGTGTTGATCGCGCCAATTTCGGCAATGCTGTACGGCTGCTGGGCCAGGTTGCGCTGCGTCGACACCGCGTTGGTGATCGGCTTGTTCAGGGCGTTCTGGTTCGGCGACAGAGCGGCGATCTTGGCGGCGGCGAAGGTGGCTGGCGCAATCATGCGCTGCTGACCGTTCACTTGATCCTGCCAGTAGACCCAATCGCCCGACATCACCTTCAGCGCGTAGCTGTCACAGCCTGCTGCGGTCAGCGCGGCAGCGACAGTGGTGTAGGAAGCGCCGGCAACGCCCTGGGTGACCATGTAGCAGCCCTCGGACAGGCCGTAGGTCAGCATGGTTGGCCACTGAGTGCTGTCAGTGACGTCCACCAGGTTGGCGACTTGGGCGCCGGTGCCGCGCAGCGAGTACATGCCTTTTCGAGCCGAGCCGATCACTCCATCCACGCCGATCAGGACAGCATCGGTCAAGGTGGTGTTGCCGGAAGTGCCGGTGGTGAATGCGACGGTCTGGGTCAGCGCCACAGGTGCCAGCGCAGTAGCGCCGACGGTAGCAACCACCAGCTGCGACGGGCCACGAATGCCGGATTGGCCGTTGTTGACCGCGCTGACGATGTTCTGCCACAACGCCAGGCCGGAACCGGTGATGTTATCGAACACTTCAGGCGCTACGCCAGGAAGCGAGATGGTCAGTTTCCAGCTCGATGCGGCCGAACCGGTGGACAGGGTCGCGCTGAGCGAGTTACCCAAAGTGCCGGTGTAGAACGCAGTCAGGGTTGCGCCAGTTGCGGCAGCAGTGTCCTTGAGCGTGCTGGTAGCCGCGGTATCGGTGCCGTCAGTCACGCGTACGCCGCGAATGTTCGAGGCGCCGCCCTGGATCGACACAGCGATAGCGGTGCACAGGTCGTACTTGCGCACGGTCTGGGTGCCGAACTTCTGCGACGCATCACCTGGCGATCCGATCAAGGTGGCGCTGTTCACCGGGCCCCAGTCAGCAATCCCGACGACGCCAAGGATGTCAGTGGCCACGCCGTTGATGTAGCGCGTCTTCGGTGGAACGATCTGAATGTAAAGATCCGGGGCCTGAAGTGCCGCCGTGTTCAAGCTGCCTGCCGGGTAAATGGGCATGGCGTCCTCCTAATGAAAAAGCCGCCTCAGTGGGCGGCTTCTTGTGTGTGGGTTTCGCTTGTTAGGCGTTGGCGACTTTCAGGACCTTGCCTCCGCAGTCACCGGCCAGTACGGCGGCGACCTCGGCGGCGTCGGAGATTTCTTGGCCGACTTGGTAGTCAGCGAAGGCAAACTTAACGACCAGCTTGTACGGTGCCGACCTGGTCTTCACGGCCGGGACGTCTGGTGTATCGCTCATGGTGGGCCTCAAGGGTTTCGAATGATTTCAGGAAGCCCGGTCTGGGCGTTGTCGATTTCCAGCACCGGCGCAATGACTTCTGCGGCCTGTAGCGTCTGTGTTGTTGCGTAATCGATCATGTAGAACAGGTCGATCCTGTACAGGTCGGCCTTTTGGAGTTGGTCGGTCATCAGTTGGCCGTTGCCGGTGATCACACCGAACGAGCCATCAATGAACGAGATGTTATTGCCGTCGGACAGCGCCGAGTCGAGCGGGCTTGCCACGGCGTCACGAGCACCGGGGCTGCTTGCCCACACGGTGATCTGGACCGGCTGCTCCTGGCGCTTCGTTTCCTTGTAGGCAGTACCGAAGCCACCGACTCGAGCAAACACCGCATGGGCGCTTGTGAGCGTAATGACCGGGCCAGCGCTGGAAGCGCCAGGGATCATCGACGCAAGCGCCGTGGCGGCGGTCGTGAGCGTGTCTGACTGCTGTACGGCATACACGTAGCTGAAGCCGTTCAGGTTGATCAGGATGTTCTGGGGCGAGATCGTGCCCGAGAGCGTCACAACAGAGCCTGCAACCGTCATTACCAGCGTGTGTATCGGCGCCGTCAGTGGAATCCACGTTCGGCCCAGGTAGCGGGTGGTTTTGCGGTCCTTGCCGTGCGGGTAGATGCTGATGTGTGCCCAGTTGGCCTCAAGATCCTTTTCCAGCTGGCTCGGTACAGGCCAGCCCGGGTAGACCCGCAGCGGGATACCGGCAACGCTTGGCTGCCCAGTGCCGTTCGGGTAAACGATGGCGGCGACCTGGGCGGCAACCTGCTTGAGTACGTCGGTCAGACTCGCCATATCACACCTGCGCCTGCATTGCGGTGATGCGCCAACCCATATCGGTCAGTTCAGCGCTTGAAATCACGTATTTCCGGCCCAATTCGCACCGGATCACGTCGCTGGTGCGCAGGATGATGCCCGGGTAAGCCGGCATGAGGATCGCCCACCATGGAGTTTTCACATCCAGCGGCAGCTTGACGTCGTTCGTCTCGCCCTTGGTCCCCTGCACAATGCTTGCGGGCCAGCCCTGCATGAGCGGCACCTCAGTCGCCCGAGTGCCACCGGAGTACGCACCGAGGCCAATACTCTGGTCCTGTGCGTCACGCAACACACTCACGATACGATTCGTCTGCACGCAGTAGATCGGCAGCGTGTCCTGCATCGCAGCGATGAAGAACGCCCCCTGCCGGCCTACCAGGTAGTCGCCGACGACGAACTGGCGAGCGTCAAACAGACCCAGCCAAGTGGCCTCGCCGTACTTGTTCGGCGCGCTGTACGTGAATTTGGTAGTAAAAGAGGCAGGCAGCGTCTGCAAGGCGGTTGACGACAGCGGGTTACTGGCGCTCGTGGCGCGAAATTGCTGGTAGTCGAAACCGATGCGCTTGGCTGCCTTGCCGTAACCGATGTAAATCTTGGCCTGGAGCTTCGTGCCGTCCATGTCACCCCCTGGCCATGCTGATCCCGCCGTTGCCCAGCGACGGGCCAGGCGGTACGCCGAGAAAGCCGCACAACTCGCGGCGCCAGATCCGGTACAGGCTCATCCGGTCAGACACCTCGTTCTTGTTATGCACCCAGACAGCGGCCTGGTCAGTGTCCAGGTTCTCAGTGGAGGACAGGACGTCAGTCTCCAGGCCGCCCAGCTTGGTCAGGAACGAAGTCATGGTGACCTCTTCCTCCGGGCGCAGGCTGTCGAGCCGGTGATTCAGGGTCTGCCAAATCATCGGGGCAACCCAGCCCCATGCAGTGTCTCGGCGATCGTCGAGCGCCACATCACCCTGCATCGGGTAGCCGGCATAGCGGCGGGCGTCCGACTTTTGCTGATCGGTAAGCATGTTCGGCTCCTGCTGCTATGTATTTGCCATGCGGCGCGTTATTCAGCAACGTCCAGCAAGGCCTGGAGGGCTGCTTGATCAGCATCTACTTCAAAGGCAATGCCCTTTTCAGTCAGCTTGGCCTTGATTTCTGCAACGGCAGCCCGAGCTTCATGCTCGTCGAGCAGCGCTTGCAGCGAATCCCTGGACGCATTGCCCTTGAACTCAACGTTGAGTGCGGTCAGCTTGGCCTTGATTTCTGCTGCGGTCAGCTTGGTCTTGCCATCAACGTCGGACAAATCGCCAAACAGCGCGTGGAAATCTGGTTTGAAGTCGGATTCTTCGATCAGCACGAAGTCGCCCTGACCTTCGCCCCAAGGTTGTACTTGGATAACTGGCATGCGTTATTCCTCTTGAATGAACGCCCGAGACCGAAGCCCCGGGCACAGTCATTACGCCAACAGCAGCGCGGTGTGTTCCGGCTTGACCATCGCAACGCCCCAGGCCAGTGCGATTTCGTACTGGATCTGGCGGTATTGCTTGTACAGCGAGATTTCGAACGACAGGCCACTCACCGGGTCGGTGATGATCATGCGGTCGGAAGCGCTGTCACCGCCTTCTGGCAGTGCTGGTGCGCGGGTGGCGACAGCCAGGGCCGAGCGGGCAAACGCCATGTTGCGGGTAGTCGCGGCGATGATGGTGATCGCGGTTGCGGAGGCGGCGAGCGCCTTGCGCAGGCCTGGAGCAGCCAGGGTAATGGTGCCGCCGTTCGAGGTGTCGGCATCGCCGGAAGCAACGACGTACTTGTTGGTGTCGCCAGCGAAGGTGATCACGTCACCAGCCAGCACAGTGCCGGTACCGGCCGAGGCCAGGGTGATTACAGTAGCGCCAACGGCATAGCCGGCGGCGTTGGTGGTGGCGGCGGCGCCAGTGCCGGCAATCACGGTCTTGACCTGGGCGGACTCGCGGATGGCGAAGCCATGCACGTCGAGCAGCACGCCACGACGCAGCAACGATGTGTCAGCGGCTTCGTTCGCCTTGGTCAGTTGCCCCAAGGTGCGCATGCTGGCGCCAGCGGTGGTGTCCAGCACCATCTGAAGGTCGCTCATTGGCGCGCCGTTGTCCGACAGGATTTTGCGCATCTGCGCAGCTTCTGCCAGGTTGGTGGCAAACGGTACGGTGCCAGGAGTGCCGTAAGCGCGGGACGACTTCAGGCACAGGCCCGCGATGTCGGATTCCACTTCGTTGACCAGAGCACGCATACCCTGGGCGAGTTGGTCGCGCAGGATCACGTTGTACGAGGCACCGTTGTTGTCCAGGCCGCGTTTCTCTTCACCGTTCCAACGCACCGGTACACGGCGAGCCTTGGTAATGGTCATCGACACGGAGCCGATGGTCTGATCGCCGTCGTTTGGCGGAGTCACGGCCGGAGTGATGTCGGTTGCGGTTGCAGCCGGAGCCACTGGCGAAGTGACGGTTTGACCTACAGCAGCACGGTCGTAGGTCATGTCGGACGAAACGGCAGGGATGAAGCCCACCAGTTCGCGGGACACGACGTCCAGTGCGTTGTAGATCGTGGTGGTAAGGCCGGTGAGAGTGTTGCTCATGGATTGCTCCTAAGATCAGTCGGTAACTTCACCGCCCGCAGATACGTGCGCATGCTTGCCCGTTGGGTCAAGTGCGTCGAACTGGGAGCGAGAGAGGGATTTTTTGCCGTTGCCGCCATTGCCACCGTTGTTCGAAGCGCCGGAGCCAGAAGCCCCGGAGCCCTTCAAGATGTGATCGCGGTGCGGGTATTGCTCAACAAGGGTTTCGATTGCTTCATCGAAGTCGGCAATCTCGCCTGGACGAGTGCGGCTGTAGACTTTCTGGCCGTGCTGGTCGTAAGCGATGGTCTTGCCATCCTCGACTTTGAAGGCGGCGCCGAATTTGGACTGAACCAGATCTGCGGGGATCGCCAGCTTGTCTGCGATGTACTTGGAACGGCTGAATGCACCGCCGATCTTTTCTTCGTAGAGCTGCTTTTCGAAGGTCGATGTCTTGGTGTTGGCTTCATCAAGCTGAGCTTTGTAGCCCTTACTGATTTCTTCCCGCACCTTGTCGATCTCACCGGCATCCACCAGCTTTTTCTGATCGAGCTTCGACACGATTTCTAGGGCGTTCCTGGCTGCCGCGCCGTCCGTGATCCCCTCGAATGACTTCAAGGCGGTCTCAGCAGCCTCTTTGCCTTCGCGGTGGGACTTAGCTTCTGCGTTCAGGCGGGCGATGGTGTTCACGGTGCCAGGAGCGTCAAATGCGACCTCTTTGCCATCGTCGTACACGTACACAGGCTTGCCGTCTTGCAGAGCTGCGTGGCCTTGGTCATCCAATTTCAGTTTCATTGATGCTTCTCCGGGCATCCGCCCATTTGTTGAGCCATCCGGCCCGCTGCGGCGCTATCCATCCGGAATCGCGCCCATAAAAAAGCCCCGGCGTGTGCCAGGGCTGTATTCGGTGTTCGTTTACTACTGCGTCGTAGTCGGCGGCGCTGCTTTAACCGGCTGAGCGGCCACCTTGGCCTTTTCATCGTCCCAGTCGATCTCGTCGCTGAGCAGGCCGCGGCGTTGCACTTCTTCGAACAGGCTCTGGTCGGACAGGATCCGCGCCTTGTTGAGGCTCAGCAGGAACGGCATGGTGGTTTCAGGCGCGAAATCGATGTCGAAATTGCCCTTGACCTTAACGTGACCACCCTCGCCAGCCTTCATCCAGTCCGCGAAGAACTGGAGAACCTGGTCGAGCGCATCCTCGAGTTGGCCGGCCATAGTCTGGAGCGGGCTCATCTCCTGAGCCGCTTCATCCTCGGCCTGCGTGGCCGTCTTGACTGACTGTTTGTCCTTCTTGAGCAGCTTGGCCCCAGCCAGGCGCATGTCATCGACCAGGTCCAGCAGCGACTGCCGGCCGGCTTCAATAGCCTTCCCGGTATGCTCGACCCACTTCATGTCCGCATCACGCGGCAGGCGTGTGGCCGATCCAGCGCCGACAGTGATGTCGACGCCTTCCTCAATGCCGATCACCGCAAGCATCGGCACCCGGGCGACGTGCAGGATGTTGTCTTGGTCGCTTTGGGACTGCCAATGCTTGATGTTCATGTTCGCCAACTCAAGGAGAGGCGGTGTTGCGGTCATGAAGCCTGTGCGCTTGGTGTAGAAGGTGGTCAGCGGGATCTCAGCCAGGCTTGTGAGTCCTTCCGCATTCCTTTGCCAAGTCTTCTGTCCCTTGCCGTCATCCACTTCGATGTACGTGGCCCAGGCGCCAGGAACCAGAACACGGATCTGGTCGACACACTTGATGCCGAACTCGCCATCGTCGACTTCGACGCTCTCCATGTACCGGAACTGGGTCAGGATCTGCTGGCCGCCCTTGTTTGCTGATCTCCAGCCCAGCACTTGGCCAGGCTTGATGATCACCGCGTAAGGGCGCACACCGGCTGACTTCTCGTCAGCCTTGGTCTTGAGGCCGTCAGCCTGCGGATAGTCAGCCAGAACATGGCATAGGCCGTGTGACAGCCCGCCACTGAACAGCGACTGCGCCCAGACCTGCAGGTTATTCCCTTGGAGGTCAAAGTCCTCGGCCATCTCCTTGATTGGCTCAGGCACATCCTCGGTCAGTGTGATCGGGTCAGCGAAAACGCGCCCGGTCATGTTCTGTACGGTCTCGCTCAGCGCCGGTAGCAGCGTAGAGGTCTTGAGGCGGGACTGATAAGCGTCCTGCTCTTCCTTTGGCCACTTAGGCAGGTAGGTAACTCCCGCCTTGCGCATGGCCCTTGTGCCACCCATGAGAGCGTCAACAATGGCCCAGTCCTGTCGCATTTCGTCTACGACAGGGAGCGTTTTGCTCGGGTCATCACTCATATTCACATTCTCAGAGGTTCGCTGGTGGCGTTGCGCGCTTTGATCGGGTAGCGCTTGGCGATGAAGTAGCCTGCGGCGTCGTTCATATGGTCGTGCCCTTTCTTCGGGTCTTTATCAGGCTCGCCTTTGTCGGTGTATGTCTGGCGCTCCAGGCACATGGTTAGCTGCGGGCATTGGTCGATGTTGACCTTCAGCCGGCGCTCGCCGTAAGTGTTCAGGAACATGGCGTTGACCGAGTTTATTCGGTCCTTAACGCCAGGGTTTGTCGAGTCAACGACCACTGTGAAGCCAGCTTTGCGAAGCAATGAGAGGTCAGATTCGCTCGCATTCTTGCTGCTGGTGTTCTGCCCGCTGGCATCCGGGTATACCGTGACTGAGTGACCTACGAACCGGGCCTGAATTTTCTCGATCATCTCCGGGGTGTCGCGCACCTTGTGGAACTCATCAAGAGCCAATGGAAGACCATCGCGCACCACGTAAACCACGGCGGCCATCTTCATGACGTTGAAGTCCATGCCGATATGAATCGCCTCGCCAGGCTCAATGCGCGCTGTTGTGCGGCATTCTTCACGATTGAACGTGTAGTAGATGACTCCGGAATAGCTCTCGAACCCTGCGTCGTATTCCTGCCGGAACGTGCGCGGGTCCATCTTGCGCTTGGCGGCTTCCAGCTCTTCGGCTGGGACATTCCCGCCCTGTAACGACGTGTATTGCCAGCTTTTGTGATCAGGCTCGCCGCCAGGCTGGCCGTCCTTGAACGTGTCGTAGCAGTGATTAAATCCCTTCGGTGTGCCGATACGTAGCGCGTGACCGCCTTTGCGCAGGCCGATGCCAGGGACAGTGTACTGGCAGGTCGAAAGCATTGGGCGCAACACCTCTTCCCATGCGGCGTACTTGCAGTCGGCCCACTCATCGACCAGCGCGAAGAACAGGCCAGAGCCACGAAGGTCATCGTAGTTGTCGAGACCTACACAGCGCATTACGTGCCCGGACTTGAGCACAATCGAACACTCCGTCTCATTGGGGCGTGACTCTCGCCAAGATAATGGGATGGCCTGCTTCAGCCGGCGCCAGAACACTCGCTTGGCCTGCTTGAAGGTCGGCGCGCAGTACCAGATCTCATCCTCGACGCTTACGCCCCACTCGGCCGCCAGGCGCGCAGCGCGCCGCATCTCAGCTTTACCGAGGAACGTTTTGCCAAACCGGCGCCCACACACGGCATCACGAAAGCGCGCTTCAGGCTGGAAGCCCCAAACGTAGATGTTCGCCTGCTTGGGCGTCAGCTTGACCGGCGCGTCAAAGGTGCGGGGTAGTCGGGACATTCTCGTCAGGCTCCAGGGTGTACTCAGCAACGGCGTGCTGCTGGTCAGCGTGGGAGCCCAAAGGCTTTTCAGGTTCAAGGCGGCGATTAACGTAGACGTCGCCCACCTCTTTGGCGGCCTGCTCATACAGCTGAGCGGTCAGCGCCAGATTTCGCATGTTCTCGGCCTTCTCGGCCATTCGTCCTAGGCCACGAAGCCTGAATGCACGATTGGCGATCGGGATCTCGGCCGTGTCCTCCCGAAAACGCTTCCGGGTATCTTCAAATACGGTCTTCCACTTCACGCCAAGATCACGTCCAGCGTACTTCGTTGGGTCATATAGCTCGCATTGCTGACGAGTCACTTCAAGGCCGTAGGTTTCCTTGACGGCCAGTACAACCTGGGAAGGGGTATCGAAACAGGCAAGGGCCTGCACAATGAAGCGCTTCACCTCATCTTTCAGGGCTGCCATATGGGTTTATTCCGTCAAGGTCCTGTCAAGGATCAGGCCGACTTGAGCAGACAGGTTCCGCAGGCCCTCGCAATGTTCAATTTCCCCACCTCAGCAGGACTGTTTGCAGCATCCACCAGCACCTGAACGTCAGAGCTTGCACCGTATCGGCGAACCACACCGACGAACTCCTCTACGTCGTGTCCGCGCATCTCAAGCTTGGGCAGGCCTTCCTGCGTGAACTTTGGAGCTCCATACTGATCTGTCGCTTGGGCAATGTGATAAAGCTCGTGCTCTACCAGGGCGCAGAAGTCGGTGTCGCTGCACTGAGCGCAGTAGTCAGCAGCCAAGGTGATGATGAATGCCGGAACATCACCGAACCAATCACGCATCTGTTGTTCCATCCGGGCTTTCTGCCAACCGCCGGCACGGAACGCTACCTGTTCGGCCTGGCCAAGGACTGTGCGGCCCTGCTTCTCGAAGCTCGACGACGCCCACATGATTCGGATGTCAGCATCCAATAGGTGGGCATGGTCTTCATTGTGAATGCTGCCAGTGTCGGCAAGGATCTCGGCTTGGAGCCATTCCCATACTTCGGGCGCCGGGGTCAGGCGGATGCCGAAGTCGGAGAGGTCGGAAAGCTCAAGCAATGACGCCGGGGGATATGGCCTATCCATAATCCTCTATCTCCGCGCCACATTTTCAAATGCGCCAAATCGTGGCGCGGCTTATCTGTTCTTCTGCGCAGCGGCGTATGCAGCCTCACACGCGAATCCGGCTACTCGGCTTCGGTCAAGTGCCTCTGCCATTCTTCCCGCTGTTTCGTCAGCGCTTCTACGCAGGTCGGCAAGCAGAACGGTAAGGTCGGCTCTTGCCTTGCTTCCGCTGGCAACCTCGGCAGTGCAGGTGCGTCGGTTGGCAAGGAGGTCGGTGATTTGCTGCTGCAGGCTGCGAGCCCGGCCATCAGCGACAACAACAGCAGCCTGGATGCTTTGGTTTTGAGTCTTGGCATTGTCGGCTGCTCGGTTGACGTCGTTGGTGACTTGGCGCTGCAGGCTCAAGGTGTTGCTGAGTGAGCTCGCCTTGGCGGTTGCGGTATCGCGCTCACCGGTTACCTCGGCCAGTTCTGACTTGGCGCGCTGGAGTTGGATGTCCAGGATGCCAAACGAAACAGCCACGGCCAGGGCGACCCATACCCAGGCCGGCACCAACTTCAGCAGGGCGATCACTTCGGCTCACCGTCGCGCAGCTTGGGCTGCTGGATTACCCGGAACACTGCTACCCCGATACCGAGGATCATGTTCACCGAGGCGAAGATCAGTGGGTCTACTGCACCCTGGAAGGCGGACCAGCCAGCGGCGGCCGCGTTGAGGGCAACGCCAATGATTGCCAGTTGAACACTGGTCATGCGCCAGAACTTTCGCCATTCAGGGATTAGGGTCATGGGATATCTTCGCTGCGGGGAGTTTCTCAAGCCTTTCGGCGTAGAGCTTCCATTCATCGCGACTCTTCAGGGCCTCTCGCAGCTGTCGAGCCAGTCGCTCAGACGGTGCGCAGTTCGAGGCAGCGAGGCCGGATACCGTGTAGGTGATCTGGGGTGGTGGAATATGCTTGGTCGTGCACCCGGCAATCAGGAACATCACGATCAGCACAATTCTCATTTTGGGCGTCCGTTCTTCACCAGGTCACGCATGCTTTCGACGACTTGCTCAATCTTGAACTCTTGGCGCTGGGTGCTGACGCGCAGGGAGTCGACGAACTTGTCTGTCGACTCCCTCGATCGCTCCAACGATTCAACCCGCTGCCCGATCAGGGCTTGATTGGTCTGGTAGGCGGCGAGCTGCACCTGTAGCGATCCAAGAGACCCAACCACGTACACAAAGGCGCCAATCGCCCCAGCCGACAGGATCGTCTGCAATATCGGCACGACGACCTTGAACGCCGTGCTGTCTGCAATGCGCGATACTTCTGTCATAGGGGCACCAGGGAATTAAAAGGGCCTCATTAGAGTGAGGCCAAGATGCAGCAAGGAGCATCGGCCAAAATATTCTAAACATAAGTGTTTACACTAAACACTTATGTTTATACAATGGACCCATCAACACACAACGGAGGGTTGATGAAGTACAGCGAGTTCAGGAGATGGTTGGAGGCCCAAGGGGTCGAGTTTTCGAAGTCAGCCAAAGGCAGCCACTTCAAGATTCGCTACAAGGACCGCCAAACGATCTTCCCAAGCCACGGATCAAAAGAGATTAGTGAAGGGCTTAGGAAGGAAATCATCAAACAACTGGGCCTCAAGTGAGGCCCCAACCATTCTTGATCAGTACGATTCAGCTCTCAGAAAAGGAAGCCCATGTACAACTACAAAATCTTTGCTCACGAAGAACACGACCACTTCTGGTCGACATGCCCCGATATCCCAGAGGCTCATAGCGTCGGGGATACGCTAGAAGAGCTGCTGAAGAATGCTGTCGACGGGATCACCCTGGCGCTTTCCATCTACGTGGACCAAAAGCGGGATATCCCTCAAGCTTCCGAAGAAGGCGAACACTATGTTCGTCTATCTGGCGTTACGGTTGCGAAAATCATCCTGTGGAATCAACTAATTCAAAGAGGAAAATCAAAGGCGGATCTCGCTGCAATGCTTGGCATCTCCCCTACAGCCGCAGCGCGCCTAGTTGATTTCGAACACACCTCAAAGCTGGAAAGCTTGGAGGATGCGCTTGATCACTTCGGGCTTCGACTCCAGGTTATCGGGGAGCATGCATTTGCGGCAGGAACTGGGCGGCCTACCAAAGTTTGAAAGCCTTGAGGCCATGAATAGGTGCGCGCGTCTTTCCGCGCTGTCTGCCGAAGACGATCCAGGTGTCGACGCCCCAATGCATCGATCTCGCCCTTCCTGTCTCGCGCCACTCCACAAGCATGTGAGGTCAGAGTGCACGGGCTGCCGGTGTTGATCTCGTACGTCGCACTATCCGGCTATCGACGTCCAGGCCTTCGCGAAGGCTGTCCTGGCTACAGGTGAAATCATTTATAGCGCCCACAAAAAGCCCGACACGATGGCCGGGCTTTTTTGATCCACTCCTACATGCGCAGGAATGACAGGATGGGCACATAATCGGCGAACCGGCAGGCCCTGTCAAGGCCCTCTAAGCTGCATCCTGGTCATCGAAAAAGACGCCCTCCTTGGTAAGGATCTCGCCAGCTTCGAGAAGAGCCTCATTGACCAGCTTATCCAGGCCTTTGAAGATCTTGCGGCGCCAGTCTCTCCGAGTGCGCTCCGGGGTTCCGTCCAAATCCCAAGTGTTCATGTCGTAGTTATGAGCCGGCAGGATGATGACGCCTTCGCACGGCGCTTCCTGGCGCTGCTTGAGTTTGACATTGATCGCCTTCTGGGCTTTCGCCACCGCCGCCCTCCTCCATGCCGGCGCATCATCATCGACCTCGAGCGATACCTTCCCGGCGGGCGCACGCTCAGCGCCGCCCAGCTGCGGGTAGGCCCAAGCTGTTACTGCCTTGGTCAAGAACAGGCGTGGCGCCGGCGAGGACACGTGCGAAACGATCCGCCCAATGGCTCCAACCTTCGAGGCCATGTGCGTCGAGTAGCAGGCGTTCAAGGCCATCCAATGTTTTGGCGCAAGGCAAGAGTGCAGACGGCCAAAAACCCAGCAATCAGTGAGGAAAGCGGCCTCCTTGCCAACGATCTCTCCCTTCAGCTTGTTGGCCTGGACCTTTGGCGTGTAGTCGCAACCGCCGGCGCTATTGATCGTCTCGGACGCCAACGCACGGATCACTGCGGAAATAACGTCTCGATAGATCATGCTGCAGCCCTCTTCAGCTCTTTGGTCATTGCGCGGTATTTGGCCTTGATGGCTTTGAGGTCGTCGATGGTGTAGCGCTGCGGCTCGTGCGGACCTTCCAGCCAATTGACCTTGTCCTGGCCTATGCGCAGTACCAGGCTCATGCGGTAATTCACGATGTCGCCTGACTTGTGCTGGTTGCACGGGACGCACTGCTTGTGGCAGTTGAGTGGTTCGAAGCGCAGGGCGGGGTTGCTACCCACGGTGCGGTAATGCCCGGCGTCGTACTTGCCTTCATGGTGGCGACCACAGCTGATGCACGGGCGGGCGGCGTCTCTGGCGCGCACCCAGGCGTTGAACGCGGCTTGCGCCTCACGCATGTACTGACCCTTCGGCTTTAAGCGCTCCTTGGCGGCTTGCAGCTCCTTGCGGCCCACCTCGGCAATAGCCTTGCGGGCTTTGGTTTGGTTCACGTCCTTGATGGCGAGACCACAGGGGTAGCTGCATACGGCTTGACCCAGGCGTTGCGCGACGAACTTTTCGCCGCATGCCGGGTTCTTGCACTTCTTCGGGCGGGGCTGTTTGGTGATCATGCCGCCACCTCACCCAGCAGATCAGTGAACACCACACCCTTGGCGCTGAACTCGGCAACGACCTGGTCCGTGTAAGCGATGCCCTGGGCGCGATTGAACAGGCGGGTCACCGGGAAGCCGTCAGGGCCGAACAGTGCGCACGGCCCCATCCAGTTGAGCTTGACCTCGTATGGCAGGTTGAGCAGCGCCATGTTGTAGCCGTGGCGGAAGTCTTCGCTTGCGGCGCGCATGATCGGCACGCCAAAGTGCAATTTGCAGTACTTGCGGGCGTCCTCCACGTCGCCGATCTGGGTCATTTGGGCGATTCGCTGGTACAGGGCGAACCACAGGGCGTTCTGGTCCAGGGTGCGGTCCTTGCCTGGGCGCAGGGAGACGACGACGAATTTCTTCTCCCGGTACATGGCTGTCAGGGCGTTGATGGCCTCGGAGAGCTTGGTGGCGCTGTTGACGCTGATCTTGTCGGTCATGTCAGAAACCCTCCTTGCCGCGTTGCGATTCCCATTCGAACGGGATCACGATCACCCCGCCCTCCCGAAGCCTGTCTGCGCAACGCTCGCCGATGGCACTGGGAAGCGCCTTCGCGTCAAGGTTGGAGACGATTACGGTGGGGCGCAGCTCTTCGTACCGGCCGTTGATGATTGCGAACAGGGTGGTCAGCTCGAAATCGCTGGGCTTCTCCTTGCTCACGCCAATTTCGTCGAGGATCAGCAGCGACGGACTGATCAGGCTTGACAGGATCTTGCTTTCGCTCTGGTCGCTGGACTGGTCGTAGGTGGCGCGGATGGCCTGCAGGACGGAACCAATCGTGCGGTAAACGGCGGTGTCGCTCGACCTGGCCATGATCTCGTTGGCGATAGCGACGGACAGGTGAGTCTTGCCGGTGCCGGGCTTTCCTAGCAGCAACAAGCAGCGGCCGGCGGCGGCGATCTGCTTGAACTCGGCGGCATACCGGATGCAGGTGTTCAGGGCCTTTTGCTGCTCCGGGGTCTCAGGGATATACCCGGCGAAGGTCTTGCCAGCGAAACGCTTGGGGATCAGCGCAGCTCCAAGCTTCTCGGCCATCCGCATCCGCAGGGCCATGGCCTCCTGTGCTTCGGCGCGGGCGGCCTCTTCCTCGCGGCGAATGCGGCCGCACTCTGGGCACGCGGTCTTGAACTCCTTGCCGAAGATCACGTTCACCTGCTGCGGGAACTGGCCATGATCTTCACATACGCCAGTGGTGCGCTGCGGCTCTGGGGTTGCCTTTGGCATCGAAACGACGTTTTCAGAACGCATAGGTGCCATCCTCCCGCTCAATCAAGCCGGATTTGTAATCACGATCAGAGAAACCAGTGTGCCGACTGGGCAACTGGTGGACGTTGCTGGTGGTCTTGCCGGGGAATATCCCCGTCCAGCCGTTTGAAATTGAGTTGGCCAGCACCTGATCCGGCGTGGCGTGGCCTTCCAGCGCCTTGGCTTGCTGCTCGCAGCTCTTGGCGGTCAGAGGCTTGTGGATTTCGCGGCGGTGCTGGCACCAGTCCGCCCAGGCTCGGTCGGAGACGTTGGCAGGTTTGGCGGTGACAGGATCGAACTTGCATGACTTCGCCTTGGGCTTGGGCGTAGCCACATGCTTTTGATCTTGTTCTGTATCTGTATCTGTATCTGTATCTGGGGGCGTTACTGTAACGTTACGTGCCTGTTTCAACCTTTCTCGATAGGCTGCAACCCGCGTCTTGCTTGAGTCGGAGACGAATTGGCGACGGTCCCAAGAGGTGGGCATGCAGTCCTCATCAATGAGGCCTTTGCTCAGGAAAAGCGCCTTGGTGGTGGCCCATTCTTCGTTACTGATACGCAGCTGAAACGCTATCTCCGTTTCATGTAACGTTACACCCTCGTTACTGCAACGAAGGCAAAGCAGCATGACGAACCGGCGCTGATCGGCCTCGCTCATCATCTGCACTTTGGGGTCAGTGGCGAACTCGCCATACATCCGGAACCAATCCATCACTCGCACTCCAGTTGGTCAGTGTCCTGGATCAGCTCCATGTACCGCTTGGCCTGATGAAGAAGGGTCGCAATGTCCCGCTTGTCGAAGCACTGCATTTCCTTGGGAACCACTTTCAAATCAAGAACGGCCAGGATCTGGCAGAACTGCTCGAACTTCTCCGGCTTCATGCGGCTGATCGTTGCTTCGTCGCAACCGACTGCAAGCGCGACAGGGGCATTGCCGACCGATGCAAGGTGCTGCATGAGAACGGAGTAGTTCTTGCGAGCCCTTACGGTCTGCTCTTGGCTTAATGGGCTCGTCGACATGACTAAGCCGCCTCAGAAGCGCCTTTGAAGCGCTCCGGGTACAGGATGTGGATTTCAGTTACCTCCCCATCGAAAACCCGGCTCAGGTTCTCGGCCAGGGTGGTCGAGGCACGCTGGACGCCTCGCTCCACGCGGGACAAGTTGCCGGAATCAATGGAGTCGCCAAGCAAAGCAAGACGTGCTGCTACGTCAGCGAGCGTCCACTTCTTGGCGGTTCTTGCGCGTTTTAAAGGAGTCATGGCGGTGCCCTGATTTGATGTCAGGGGTATTCTGCGATTAGCGCAGATTTAATGCAAACAAATTCTGCGCCTACCGCTTTGCGCATGACGCAGCAACACCGGAAAATTGCCCCATGGATATTGGTCAAATCATCAGAACAGCACGGAAAGCCAAAAAGCTTTCCCTTGAACAGCTCGCCAACCAGGTCGACTCAGACACGGGCAACCTGTCACGCCTGGAGCGTGGGCAACAAAGCACGACGCCTGAAAAGCTCAAACGCATCATGGACGTACTTGGCATTAAACTGACCCAGGCAGGTCAGGGAACGGACTCCACCCAAGACAGTGGAATGTCGAATGTGCAGATGGCCCTGCAACCAAGCCGGGGCCCTAGGGAATATCCTTTGATCAGTTGGGTGATTGCCGGGGAATGGGCGGAATCCTGCGACAACTTCGCGCCGGGCGTGGCGGATACATGGATTGCATCTGTTGAGAACGCTGGAGTTAATGGCTTCTGGCTTGACGTTCGTGGTGACTCAATGACCTGCTCGGGCAACCCAAGCTTCCCAGAGGGATCGCGCATCCTGGTACAGCCGGAGGCTGATCTGGTTAGTGGCAAGTACTATGTAGTGAAGCTGGAAAACGGCGAAAGCACTTTCAAGCAGTACATAGAGGACGCCGGTCATCGATATCTACGCCCTCTTAACCCATCCTATCGAACCATCCAAATTGATGGCGACTGCAAGGTTATCGGCCGGGTGATCGATACCAAGATGACGGGGCTATAAATGCAAACTCCCGAGCAAAAAGCTGTATGGCGCCACGCTCAAACGTTGTCGCTCTTGGGGTTTGTGGCGCTTGGCGCAGTACTGATGGGGCTGTGGACGCAGATCGACCACATCAGCAGCAAGGTTCTGCGTGACGTAATTGAGGGCGCTCTATACGTGGCCGCCTTCTTCGCCGTATTTACCATTCAGCCAATGACGTACTACTTCTACTCCCGCCTAATCCGTAAGTAACCAAGCCTTTCCGTATAAGCCCGCCACTGCGCGGGCTTTTTTGTGCGTATTTTTTGGAATCTGCGCTTGACGCAGAAATAAATCTGCGCATAATGCAATCCATGTTCTGCGATTAACGCAGATTCATACCGCTCTTTAAAACTCTGACGTGACCCAACGACGTACCGGCAACCCCGGTGGTGAGAAAGCTAAACCGTCGTCCATGCAGCCTCTGGTAGCTGCCGTACTCCCTCATGTGAGTACGCGAAACCACGCACAAACCGGCAAAGCATCGAACACGAAATGTGCTAACGCCGGTGAGAGACGACTCGGCCCCGTGCGTGGTGGAGACAACAGATTTCACTGGCAGGCCTTCGCAAGAGGGCCTGACGGGAAATCAACCCGGAGAGTCATCTATGAATGCCAAGAAATGCAAAGCGATCCGCCAACAACTTCGTTCCGAGGGTGTTGATGTCCGAGAAACCGAATACGTAGGAGGCACTCGCAACAGCCCAGTCACGCTCAAGCGCAGTTCGGGCCGAGCTCGATACCTGGCGCAAAAGAAAGCAGCCTGACCACAGATTTACTGATGCCGCTTCTATGAGGCGGCATTGGAAATCAACGGAGGGCAAGACCATGAGCGATTCGAAATTCCAAGTGCGCGACCTTCATAAGATCGACCCGGAAGGCGAGAACGAAGGTGTTCACGACATTTTGTTTACCGGCGCCGATGGCGTTGTTCGCTACTCGGACGATGTGTACGAAAGCGCAGAAGAGGCGCAGAAGGCGATAGCAGCACTTGAAGCAACTGGTGAGCTGCCTAACTGGTGGGAAGTATTCACGCCAACTCCACAGGCAGCATGACGGACCTTTTCACTGATGCCCATCGAGAGCGGTGGGCATTGGGAAAACAACCGAGGGCAAGACAATGACACATCAAACGATGGCTCAAAGCGTCGCCAGCTCCCAAGACTTCGATGTGCTCTGGGATCAGGTTGATAGCGTAGAGCGCCTGAAGGACGAAGGCTGCGATCTTTACACCTATCCAGATGGTAGCCAGCTGAAAGTTTCCAGCGCTGGCACTGAAATTGTTGAATCACCTCTCGAGCCAATCAGCTGACAGCAATGTCGTTAACTGCCCGATCCTCTCTATGAGAGCGCATCGGAGATCGCTCGGCTGACTGCCCCGAGATAGCAGGGTGGCCACCTTTACCCGAGCCAGAGCGACGAACAACGCGGCGAAGACGGTTTACTCGCCAGCCAGATTCGAGCGATCTCCGATGCGGACGAAACTGCGGCCTATAACCGCCCACCTGCATCAACAACGTCCTGTTCGACCTGGCCTCGGCCACACAGAGCGCAGGAGCCGGATAGCGTAACCGGCACCCTTCCCCACCTCTATTGCGTCAGCACTCCTCCCCCGCGCCCATCGGCAACCAGCGGGAGGCATGAGTGTTGAACGAATACAGGTGAACCAAAAAATCAACGGAGACATTCATGAGCGAGCAAAGAGCGCCTTTCCCACGGTCGGCGGATAACGCTGACCAGATGAACTTGCCCGAGGGCAAGACTTGCGGCGACTGCGTGCACTGCAAGCGCTGCACCGCGATGTTCGGCCATATCCCGGCTGACGAGTCTTGCGATTGGAGCCCGTCGCGCTTTCGTGAAGCAGTCATCGCCACCGCCTAACCGGGTGAACCAACGAATGGAGAGAGTCATGAGTGACCAAACGATTGACGGCGTGCCGCGTGAGCTGATTGAGCGGATCAGATCACGACTAAACGAAACCGGTCAATTCCTGCTATCAGAAGAATTGCACGCAGCCGTAGCCGTATCCGTGCCCATCATTGGCGGCGAAGTTGATCGGCTAAACGGCATGCTCGACGCCGCTAGCGAATTGCTCCGAACAAAGGAGCGCGTAAATCGCGCACTCCGGTCCGAACTGGAGAGGATCAAGGCCATAAATGACAATAACTTCAATCTTGTATTGGATCGGTTGTTCGATGAGCCGGCCGCCCAGGGAGAGCCGGTGGCTCACGGCACGAATAGCGACAAGTACAAGGCAGAGCTTTACGACGAGGTTTGGCAGAAGGCGCGATCCCTGGGCTTTGGTAGTGTCACTGACGCGCTGGCCTCCCTTGAGAAGAGGGGCGAGCCGGTGGCGTGGATTAAGCCTGATGTTGCGAAAACACTTGTTAAGGACGAATGCTGCTATGCGTTTGGTGGGCAGAACCCAGCAGGAACGTTAATCCCACTCTATGCCTAACAGGCCGATCCTCCTGGAGGTATATGAAAGCCCATTCACTTAGAGAAAAACGAGATGGCGCAGAACTGGCTAGTGAACTTCAGCGACAAGCAAGGCAACAAAATGGCGGTTGTGCAGGTGAACTGCTATCAGGCGCCGCGAGCAGTTTCCATCGCTATGGGGATGCTCAAGAAGCGCGACCCGGAAAAGCATGAACTGGTTTTGCGTCAGTCGTTTTCGATCCTCGTAGAGGACGCCTAACCCGCGTTACCGCCTAACCCCAAACACTGGAGGTCGCCATGAGCGATTGGATGCCGATTGATGGGCTGCCTGATCGAAAGATTGGCGCCCGCTACCTGATGATTCTCGACGGTACACCGCAGGTCTGTCAGGAAATAGCAATGGACGGGACGCGTAAGCGCTGGTTTGACGGCGAAGAAAACGGCGCCTACCCCATCGACGAGATTGAGCTGTTCAAGCTGATCCCCACCGAATAACGCCACCCTGGAGGCAATCATGGAACACGAAGTAGTTGTTGAGGGGTTTGTCCTCCAGGTGGAGGTGACCCACTGCGTGAACGAGCCTGCACGGCCTGGGACGTGGGATAGCGACTGGGACGCCCAGGGCGAGCGGGAACTGGAATTCAAGCTGGTGTCGGGCATCTGCTACGACGAAGACGGGGTCCGGATGGACGTGCCGGACTATCAACTTCCTGTGCTGGCCCATCAGTACGGCCCGCAGATCACCCTGGCTCTGTGGCAAGAGATTGACTCCCGCAAGCGCCGGGAACGGTGGGCAGCATGAAAACCCCACAAGAACAGGCCGTAGCCAATCACGAATTGGCCGTCGGCATGCTTGAAGGCTACATCGCCAGGGTCATTGATCCCGAGTGCAGCCCCGTCGCGGTCAAGGCTTCGGCCAACACCGCCCTTCTGATATTCCGCATCCTTGGCGTGATTGACGCTACCGAGGATGCCCACTACACCGAGCGCCTGCACCGTGTATACGAGCGCAGGCAAGGACGGCCAGCATGATCGCGATCATTGCCCGGAACCACAAAGCACTATCCCAAGCCCTGCACCGACAGGGCTTTTCTTTGGTCGCGGATCTGCCTACGCGGGTTCGCATCACTCAGCGGCGCGGCATGCTGATTGCGAGGGTGTCATGAATATTGATTGGAGCAAGGCGCCGGACTGGGCTGTCGGCTATGCGCTGCATGCGTTCGGCGGAGAAATTCGTGAAGTGTGGGTCGGCGAGCATCAATACCAAAGGCTTGACCAGCCCAAACCGTTTCCCTACGGCGGCGGTAACAGCGATCACCGTCACAACTCGCGCCGGTCTGAGTTTCATTTTGAGCAGTTGCGCCCAGCGCCCTGGACAGGCAAAGGCCTTCCGCCTGTTGGTACGGTGTGCGAACACCGAAATCTGATCCCCGACGAAGAATGGACGGAGGTTGAGATAGTCGCCCACCGAACCTTTGCTGATGACGACTACCCTTGCGCGGTTTTCGTGTACTCACAGAGCTCAAGCCATTCAAGCTCTGGAGATCACTTTCGCCCCATCCGCACACCCGAGCAGATCGAGGCGGAAGAGCGGGAAGCGGCACACCAAGAGCTGATGCATCACATCGCCGGATACATGGGCCGCGACAACCCTCACTCTGCTGACGATGGTCTTGCGAAATACCTGCTCGACCACGATTACCGCAAGCAGCCATCGCCATGACCACCCACCAGCGGCACCGGCGCCGCGCCATCCGCTGGACCTCGGCCATCGTTGGCCTGACCTTCCTCACCATCGTTCTGCTGGGCCCAGCCATTGGCGGCCTGATCACTCAATAGGTACACACCATGTCCGAACACAAACACACGCCTGGCCCGTGGCGCATCGGCACGCCTGGCCCAAACGGCTGCTACACAGTGGGCACCGAACGCGGCCTGATGACAGCGATGATTGCTCACAGCATCAATGAGCCGGATCAAGCCGAGCAGGCCGAAGCCGACGCCAAATTGATAGCTGCTGCGCCCGAACTCCTGCAAATGCTTAGCGCGCTGGAGTGCGACATCAACACCATGGCGTACTGCCACGAAAGAAAGCCCGAAAACTTCTGGCGTGCGATGGCTGTAGCCAAAGAAAACGCCATTCACGCCCGCGCCGCCATCGCCAAAGCCACCCAATAACCCCCTTCACAGCGCCCCTCTCCGGTGGCGCGGAGAACAATCGTGTCCAACGAATCGAAAACCCACTTCAAGAAGGCCTTCAACAGCCCGTACTTGAGCAGTGCCGACATCGTCGGTCACATGACCTTCACCGTGTCCCACGTCAAGCTTGAGCAGGACAAGACGAAGAAGACCAAGGATATGTTCAACACGGCCTACTTCGTCGAGCGCGAGATCCGCCCAGGCGAAAAGCTCAAGCCGATGATCCTCAACGTCACCAACAGCAAGACGATGAAGGCGCTGACCAACTCGCCGTTCATTGAGGACTGGCAGGGAATCAAGATCACGGTGTACGTGGATTCGAACGTGAAGTTCGGCCGCGAGGTGATGGAAGGCCTGCGGATCAGCCCCAAGGCGCCGGTAGTTGCGTGGCTCACGCCGGACAACGTACGGCCCTGGGCCAACGCCAAAGCAGCGTACAAGCGCGACGGCAACCTCGACGCGGTACTTGCCCGCCTCTCCATGACTGACGAACACCAGCAGCAGCTGATCAAGGAGTGCAGCGATGAATCGGCAGTGGCATGACGTTGAGCAGAATACCGAGGTGTGGCAGCAGTTGCGCACCGGCAAGGTGACGGCGTCCAATGCGGGCTGTTTCATGGCAAACGGTGATGCGGCATTCGGCGACCCGGCCAAGAAGTACGCTTTGCAGATCGCGCTGGAGATCGCCACCGGCCGCAAGGCTGAGTTCAGCTTCTCCAATGACCACACCGAGCGAGGGCATGAGCAAGAACCCATCGCCAGCATGCACTACGAGGACGCCGAGTTCGTAACCGTCACCAACGGTGGATTCTTCGACTGCGGCGACCATGGCGACTCTCCAGACGGCCTAATAGGCAATGACGGGGTGCTTGAGATCAAGTGCGTTACCGCCGCCGTGCACTACGCCACCCTAAAGCGTGGATCGTTCGACCCTGCCTATCGCTGGCAATTGGTCAGCCACCTTGATTGCACTGGCCGCGACTGGGTCGACTTCGTCAGTTTCTGCTCCGAGTTCCCCGAGGCAAGCCAGCTCATCGTGTACCGGTCTACCCGGGACGACTTCAAGGAAGAGCTGCTGCGCCTGGCCGAACGCCGCGCCAAGTTCCTTGAGCTGGTTCAGACAACACTGAAAAGCATTCCGAGGTGATCCATGATCAGCATCCTACAGAACGAAGTAGAGCGCCTTCGGCCGGCATCGAACGAGCTGGCCGCCGCGGTTGAGCAGTTCCTGGCGGCTGGCGGGCAAATCGAAGAAGGCCCGACCAGCGGCTATATCCCCAAGCCGATCACCTACAGCAACCAGATGCCGCCGGCGCCGAAGCCGTTTGTTCGGCGCAGGGTTGAAACTGCTCCTTTGCCCGTTGACCCAATCGATGCAAGAGGTGACAGGCGTGCCAAGCAAGCCGAACAAGCGAAGTCCCTGGCGGCCACGCATACGCAAACTGAAGCGTGTTTCGCCTTAGGCATGACGAGCAAAACCATCAAGTCTCTGGCCAAGGAGTTCGGTTTCACATTCAAACGATCAACGCACGGCGGATACAACGGGCCTGAGCGGCACAAGGAAATTGCTGAGCGCCATGCGAAATACGCCGAGCGGATCAAGGCGTTCAAAGAATTGGGTGTCTCGCGCCGGGTTGTTTGCGGAAAGCTTGCGATATCCAACAGAACGCTGGAACGCATACTACTCGAGTACGGCATCGACTATCCCAAGTTACGCCTTGGAAGCCGAACATGCGCCGCATAGCCCGCACCCAGCAACGCAAACGTCAAACCTGGCTCGCACTGCCGGCCAGCGGAATAGAAGAGGTAGGCCATGGCTGCCGCGCAGAAAGAACGATCAGCAAAGACTGCGGCGAGGCGAAAGACTCGCGGCGAGGAAGAATTGCGACTCCACACCATGGCCGGCACCCGCCAAGCCTTGGCTGACCTGATG
>Ga0308160_10001171_pt1 | contig 39384 bp, 34 predicted proteins | sample PhyFR1_FD_201036 | JGI IMG/M metagenome (GOLD analysis project Ga0308160, IMG submission 201036) | Phyllosphere microbial communities from UC Gill Tract Community Farm, Albany, California, United States - DLSLF.R1 | ecosystem: Host-associated > Plants > Phyllosphere > Unclassified | place: USA... | reverse complement strand
TGCCGGCCACCTGCCAGTCCTCGCAGCTGCTGCTGGGCCTGACCGTGCTCAAGCCGGGCAGCGTCTGGAACACCATGCCGCCGCATCTGCACGACCGCCGCAGCGAGGTCTATTTCTACTTCGACCTGGGCGCGAACGATCGCGTCTACCACTTCATGGGCGAGCCCGACGCGCAGCGCCACATCGTGATCCAGAACGACGAGGCGGTGGTCTCGCCGCCGTGGTCGATCCACATGGGCGCCGGGACCAGCAACTACGCCTTCATCTGGGCGATGGGCGGCGAAAACCTGGATTACACCGACATGCACGTGCTGGACATCTGCCAGCTCAAGTAAGCGCTGCGCGCGCCACCTGCGCCGCCGCCCGCCACCGTATCCGCATCACTCTAGGAGCACCCGCAATGACGAATCCGTTCAGTCTCGAAGGCAAGGTCGCACTGGTCACCGGCGCCAATACCGGCCTCGGCCAGGGCATCGCGCTGGCACTGGCGCAGGCCGGCGCCGACATCGCCGCCGCCGGCATCCAGGCGCCCACCGAGACCGAGGAAAAGGTCAAGGCGCTGGGCCGCCGCTTCGTCGCGATCGAGGCCAACCTGATCAGCATCGAGCCGGTGCAGCGCGTGCTCGACGAGACCCTGGCCGGCCTCGGCCGCCTCGACATCCTGGTTAACAACGCCGGCCTGATCCGCCGCGCCGACGCGGTGGATTTCAGCGAACAGGACTGGGACGACGTGATGAACGTCAACATCAAGTCCGCGTTCTTCATGTCGCAGGCCGCCGGCCGCCACTTCATCGCCCAGGGCAGCGGCAAGATCATCAACATCGCCTCGATGCTGTCGTTCCAGGGCGGCATCCGCGTGCCCTCGTACACCGCCAGCAAGTCCGGCATCGCCGGCATCACCCGCCTGCTGGCCAACGAGTGGGGCGCCAAGGGCCTGAACATCAACGCCATCGCGCCCGGCTACATGGCCACCGACAACACCGCGCAGCTGCGTGCCGACGCCGCGCGCAACCAGTCGATCCTGGAGCGCATCCCGGCCGGGCGCTGGGGCGTGCCGGAAGACCTGGGCGGCACCGCGGTGTTCCTGGCCAGCAGCGCCTCGGACTACGTCAACGGCACCGTCATCCCGGTCGACGGCGGCTGGCTGGCGCGCTGAGCCAAGCACGCGTGCGGCCGCAGCCGGCGCTCCTCCCTTCCCCCTCCGGGGGAAGGTGCCCGCAGGGCGGATGAGGGTCGGCACCACACGCGCCACATCGACCACACGCATCATCTTCCCCCGCAATCGGAGACACCCATGAAAATCGCACTAATGAATGAGTTCAGCCAGGCCGGCAAGAACCCGGTGATCCTGCAGCAGCTCACCGACGTGGCCGGCGAACAGGGCCACAGCGTGTTCAACGTCGGCATGGACGGCGACAACGACCACCGCCTGACCTACATCCACCTGGGCATCGTCGCCAGCCTGTTGCTGAACTCCAAGGCGGTCGATTTTGTCGTCGCCGGCTGCGGCACCGGCCAGGGCGCGATGATGTCGCTCAACGCCTACCCGGGCGTGTTCTGCGGCTACTGCATCGAGCCGACCGACGCCTACCTGTTCGCCCAGGTCAACAACGGCAACGCGCTGGCGCTGGCCTTCGCCAAGGGCTACGGCTGGGGCGCGGAAATCAACGTGCGCTACATCTTCGAGAAGGCCTTCAGCGGCGAGCGCGGCATGGGCTATCCGGCCGAGCGCCGCGAATCGCAGCAGGCCAACGCCGGCATCCTGGCGCAGGTCAAGCAGGCCACCGGCAAGTCCTACCTGGACGGCCTGCGCGCGCTGGACCCGGAACTGGTCAAGCAGGCGGTCGGCGGCGAGCGCTTCCAGCAGTGCTTCTTCGACAACGCGCAGGATGCCGAGATCCGCGCCTTCGTCGCCGGCGTGCTGGGCAAGCCGGAAGCCGCAGCGGCCTGACCCGCATGACGCCCCTCTCCTGCGGGAGAGGGGTCGGGGTGAGGGCCGAACGATTCGACCAACCCGCACCGCGCTTGCCTAACGCCTCGCCCCACCCGCCGTGACAGCGGCGGCGGCGCAAAGCGCAGACACCGCGCACCGGAGCCCGCCATGCGCCTGTTCCTATCCGTCTTGCTGTCGCTCTGCGCAGGGATCGCCTGCGCCGAACCGCAGCGCGTGTTCATCGCCGGCGATTCCACCGCAGCCGAATACGGCCCCGAGCGCGCGCCGCAGGCCGGCTGGGGCCAGGCCTTGCAGAGCTATCTGGATCCGGCCGCCTGGCAGGTGCGCAACCACGCCAAGGGCGGTCGCAGCGCGCGCAGCTTCATCGCCGAGGGCCGCCTCGACGCGATCGCCAAGGACCTGCGTCGCGGCGACGTGCTGCTGATCCAGTTCGGGCACAACGACGCCAAGGTCGAAGATCCCAGCCGCTACGACGATCCGCAGCAGGCCTATCCGCAGTTCCTGTCGCGCTACGTGGCGCTGGCCCGCGACAAGGGCGCCACGCCGATTCTGCTCACGCCCGCCGCGCGCCTGCTGTACGACTTCGGCTCCCTGCTCGACACCCACGGGCTGTACACCCAGGCGATGCAGCGCCTGGCCGCCGAGCAGCAGGTGGCCTTGATCGATCTCAATGCCAGCAGCAGCGCCTGGATCCGCGCGCTGGGCGAGCAGGCGGCCAAGCCGTATTTCCTGTTCGTGCCGGAACAGGGCAAGGCCGACGGCACCCATTTCAGCCATGCCGGCGCGGCCGCGGTGGCGTGCCTGGTGGTGCGCGACTGGGCGGCGTTGCAGCCGACGTTGAAGGCGCAGTTGCGCCGCGACATCGACTGCGGGATGCCAGCCGGCAGCGCGGCGGTGGCGGCGCCTTCGCCGGTGGCGCAACCGATGCCGTCGACATCGCGGGTGGTGCAGGAACGCGAGCTCGCCCGCACGCAACCCGGCCCGCACGGCGGGCCAGGCGAAACCACCGCCTATCCGTTCTTCGCCGACGCCCCCGGCCTTGCCTTTGTGCTGCGCAAGCGCGTGCTGCACAAGGGCGCCGGCATCGGCTTGCACCTGCACGACAAGGACGAGATCTACTACATCGTCAGCGGCCGCGGCCTGTACGCGCTGGACGGCAAGCAGTACGCCGTCGGCCCCGGTCACGCGCTGCTGACCCGGCCGGGCAGTACGCATGCGTTGCAGCAGGTGGGGGAGGAGGACCTGGTGGTGCTGCTGGCGTATCCGGTGGTGGACTAGCGCAACGTTCGCTGTGCCGGTATGAAGTGACAGTAGGTGAATCAGTGAGGGCCTAGCATGCCAATTGGAAAAAATGAGTGCCGCGGAGAGGCAAGCAAAGACAGGATCGTTCGTGAATTCGATTTGCTGGCGATTGGCCGATTCGCGATAGCGTCTGATGTCACCATCGACGGATGTTGCGGAGAGCTTTCCGGCGAACAGATCGTATTTCAGTACACGTCGAAAACTAATCCAAAGGATGAGGGGCAATTTTCAGTTGGAGAAGACTGCGCTCAACAATTCCTGAGCCGGATCAGGCAACCCATGCCGGAAGAGGTGAATCCCTTCGCATCTTCGAAGGGTTCCTCCTCCGTGGCAGCGGGTGGTGTTCACTCTGCCAGCGGGGCAGCGGCGGCGAAATGGCATCCGCTGAACAAGGAGGTGTACCGGGCCATCATGCTGTGGTGTTCGTTGAACGGACAGATTCCAAAGTATTCGACAGCCAGGATTCTGGAACAAATCGCGAAGAATCCTGGCCAAAAAGTTGACGACAAGCAGGTATACGAATTGTTCAAGGTCTTGGCGACGTACAAGAAAAGTCTCGCGGATCTGGTCCAGGCAGCCTCTTCGAAGCACACATTGAAGAATTTCTCGTTTCCTCAACTCACCGCAATGGCCTCCAAGAACTGGATTGATCTGCCCTGAGTTTGATCCGATGCCGCATGGCGGTAGTGCTGGCATGTACCGCCTTCGCTTGCTGCCGTGAATCGGGCCTCAGCTGCGCCTGTTCTCAGGAGCAGCTACGGCTTAACGCGCGGGGATCACACGTCGCCGTCGCGGCTCCAGCCCTCGCCGCTGCCGCGCTGGTAAACGCGGTCCTCGGCCTGCACGTCGCCAGCGGCGATGTGCTCCTGCCGGCTCAGTTGCGCATAGAGCGGAGTGAAGTCCGGCGCGGTCGCCTGCATCAGCTGTTCGAAGCTGTCGATGACGAAGTAGGTCTTCTGGAAGGTGTCGATGCGGTAGCGGGTGCGCATGATCCGCGCCAGGTCGAAGCCGATGCGGTTGGGCGCGGCCGATTCCAGCGCGTACAGCGATTCGCCCTTGGACGAGACGATGCCGGCGCCGAAGATGCGCAGGCCGTCGGCGCTGGCGATCAGTCCGAATTCCACCGTGTACCAGTACAGGCGGGTGAGGTTCTGCAGCGCGTCGGGGCCGATGCCGTGCGCCTTCACCCCGCCGCGGCCATAGGCCTGCATGTAGTCGGCGAACAGCGGGTTCATCAGCAACGGCACGTGGCCGAACAGGTCGTGGAACAGGTCCGGCTCGGCGATGTAGTCGATCTGTTCGGGGCGGCGGATCCACCAGGTCACCGGGAAGCGGCGGTTGGCCAGGTGATCGAAGAAATCCAGTTCCGGCAGCAGGCCTTCGACCCCGACCAGGGTCCAGCCGGTGGTCGCGCCCAGCACCTCGTTGAGCTGCTCGAAGCGCGGGATCGCCTGCGGACTCATGCCCATCGCGTCCTGCGCCTGCAGGAATTCGTCGCAGGCGCGGCCGACCAGCAGTTCGCGCTGGCGCTGGTACAGCGTGCCCCAGGTGGCATGGTCGTCGGCGCTGTAGCTGTCCCACGGCTGCGCGACCACGGCGGTGGTGTAGACCGGCACGTAGCCCTTGTCCGTCTGCTGGTGTTCGACGCGGCGCGGTGCGGTGTCCATGGGCGGCGGCTCCGGAGGGAATACCGACGATGGTATGCGCCAAGCCACGCAATGGGCTTGCGAAGTTGCGCGATTCCGGCCCATTGGCGCAAGATTGTTGCAGATAATCCATGTTGCAGAGCAATAAATGACCGAATCGGCCTTGTTCGACCGCACCGACCTGCGCCTGCTGGCGCTGCTGCAACGGCAGGGCCGGGCCAGCAACGCCGAACTGGCCACGCAGGTGAACCTATCGCCGTCAGCCTGCCTGCGCCGGGTGCAGCGGCTGGAGGCAGACGGCGTGGTCGCCGGCTACGCCGCACGGCTGGTACCAGGCGCGATCGGTCTGGGCCTGCAGGCGTTCGTGCGCGTGCAGCTGGAAAAGCACGGACAAACCGGCATCGCCCATTTCGCCGACAGCGTGCAGGGCTGGGACGAGGTCGTCGCCTGCCATGCGCTGACCGGCGACATGGATTATCTGCTGCACGTGTACGTGCGCGACCTGACCCACTTTTCCGCGTTCCTGCTGGACAAGCTGCTCAACGCCGCCGGCGTGGCCGACGTCAATTCCAGCTTCGTGCTGCGCACGGTCAAGGACTTCACCGGGTTGCCGCTGCCGCGCGGCTGAAAGGGCGTGCGGCGAGTCGCCACATTATCGCGGCCAGGCAATTGCGACTTCGACTGCATGCTCTGCGACCGCTTGGCCACATCAGCGGCACCACGGTTGCCGTCACTGCCGTGCAGATCGCCTACGTGCCTATCGCCTCAATGCGAATGGCCGGCTCAGCGCGCAGTGGACGCGGCGCAATGCACCGGACAGGAAGTACGGGCCACTCTGGACTGCCAGAACTACAGCGAAGCGCGCGTCGCCAGCCTCACGCTACGCCGGTGATATCGAAGATCGATGCAGCCGTGGCCCCTGCGACTCCAGGGCGTATGCGCGACCTATAATTGCGTCCCGCGCATCACCGGAGGATGCAGATGAGACCTGCCCCATGCCTCGCCCATTGGCTGTTGCTGGCCATTGGGCTGCCATTGGCCGGCTGCGCCAACCCGGCAGACAAACCGTCGCGAACCACCACCAACGAACAGGGATGTGTCATGAAGCATCACGATGGTCCTCAGGATCCATTCAAGACGCCGCCGCCGCTGATGGACACGTGCCTGGGTCCGTACACGTTGCGGATCCCGGCCAACTATTTCGGCGACCAGATGGGGCCGAACTTCGATGGCAGCTTCGGCTTGTACCTGGAATATCCGACGCTGGAGCCGTTCGCGCCTGGCGAGCGCAGTCATCTGAGCCTGGATGTGGCAACGCGCACGGTCAATATCGGCTACCACTACATGGACCGGGCGGACGTTCATGCATCTTTGCGCAGCCAGTACACGCCGGATCCGAGTCAGCAAGACAATCCAGCCGAGCGACTGGAAAGTCGCATCCAGGGAGAAGTGACGTATGGCTTGACGCCATACTATGCTGACCTGCCCAAGATCTTTGCGTACTACAGGGCCAAGGGATACCGCGAATCCTTAGCTGTGATGCAGCCCAAAGGGCATGACGATTGGTACGTGAAACGGGACCAGCGCGGCGACATTCAGACGGTCATCAAATGCACCTCGCGCGAAGTGACGCAGACGGGAGTGGAATATCGCGATGGAACGCTGATGCGAAGCGATGAAGACGCACTTCCCAAGTGTGATCACTTTTTCGCCATTCCGCAGTTGAAGGTCTTGGTGCATATCAACTACGTGCGCGTTGCATTGGCCGATTGGAGCAAGATCGAGGATAGGGCGCGAAGCGCACTCGTTCAGTTCGGGGCTCCAAAGGCCCTGGCCGATGAGGCGGGAGCAACCCGATAAGGAGATGTGGAAATGGCTGGACTCGACCAAAAAGACATCGACATCCTTCGGCACTATGCAGACGAGGAAAATCGAGAGCTCTACTGGAACTATCTAGCGCGCAAGCAGGGTAACGATGGCTATGGCCTGCTCGCGCTTGGTGTCGTACGCAATGACAACGCACCAGGTGCAACCGCAAATATGTTCGCCGATAGCCAGGCACGACGTGACGGCGTGCGCATGAGCGAACGCGAGTGGAACAGCTTCGGCGTCGACTTGATGAAGCATGATTTCGAGCGCCGCGAGTTTTATCAGAACACGGCCCATCGTCCCGACTTTGCGCTCAATCTTCCAGTCAGGGACGTCGAAGACGTGCACGACGCCACCTTCCAGGAAAGAAAGATCGCCCCAGACGCCTGGACCCCGCGTCAGCTGCTCGATGCCGCGCGACGCCATGGCGGCGAGGCCGAGGCGGAGAAGGTCTGGTCGATGATGCTCGACAACTCCACCCTTGGAGTGAAACGGGCCAGCGAAACCATGGCCGACGTTGGCAAGTACGACGATGCGCAACTCAATGCGCTTTCCTATACGTGGCGGATGACGGTCGCACGCATCGGAGCGAGCCATACGCTGCCCATCACCGATCCGGACCGGATCGGTGCGCCCAACTTCTCCTACGTCTACGACGGCCGCACCCGCAGCTGGAGCAGCGAGGTCAGCGACGGCGAGCAAACGGTCGTGCAGCCGGTACGCGATCCGCAGCAGATCCGCGACCTCGACGACACGCGCGCGCTACGCTTGGAGCGCCAGCAGCTGCGGCAGCAGTTCCATCCCGACGATCCTTACCGGCAGCAACCGGTCCTGCGTAGTCCGCAGACGCTGGCCGAGGCCGATCCGGCGCGGCCGGCAAATGCCGAGCTGCTGGCCACGGGTGCCACCGATCCCACCCGGCCGGACCATCCACGCCACGCCTTGCATCAGCAATGCGTCGCCGGCACACACGCGCTGGACCAGCAGCTCGGGCGCAGCCCCGACACGGACAGTGCCTGCATGGCCGCCAGCCTGGCCGATCTGGCCGCGCGCAGCGGCCTGGAGCGGGTGGATCAGGTGCTGTTGAGCGAGCGCGGACGCACTGCGCAAGCGGGCGAACTGGTGTTCGTGGTGCAGGGCGACCCAAAGGATCCGGCGCACCTACGTGCGCAGATGCCGACAGAAGAGGCGGTGCGCACGCCGGTCGCGCAGTCGTTCGAACGGCTGGCCGAGTTCGATCGGCAGCAGACGCTCGCGCAAACGCAGGTAGCCATGCAGCAGGATGTGCAGCAGGATGCGCAGCGCCAGAGCACGGCGCCAATCCGGATCTGAGCGAAGCGGCGGGGAGAGGAGCTATGGACGCTCGGCTGTTCCCTTCTCCCAGCGGGAGAAGGTGCCCCGAAGCGGGGGATGAGGGTACGGGCGCAGCCTCGTGCACCCAAACTCCGCGCGTCGCTTCGCGCCGTACCCTCACCCCGACCCCTCTCCCGATGGGAGAGGGGCTAGCTCAGTCCTGCTTCTTGCACGGATCGTCGCGGCCGATCATGCGGCCCAGGCGCGAACGCGGTTCGCATGGCGCGGGCGCCGGCTGCGCCGCCTTGGCTGCAGCGGCCGCGGCAGCCGCGCGCTGTTGCTGCAGCTGCGCCAGCTTGGCCTTGATCTGCGGCATCGCCGCCAGCGCGGCCTTCTCGCCTTCCAGGATGGCGGCGTTGCGCTGGGCGAAATCGGCGGCGCCGATGTCGTTGACCTTGGGCCGGATCACGATGTCCGCGCGCGCCAGCTCCTGCTGGCCCAGGCGCTGGCCCATGATCGCGATCGACTGGTTGACGATGCCGAGCATGCCGGCCGGGTTCTTGCCGCTGGCCTTGCTGGAGATGTCCACCGCGACCACGAAGTCGGCGCCGAGCTGGCGCGCCGCGTCCACCGGCACCGGGCTGACCACGCCGCCGTCCACGTAATGGAACTTGCCGATGGTCACCGGTTCGAACACGCCGGGAATGCTGCTGGAGGCGCGCACCGCCTGGCCGGCGTTGCCGCGCACGAACACGGTGCGCTCGCCGTCTTCCAGGCGCGTGGACACCGCGGCGAAGGGCTTGCCGAGCTTCTCGATCGGGCGGTTCTTGAGCTGGGCGTTGACGTAGTCCTGCAGCGCCTGGCCCTGCACCAGACCGCCGGAGAACAGGCGCATGTCGCGGATGCTGGTCTCGTCCAGCGCCACCGCGGCCTGCTGCATCTGGAACGCGTCCATGCCGCTGGCGTACAGCGCGCCGACCACGCTGCCGGCGCTGGTGCCGGACACCACCACCGGCTCCAGTCCGTTGGCCTGCAGCATCTTGATCACGCCGATATGGGCGAAGCCCTTGGCCGCGCCGCCACCCAGGGCGATGCCGATGCGCAGCGGCTTGGCCGCGGCGGTCGGTGCCGGCCCCACCACCACCGGGGCCGGCGTCGCCGGCTTGGGCTCGCCGCCGCACGCAGCGAGCAGGCCGAACAGGGACAGGGACAGGAGCAGGCGCGGGGAACGGAAGGCGGTCATGGATGCGGCGTCGAGGAAGGAGAGGGCGGAGCCGGCGCGAGCATACCGGGATCGGCCTGCACCGCCCACGACCGGAGGTCATGCCGTTGCCTGGGTGCATCACAGGCGGGGTGACGGCGGCGGCGCTTCTTGCGGTGATCCACGCGGCTGCGTGTGTCGCCATGGGGGCGTGGGTGCATGGGTATCGCAGAGCCTTGAGCTCCTCGATTCTGCTAGGCGCTTCGCGCCGTACCCTCACCCCAACCCCTCTCCCGAGGGGAGAGGGGCTGAAGCCCGCCGCCTCAGAAGTTGTTGTCGCCGTCCAGCATCCGGCCCAGGCCGCCGAGCACCGAGCCTTCGCCGCGGTTCTGCCCGCCGCCCTGCGGCGCGGCGGCGAACATGCGTCCGGCCAAGCGCGAGAACGGCAGCGACTGCAGCCACACCTTGCCCGGGCCGGTCAGCGTGGCCAGGAACATGCCTTCGCCGCCGAAGAACATGCTCTTGATGCCGCTGACCGCGCGCACGTCCATGTCCACCGTGGAATGGAACGCGACCACGCAGCCGGTGTCCACGTCCAGGCGCTCGCCGGCGGCCAGCTCGCGCTCGACCACGCAGCCGCCGGCATGCACGAACACCCAGCCGTCGCCTTCCAGCTTCTGCATGATGAAGCCCTCGCCGCCGAACAGGCCAGTCATGATCTTGCGCTGGAAGTGGATGCCCAGCGAGACCCCGCGCGCGCCGGCCAGGAAGCTGTCCTTCTGGCAGATCAGGCGGCCGCCGTGCTGGTCCAGCTTCATCGCCAGCACCGTGCCGGGATACGGCGCGGCGAAGGCGACCTTGGCCTTGCCCTGGCCCTGGTGGGTGAACACGGTGGTGAACAGGCTCTCGCCGGTGACCAGGCGCTTGCCGGCCGAGAACAGCTTGCCCATCAGCCCGCCGCCCTGGCTGTTGGAGCCGTCGCCGAACACGGTGTCCATCTGCACCACGGCGTCCTTGAACATCAGCGCGCCGGCCTCGGCGACCGCGCTCTCGCCCGGATCCAGCTCGATCTCCACGAACTGCATCTCGTGGCCGACGATGCGGAAGTCGATGTCGTCGGCGCGACCGCTGCCGCCGGGCGGGGGCGGCAGGTCTGGCGGCAGGCTGGCCGCGTTCGCGCCGCGCAGGTCGTCGATCTGGTCGGCCGGCTTCCAGCCGCTCTGGCCCTGGCGCCAGGCCATGGCGGCGGGGTTGTTGCGGGCGAAGGCGATGGCGTCGGCGTCGTCGAACGGGCCGGAGCGGGTCTGCTCGCTGCCGGTCAGGAAATACCACTGGGTCATGGCTGCAGGTCCTTGGCGGAAATCTGCGGCGAGTCTAGCCCGCCATCCCGGTCGGTTCGCATCTGTCCAAAGGCATGGGGCGGCGGCACATCGTGAAGTCGGGGACGGCAGTGTGGGAGGGGCTTCAGCCCCGACGCGTCGGACAGTCCGGCGTCGGGGTCGAAGCTCCTCCCACACGATGCGTTCGTTCTGGTGCGAGGTGCCTATGTCTCGTGACGCCGGCAGCGATTCGCCGGCGTCGTGGTCTTACGGCGGCTATCGCTTCGCTTACAGCGCGCTCTCCGGTCGCACCTGCAGGGTGGCGGCTTCCGCGGCGCAGTCCTGGGCCGGTGTCAGACCCTGCGCGCGCGCGGCGGCGATCTCCCTGCGCGCGCCCTCCAGATCGGCGCGGAATGCCGGGTCGGCATGCAGGCGGGCCACCGTCGCCGCGCCCATGAAGCGGCCGGCCAGCACGTCACTCTGCCAGTGCACGTTGCACACCAGCCGGCTTTCGCCGTAGTTGCGGCCACGTGCGATCAAGGCGTCGGCGCGGTCGGGCGCGAGCTCGCCGAGGATCAGCGCCCAGGCCCAGCCGATGGCGCTGTGCCCGGAGGGATAGGCGCCGCTGTGGCGCAGCCCGTCCTCGTCGTCCGGGGTGCAGACCGGCTGCTGGTTGACCATGAACGGCCGCGGCCGCCGGTAGTGATTCTTGGCGGCCTTGGTCGCGGCGCTGGCGTCGATGCGGCTGCGTTCCAGCAAGGTGTACAGGTGCGGGGTGCGTTGCGCATCGATGGACACGCCCAGCGCGCAGGCGAACTGGCCGGCGCCGGCCGGGAAGCTCAGATCGGCGTCGCGTGCGGCCTGTTGCCAGCGCGCGCTGCCGCGCAGCGCCAGCGCCTCGCGGTTCACCGCCTGGTCCAGCGCCTGCCCGGGCGAACCCTCGGCCGGCGGTGCCGGCACCAGTTGCAGGCTGGCCGGGACCGCGGCAGGCGCGAGGTAGCCGACCGCCTTGCCCGACTCGGCCGCGGCCATCGCCTGGTCCGCTGCCGGGGCCGCCGGCGCACGCGCGGGCGACGTGCTGCACGCGGCGAGCGCGAGCGCCAGCAGGGCGGGGGCGGCAGAGCGGACACGGAAGGCAGGGGACGCGGGCATGCGATCTCGGGCGGGCGACGAGGGATCGGCCAGTGTACGGCCGGTGCCGTGGCGCAGCCGGCCGCCATGGCGCAGGTCGCAGGGTCTGGAGCGGTGCTGCCTGCGGCAGCCAGATCGATGCGTCCAGCGTGCGCGCGAGGCGGTGTTGGACCGGGATGGCAGCAATCATGCCGAGCGGGCGGCAAAGCTATGGGAGCGACTTCAGGGAACTCCAATTACCTTGAAAACTCGACCAAAACGCTCGTAAACCGTCGATCTGTCTTACGTGCAATTTTAGGAATCGAGGTTTTTAGAGGTGCCCTTCAGTCGCGACGGGCCTTACCGGTAATGCGTCGCGACTGAAGTCGCTCCCGCAAAAGCCCGCGCCAACCGTAAACCTGGGTCGCATATTCCAGCGCTGGCCTCCCACGGCGAAGCGCAGCAGGCAGCCGCTGTCGTGCTGCGCAGCGGGGTCGCCACGCCCGCGGCGACGGCCTCAGCCCTCGTCGCGTTCCTGCCGCGGTGGGAAGCGCAACACCACCCCGCGCGGCACCGACGGCGGTTGCCACAGCACCGGCACCTGCGCCGGCGGAGGCGGCTCCAACTCGTCGTGCAAGGGCGCCAGGGTTTCCTCGTCCTCGTCTTCCCAGCTGTAGCGCTTGCGCGGCGGCAGCGGGTCGCGGTGGCGCAGCAGCAACGCAGCGACCGCGCCGCCCAGCGCGCCGCCCAGGTGCGACTGCCAGGACACGCCGGCCTCGTGCGGCAGCACCGTCACCAGCATGCTGCCGTAGAACAGGAACGCGATCATGCTGGCAGCGATCGCGGCGCGGTCGCGGCGCAACAGTCCGAGCCCGAACACCAGGAACAGCAGGCCGTGGGCGACGCCGCTGGCGCCCAGGTGGTGACTGCCGGGTTCGCCCAGCAGCCACGCGCCCAAGCCCGAGCCCAGCCACAGCAACGGCAGCGCGGCCAGGGTGGCGCGCGGATACACGCTGCCGGCCAGCGTGCCCAGGATCAGCAGCGCGCCGGCATTGGCGGCCAGGTGTTCCAGCGAACCGTGCAGCAATGGCGCGGTCAGCAGCCCGAGCAGGCCGCTGGCCTGCTGCGGTCCCACCGACCACGGCCGCCAGTCGAACAGGCCCTGGCTGGCGAACACCGCCACCAACACCGCGATCAGCCCGAGGCTGGCGTTGAAGGCGCGCAGGATCCGTGCCCGGTCGAAGCGGTCCTGCGCCTGCGCAGCGTCGGCAGGCGGGGACGGCGGCGGGGAGAGCGAAGAGGTGTCCATGGTCCCTGGATGGCGGCGCGCATCGCCCGGGGCAAGGCGCCGCCGATGGGAGGGACTGGCCACGGCCGCGGGACAATCCGCGGCTGTGGCCGTTCCCCGCCACGCCTCAGTGCGCCGGCTTGGCTGGGCGCAGCAGGCTCAGCGCCACCGTCGCGCCGATGATCAGCGCCACCGCCAGCAGCGACACCAGCACCGGGATCTTGTACAGGTCGATGATCAGCATCTTGGTGCCGATGAACACCAGCACGATCGCCAGCCCGTACGGCAGCAGGTGGAAGCGGTCGGCCATGCCCGCCAGCAGGAAGAACATCGCGCGCAGGCCCAGCACCGCGAACACGTTGGAGGTCAGCACCAGGAACGGGTCGGTGGTGATCGCGAAGATCGCCGGGATGCTGTCCACCGCGAAGATCACGTCGGTGATGGCGATCAGCATCAGCACCGCGAACAGCGGCGTGTACCAGCGCTTGCCTTCCTGGATCACGCTCAGCGCGTTGCCGTGGTACTGCGGGGTCAGGCGCAGGTGCTTGCGCATGAAGCGCAGCACCGGGTTGGCTTCCAGGTCCGGCTCCTTGCCCGCCGAGAACCACATCTTGATGCCGGTCAGCAGCAGGAACGCGCCGAACACGTACAGCAGCCAGTGGAACTTGGTCAGCAGCACCGAGCCGGCGAAGATCATGATCGCGCGCAGCACGATCGCGCCGAGCACGCCGATCACCAGCACGCGCTGGCGCTGCTCCTCCGGCACCGCGAAGTAGCTCATGATCATCAGGAACACGAAGATGTTGTCGACCGCCAGCGACTTCTCCACCAGGTAGCCGGTCAGGAACTCCAGCCCGTACTGGTTGCCGGTGGCCACGTCGATGGTCTCGCGCAGGTACCACCACAGGCCGGCGTTGAACGCCAGCGCCAGCCCGATCCAGCCCAGGCTCCACCACAGCGCTTCCTTGAAGGTGACCTTGTGCGGACCGCCGTGGCGCATCAGCACCAGATCCGCCAGCAGCGCCGCGATCACCACGATCGCGAAACCGCTCCACAACCACACGTTGCCTATCGTTTGCATGGGGAATTCCCGTCAGTGAAGGTTGAACCTCGGGCCGCGGCGGCGAGGCGTCCTGGACGGAAACGATGGGGTTCGTTCCAGGGAATGCCTTCGCCACTGCGGCGAAGGTCTCGCTCGCAGCCGGTGGTCTGGCTGCCGTTGCACCGGAGCCTGCTGGCTCGAATTGACGGCGACAACGTTGGGAGCTACTCCCCTTCTGCGCCCATTCTTGCGGCTGGCGGCGGTGGCGTCAATCGGGGCGGATACAATGGCGTTCATGAATACTCCCCTGCCCGTAGTCCGCCTCAAGAACGCCTGGCGCTCCAGCCATCCGTGGATCTTCCAGAAACTGGTCGAAAAACCCGCCGCCAAGCCCAAGCCGGGCAGCCTCGTCGACGTGGTCGGGGTGGACGGGGAGTGGATCGGCCGCGGTTTCTACAATGGCCATTCGCGCATCGCCGTGCGCATCCTCGAGATCGATCGCGACGTGCCGGTGGACGAAGCCTGGTTCGCCGGCAAGATCGCCGAGGCGGTGTCGCTGCGCCGTGACGTGCTCAAGCTGGACGCGGTGTCCGACGCCTGGCGCGTGGTGCATGCCGAAGGCGACGGCCTGTCCGGGCTGGTGGTGGACCGCTATGGCGATCTGCTGGTGGTGGAGTTCTTCAGCGCCGGCATGTTCCGCTACCGCGACTGGATCTACGCCGCGCTGCGCACCCAGTTCCCCGGCGCGCGCTTCTACAGCTTCGCCGAGGAGCACGTGCAGAAGCAGGAGAGCTTCGACTACCGCCCGGTGTCCAGCAGCGGCGAGCGCCCGGAGCCGGCGATCATCAGCGAATACGGCGTGCGTTTCCGCGCCGACCCGGCCGGCGCGCACAAGACCGGCTTCTTCGCCGACCAGCGCGAGAACCGGCAGTGGCTGAGCCAGCAGGTGGCCGGCAAGCGCGTGCTCGACCTGTGCTGCAACACCGGCGGCTTCGCCGTCTACGCCAAGGTGCGCGGCGCCGAGGAAGTGGTCGGCGTGGACATCGACGAGGACGTGATCGAGATCGCCAAGGGCAACGCCAAGCTCAACGACGTGCGGCTCAAGTTCGTGCAGTCCGACATCTTCCCGTACCTGCGCGATGCCGCCCTGCGCGGCGACCGCTACGACGTGGTGATCCTGGACCCGGCCAAGATGACCCGCGACCGCGACCAGGTGATCCCGGCGCTGAAGAAATACCTGGACATGAACAAGTTGGCGTTGGGCGTGGTTGCGCCCGGCGGCCTGTTCGCCACCTTCTCCTGCACCGGCCTGGTCGCCGAGCAGGAGTTCCTGGACATGCTGCGCCGCGCTGCGTATTTCTCCGGCCGCACCATCCAGATCCTGAAGGTGGCAGGCGCTGGCGCCGACCACCCGTTCATGGCCCACGTGCAGGAATCGCGCTATCTGAAAGCGGTGTTCTGCCGCGTGCTGAACTGAGCTGCCGCGGCGCGCCGGCGCTGGCCGCGCGCCGCGAGATGTCGTTACCACACACACGCCAGGCGGCCTGCTGACGCACCGCTAGCGCTGCTGCGGGCTTACCAGCGCCCGCACAGTCGCGTGCGCCGGGTCGGCCACGTATTCATGCCACTGCGCGTACCGCACTGAATTGAACGTATCGCGCGATTGCCGCCTCGGCGACGCGCTGCAAGCACACGCCTGCGGCGCGCAACAACATGCGCAACGGCAACGGCGTTCGCCCATCGCACACCGCGCGAATTGCGCAACGTCGGCACTGATAACGCTTACATCGTGGTCTGCATCCCAGCGAATGTACGCATAACGTAGCTTTGTTGCGCCGCACGGTGACAAACGCCGGCACACGGGATTAGGTTTGCGCCGTCGGGTGATAGCGCTATCACTCTCGGCCAGGTGCCGGGAAAAGTGGTTGTCGCGTCGCCCGCCGCGGCGCCAGCGCCGCACCGATTTCGCTTCGTGTTCGAGTACCGGCATTGGTTGTAGCGGGTGGCTGTTTCGGCGCCCGGATCGGAAGCGGGCGCGCGATGGCGCACCCGGCGCCCTCGGGGGAAGGCGCGATCCATCCATCGATCGAGAAGTAGGGGATCACATGCAGGCATGCAGCGATGCGTGTCACGTACCAGGGACCGCTTCGACGTAGGCATTCGCCGCGTCGTACGCCGCAGACGGCGTTGCCCGTCCGACTCCAGCACCGAGGACATTCTGATGCGTCAGCAGTTGAAGAAGTTCCGCTCCAAGGCCATGTTCACCTTCGTCGGCGGGGTGCTGGTGATCAATCCGGCGTTCGCCCAGCAGGCGCCGCAGACCCAGGCGCAGGCCCAGACCAGCCAGCAGCAGTCCTCTGCCGATGCGACCACGCTGGACACGGTCAGCGTCACCGGCATCCGCAACAGCCTCAACCAGTCGATGGGGATCAAGCGCGACAACGCCGGCGTGGTCGATGCGATCAGCGCCGAGGACATCGGCAAGTTTCCCGACACCAACCTGGCCGAGTCGCTGCAGCGCATCACCGGCATCTCGATCGAGCGCCGCGACGGCGAAGGCGCGCAGGTCACCGCGCGCGGCTTCGGCCCGCAGTTCAATGCGGTCACCCTCAACGGCCGGGTGATTCCCGGCGCCGACGCGTTCGGCGCGCCGGGCGCGGTCCCGATCGGCGGCGTGGACGGCGGCACCCGCGCGTTCAACTTCGCCCAGCTCGCCTCCGAGGCGATCACCGGCCTGGAGGTGTACAAGACCAGCCGCGCCAATGCGCCCAGCGGCGGCATCGGTGCCACCATCAACATCGTCACCGACCGCCCGTTCAACCACAAAGGCTTGGTCGCCAGCGCCGGCGTCAAGGCCGCGTACGACGACTCGCAGCCGTTCGACAACAAGGTCACGCCGGAAGTGTCCGGCATCTTCAGCTACACCAACCCGGACAAGACCTGGGGCATCGGCCTGAGCGGCAGCTACCAGAAGCGCCGCGGCGGTTCGGTGCAGGCGACCGAGAACGGCTGGAACATCCAGCGCTGGACCGGGACCGATCCGGCGCTGCGCCCGGACGCCAACGTGCAGAACGCGCCGGCGATCGGCCAGCTCTACGGCATGCCCAACGACCTGCGCTACGCCTTCGCCGACTTCGAACGCGAGCGGCTCAACGGCCAGGCGGTGGTGCAGTTCGCGCCGACCGACAGCCTGACCCTGACCCTGGACTACACCTACTCCAGCAACGAGATCCGCGAGGACCGCGGCGAGCAGGGCATCTGGCTGCAGCGCGCCAACAGCTTCACCGACCTGGTGTTCGACACCGGGCAGGCGGTGGCCACGCCGGTGTACCTGCGCGACGTGCCCAACGGCGCCAAGGACTTCGGCATGGAGCAGCAGCGCAACATGCAGAAGTACAAGCTCGGCTCGCTGGGCTTCAATGCCGACTGGCAGGCCACCGACCGCCTGCGCCTGACCTTCGATGCGCACAACTCCAAGACCCAGAGCCTGCCCAACGATCCGGTCACCGGCGGCAGCGCCACCTATTTCAGCTATGCCGGCACCAACAACTGCACCACCGGCACGCAATGCGGCGGCCAGTGGGCGCAGGAACTGTTCTTCAACAACGGCCTGCCGATCGGTGCGCGCACCTGGTATCCGACCGCGGCCGATTCGGTCGCCGGGACCAACGGCCTGGTCAACCAGGACTTCTCCCCGGCCGAAATCGGCTCGCAGGTGCTGCGCATCTATTACCAGAGCCAGGTGACGGAGGTGAAGGAAGGGCGCGTCGACGGCCAGTTCGACTTCGACAACGGCCGCTTCCAGTTCGGCGTGGACAGCGCCAAGACCACGATGCACCGGCGCATCAGCGACACCAACTCGACGCTGGGCGACTGGAGCGTGGCCAATGCCGGCAACGAGCCGGGCATGATCGATCTGCTGCAACCGGTCAGCATCACCGGCATGTTCAACGACTTCAACGCCTCCGGCGCCGCGCCGAATGCCTGGCGCGGCAACGCCGACCAGTTGGCGCAATGGGCGAGCAGCGCGTACGGCGCGACCACGCGCTACAACCCGCAGTTCAGTTCCGACAACCAGGTCGAGGAGAAGACCCGCGCCGCCTACATGCAGTTGGAGTTCGACGGCGAACTCGGCGGCATGACCACCAATACCCGCATCGGCGTGCGCTACGAGAAGACCGACGTGGTCTCCACCTCGCAGGTGGCGCTGCCGACCGCGCTGGAATGGCAGGCCAACAACGATTTCCGGCTGCTGCGCTCCGCCGAACTGCAACCGTTCAGCGAAAAGCACAGCTACAGCCACGTCCTGCCGAACCTGGATTTCAGCATCAACCTCACCGATGCGCTGAAAGCCAGGGCGTCGTTCGGGCAGAGCATCGCGCGCGCGCCTTACACCAACCTGATCGCCGGGCCGACCCCGGGCACGCCGTCCGGCTCGATCCTGGTCAACCCCTCCACGCGCGCGGATGGCTCTTCGGAGAACCCGAGCCTGGATCCGCTGGAATCGAACAACCTGGACCTGGCGCTGGAGTGGTACTTCGCCGACGCCAGCTACGTGTCGCTGACGTTCTGGGACAAGCGCGTGTCCAACTTCATCGGCACCAGCGTCACCCGCGAAAACCTGTACGGCTTGCGCGATCCCACCTCCGGACCGGACGCGCAAGCGGCGCTGGCGTTCTTGCAGAGTGCGGCCTGCGCGGCGCAGGTCGGTGCCGCCGGCAACGACGTGGCGGGGGCCTGTTCGGCCAACGACACCTCGCTGTTCTCGGCGGTGGCGATGCTGCGCAACGCCGCGGCCACTGGTGGGCTGGGCGCCTACAACGGCAGCTCGGCGCAGACCCTGGCGCTGGAAAACGCCTACGACCTGGTCGGCGAGGCGGACGATCCGCTGTACGAGTTCGACGTGTCGCGCCCGATCAACCAGAACAAGGCCAAGATCCACGGCTGGGAACTCGGTGGTCAGTACTTCCTGGGCGATACCGGCCTCGGCGTCTACGCCAACTACACCATCGTCAAGGGCGACGTCGGCTTCGACAACACGGTGCTGGATCGCGACCAGTTCGCGCTGCTCGGCCTCAGCGACACCGCCAACGTCATGCTGATGTACGAGAAGTACGGCTGGAGCGCGCGCCTGGCCTGGAACTGGCGCGACGAATACCTGATCGCGGCCAACCAGAACGGGGCCAGCCGCAATCCGTACTACGTCGAGCCGTACCAGCAGCTGGACCTGAGCGTGAGCTACGCCATCACCGACAACCTGTCGATCGGCGTCGAGGCGATCAACCTCACCAGCGAGGACGTGCGCTGGCACGGCCGCTCGGAGAAGCAGGTGATCAAGGTGATCGACCAGAGTCCGCGCTACACCCTGGGCGTGCGCTACAACTTCTGAGCCCGGCAGGCCGCGCGCGGCGATGGCCGCGTGCGGCAACGGCGCCCACGCCGCAGCGCGTCTTGCGGGCGCGGCGCTTTGCTGCAATGGTCGCGTGGCGCCCAACCAGTTCCGCCACCGATCCGCCGGAGTCCAGATGGCCCGATACGAATTGCTCAACAACGTGGCCCACCAGGACCTGCGCGTGATCCTGCGTTTCGGCCCGGAGTTCGGCGACGCCACCGGCGTGGTGCAGGCGTTCCCGACCGAATACGCCGAGTTGCAGCGCGAATATCCGATCCTGCTGCGCAAAGACCCGGGTGGCAGCGGCGGTTTCCAGTCGGTGGCGCTGCTGGGCTTCGAGCAGCAGGAAAACCTGTTCCTGCAGGACGTGCGCTGGAATGCCGCGTACCTGCCGGGCATCGTCGCCAAGGGGCCGTTCCTGATCGGGTTCCAGGAGCAGCAAGAGGACGGCGTGCTGCGCCGCGAACCGGTGATCCACGTCGATCTGGACCACCCGCGGGTGAGTTTCGACGAAGGCGAACGGGTGTTCCTGCCGCAGGGCGGGAACAGCCCGTATCTGGAGCACATCATCACCGTGCTGCGCGGCATCCGCGACGGCGTGGAAGGCGGCGACGCCATGTTCGCCGCCTTCGATGCGCTGGGCCTGATCCAGCCGCTGCGCATCGACGTGCAGTTGGGGCAGGCGCACAACGTGCATCTGGCCGGGCTGTACGGCATCGACCGCGAACGGCTGGCGGCGCTGGATGCGCCGTCGCTGCATGGGCTGCACCGCGCCGGTTATCTGGAAGGGGTCTATCTGCTGCTGGCGTCGCTGCACAACATGCGCCGGCTGATGGCCGAGAAGCAGCGCCGTCTGCAGCATGTCGGCGTGGACGTGGTCGCCTCCGGGCAGGCCGCCTGAGCGGCGTGGACGCGTTGGCGGCGATTGCCGAGCGCAACGATTGCCGGGCCGGCACATTGCCGCTGGCCGATCTGCTCGCCGCCGGCGAGCCGGTGGTGCTGCGTGGCGTGGCGCGCGACTGGGCGCTGGTCCAGGCCGGCCTGCGCGGCACGCGCGAGGCGATGGACCAGTTGCGCGGGCACAGCAATGGCCGCGCGCTGCAATACTCCTACGGCGCGCCGGAGATCGCCAGCCGGCCGTTCTACAACGACGACTTCACCGCGTTGAACTTCGAAGTGCGGCGCAGCGATCTGCACGGCTTGCTGGAGGCGATCGCCGCGCACCTGGACGATCCGCGGCCGCCGGCCTACTACCTGGCCTCGCTGCCGGTGGACGACAACCTGCCGGGATTCCGCGACGGCAACGACGTGGACTTCGCCGCGCATGGCATGCAGGTGCGACCGAGCATCTGGATCGGCAACCGCATCACCGCGTCATGCCACTACGACGCGCCGAACAACCTGGCCTGCTGCGCGGTCGGCCGGCGCCGCTTCACCGTGTTTCCGCCGGAGCAGATCTGCAATCTCTATCCCGGCCCGCTGGAGCCGACCCCGGGCGGGCAGGCGATCAGCGTGGTGGATTTCGCCGCGCCCGACTTCGCGCGCTACCCGCGCTTTGCCGATGCGCTGGCGCACGGCCGCAGCGCGGTGCTGGAACCCGGCGATGCGCTGTTCCTGCCCAGCCTGTGGTGGCATCACGTGGAAGGGCTGGAGCCGTTCAACGTGCTGGTCAACTACTGGTGGAGCAGCGCGCCGGGCCATCTGCCGGCACCGATGCAGGCGCTGTATCACGCGCTGTGGGCGATCCGCGACCGGCCCGAGGCGGAGAAGGCGGCGTGGCGGGAAATCTTCGACTACTACGTGTTCGGCCCGGCCGAGCGCGCCGGCGCGCACCTGCCGGCGCCGGCGCGGCAACTGCTCGGACCGATCGACGACATGCAGGCGCGGCAGCTGCGCGCGATGCTGCTGGCCAAGCTAAACCGCTGACCGCGCCCCCATCCAAGGCCGCGCGCCGCCGCGTGCGCCACCATCCATCACCGCAGGAGAGACGACGCAATGGCCCAGATACGCAAGGTGGTGATCGCGGGCGGCGGTACGGCGGGCTGGATCGCCGCCTGCGCGCTGGCGCACCAGTTCCGCGACCTGCTGGACATCACCCTGATCGAATCCGAGCAGATCGGCACGGTCGGCGTCGGCGAATCCACGGTGCCGCCGATCCGCAGCTTCCATCGTTTCCTGCAGATCGACGAGCAGGAGTTCCTGCGCAGCGTGGCGGGCACCTTCAAGCTCTCCATTTCCTTCGAGAACTGGCGCCGGCACGGCGAGCGCTACATCCACCCGTTCGGCCTCACCGGGCAAAGCACGCTGGTCTGCGCGTTCCACCATTTCTGGCTGGAAGCGCAGCGGCGCGGGATGGTCTCCGAACTGGGCGACTACTGCCTGGAAACCGTGGCCTCGCGCGTGGACCGCTTCGCGCTGCAGCAAACGCCGCCGGTCAACTACGCCTACCACCTCGATGCCGGGCTGTACGCGCGGCTGCTGCGCCGTCACGCCGAGCGTCATGGACTCAAGCGCGTGGAAGGCAAGATCCAGCAGGTGCGGCAGCATGCCGAGAGCGGCTTCGTCGAGGCGTTGCTGCTGGAAGACGGCACGCTGATCGAAGGCGACCTGTTCATCGACTGCACCGGTTTCCGCGGCCTGTTGATCGAGCAGACCCTGCACACCGGCTATGAGGACTGGAAGCAGTGGCTGCCGTGCGATCGCGCGGTGGCGGTGCAGACCGAAGCGGTGGCGGCACCGGTGCCGTACACCCGCGCCATCGCCCACGCCGCCGGCTGGCGCTGGCATATCCCGCTGCAGCACCGCGTCGGCTGCGGACTGGTGTTTTCCAGCGCGCACATGTCCGACGACGAAGCGCGCGCCAAGCTGCTGCACGACGCCGCCGCGCCGCCGATCAAGGACCCGTGGCTGGTGCCGTTCCGCACCGGCCGCCGGCTCAAGGCCTGGAACAAGAACGTGGTTTCTTTGGGCCTGGCCAGCGGCTTCATCGAACCGCTTGAATCGACCAGCATCCACCTGACCATCGCCGCGGTGATGCGGCTGATTACGCTGTTCCCGACCGAGGGCATCGCGCCGTCCATGGCCGACCTCTACAACGACGTCAGCCGCGCCGAGATGGAACACGTGCGCGATTTCATCATCCTGCACTACCACGTCAACCAGCGCGACGAACCGATGTGGCAGGCCTGTCGCGAGATGGGGTTGCCCGATTCGCTGCAGCAGCGGCTGCGCGCGTGGCGCGAGCGTGCGCATGCCTGGCAGGGCAGCGACGAACTGTTCCGGGTGGATTCGTGGATCCACGTGCTGCTCGGCCAGGGCATCGTGCCGGCGCAGCACCACCTGCTGGCGCGCGCGCTGCCGGACCAGCAACTGCAGCAGTTCCTCGACACGATCCGCCAGCCCATCGACCGCGCGGTGGCGCAGATGCCGTCGCAGCAGGATTTCATCGCGCGCTATTGCCAGGCCGGGCCGGAGGTCTGGGCGGGGCGGGCCGCTGTTGCGGCATCGGCATCGGCGTCGGCATGACGCGGAGTGGAGTGCGTGCCGGCGCGCCGGTCGCGCCGGTCGCGTCACGCATGCGCGGGATCGATCGGTAGCGCCGTAAGCATTGCGCGGCCTTTCCGCGCGGTGCACTAGCGCTCCGCCCGCAGACTGGTTTGCCCGACCCGCGGGCGCTACGCTTTCTGCGGCGCGCGCGGCAGGCATGGTTCGGAGTCTCTGCCCACGCATTTTTCCCGCTGCGGCGATCCCTGGGAGGCTGCCGTGCACACGCCAACGACAACCGCTTGCCCGGATCCGGCAGCGCCGTTGCGCTACCCGTCCGGCTATCCGCCGACCAGCGCGCGCGAGCGATTCTTCATCGGCGTCAGGTGGCTCGGCCCGGATCTGTCGTTCTTCGGGCGACTCCGCGCCCAGCAGAAGGCGCGCAGCGCCGCGTTGCTGGATCTGTGGGGTGGCGGCGCGCGGCAGCGGGCGGCGCGCGTGATCGGCGCGATCCTGGCGCGGCGCCTGCGCTGGCCCGGGCCCTGTTTCCTGCCCGACGACGCGTTCGCCGTCGTCTGCGGCGGACCGCGCTTCGGTGCGCTCGACATCGAGTACGACGCCGAGGATGCGATCGGCGAAATCGAGGCGCGGTTCGGGATCGCGATGCCTGCCTGTTTCTGGGAGGGGACGACGACGCAGACCCTGGGCGAGGTGGTCGATGCGCTGCTGGCGGCGGGGGCACTGCCTGGCGACGCATGTACGCCGCATGCGTCTGGCTGACCGCATCGCCCGCAGATCGCATCGGGCGACATGCGCGCCACCCCGATGCCCGCACCTACCCGCCGTGGCGCGGCCAGGCGCGCGCGGCATGGCTATCATCGAATCGCCGCTCTCTCCGAGAATTCCTGCGTATGAACCTGCACGCCCTATGCCTTTCCGTGTCGCTGGCGCTGGCCGCGGCGCTGCCGGCGCATGCCGTCGACTTCACCAAAGCGGAACTGGCGCGCGCCACCGCGCTGCAGCAGCGCCTGCTGACCCTGGATTCGCATCTGGATACGCCTGCCAATTTCGAGCGCGGCGATTTCGACATGATGGCTGCGCATGCCGGCAATCGTCTGGCGCAGGTGGACTATCCGCGCATGGTGGCCGGCGCACTGGACGGCGGCTTCTGGGCGATCTACACCGGCCAGGGCGATCGCAGCGCGCAGGCGCATCTGGACGATCGCGACGCCGGGTTGCAGCGCCTGATGGCGATCCACGCGCTGCTCGCGGCGCATCCGCAGCAGTTCGGCATGGCCACCACGCCGGCCGATGCGGCGCGGATCAAGGCCGCCGGCAAGCGCGTGGTGTACCTGAGCATGGAGAACGCCAGCCCGCTGGTCGCCGATCCCACGCTGCTGCGCTTCTACTACGCGCAAGGCCTGCGGCTGATGAGCACGGCGCATTTCCTCAACAACGAGTTCGCCGATTCGGCCACCGATCCGAAGGGACCGGAATGGCAAGGCTTGAGTCCCGCCGGGCGGGAGCTGGTGCAGCAGGCGCAGAAGCTGGGCATCGTCATCGACCAGTCGCATGCCTCCGATGCGGTGTTCGATCAGCTGATCGCGCTGTCGCCGGTGCCGATCCTGCTCTCGCACAGCGGCGCGCGCGCGGTGCACGCGCATCCGCGCAACATCGACGATGCGCGATTGAAGGTGCTGGCGGCGCACGGCGGGGTGATCCAGATGAATTCCTACGGCGGATACCTGATCGACAACGGTGCCGGCCCCGAGCGCAAGGCCGCCGAGGAAGCATTGATCGCCAAATACGGCGGCTGGGAGCATCTGCAGCTGGCCGACGGGCTCAAGCTCGGCGAAGAGATGAAGGCGCTGGACGCCAAGTATCCGGTGCGGCAGGCGACGCTGGACGACTTCTTCGCGCACCTGGAGCATGTGTTGACGCTGATCGGTCCCGAGCACGTGGGCATCGGCATGGACTGGGACGGCGGTGGCGGCGTGGTCGGCATGGAGGACGTGACCGACCTGCCCAAGATCACCGCCTGGTTGCTGCGCAAGGGCTATAGCGAGCAGCAGATCGCCGCCATCTGGGGCGGCAACGTGCTGCGGGTGATGCAGCAGGCGCAGGACTGGGCGGCGGCGCAGCGGCGCGCCGGGTCTACCTGAGATCTGCGCCGGCGCTGCTCGATCGCGCGATCGCGCTTGGCCGTGGTCTCTGCCTGGTGCCCGCCGACGGCTGAAGACCGGCTCAGGCCCGGCATCGGCGTACGCAGTGCCGCACGCGCCGAACCGGCGCCGTCGCATCGGCTAGCATCGGGCGACCATGAAGATCGTCATCGCCCCGGATTCGTTCAAGGAAAGCCTGTCGGCGCTGGAAGTGGCCACGCAGATCGAGGCGGGGTTTCGCGAAGTGTTTCCGACTTGGACTTACCTCAAGGTGCCGGTCGCCGACGGCGGCGAAGGCACGGTCGCGGTGCTGGTCGCGGCCACCGGCGGCCGCGTCGTTGGCTGCACGGTGACCGGGCCGCTGGGTGCGCCGGTCGAAGCCTTCTTCGGCATCACCGGCGATGGAAGCACCGCGATCGTCGAGATGGCCGCGGCGAGCGGACTGGCGCTTGTGCCGCAGGCTTGGCGCGACCCGCTCGCCGCCACCAGCTACGGCGTCGGCGAGCTGCTCCTGGCGGCGCTGGATGCCGGCGCGCGCAAGCTCATCGTCGGTGTCGGCGGTAGCGCCAGCAACGACGGTGGCGCCGGCATGGCGCAGGCGCTGGGCGTGCGCCTGCTCGACGCACAGGGCCGTGCGCTGGACGCCGGCGTGGGCGGTGGTGCGCTGGCGAGGCTGGCGCGGATCGATGCCAGCGGCCTGGATCCGCGCTTGCGACAGTGCGCGATCCAGGTCGCCTGCGATGTCGACAATCCGCTGACCGGACCCGCGGGCGCCTCCGCGGTGTTCGGGCCGCAGAAGGGCGCCACCCCGACGCTGGTCGCCCAGCTCGACGCCAACCTGCAGCACTACGCCACGGTGATCGAAGCCGACCTCGGTATCGCGCTCGCCGGATTGCCCGGCGGCGGGGCCGGCGGCGGTATGGGCGCCGCGCTGGTCGCGTTCCTGGGCGCGCAGCTGCGCCCGGGCGCGGACATCGTCGCCGAGGCGCTGGGGCTGGACGCGCTGGTGGCCGATGCGGACCTGGTGATCACCGGCGAGGGCCGCCTCGACCGCCAGAGCGTCCACGGCAAGACCCCGCTCGGCGTGGCCCGCATCGCCCGACGCCACGGCAAGCCGGTGCTCGCGATCGCCGGCGGGCTGGGGGCCGGCGCCGAGCTTCTGCATGCGCACGGCATCGACGCGATGTTCGGGGCGGTGCAGCGCCCCTGCACGCTGGAGCAGGCGCTGGCCGAGGCCGCGGCGAACCTGCGCCTGACGGCCAGGAACGTGGCCGAGGCGATCAGGATCGGGCGCGGCGTGGGACGCTGACCGGAGTATGGCGTCGCGCGCGCCAGCGGCGCATGCATGCGGCGTCTGCGGCGTCGGCAGGCCGGGTTCCTGACGCGTATCGGCCCTGTATCGATCGGGTGCCCGATTCCTGTGCAGCCCGTTGCATCGACGCACCATACGCACCGAGATGGTGCACATCCTGCCGAGGATGGTGCGCACCACGCCTATTCAGCTACAATGAAAACGATTACAGAAAAGGAATTGCCTCTCCATGAGTACCCAGAACCTCCCCGAACGCGCGCCGCTCAGCCCGAAGTGGCAGTTCCGCTTCGACTTCTTCGACCGCCACGGCGGGCCGGCCTCGCCCGGCTTCAAGCCGGCGTTCAAGGCGCTGTCGTCGTTCGGCGACCGCCTGAAGATCAACATGAACTTCTACGCGTTCTTCTTCGGCTGGATCTATTTCTTCATCCTCGGCCTGTGGCGCAAGGCGATCGTGCTGATCGGCATCTCGCTGCTGATCGGCGTGCTGTCGTTCTTCCTGCCGCGGATGGTCGTCAACGGTCTGGGCGTGGCCTATTCGGTGCTGGTCGGCATGATCGCCAACTACGCCTACTACCTGGAAGTGAAGAAGGGCAGCACCAGCTGGAACCCCTTCGAAGGCATGCGTTGGTGGTAACCCGCGGGTCGCGCCGCGCCGGCTGAGTCCGCGCGGCGCGTCCCCGGGGCATGCCGCCGCTTCCCGCGCGGATTGCGCGGGGGGCTGGGCACGCGCCCTAGCCACGACGCAACGCTGTGTCGTGGCGGGACGGCTTGAGTCCGCCGGCGTCGGCGCCTACCGTGGCGCCTTCGCTGCCAGGCTCCCCCATGTCCCCACACGCTTCCCAGGCCGATGCGGCACCCGCCGGCCTGTCCTCCGGCCTGATCGCGCTGTTCGCCGCCGCTTGCGGCCTGGCGGTGGCCAACATCTATTTCTCGCAACCGCTGATCGGCATCATCGCGCCGGAGCTGCGCCTGCACCCGGGCCTGGCCGGGCTGATCGTGGCGCTGACCCAGCTCGGCTACGGCGCCGGCCTGCTGTTGCTGGTGCCGCTGGCCGACGTGGCCGAGAACCGGCGCCTGGCGATCCTGCTGCTGGGCGGGGTGGTGCTGGGCCTGCTCGGCATCGGCCTGTCGCAGTCGGCGGCCGGTTTCCTGATCGGCTCGTTCGTGGTCGGCGTGTGCGCGGTGGCCACGCAGATCCTGGTGCCGTTCGCCTCGCACCTGGCGCCGGAGGCCAGCCGCGGCCGCGTGGTCGGCACGGTGATGGGCGGGCTGCTGGCCGGGATCATGCTGGCGCGGCCGTTCTCCAGCTTCGTCGCCGCCAGTCTGGGCTGGCGCGCGGTGTTCTTCCTGTCCGCCGGCATGATGCTGCTGCTGATGGCGGTGCTGCGCTGGCGCCTGCCGCAGCGCCGGCCCGCGCAGCGCGCGTCCTACGCCGCGGTGCTGGCCTCGCTGCCGCGCTTGTATGCCGCCACCCCGCTGCTGCGCCGGCGCGCGTTCTACCAGGGCATGATGTTCGCCGCGTTCAACGTGTTCTGGACCGGCTCGCCGCTGTTGCTGGCGCAGTCCTTCGGCATGGACCAGCGGCACATCGCGCTGTTCGCGCTGGCCGGCGCCGCCGGCGCCCTGGTCGCGCCGCTGGCCGGGCGCATGGCCGACCGCGGCTGGACCCGCCCCGCCACCGGCTGGGCGCTGGCCGCGGCGGCGTTGTCGTTCGGCATCGGCGCCTGGGCCGCGCACGCGCATGCGCTGCTGTGGTTGGTGGTCGCCGCGCTGGTGCTGGATGCGGCGGTGCAGGTGTGCCAGGTGCTGAGCCTGCGCAGCATCTACATGCTGGCCCCGGAACAGCGCGGCCGCCTCAACGGCCTGTTCATGACCTCGGTATTCGTGTGCGGCGCCGCCGGTTCGTTGCTGGCCGCCGCGGTCTTCGCCTATGCCGGCTGGCCGGGGCTGTCGTTGCTCGGCGCCGGCTTCGGCACGGCGGCGCTGCTGTTCTACTTCAGCGAGTTCCGGCGGGCGGTGGTGGCGGCGCGTTGAGCGTGCGCGCTGTCTTGTAGGGCGCGGGACGGCGAACCTGTCCTTCTCCCGATGGGAGAAGGGCTCGGCTATTTCCTTCTCCCATCGGGAGAAGGTGGCGCGTAGCGCCGGATGAGGGTACGAGCGCAGCCTCATGTACCAAACTCCGCGAGACGCTTCGCGCCGCACCCTCACCCCAACCCCTCTCCCGGGGGAGAGGGGCTTACGTGGCAGCTGTTACTTTTTCCAGAACTGCCACTTCGGCGCCGGCTTGCTCACGGCCGCCGAGGGGGTCGATTGCGGCGCGAGGCTGCCTTGCAATTGGGTCAACCGATCCAGCGCATCGAAGCTAAGCGTGATCCGGCTGCCGCCGCGCGTGGCGACGGTCTGCCCGGGTTCGCGCTGCAGCGCATAGCCCTGGTCGTCGAGAAAGCCTTCGGTCATCGCGCGGTGGTCGAGCGGGAACTGCGCGACCAATTGTCCGAGCAGGCTGAGTACGCGCGGGTCGTCGCAAGGCGCGAACACCGTGGCCGGAACGTCGTCGACCAGGAAGAACAGCGCGCCGCCGCGGTACGGGCCGCGGTAGTAGCAGCGCGCGCTCAGCGCGGCGGCGAGCAGGGCAATCATATGGCCGTCGTCTTCGAGCGGCAGCGACGCCGTGGCCAGTTCGGTCGGACCGTCGCGCTCGCCGCGCTCGCGCAGCGCGTTCGCCGCGACCAGCAGGTGCTCCGGCAGGTTGCTGGCGGTGTTGGCCCAGGCCCACAGCCAGCTGGCGCTGTCCTCGGCTGCGCTGCCCAGCAGTTGTACCGGGAAGTGCAGGTCGTCGCCGAAGTGCGCAACGCCCTCGGCCAGATCCAGGCGCCAGCCGCGTTCGCCGAGCAGGTCGGCCAGCGCCATCTGCCGGGCGAAGGCGGTGCCGATATGGCGCGCCAGCAAGGTCTGGAAGGACGGGGTCACGGTCGCTGTTCCCCGCGCTGCAGCAGGCTGTGGTGGCGCCCGTAGAGCAGATAGGCAACCAGGCCGATGGCGTTCCACAGCGCGAACCACCTCTGCGTGGTGTGCGGCAGGCTCCAGAACAGGTACAGGCAGCCGCCGATCGCCAGCGGCGCGACCACCCACGCCAGCGGCGTGCGGAACTTGCGCACCCGGTTGGGCTCGCGCACGCGCAGTACCAGCAGGCAGGCGGCCACCGCGATGAATGCGGCCAGGGTGCCGGCGTTGGCGAGTGCGGCGATTTCGTCCAGCCGCGCCACGCCGGCCAGCGCCGCCACCAGGATCGCGGTGAACAGCGTGGTCGCCACCGGTGTGCCGGTGCGCGCGCTGACCTTGGACAGACCGCGCGGCAGCAGGCCGTCGCGCGACATCACGAAGAAGATCCGGCTCTGCCCATACAGGAACGCCAGCAGCACCGTCGGCAATGCGATCACCGCGGCCGCGGCGATCAGCGTCGCCGCCTTGCCCTGGCCGAGTTCGCGCAGGATCAGCGCCAGCGGTTCGGCGCTCTGGCCGAACACCGTGTAGCTCATTGCACCGACCGCGGACAGCGCCACCAGCACGTAGATCAGGGTGCAGCCGACCATCGAGCCGAGGATGCCGATCGCCAGGTCGCGCTCGGGCTTCTTGGTTTCCTCGGCCGCGGTCGAAATTGCGTCGAAGCCGTAGAAGGCGAAGAAGATGATCGCCGCGGCGGCCATGACCCCGCGCTCGACGCCGTCGGCGCCCATCGACTTGGCGAAGCCGAACGGCATGAACGGCTCCATCCGCGCGCTGTCGAAATGCGGCAGCGCGATCACCACGAACACGGTCAGGGCGACGATCTTCACCGCCACCAGCACCGCGTTGACCGTCGCGCTGGCCTGGGTGCCGAGCATCAGCATGCCGGCGACGACGAAGGTGATCAGCACCGCCGGCAGGTTGACGAAGCCGCCCGGCACATGCGGCCCGGCGGTCAGCCACTGCGGCAGGTCCACGCCCACGCCCTTGAGGAAGCCGACCGCATAGCCCGACCACCCCACCGCGACCGTGCTGACCACCAGCGAGTATTCCAGGATCAGGCTCCAACCCACCACCCAGGCGATGCTCTCGCCGAGCGCGATGTAGCTGTAGGTGTAGGCGCTGCCGGCGGCCGGCATCATCGTCGCCATCTCCGCGTAGGCCAGCGCGGCGCAGGCGCAGATCGCCCCGGCCACTGCGAACGACAGCAGCACCGCCGGGCCGGCCTTGTCGGCGCCCACCCCGATCAGGGTATAGATGCCGGTGCCGACGATCGCGCCGATGCCCAGAGCCACCAGGTGCGGCCAGCTCAGCGTGGGCACCAGCCGGCGCCCGGCTTCGTGGACGGTGACCAGATCGAGCGACTTGCGCCGGAACAGGAACGACATGCGGGCCTCGGGGAACGACAGGACAAGCCCGCGAGTGTCGCCGAATGCGGTGCAGCAATGCTATGCCCGGCCGCCTTGCCCGCTTGCCGGGCGGGGAACGATGCCGGCATCGCGATGCGCGGCAACCTTCGCCGTCGCGCTCGCTACAATCCGATCCGCTCGGCCAGCCGCACCAGCTCGGCGAGCGAGCCGGCTTTCATCTTGCGCATCGCCTGGCCGCGCCGCACCTTTACCGTGATCTCGCTGAGCTGCAGCCGCGCGGCGACCTGCTTGTTCAACAGCCCCTGCACCACCAGCCGGGTCACCTCCTGCTCGCCCGCGGTCAGCGTCGCCCAGCGGCCGCGCAGTTCGGCCAGCGCAGCCTCGCGCTGGCGGCGCTCGCGGTCGCGGGCGATGCCGTGCTGGATCGCGTCGAGCAGATCCTGGTCGCGGAACGGCTTGGTCAGGAATTCGATCGCGCCGTTCTTCATCGCTTCCACGCTCATCGCGATGTCGCCGTGGCCGGTGATGAAGATGGTCGGCAGGTTCAGCCCCGCCTCCAGCAGCTGCCGGTGGAATTCCATGCCGCTCTGCCCGGGCATGCGGATGTCCAGCACCATGCAGCTGGGCGCGTCGGCCAGCGCGTGCAGCAGGAACTCGCGGCTGGAGCCGAACGCGTGCACCTGCAGGTCCACCGAGGCGAACAGGTCTTCCAGCGCGGCGCGGATCGAGGCGTCGTCGTCGATCAGATACACCACCGGGCGCTGTTCGGACAGCGGCAGGTTCATGGGCGTGCTCCTGGTTTTGCGATCGGCAGGCAGACGCCGAACACCGCGCCGCACGGGCTGCGCGGCGCGGCCCAGATGCGCCCGCCGCTGGCTTCGACGATGCTGCGGCTGATGCTCAGGCCGATCCCGATGCCGTCGGGCTTGGTGGTCCAGAACGCGTCGAACAGGCGCGCCTGCGTCTCGGCCGACAGGCCGACGCCGGCATCGGCCACGGTCAGCCGCAGCGACCCCGCATCCTCCTGCGCGGTGCCGACCCAGATCGACCGCGCCTCGGCCGGCGTGTGCGCCATCGCTTCCATCGCGTTCAACAACAGATTCACCACCACCTGCTGGATCTGCACCCGATCGGCCAGCACCGGCGGCAGCGCCGGCGCCAGTTCAACCCGCACCGCGATGGCGTTGCGCTCCAGCTCGCCGCGCGACAGCGACAGCACGTCCAGCACCGCGGCGTTGAGGTCGAACGCGCTCTTGTGCGGCGCCTCGCCCTTGCTGAGGCTGCGGATCCGCGCGATCACCTCGCTGGCGCGGTTGGCGTCGTCGAGGATCCGCTGCAGCGCCGCCTGCGCCCGCTCCAGGTTCGGCGGCTGCTGGCCGAGCCAGCGCTGGCAGGCATTGCCGCTAGTGACGATGGCGGCCAGCGGCTGGTTGACCTCGTGCGCGATGGAGGCGGTCAGGCTGCCCAGGCTGCGCGCGCGCGCCAGGCGCAGCAGCTGCGCCTGCGCGGCATGCGCGGCCGCCTTGGCGCGCTCCATCTGCACCGCGATGGACGTGGTCACCGCCACCACCACGATGCTGATGGCCGAGTTGATCACGCCCACCCGGTACGCGCCGGCGGAGCTGAGCTGGAAGCTGAGCACGATCAGCGCGATGCAGGCGCCGGCGAGCAGCAGCATGCCCGCGCGGGTGAGCAGCCGCACCGCGAACAGGATCACCACCGTGTAGAACAACGCGGCGGCCACCCCGTAATCGGTCAGCGTATCGGCGGCGAAGATCGCGCCCAGCGCCAGCAGCAGCGCCGCCAGCGCGAGCAGGCGGCGATGCGGCGAGGGCGAAGTGAAGCAGCGGGTCATCGGCGTCATGGCGGTGGGCGAATGCTGGTGCGGGGCCGAGCGATCAGCCTTCGGCCCCGGCGTTCCAGAACGCCTGTTGTACACCGGGTTCGCCTTCCAGGTGCTGGATCACCGTATCCAGCTCTTCGGCGCGCACCGCGGTCGCGTACAGCGTCGCGGCGATCTCCACGTCGTGCTGGCCGAACGGATGCTGGTCCACCTCGCGCGCCGGGTAGTGGGCGGCTTCCAGCAGCTCGATCAGCCGCTCGCGCACCGCGCCGTGCACGCCGCGGGCGCAGATCACGTAGAACACGTAGGTCGCCTCGATCGAGGATTCCTCCAGCGGCCGGCGGTTGATCCGGTTCACCACCGGGCGCAGCAAGGTGTTGCTGAGCAGCACGAACACCGCCGCCAGCACCGCTTCGGCGACCAGCCCGGCGCCGGCGCAGGCGCCGACCGCGCCCGACCCCCACAGCGTGGCCGCGGTGTTCAGGCCGGTGACGTTGGCGCCTTCCTTCATGATCGCGCCGGCACCGAGGAAGCCGATGCCGGAGACCACGTAGGCCACCACCTGCACCGCGCCCTGGGTGCCGCCATGGATCTCGAACAGGCGGTCGCCGAGCGAGACGAAGATGGCCGCGCCGACCGCGACCAGGGTGTTGGTGCGCAGGCCGGCGGTGCGCTGCCGCACCTGCCGCTCGAAGCCGATGACCGCGCCCAGCGCGAAGGCGGTGGACAGGCTCACCAGGGTGTCGAGCAGCGAGGCGAGATTGAACAGGCGCAGCGCTTCCATCAGCGCGGCGACCTGTGGCGGAGCGGATGGGTCATGGCAATGCCTGCGGAGATGTCGGGCGACAGGGACCGGGCATGATGCGGCAGATGCGTGGCAATCGCGCGTCGCAATGCCGCCGCCGAATCCGACCACCAGCCCAGCGCCCGCTGCCGCCAGCCCGGCAGCTCCGCCACGGTGGGACCGGGCTGGCGCAGGCGCCGCCGCGCCGACCGCGACAGGCGCACCAGCACGCGGATGCGGTCCTCGCCCGGCAACAGCGACAGCGCGTCGGCGAGCACGCGCCCGGGGAAGTCGGACAAGGCCTTGGCAAACGCGCGCACGCCATGGGCGGCGAGCAGCTGGCACAGGATGTCGGCGCGGTGCATGGCCACCGCCGCGCGCAGGGCGCGGTGCAGGGCGCGTTGGAAACGGGACGTGTACAGCATGAGAACCTCCTTCCGGCGCGCTGCCGGAAGGAACGCCTCAACCTTGCGGATGGGCGGACGTTTCCGGGGCGGGGCCGGGCAAGCGTGAAAAGGACAGCGCAGGCGGGAGCGGGGCGATGGCGCCACGCGGATGCGGGTCGGGGTCCATGGCGGTCTCCTGATGAGGGCGGAACGTGCGCGGTTGCGGCGTCGGCGACGGACGCAGGCCTCGCGGGCGTGGACGCAGCGGCGGCGTCGGCGCTGCGACAAGACACGGCATCCGCACGCCGCCAACGCGGGCGGCAAGAGGGATGCACGGGGTCTTGCCGCGTTGGCCGGGATGCAGCTTCGCGACGCGGCAAAGCTTGGCATACGTGGCCTGGCGCCGGCCACCGCGCATGCGGCGCTTTTTCATGGCCATGCGCATCGCTCGCCTATACCAACGTATCGTCGCGGGCAAAGCCAGTACCTGCTGCGGCGCGCGCTGCGCAAAGAGCAGCTACGGGATGCCGTTGCGTCCGTGGGCCAGAAAGCCGGGACGTGCCGACAGCCGTTCGTAGTACGCGGCCACCGCCGGCAGCGGTGGTCGCTGCATCGGCGTGGCCATCCAGCGCTGGGTGGACAGGCCGAGCACGATGTCGGCCACGGTGAAGTCCGCGCCCGCCGCGTAGGCGCCGGTGCGCTGCAGCTGCGCATCGAGAATGCCCATGTGCCGATGCCAGCCGGCCATGCCCTGCGCCAGTGCCTGCGCATCGCGATGCGCGGGGCTGTCGCGGACCAGCCCCATGAACGCGTAGCGCCACGCGTTGTTGAGTTCGGTGGCCTGCCAGTCCATCCACTGCTCGACTATTGCCCGCGCCTGTGGCGCAGTCGGCAGCAGGTCCGCGCGCTGCTGGCGCGCCGCCAGGTAGCGGCAGATGCTGTTGGATTCCCACAGCACGAAGTCGCCGTCGCGCAGCACCGGTACCATTGCGTTCGGGTTCAACGCGCGGAACTCCGGCGTGTCCACCGCGGCGAAGCCGGCGCCGTAGGGCAGCTGCTCGATCGCCAGGTCCAGTTCCGCGCACAGCCACAGCACCTTGCGCACGTTGATCGAAGAAGATTTGCCATACAGGGTGAGCATGGAATCCGGGCCGGGTGCGGGCGAAGCAGCGTGCATCGGCGCGGGTACCGGCGCAAGGCCGCCGCGCCGGCGGTGGCTGCGGCTGTGCCGTGCACCGGCCTTCGCTGCCGATGCGTGCCCGCGCGGCGCAGCGCCTGAGACGCGGCCGGCTACACTGGCGGCATGCAAACCGATCCCCATTTCCTGATCCTGGCCGTCCTGCTGTGTGCCGTCATCGTGCTGCTGCTGGCGCTACTGCTGCGCCGGACCAACCACACGGCGCTGGAGCAGGTCCTGCGCGAAGAACAGCGCAGCGGCCGCGGCGAACTGCGCGAGCAGCTCGACAGCCTGGCGCGGCAGCAGGACGCGCGCAGCGAAGGCTTCGCCCGCCATCTGTCCGACCTGTCCACCCGCACCGACCAGCGCCTGGACCTGCTGCGCGAAGCGTTGACCGAGGACGCGCGGCGCGGCCGGGTCGAGGCCGGCGAGGCGCAGCAACGCGTCGCCGAACTGCTCAACCAGCGCCTAGTCGAAATGCGCAGCCAGCTCGACGCGTTCGGCCAGCAGCAGGATGCGCGCATGCTGCAGTTCGGCCAGCAGCAGAGCGAACTGATCGCGCGCATCGATGCGCACCTGACCGGGCTGCGCGAGACTCTGGTCGAAGACGCGCGCAAGAGCCGCCTGGAAGGCGCCGAGTCGCAGCAGCGCTTCGCCGACACGCTCGGCCAGCGCCTCAACGAACTGATTCAGCGCAACGAGCAGCGCATCGGCGAGATGCGCGCTACCCTGGAAGAGCGCTTGAAGGAATTGCAGGCCGACAACGCGGCCAAGCTCGAGCAGATGCGCGGCACCGTCGACGAGAAGCTGCAGACCACTCTCAACACGCGCCTGGACGCCTCGTTCAAGCTGGTCTCCGAGCGGCTCGAGCAGGTCCAGCGCGGGCTCGGCGAGATGCAGCAGCTGGCCACCGGCGTCGGCGATCTCAAGCGCGTGCTGAGCAACGTCAAGAACCGCGGCGGCTGGGGCGAAGTGCAGCTGGAGAACATCCTCGAGCAGACCCTGACCCAGGAGCAGTACGCGCGCGGCGTGCGGGTGCGCCCGGAGCGCAATGAGGCGGTCGACTTCGCGGTGCGCCTGCCCGGCCGCGGCCACGAGGACACGCCGGTGTGGCTGCCGATCGATGCCAAGTTCCCACGCGAGGACTACGAGCGGCTGCTCGACGCGCAGGAACAGGGCGATGCGGACCAGGTGCTGGCAATGGGCGCGCAGCTGGAGCGCGCGATCCGGGTACAGGCCAAGTCGATCAGCGACAAGTACATCGCGCCGCCGCACACCACCGATTTCGCGGTGATGTTCCTGCCCACCGAAGGCCTGTACGCCGAGACCCTGCGCCGGCCCGGCCTAGCCGACCTGCTGCAGCGCGAGCACCGCATCGTCATCGCCGGCCCCACCACCGTCACCGCGCTGCTCAACAGCCTGCAGATGGGCTTCCGCACGCTGGCCATCGAGAAGCGCTCCAGCGAGGTGTGGGGCGTGCTGGCCGCGGTCAAGAGCGAGTTCGGCAAGTTCGCCGGCATTCTGGAAAGGGCCGAGAAGCAGATCGGCACCGTCGGCAAGAGCCTGGGCGATGCCAGCCGCAAGACCCGCACCATCGAGCGCCGCCTGCGCGGGGTGGAGACGCTGGCCGATGCGCAGTTCACCCCGCTGCTCGATCTTGAGCTGCCCATCGCCGATGCCGAGGCGGACGAGGATCCGGCACGCGACGAGCAGGAATAGGCGGCACTGCACACCAATGCATCTGGCTGCGCCAGGCGTCGAGGCTGGCCGGTGCGCATCTCTCGCCGCTTTGAGTTGCCCATCGCGATGCCGACCTGCGCGACGATCTCACGCGCGAGGACCCGCAATAGGCGGCATCGCGCACGTCCATGCACCTCCTGGCGACAGGCGCATGGCGATACTGCGCGCCGGAACCCGGCCGAATGGAAATCCTTATGTCGATGCGATGGTGCATGCCCCTGTTGTCCTGTCTGTTGCTGGCTGCCTGCAGTAGCGGTCCACGCCCGCAGGCGGGTCCCGTGCCATCCGCGCCCCAGGCCGGCACCGATGGCGCCGCTGCGGCCGACGCCGCGGCGTGCACTGCGCAGGGCGGCAGCCTGCGCCCGCTCGGCCGGCGCGGACTGCTCAGGTGCGTGATCCCGTTCGCCGATGCCGGCAAGGCCTGCAGCGACAAAAGCCAGTGCCACGGCGACTGCCTGGCTGTCGCGCCGGTGCCCACCGGTACTGCCGCACAAGGCGTATGCCAGCGCGACATCAGCGAGAACTACGGTTGCCGGCAGACCGTGCAAGGCGGCGTGGGCGGATCGCAGCTCTGCATCGACTGAGTGCGTGTGCTCCCGTTCCGAGCGGGGCGCACTGGGTCTGCCATCACCAACCCGCCGCCGCTTCTGCGCGGGTGCGGGACGGCGTCATGATTCGGGCATGGCGCATGTCCGCTTCCTGCCCCGTGCACGGACAGGAGCGGCGCGGCTTGCTCGGGATGAAGGACACGCCCCAGGTCGCCGCGCGATAGCCGCTGCGCGGCCATGCGCCTATGCTTGCGCTCCATCTTGTTGCAGGAGTTGCACGTGAGCCAATCGATCTATGACATCCCGTTGACCACCATCGACGGCCAGCCCACTTCGCTGGCCGCGCATCGCGGCAAGGTGCTGCTGGTCGTCAACGTCGCCTCCAAGTGCGGCCTGACCAAGCAGTACGAAGGGCTGGAAGCGCTGTATCGCGAAAAGCAGGCCGACGGGCTGGACGTGCTCGGTTTCCCGGCCAATGACTTCAAGGGCCAGGAGCCGGGCAGCGAGGCGGAGATCCAGCAGTTCTGCCAGCTCACCTACGATGTGACGTTCCCGATGTTCGCCAAGATCGCGGTCACCGGCGAGGCGACGCATCCGCTGTACGGCGCGCTGATCGAGGCGCAGCCGCACACCGAAGGCGAAGGCCCGATGCGCGAGAAGCTGGTCGGCTACGGCATCGAACCCAATCCGGCGCCGGGCGTGCTGTGGAACTTCGAGAAGTTCCTGGTCGGCCGCGACGGCCAGGTGTTGGGCCGCTTCGCTCCGGACGTGACCGCCGAGGACCCGCGCCTGCGCACGGCGATCGAGGCGGCGCTGGCGTAAACGGCTTGCTGTGTTCGCTGCCGCAAGGGGATGCCTGGGTTGTCTGGATGCGTGTAGGAGGGGCTCCGCTGGCATCGAGCCATGAGCCCCGACAGGTCGCCGGAAGCTTTGGAAATCCCCGCTCCGTTCGTCGCAGCTGAAGCCGCTCCTACAGTCGCTATGCGGCCGGCTTGCTGAGTCGCGATTGCGCGAGTCCGCTGCGTCGCCGTCGCCGTCGCCGTCGCTGTCGCTCTTGCTTTGGCTGTCGCTTTTGATTTACCGGGTTCCCTTCCGCAGCGGCGGATGGACCGGGGAAAAACCCGAAGGGCGGCGCACAGGGATGTGCGCCGTTCGCGGCAGGGGCAGGATGCCCCTTCCGCGAATCCCCGGTGCATCCGCGGACCCGGAGCGCGCAGCGCGGAGGGCGCAAGGCAGGGCGCGCTTTCTTTTGGTTACTTTTCTTTGCGCGAGCAAAGAAAAGTGACCCGCGCTCAAGCGCGGAAGCACTTGATCTTGCTTTCGCTGTTGGCTTTGCTGCGGAAAGCAGAAGCAAAGCTATGGGCAGGAGCAAAGCAGGAGCAAAGCTTTCGCCTTAGGGCGAGTCACTTTTCTTTGCTTGTGCAAAGAAAAGTAACCAAAAGAAAGCACACCCCGCAGCGCGCCTTCCGCGCTGCGCGCTCCAGGTCCGCAGCCCCAACGGGCATTTTTCGATGGCACATCCATGTGCCAACGAAAAACGTCGCGCATCCTGCGCGCCGCCCTTCGGGTATTCGCCCGCCGGGTCTGCCGCGCTGAGGGGACCCGGTAAATCAAAAGCGAAGCAACAGCAGGAGCAACAACAGCAACAGCAACAGCAACAGCAACAGCAACAGCAACAGCAACAGCAACAGCAACAGCAACAGCAGCGCCTGCTGCGGGGACAGTGTTCGCCGGACCACCGGATCGCTGTGCCACCGCGCCGCGCCGCAAGTCTGGCAGCGATACCCACTCAGAATCGCGATGCTCCCGCAGCGGGAATGGCAGAAAGGATTCAGCCAAAAAAAACCCGGCCGAAGCCGGGTCTTTTTGCGTACCGCCGGAAACGCCCAGCTCAGCGGCTGCCGCCGCGCCACTCCGGGATCGGCATCGCGTCTACCGGTACGGTCGGATTGGTCTCTTCCTCGCGCAGATAGTCGGGCAGATCGTTGTCCTGGCGCTTGTTGTGGCTGCGCAGGTCGCCTTCGATCTGGTAGCTGCGGCGCTGCATCCACGCGTCGCGGGTCAGCTGGTACTCGTCCGGCGCGTTGTCGCGCATGCTGTCCAGCGACAGCAGCTGCGCGCGCGTATCCACCAGCTGCAGGCCCTGCAGGCCGATGC
>Ga0308160_10001168_pt1 | contig 39483 bp, 40 predicted proteins | sample PhyFR1_FD_201036 | JGI IMG/M metagenome (GOLD analysis project Ga0308160, IMG submission 201036) | Phyllosphere microbial communities from UC Gill Tract Community Farm, Albany, California, United States - DLSLF.R1 | ecosystem: Host-associated > Plants > Phyllosphere > Unclassified | place: USA... | reverse complement strand
CAGACGACGTAGCTCAGCGTGCTGATCATCATCCTGCTGCCGTTCTTCTTGAGGTTTGCTGTAGCGCTTTATCCAGGCATAGAGGCTATGCGTCGACACGCCGAGACGGGCGGCTACCTCAGCGACAGGCAGCTTCTTTTCGGTCACTTGATTGACTGCTTGGATTTTGAATTCTTCGGGATAACGCGGGTTGCTCATGGCACCTCCTGATTGGCCTCATTTTAAGGCATGGAGGTGTCTACGAAACCCGGGGCGATTCAGTTGCTATGACAAGTCAAGTATTTGAATACCAAACCGAATTTTCTCCGTTTCTATACGTTGCCCAAACCAGAAAATTCTTCATGTTCAAATCTAAGAGCCCGGCGTAGAATCCGACACTCAGGATTTCTAGCAAAATCCAGACCGTCAGCACCGCCTCGCTCAGTTAGGTCACGAAGGCGAGGATCTGGTCAGCTTCCAACCCGTGATCAGAAGCGAAATCAAGCTCGGTAATCACAATGCGCAAAGCTGGGCGTATGGCATCACGTTACCTACTGTTCTTCAAACGACGGTTCAGAGCGTATAGCCGAAAGATGGCAGTCTGAAGAAATCAAACAGAACCTGAAAATGGTTTTCTTGCGGCGAGCGCCCTGATTAAAACGGCAAGCTGATGGTATCAGGAATGACCAGAGCACAGCCGTGACTCATACTGCACTTACTCGCCAACTTGCTTTCCAACCCTCCTCGGACTTCTTGGGTGCGGCCTGTCTGTGTTCCAGGCAGCGGCCGCTTCCGCCTCCGAACAAGCCGACCTGGACGTGATGATCCGCCAGTTAAACGCTCTGGAGGACACGGCGCGCCGGAGCTCCCAAGTAGCCGGTGAAACGGGTACCTGACTCAACGCTGGATAGTGAGCCGACCTCAAAAGAAGCCGACCGATCTGAACGCTTATGGCAGATCGAGTTTGGAAAGCCACCGAAAAATCGGTGACACAACCAGAACTCCTCTACCGCCTAACGGGAATGCTGCGTGCGGGCTGCACGCTCTAATCATCCCAGCAGCGTCAACCGTTTTTCACATATTTCGTACCGTGCAAGGCCCTGAAAACGAGTCAGGCCTTGAATTGGGCAGCTAGGCGCTGCTGTTCCAAGGCCAAGACGTCTAGACGCCTACAGATACCTGCACCAGTCTCGGCGCGAACACTCAGGGAGTCAGTGACACTGCGAATGTTGGAAATATTTCGGTTTACCTCCTCAGCAACCGAGCTCTGTTCTTCAGCGGCAGCTGCTATCTGAAGATTCTTCTCGGTAATCATTGATACTGCAGCACCTATTTTACTAAATGCGTCGACAGTAATCTCAAACTCTGCTGCGTTTCGAACAGCTCGCTTCTGGCTATCACGCATCGAGTCAACAACCGTCAGCGTCACAGTTTGTAGCGTCTCTATGACACCGCGGATCTGCTCGACCGAGTCCTGAGTACGACTCGCTAACGTTCTAACCTCATCGGCAACAACTGCAAATCCCCTACCGCTTTCACCAGCTCGAGCAGCTTCTATCGCGGCGTTCAGTGCTAAGAGGTTCGTTTGTTGGGCCACGCCTCTGATTACGTCAAGCACCTTTTCAATTTCCGCGCTATTGATCGAAAGCGCCATTACGTCATCCATTGATCTGCTGACCTGATCAGCAAGCACGGTGATTTCCCCCCGACTTACCTTAATGGCTTTGAGGCCATCATGCGCCGCGTCATTCGCGTTTTTGGCGGCCTCCGCTGCGCCGGTAGCACTGCGAGCAACTTCTTGAGCAGTAGCACTCATTTCGTTGGAAGCGGTAGCCAATTGATCTATTTCCTTGAACTGGGCCTGCATGCCTGTACTGGTCTCGCCAGCGATTGCAAGAGACTCAGTAGCAGTTGTTCTGGTTTCTGCTAACGACCCCTGCACCTGGCGAATGATCGGCTGAAGCTTGTCAAGGAATCGGTTGAACCACAGCGTGACCTCACCAAGTTCGTCATTGCGTAGGTACTCGATCCGACGAGTAAGATCCCCTTCCCCACTGGCAATATCGCGAAGGCGATTGGCTACATGAGTGAGGGGGCGGGTTACCTGTGAGGCAGTAACCCACATAAGGATGCTCGCGAAGCATGCAGCGAGGATTGCAATTACTGAAATTTTTTGGACGGTATTATCTCGATTGGCATTGCTGATTTTTTCAAGGGTCGTAGCGTCACGATCAATGACCTCTGACGGAACTGAGAACTGAATTCGCCACGGTTTGTCAGTTCCCACGTTGATAGGTATGACTGCCGCGATTCTGCCATTTGCCCTACTGAGGCGCTCTGAAAGGGTTACGGTGGAAGTAGATTCACGTTGTAAAGGGTCGTTACTCAATTGCCCCACAGTCGCTGGCGAAGCTGTATCCGCTGCCACGACACTCCTTGAGGATAGGATCTTCATTGTCCCTAGGCCATCATAAGTGGCCTGCCGGGTTGCCTCAGCCAAGGCCTGAAGCGAATCAAGGGGAATATCAACCCCCACTGCTCCGACGAAACGACCGTCAATAACGATTGGCGCAGAGATGGTGGTCATCAAGAGCGATTTGCCACTCAGCTCCCCGCTAAATGGTTCAGAAACGCACGGCCGCAACGTCTGCTGCGGGCAGGTGTAGTAGTAATTAGCCGGTTCTCCGCTTGGTGTGAGTGTCGTAGCGGACAAAAGCTTCTCAGATACTGCGGAATCCTTGGTCTTTCCATCAACCCTATTCCAGTAGCTGGAGAAACGGCCAGTCTCGTTACCTCCCATCTCCATGGCACCTTTAAAAGAGGAGTCGTTCCCGAATGCCCCAGGCTCAAAAATCGCCCATACCCCTAGAAGCCTCTCATCCCTCGCGAGGCCAGCAGAAAGTACCTGGTTGAAGCCGCTACGAACGGATGCAGCATCTAGTTCATGCTGAGAAACCATATGCATAGCAGAGGCACCAAAGTCGGCTACAGCTCTGGAATAGTCGATCCCTTTGGTAAACACACCTTGGATTTGACTCGCCCTCTCCTGCCCTTTGGACAAAAGATTAACTCCCACAGCCTTATCTAGCATGGAGGTGCTTTCGAGCAGTATTGCGTTCATTCCCACGCCGGCCTGCCAGAGGCTTACAAAGCTCACAACCAAAACCGCCCCGAGCATGCTGGCGAGTGAAAGCACTACGAATTTCATTCGAATCGAAAGGGTGCGGGTCATGGTATCGCCAGGTGTGAAAGTGTCTCGAGAGAGGAGGAATCCGGGGCGACGTTGAACAAGCAACGTACCGACGGGTATTTTAAAATACCTATAGGTATAGTCGTTGGCAAGGCCCCATGCGCTCATATTTTCATGAGCGCTACGTGAATCACCTACCCCAACGACTAGGCTCAAATCCGAAGCCGAACCGACCAAATGTTCTTTCTAACTGACCCGCTAGACAAAAAAATAGACCTGCCATACGATATAGGTACGCAGGCCACCACCCACGGCCACACTAGAACCGCTTCAGGACATCAAAATGAGCGTAGAGAAAAGTCGTTACTGGCAAACTTCAATCAGCGACGTTGAGAACAACACTGTTTACATACGCGGCTATGACCTAGGTGATCTCATAGGCAAACTGAGCTTCCCTGAAGCAACGTTTCTATTGATCAGAGGGCGCCTGCCAACCACAGGTGAAACGAAAATGATCGACGGCGTCCTTTGTTCGGTATTGGATTACGCACTGAAGAAACCAGGTACTGCGGCCGCGCGTTTTTGTGTATCCAGCAACCCATCAATGGTTGCAGGGATGGCGACCGCGGTGCTGTCCGCCGGCGAGTATTCGCTCGCACCAGATCAGACAGGCCACTTTCTGAACAACACAATATCGGCTGCCCGCAGCGCCGAGAGCTTCGACGAGGCAGCAACGGTTCTGATCGAAAACATGCGCGCCAAAAAAGAGCGCGTGCCCGGCCTAGGACATCCGGCGTTTCGCTTTACAGATCCGCGAGCTCAGCAACTCAAAGCGTTGGCAGTAGAGTGCGGCGTTTGGGGTGACATGTGCGACTGGTACGAGGCGGTACACAAAGCTTTCACCACCCAGGCTAACAAGCCTGAGATCGTGATCAACGAAGTAGGGATGATGGGTGCAATTCTTGCGCAGATGGGCTTCACCCCAGCTGAAATGACCGGCCTGGCCGTAATCTCAACTCTGCCTGGAGTGGTTGCTCACATCTCGGAAGAAATGCAAAGCAAGGTGCGCATTCGAGTGATCCCAGACGATAGTGTTGACTACGCACGCGAGCGTCATTCCTTCTCAGAAGACTACCTGACTCGATAAGTTAATAGATGATTTGGCAGAACTCTGTCCTATATCCGACGGTTATCCGTATCCGATGCGGATAGTTAAGACCGAAAGCCTTCATCAAAAAGGTTGTCATGGCCGCACACTCCGAAGACAGCTCAGCTAGCAACGCTAGCACACTGCGCTCAGATAGAAGTCAGTCTATTCGGGAGGCGGCCCTGCGCTTATTCTCGACTAACGGCTATCCATCTGTAAGCCTCCGCCAGCTTGCCGAGTCCATAGGCATCCAAGTGGGTTCGCTCTACAACCACATGGAAAATAAACAGGAGCTACTGTTCGACCTGGTTGAGGAAGCTGAATATATACTTTTAAGCAATCTCGAGCAGACCAGGCGAGGAAGCTCGGTTGCAGCTGAGCGCCTAACAAATTACATTCAGTGCCATCTTCGCCATATCTACGAACACCGAAACCATCACACGTTGGCTACCCGTGACGCAGGATATTTATCCTCGGAGCAGATGGATATAGTCTTGGGTATCAGGCGCAAGCAGCTGAATATTCTGCGCGATATCCTTCTTCATGGAAACGCGCAAAAATCTTTTTTGGTATCCGATGTTATGCTCACAGCTAGTGCAATTCGAGCGCTACTGGAAGGCGTGGTCAACCATTTAGCAGCGTCAAATATTACATACGACTACGCCAAGGGAAAAATTGGCCCGCTGGTTTTATGTGCGGTTGGCTGCAAAAGAAAGCCATAATTAATGATGAAAGTCTCCGCAGAGAGACGAAACTTACAATTGGCCACAAGCTCTGCCTACATACAATAACTAGTGGAGAATAAAAAATGGTAAGCAAGTCTTTTGTAGCAAAACTTGGCGCTCTCGGGATTACAAGCGTGCTCGCTATCGCAACGTCGGTCGCCTACGCAACTGAATGTAAACCCACCGATAAATTCTCGACGCTTGAACCAGGCATCTTAAAAGTCACCTCGGCAGTAGTACCTCCTTACGTGATTCAAGGCTCTGATAATAAAGCTGCCGGGGTGGATCTGTTCATTATGGAGGGGTTCGCTAAGGCCAACTGTCTGGAGCTGCAACACCAGTTCACCGACTCGGCTGCTGCTATCCAGTACGTCGTCGCTTCGCGCTCCGACGTCTCGGTAGGCGCCTGGTACCGAACCGCCGAACGAGCGAAGGTGTTGGGTATCACCGCCCCGGTTTATCTGGAGCAAACTGCGATTTATTCCCACGATGGTGCGAACACTTTTGCAGGAATCAAGGGGCGCAAAGTGGGCACTGTACAAGGTTACCTGTGGGTGCCTGAACTTAAAAAATTGTTCGGATCAGATTTAAGCCTATATCCAACCGCAGTAGCCCTTGCTCAAGACTTGAGCAGCGGGCGCATAGATGCAGCCGTCAATACCTACTCCATTGGGGTTGAAACACAAAAACAGGGCGGGATGCCAAAGGATATTCAGGTGAAAGTTGCGGCGCCGGACCCGGCCGTTAAATCATCGGTTGAACCGGCGCAGACTGCATATCTGTATTCCAAGAAAAACCAGGAGCTGGGGACCGCTCTTGATAGCTACATCAAACATTCGCAGGATGACGGCTCGCTGGGTAAAGAGTTGCAGAACGTCGGGCTGGACGCCCGTGCAGCTCAACCTGGAGTCCCACGATACGCTGACCAGTAATTTGAAAAGCGCGCCTTCTATGGAAGGCGCATTTCGCTTACTTTAAGTAGCCCTTGGACATAACACGACAGTAGTAATCTGCAATCTGCTCCGCAGTATGCGTACCATTTTCATTGAACCAGGTATGCGACCAATTACACATACCTAGAAATCCGGACACCGCGATATGTGAAGGGATGTCCACGAAAAGACCGTCTTTGACCCCCTCCTCATAAACTTTCTCTATGGACGCATCGTAAGCCCGCTTGCGCTGGCGAATCAATGTACGCTGCTCAGGCTCAAGCTCACTCTCATCGCGAAAATAGATCGCGGTCCAGTATCTTCGCTTCATGACTTGAACTGCATGTCGATATAAAATCTCATGCAGCTTTTCAGAGGGGGAGAGATCCTGGCTAATCACCTCATCAATGGAAAGCTGATAGCTCTCGTACATTCGATTGAAAATCTGCCATAGAATTTCATTCTTGTTCTTAAAATAGTAATAAACAACCGATTTTGTATAGCCGAGGCCGGCGGCAATATCATTAATCGTGATTGCCCTAAAACCTTTATCGGCAAACAAGCTCGCAGCAGAGGACAAAATTTCGTCCTGCACGTATGCCTGTTTTTTTTGCTTTAGTTGGTCACGAAGATCAATAGTCACAATACCACCTTAGAAGAATTTAATTTCCGCTTTCAATCATCGCAGTTACACTTTTTCGGACAGGCTCTGGAATAGGTACGGACTTGCGTTCAGAGAGATCAAAATAGACCGAAGTCATTTCGATATCAGCACAAACCTTGCCATGGACACTCAGAAGATCGTGGTGCGTGATCAGCGAGCTTTGTCCGATTCTAACGACACGGCTTCTCACGCTGAAAAGATCACCGACCCTAAGCTCATCAGCGTAATTGATGACATATTTAACGTCCGCCCAACCCTCAGCTTTAGTATTACGCCAATCGGGGTCGTAACCCAGTCCAGCGACGAAATGCCAAAACGCCTGGTCAAAGGCAGCAACGTAGTACTGCACCGTCATGTGCCCCATCGCATCCGTCTGCGCCGGGTAAACAACACCTCGATATGTCTGATCCATTTTTACGTCTCCAAGAGCTTGCAGCGACAGTCATAGCTATAGTCCGCGACATGCAATGCTATCATTGTCTTTTTTTCGGACTAACCAGTCAAATTAATATCCCCAAAAGAAGCTTTTTTGCTCCGGATACCCAACAGAAGTGGAAAAACCCCATCGCGGCACCTAAATGGTACCGGATGGGGCCGGAGCTAAAGGATTCTAGAAATCACCCAGAATCACTCGTGATGCGTTGTACCCCGGCACACCTGTAACGCCGCCGCCTGGATGGGTCGAGGCGCCACACATATAGAGTCCGTCAACCGGTGATTTGTAGTCGGCATAATGAGCAATGGGGCGCCGAAAGAATATCTGATCAATACTCAGCTCACCGTGATGAACGTGTCCATCTGGCATATCGAACATCTTCTCGATATCGATTGGGGTTAATACCTGCTTGTGAACAACCAAGTCGCGAAACCCGGGCGCATAGCGTTCGATCTGAGCCACCACTCGATCAAATAGCTCTTCCTTCGTCACATCATCCCAAGGCCGCCCATCACTCAGACTGTAGGGGACGTGCCCACCCAACAGGCTAAGCGTATGCATACCTTCAGGCGCAGAGGCTGGATCAAATGCACTAGGCGTCAGGATCCACATATATGGATGCTCTGCTATGCGTCCATGCTGGCCGGATTCGAAAGCCTCCTGAAGCTCTGTGAGGTTTTCCGCGATGGTGATAGAACCGGGTATCTGGAGATCTTTGCCCACCAGACAGTTCCATTTCGGCAACCCGGACAGCGCCATGTTGATTTTGAAAGTCGTAGACTTCGTCCGGATACGCTTAACCTGAGCAATCACCTCAGCCGGTACATGCTCGGGCTTGAGTAACCGAAGGAACAATGTCTTGGCATTTGCGTTAGCAACTACCTTCTTCGCCCGAACAACCTCCCCATTTTCGAGCAGCACGCCGGTGGCGCGGCCTTGCTCCACCACAACCTCTTTCACCGCTGCATGACAGCGAAGATCGACGCCCAGCTCTTGGCAACTGCGCTCCAAGGCTTTGGCGATCGCGCCCATGCCACCCTGCACTAGACCCCCAGGCCCTGCTGCGGTGTCGCTTTCTCGAAGATAAGGACGCGCCAGTACGTACGCCGACCCCGGACTCATGGGCCCGATGTTCCCACCGCTACCGGATGCATAGCAGCCAAATACGGTGAGCACCTGAGGATTGGAGAACCAACGGGTCAGATAGTCATGGCAACTCATCGTCAGCAGATCCCATATGTCGTAGAACATCGGGCCCACCTTACGCATGCGCCAAATCAGACCTGCAGACTTGGTGAGATCCTTTATTTTACCAGTAGTGAAGTCAACGGGTACTTCGAAGATCAGCTCACGCAGGTGCGCCACAAGCTTGCGCATGTGAGCCACGAACACCGGGTAAGCCTTCGCATCATCTTCTGAGTACTTGCGTAGCTCATCCTGCATCCGCGACGGATCCGGCCAGTACGTGACCGAGGAGCCGTCAAGGAAAGGATGGATACCAGGATTGATATCAAGAACCTTGACCCCGTATTTCATAAGGTTAAGGTCAATCATAATCTTGGGCTGCAGGAGGGACATCCAATAAGACGCGACGGAGAGGTGAAAACCAGGCCATAACTCCTCGGTAACAGCAGCCCCACCCATGACATGCCGCCGCTCAAGTACACAGACCTTTTTACCGGCTTTGGCCAGGTATGCTGCACACACCAAACCGTTGTGCCCGCCGCCAACTATTACTGCATCGTACTCGGCCATTACCATTCTCGATTGAGCTGAATTTTAACGTGGAATAACAGCCACGCCTTCGATCTCGATTTTGATTGCAGGGTCGTAAAGACCTGCAACAGTGACGAGCGCGTTTGCAGGTGGGCAGTCCATATTTACGAAAGAGTTTCGCACCTTTTTGAAGGCTGCCAAGCTCTCGGGGCTTGGGTCAGTGATGTAAGTAGTCATCTTGGCAAGCGCCTCAAAACCCACACCCGCAGCAGCGAGCGTCTTACCCATATTCTCGAAAGCAGCACGCGCTTGCGCTTCGAAGCCGCCAGCAACTGGCTCGCCCGCATCATCAGTCCCGACATGTCCGGACAAGAACATCAACGAACCCTCGCCTGCCACTGCGCCCATTGAAACACCAGGAAAACCGCAGCCCGCATTAATACCTTTAATCATTCGAATTCCCTCTTGGGTGGGCGGATGAACAAGGAAAAAATCACCGTCATCCTAAAAAACTGACTTACGGGTACTCAATTTATACCGGGACTAGCTATGATGCAAGAGACGATCAGCGCTGCTCTAAGAGGCCCGGCCGTAAGGCGGAAAAACAGCTGACAGGGGTGTCGCAGACCTATTGACTCTATCAAAGATTCAAGCATACTGACTGGGCGGTCTAATTTTTAATACGATCGGTACGCATGCGATGAAAGCGCAACGCGCCGGCTTGGGAGATTGTCATGGGCGTCAAAATAAACTTCATCAACCCCTTCGCGACCACTGCATACAATGGGTTGATTAAAGAAACTCTCGAGCCGTATCTGAACGAAGGTAACGAGCTGGTTGTGACCAACGTAGAGAATTGCCCAGAAAACTGTGATTGGTGGTATCCGAAGCATCTGACCGAAGAAGCGCTCTTCGAATGCATTATCGATGCAGAAACACAGGGCTTTGACGCAGTAATCGTCGGCTGCTGCAACGATCCAGGCGTACGCGCCGCCCGTGAACTGGTAGACATCCCTGTCGTGGGCACGCTCGAGGCGACCATGCAGCACGCGGCTTACTTCGGCCACGATTATCTGCTGGTAACTGACCATCGCAAATCTGCTGCTTATATGCGTGACTTGGTTCGTGTCTATGGCCAGAGTGAGCAGTGCAAGGATGTCCAATACATAAATTGGTACATCACTGACATGATCAAGGACTATGAAGGTGTAGCCAAAGATGCTCTGGCCGCTTCCGCGAAAGCTATGGAAGACGGCGGCGTAGAATCCGTCATCCTCGCGTGCACCATAATCTCAGCTTGCACTGAGAAGTATCTTTTAACCAGTGGCGCTCCCCGCCAAACCACTATCCTGAACCCAAACACTTTCGCCCTCAAAATGGCCGAGTCACTGGGTCTGCTGCATCAAAAAGGCGCCTACGGCATCAGCCGCGTCGGCTACTACGAAAAAATGCAGCAGCGACGTCCCGAAGAGTTCGTCGAAGTTCGCGAAAAGTACAGTCGCGCCGCACGCAGCAGGTAACTATCAAATTCCAAAAAGGATCATCTATTGATTTGGTGATTTTCAAAAGCGTTCGTATCAGCGCATTACCACTTGAGGGGTTTAAAAGTGAGCCGATATACCGACTTCACTGATATCGAAAACGACATCATTGACACTGTTTCTAAATATATTTCTCGCGAAGTTCGCCCGCGCGCTCATGAACTTGACCGCAGCAAGACCTTTCCGACCGATATGTTAGCAGCAATGAAAGAAATGGGTCTGTTCGGTTTGGCTGTGCCTGAAGAGTATGGAGGCTTCCAATTAAGGCTTCCTGTCTTTGCCGTCGTAATGGAAATCATTGCCGCTGGCTGGACTACCTTGGCAGCTTATATCAACAGTCACTGCACGGTCGCATATGCAATTGCCAAGCATGGCAATGAAGATCAGAAGCAACGCTACTTACCGCTCATGGCGACGGGGGAGCAGCGTGGTGCCCTACTCCTGACCGAAGCAGGCGCTGGTTCAGACTTGCAATCAATTGGCACGGTCGCGACTCCGACCGAAGACGGTTACACGATCAGTGGCAGCAAAATTTTCGTTACCAACGGGGCCAAGGCTACAGTGCTGCTGACGCTGGCACGCACCAGCTTCGATGAGGGCAGCAACAAACCTCGCTCTAGCCTGTTTCTTGTTGATAAATCGCAAGAAGGCGTCAGCGTCACGAGCGAATTCCACAAAATGGCCTACAGCCAAGTCGACACTATGGAAATCGTCCTTGAGAAAGTAGCAGTCGCAAGATCCGCCGTACTTGGTGACTCACCAGGCCGCGGCATGCGTCAGTTACTGGACGCCTTGGAAGTGGGTCGGATTGCCATCGCAGCAAGCGCCGTGGGCCTCGCCGCTAATGCGCTCTCTGAATCCAAGCGGTATGCAAGCGATCGTAAATCATTCGGCGTATCCATCAATCAACATCAGGCCGTCCAACTGCGACTTGCAGAAATGGCAACCAAGCTTGTGGCTGCCCGATTGATGACTGCTGAAGCCGCGCGAGCGAAAGAATCAGGTGAACGTGCCGACATGTTGTCTGGCATGGCGAAGCTGCTGGCCAGTGAATCTGCCCGGGAGATCACAGAAGATGCACTGCGCATCCATGGTGGCTACGGCTACATCGACGAGTTCGTTGTGGAGCGCCTCTACCGTGAAGCCCCGCTTTACATTGTTGGCGAAGGCACCAACGACATTCAGAAATTGGTTATCGCTCGTAGACTCATTGACGACTCCGAAGCTGACGTTCTGAGGCTACCTCAATGACTACCGTTTGCCTGACTTTCGACTTTGATGGCGTCGCCATCTGGTTGAGTACGTTCAAACAGGTCTCGCCCACCCCTCTGTCTCGCGGCGAGTTTGGCGCCGAAGTCGGTATGCCACGCCTGCTCGACGTTTTAAAGCGCCGCGGCGTTCCGGCAACGTTCTTCGTGCCGGCTCACACAGCAACGTCTTATCCCGACTTGGTGAGGCGCATTATCGCTGAGGGCCATGAAGTGGCCTGCCATGGCTACATCCACGAGTCACCAGTCGGCTTGGAGCTCAAGGAGGAGCGCGCCCTTCTGAGCAAGAGCATGAATACGCTGGAGAAAGTCACCGGGGTGCGCCCTGTTGGCTATCGATCGCCGGCTTGGGATCTCAGCGGCAACACTATCGATCTCTTGGAGGAGCATGGGCTGATCTATGACAGCAGCCTTATGTCCAACGATTTCAAAGTGTTCTATGCGCGTAAAAATGACGAACTGACCGAGGAGCAGTTTACGCACGGGCCTGAAAGCAACGTTCTCGAGTTTCCGGTTGCCTGGGAACTTGATGACTACCCCTACTTCCAGTTCAACGTTCGCCCATTGAATAGCGGACTACGCCTACCAAGCGACGTCTTCAAGGCCTGGTCTTCAGAGTTCGACTATGCACAGTCGGTCAAGGGGGTTTTCACACTAACTTGCCACCCGGAAATAATCGGTCGCGGCCCCCGTATCACCATGCTTGAACAGCTTATCTCATATATGCAGCAACCGGATGTCGAGTTCTCGACCATGGGCGCTGCTGCATTAAAACTTAATACCAAACTAGTTAGTTAAACGGGAGCCAAATAATGTCTAACACCACACAGGCTGTTGAGCGCGCCGGCATTGGCCAAAATGCCCTTTACTTCGACGAGCTCGACGTCGGCAAGGAGTGGAATTCGCCACGCCGCACCATCACCGAAGCTGACATCGTCATGTTCGCGGCCCTGACCGGTGACCATAACCCAGTGCACACCGACGAGGAGTTCGCCAAGAACACCGTCTTCGGCGGGCGTATTCTTCATGGCCCAGCAGGTTTCGCGATCGCGACCGGCCTAGAAAGCCGCTTGGGTATCAAGGAAGGCACCGCTATCGCTTTCTTGGGTATGACTTGGGATCTGCGCGGCCCTATCAAAATTGGCGATACCATCCACGTCTACCAGCGTGTGGACTCCAAGCGCGAAACCAAGAAACCGGGCGTTGGCATCGTCAATTTCCACGTATCCTTGCGCAACCAGCGTGGCGAGTCCGTTCAAGAAGGTGAGTGGAAAATCATGATGCATTGCAAGCCTGCATAAGCATCCGGAAAGCCCTCACGCACTAACGTTTGATCTGAGGTCAAGTTGTCATGATTTTGAAAAGCATCGAAGCCGTCGCCGAGCGGAACGCAGGAGCCATGGCGCTGCGGTTTGAAGACAAAGCGTTTACATACGACGGTTTGGTGCGTGAGGTCAATCGCATTGCCAACGTGCTACGTGCAAAAGGTGTGACAAACACGTCCACGCTGGCGGTGTACTGCGAGAACAGCAGCGACATCATGGTGCTGTACTACGCGATGGCAAAGCTGGGTGGTACCTTCGTACCGGTCAACGCCGGCTTGAGCAGCCCCGAAGTCGCGTACATTCTCGACCATGCGCAAGCAAGAATTCTGGTAACTGATGAGAAATTAACCGCTAATGCGGTGGAAGCGGCCAAGGGTTTGGACTGCCAGGTTTTCCAAGCCAAGGACTTTTTCGCGGCAACACCAGTCCTCGAAGCGATTCACCCGGAGGAACCGGCTGACGACCAATTCCTCATCATCTACACCTCCGGTTCCACCGGTGTACCCAAGGCGGTTTTGTTCGACCAACAATCCGAGGTTGCAGGAAACCAGTCCCTCATTGATATGTGGCAGATAACCGCTGTCGACAAAATGCTGGTGGCGCTCCCTCTGGGCTTTCTGTATGGGCTTTCCACGGCTTCTGCGACAGGGTTACAGGCTGGATGTGAAGTAATCGTATTGCGGCGCTTCCGTCCTCAGGACACTCTAGAAGCGTTCATCAAGCATGGCATCACAATTTTCCAAGGCGTTCCTACGATGTTCTCCATGATGTTGGAGTACGCGGACCAGAATGACTTGACCTTTGACCTGTCCGGAGTGCGTTTACTGATTTCGGCTGGTGCTCCTCTCCCTAGCGAGCTTCGTCAGAGATTTACCGCTAGGTTTGGGGCGCAGATCCAAGATTACTATGCGTTAACCGAGGTACGGCCTGTATTCGGCAAGTTCGCTGCTGATAGTGAGCCTGTGCCATTTGGCGCAATTGGCAAAGCCTCTCCTGGCGTAGAAGTAAAGGTTGTAGACGGATCAGGAAACCCATTACCGCCGAATGTAACCGGCGAGATTCTCGTCCGCGCACCCGCTACAACGCTTGGGTATCTCAACGCTCCTACTGTTACCGAATCAGCATTCGTGGATGGTTACTTTTGCACAGGCGACCTGGGCCATTACGACAACCAGGGGTATTTCTATCTCACCGGCCGCATCAAGGACATCATCATCCGTGGCGGGGCAAACATTGCCCCTGCCGAAGTGGAAGGAGTTTTGCTGACCCATCCGGCGGTGCAGTCTACTGGTGTCGTCGGTGTAGCCGACCAGAAATTTGGCGAGCTGCCAGTGGCCTTCTATGTCACTCGCACGAACCTGCCAATAGACACCGAAGAGCTGACAGCCCACTGCCGTGCCACGTTGGCGGACTTCAAGGTCCCTGCCCACTTTATCCACCTCGATGACATACCGTTGGGCAACACCGGAAAGATCGATAAGAAGGCACTACTGAGCCTTTGGAAGGAGTCAACATATGGTCGATAAACTGAAAGTTTCTGTCTCTGCATTCTCCATCAAACGATGCGAAACGATCGATGTGTTTCTAACTGACGTCGAGGCCGCTGTTAAGGAAGCGAAGGAAGCGGGCAGCGCAGTGCTATTGCTTCCTGAATTCCTCGCCATGGGACTACTCTGGAGCCACCCTGAAGCAGCAATGGTTGACAATACTCAGGTAGCAGCCTTTTACCGCACTGTTTTCAATCCTCTGTACGACGCTTACAAAGATGGGATGTTGGAACTGGCCATCCGTCATGGGGTGACAATCGTCGGTGCGACCTACTGGCATGAGGTCGCTGGTAAAGCCTACAACACTAGTTTTGTATTCAACCGGGATGGTTCCGTACTGGAACAAGACAAGATACACCTGACTCGCGGCGAGCGTACAATCAGCACGTGCGGGGGCGACAAGGTCACAGTGTTTGAGGTTGATGGTGTGAAGTGCGGGATGTTCGTTTGCTACGACGTCCAGTATCCTGAATTAACTCGTCATTTCGCCGAGCATGGCGTCGAAGTGCTGTTCGTTCCAGCCTTGACTGAAACTCGCGGCGCCTGGCGTGAATGGCACAGTGGCCATGCACGCGCCCTGGAAAACCAGATGTACGTATGCGTCTCACCCCTACTGGGTGATCTGGACATCCCGAAAGACTACAAAACGGTTTGTAAAGGACAGGCGTTCATCGCATGTCCGATCGACAATCGCTTCAAGATTGATGACGGGACATACGCGGCCGGCATAATGAACAAAGCAGGATTGATTCATTCGACATTGGATCTTGAGCTGCTCCGGCTTTCGCGGGAGAAAGGCGAAGTTAAGCAACTTAAAGATCGCCGCCCTGATGTTTATCAAACACTCAGAAAATAGAAAAAATACCGCCTGGATGCCGAACAGTGTTCAGGATCCATAAAAATAAAAAGCACCTTTAGATCTCAAATCTGCCGATACACGCTGCAAGCTCAAAACTGTATCAATTCAACTATCGGCTGACCTTTCTGGTCTATAAGCTCGTCATTGGACGCTTCTATGAATAGCATGACTATCGAAAACCACAACTCTTCAGTTCACCCAAGCTCAGATACCATCTTGAGCATTGAAGGAGTTGGAAAGAAATTTGGCACCATTCGTGTTCTTGAGGGTGTCGATTTTTCGCTTTCTAGTGGTGAAGTCGTGGCCATTATCGGGCCAAGTGGATCAGGAAAAAGTACTCTACTTCGATGCATCAATCAGCTTGAGCCCCAAACAGAAGGCATTATCCGCGTGGGGGATGTAGTCATTGATGCACTGCACGCTCCCTCGAAGCAGCAACTGTCCAAGCTTCAACGCAAGCTGGGGATGGTATTCCAGTCCTTTAATCTGTTCCCCCACCTCACCGTGCTTGAGAACGTCAGCCTGGCCCAACGCAAAGTTCTAGGTCGATCCAAACGCGAAGCTGATGAACGCTCTATGCAGTTGCTTACGCGCGTTGGCTTGGCTGGCAAGGCGGAAATGTACCCGAGCCGTTGCTCTGGCGGGCAGCAGCAACGAATCGCGATTTCCCGTGCACTGGCTCTCGATCCGGAAATAATGTTGTTTGATGAGCCGACTTCAGCTCTCGACCCTGAGGTGGGGTTGGAGGTACTTGCTGTTATGCGTGAACTCGCAAATAGTGGCATGACAATGATTGTCGTGACCCATGAGATGCGATTTGCTGAGCAGGTCTCTGATCGCGTGGTGGTCATGGCAGACGGCCGGATCATTGAAGAAGGACCTAGCAAGGATGTCATGCGCAACCCCAAGCATGAACGCGTTCAGAAATTTCTCACTGCCGTGAGAGACCGATAATGGAAACCTTCAACTTCTTACTGGCATTGCTCAAAGCGGTTCCATGGAGTCTGGCGTTAACGATCTCCTCCTTCGGTATTGGGGCTTTACTGGCAATCCCCTTGTGCATGATGCGGATTTCAAAGAGGGCGGGACTGCGGGCGATCGCTTTATCCATTACCGTTTTCATCCGATCGATACCACCCATTGTCTGGCTGTTTTTTATCTTCTTCTCCTTCAGCGAATTTGTGGTGCAACTGAACGCCTTTGTCGCGGCAATGCTCGGACTTGGCCTTATAACTGCCGCCAATCTAGCTGAAATCTACAGAGGGGCCTTGCAGGCAATACCCGCTGGACAGCGCGAAGCGTCGCATGTGCTCGGCCTGAGCTTCTGGGATCGAGCGTCGGCGATAATGGTACCTCAGGTGTTTCGTTATTCGTTACCGGCCTGCAGTACCTATGCGATCGGGCTACTTAAGGACACTGCGATAGCCTCTACCATCGGGGTGCCTGAAATGGCACAGGTCGCTTACCAGATCAGCCAACAAACCTTCAAAGGGCTTGAAATTTATGCGCTCGCCGGTGGCCTGTACTTAGTGATCAGCTTTGCCATGGCTTGGCTATCGCGATCGGTTGACACTGGTCTGCGAGCGAGGATTGAACGATGAATGATCTATTAAGTAACTGGTCGGAGTGGCTACCGGAGCTTTTTGATGGTTATAAATTCAGTATACAGATCTGTACTTTGGCGCTGCTTTGGGGGGTGCCTGTGGGTCTGATGCTGGCTATCGGCACTGACTCCAAAACCAAGCTGCTGCGGATCGTCTCTATCTGCCTAGTGGAGCTTGGCCGCGGCGCCCCTGTTCTGATCTTGCTGCAGTTCTTTTACTTCGGTCTCCCAAATGCACATGTTTCATTGAGCTCCGCTGCTGCTTCGATTCTGGCGCTGGGTTGGAGCACTGCTGCCTATACAAGCGAAATCATCCGCGGAGGCTTAAAGGCCGTACCTGCCGGACAACGTGAGGCTGCCGTGACGCTGGGTTTGCCGACCATGACGGCCATGCGCATTGTCATCATTCCTCAGGCAATGCGGATCTGCTTGCCCCCACTCCTGGGCTTTGCGATGGTGATGCTACAGACCACCTCATTGTGCTTCACCATTGCACTCCCTGAGCTCGTGGCGCGAGCTAACGATATAGGCTCGGCCAGCTTCCAATACATGTCGGTTTTGATGCTTACGGGACTTATGTATGCCGCCGTGTGCATACCAGCAACCGTCATCACGTCTCAAATGGAGAAGCGTCTGAGCAAGCATATCTGATTATTAACATTCGGTTTTTCTTCGGGGCCCCTACCGTCACGTCACCCTCAATTATGTGGTCGGTATCGGGCCTTTTTTAGCGAGGATCATCATGAGAACAGCTATACAACTATTTAAAACTTTACGGTGGTTGACTAGCGCTTTCCGCGTTTGGTGGAAAATATCGGATCAGAACCCATCCAAACTGACACCGACGGATGAGCTGAATATGTATTACTTGGCTTGGTTCGTATAACGGGTGAAACCAGATCGTCTAGTCAGTTGGTTCCGGCGATGGGCCATTAATTGTGAAATGGTCGAATGTCGAATGTGCCGCCAGTCCCAACATCTGAAGGCCGCTTGCCGTCCTTTCAAACATAAGCCCGGCTGCGAAGCCGATGACGGCTCAGCCCAGTTTCCCTGGAGAGATCTTGAGGCCATATTCCGAATGGATATTGACCCGTACTGAAACGTAGCACGGGAAAACTTGTGGTAGACCCCCCCCCAGTGGTAGCTCCCCTTTTCAACCTAGATAGGTGGCACGTCACACAGCACTTACGATAAATCCACACATCCTAGATTTTTAAATACCCATGAGTATAATATAGTACCCGATGGTATTTTTTAGATCGACCTGAGCTATTCATTGACTGCCCTGCCGGTTTGCTCGGCACCCAAAGGGCATTTTAATGCACTCCCCACCTCCACCCAGGAGCTCCAATGTTCAACCTTAAAGATAAAGTTGTAGTCATCACGGGCGGCGAGTCCGGTATCGGCCTCGCGGTCTGCACCAAGTTCGCAGCAGTTGGAGCGAAAGTGGTCATGGGTGGTATTCAGGCCGATCGAGGCACCGAAGTCGCGGCCCAGCTCACAGCTTCCGGTGGCCAGGTTGTTTTTGTGAATACCGATGTGCGTGACCGTCACCAGGTAGATGCTCTGGTGGATACCGCTATTGACCGCTTTGCCCGCATTGATGTGCTCATCAATAACGCGGGTGTATTTGATGGTTTTGCAGACGTTACTGAGACTACTGAAGAGCTCTGGGATCAGATAATGGCGATCAACCTAAAAGGAGCCTTTTTGAGCAGCCAAGCCGCGCTGAAACATATGATTCCACAAGGATCAGGTCGAATTATTAATGTTTCTTCGATTGGTGGCCAGGTAGGACGCGCAGACGGAGCTGCTTACACTGCTTCCAAGTTCGGTCTGATTGGCTTCACGCGCCAAATGGCTGCGTCGCTGTCGCACACAGGGATCACTTTTAACACGGTATGCCCTGGAGCGATCGCTACCGACATAAGAGGCAACTCCGCTTCGATCATTCCATCTGCCGCTCATCTGATGACCCGGGGTGTTGGCACCACCGATCCCGAGGCGCTGCGGAAGATCATCCCGGCAGGCCGCAAAGGCACGACTGATGAAATTGCCGCGGCGATTATTTTCCTCGCTTCAGACGAGGCCAGTTACGTAACTGGGCACGACTTGACGGTAGATGGTGGGTACCTCGCGTAATAACACGGTCAAAAAACAATAGGCCCTTGCATTACGCAGGGGCCTTTTACATTGAACCGTTTATTTACACGTACGCTTTGACTGCAGAAGGAGTGCCAATGGTGGCCTTGTAGACTGGCGAACTAATGACTGGCAGTAGCTCACGACCTCGGATCATATCCGCTGCCATTTCAGCAATCATGATAGTCGGAGCATTCGTATTGCCGTTGGTGACCTCAGGCATGATTGAGGCATCAACTACCCTCAAACCTTGCAAGCCTCTTACCCTGAGCTGTCCATCTACCACTGCGTCAGGTCCGCTACCCATCTTGCAGGTGCCGCAGAAATGATACCCAGACTCTGCATGGTCTCTGATGAATTGATTTAGCCCGTTATCTGTCATCATGTCAGAGGTGGGCTTCAATTGTTTGCCACGATAAGGTTTGAAGGCTTCCTGCTCCATTACATCTACGGTCGCCCGTATCGCATTACGGGAGTCGATCCAGTCTTGCTCATGCGTCAGCCAGTTTGGCTGAATCAGCGGAGCCGCTGTCGGGTCTGCAGAAGCGAGTCTGACCCATCCACGACTATGGGGGCGCTGCGGCCCCAAATGCACTTGATAGCTATGCCCTTCGGCAGCCATACGACCACTGTACTCAGCAGCCACGCCCACAAAATGCAACTGCACATCAGGCCAAGGTTTATCGGGCGACGATCGCAAGAAGCCGCCAGCCTCAAAGAAGTTCGAAGCACCCAGCCCCTTATGTGTAGTAAGCCATTGAGCGCCAATTGCTGCCTGACGGTGTAGCTTGAGCTCTGTGAAGTAGGAAACTGGCTTCAAGCAATCGTACGCCACAATATATTCAATATGATCGCCGAGGTTTTTACCCACACCTTGAGAGTCAGATACGACCGTGATTCCATGTTTTTTGAGCTCGTCAGCAGGTCCGACGCCGGAAAGCATAAGAATCTGAGGGGACTGGATCGCTCCGGCACAAAGGATCACCTCGCGAATGCAACGAACCGTCTGGTCTTTCCCTTCGCTAAGGAAATTGATGCCTACTGCGCGCGTGCCTTCGAACGCGACTGATTGCACCAGCGCACCGGTGATGACTTCCAGGTTAGGTCGCGACATCGCAGGGTGCAGGTAGGCCTTGGCTGTGCTTTCTCGAACACCATTATGGACGGTCATGTCCATCCGACCAAAACCTTCTTGGCGATACCCGTTCTGATCATTGACGTATGCATGCCCCGCTTCTTGGGCAGCTTCGAGGAATACTTGGTAGAGGGGGCTAGCGCCAAACCCTTTAGTCACGTGCAGCGGCCCGCTACCCCCCCGGTACTCACTTTCGCCCTGATCGTAAGATTCCGCACGCTTGAAATAAGGCAGACATTGAGCGTACGCCCAGTGTTTGAGCTCTGGATCTTTAGCCCAGTTGTCATAGTCCATGGCGTTACCACGGATATAGACCATGCCGTTTATGGTGGATGAGCCACCCAACACCTTGCCCCGAAAATAAGGGATTCGGCGACCATTCAGCGCCTCAACAGGCTCGGTAAGGAACTGCCAGTTGTATGTTTTACCTTTGAGTGGGTAAGTCAAGGCTGCTGGCATCTGAATTCGGAAGTCCCATTTTCGGTCTGGCCCACCCGCTTCGATTACCAAAACTCGAACGTTTGGATCTTCCGACAACCGGCTTGCCAAAACGCATCCCGCCGAGCCTGCACCGACAATGATGTAGTCGTAACTCCCATTCGATTTAGTACTCATCTCGCTCACCTATACGTCTCGTTTCACCCAAATATGTGGGCAACGCGCCAATACAAACTACCCCTATGTGGTTTATCCGACGGGAATAGGAATGCGATGGCGCATGAATCAGCAAATTAGCGGCAGATAGCGGCAAAAACGGCCGTTTTTCTTATATCAGCTGGCCATTTACTGGTGCTGGGCGTCGTTGGCCCTGGTGATTACGTTACCAACCTAAAAATGCCTTGTCTAAAAATATTTGCGAGCGTAGATTTTAGATGGGCTACACGCAAAACACGCTGAACACAACAACAAGAGGTGACGCATGCCCGCAATCCAGACACAGAGCTGGCATCTTGCATATCGGACAGAAAAGCCCCTTAACGCCAAGAGCACAGCAACCTACTCCACCGCCGCCCAACGACGGAATGGAGATAAAAAAAACGAGTTGTACGTCGTTTCAGCAAGATCTCTGATCGTACCCGAGCCGGCGAAAACCTTTTGCTTCCTGCCATCGAATGAGCGCTATGCGCGACTTCGAGCCAAAGAAATCCGCGATGACGCTTCAAGAATCGCCCCTGGTTTTTTTGACGACAATCATTTGAGCAGTTGCTATGGCTGCAGGAAGAGGAATGTATGAACTATCCCGGAAAAGTGGGGCACATCATGGGTTCGCCTGCTTCAGAAAGAGGCGTAAGCCAACGGCTGAAAGGGCATCTAGGCACGATGGATATCGTGTTCACCGTGCTGGCTTATAACGCGCCACTCACAATCATCATCGGTTTGATCCCAGTCATCATCGGCTCAGGCAATGGGTTGGGTGCACCTCTGACTTACCTAGCAGCGGGAGTACTTATGCTCTTGTTTGCTGTGGGATTCACCACGATGGCGCGCCATGTTCCTAACGCTGGTGCCTACTATGCTTACATCACTGCGGGGCTCGGACGTCCACTAGGCCTTGGTAGTGCCTTTATGGCCATCCTGGCCTATGCCTTCATGCTGGTGGGTGCCTATCTCTATGCTGGGGTTATCTTCTCGCCCATTTCGCTTTCCTGGATAGGGATCGAAAGCCTTCCGTGGTGGCAATGGACACTCGTACTTGCCTTTATCGTTGGGATCTTGGGGCATTACCGAATCAGCTTATCTGCGAAGGTTCTGACCATCGCCCTTATATGCGAAGTAATCATCACGTTTGCATGGGAGGCAAGCGTAGTGGGCAAAGGCGGTGCAAGCGGTATCAGCTTCGAATGGCTTACTCCCAGCGCTATAACTTCAGGGTCAATGGGCCTCGCCGTTCTATTCGGTGTGACCTGCTTTGCAGGCTTCGAAGCGACCGCAGTCTTTCGCGAAGAAGCACGCGACCCTGAGAAAACGGTTCCGCGCGCAACCTATATCGCTATTATCGCGATGACACTCATTTTTGCTTCGGGCACTGCGGCCTTTATCTGGGCCTTGGGACCTGAAGCGGCACTCGACAAATCTACTAACGACCCCTCAAACGCAGGACTGCTTGCAATTGAAATGTACTTGGGACGCGTTGGTGTGGACATAGTCCATACGCTGATGGCGACCAGCATTTTTGCGTGTGTGTTGGCGATTCACAATATCCTGGGCAGGTACATCTACTCGCTCAGCGTTGACGGTGTATTTCCAAAGATGTTCGGTGAAGTGCACCCACTGCACGGATCGCCTTACAAGGCATCCGCAACAGTGCTTGTCATCACTGTTGCCAGTGTGGCCGCGGCGGTCATTTCACGCGTTGAACCTTACAGTGGCTATGCGTCGTTGGTAGGCATCGCTGGCTATACGCTCCTGATATTACAAATTCTGACTACAGTAGCAGTGCTGGTGTTCTTCCGCACTGTTGATCACACAGCAAACATCTGGCAATGCGTCATAGCTCCAGCGCTCGCTCTGATCGGGTTGGTCGCTACTGCTTGGCTGGCGACAACCAATATTGGATTGCTCACAGGAAGTGAACAGATAGCGATGATCCTCTTAGCGTGTTTGTTCGGTGCCCTGTTGCTGGGCTCGCTTTATGCGCTCAAGCTCAAATCATCGAAACCAAATATCTACCGAGTTATTGGTCGTCAAGAAATCTGAATATGGGCATGCCAGCTGCGCTGGCATGACTTTTTGCTTCAAGCAAAAGTCGTAAGGGGAATGCTGTGAACAACACTAAAAAATTTTATATCAATGGTGCTTGGGTAGAGCCTTCAGTACCCAACTTTTTGGACATTATTGATCCTGCCACCGAGGCGCCATTTGATCAAATTGCGATGGGTACGGCTGCTGACGTTGATAAGGCTGTCTCTGCTGCCAAAGCTTCTTTTATCGAGTTTTCCAAAACCTCAGTTTTAGAACGGGTTTCCCTGCTTCAGAAAATTCTGAAAGGATTCAATGAACGCAGAGAAGAAGTCGCTATTATCACCACAAAGGAAATGGGCTCACCCATTACCTTCGCTCGTGAAGCCCAAACCTACACCTGTTTGGCTCACATTGAAGCGATGATCAGCATCCTCGAAAGCTATCCGTTCGAGGAGCAACACGGGACTACGCTAATTACCAAGGAAGCTATTGGCGTTGTAGGACTCATCACTCCATGGAATTGGCCACTGAATCAGGTGATCTGCAAGGTCATTCCTGCCCTTGCTGCCGGCTGTACCATAGTTCTGAAACCCAGCGAAATCGCTCCTCTCGACGCCATTATCTTCGCTGAAATCCTACATGATGCCGGATTACCGAAAGGCGTGTTCAACCTGGTGAACGGTGATGGCCCGAATGTCGGTGAAGCCATTTGCCGTCATCCGGATATCGATATGGTCTCTTTCACTGGCTCTACCAGGGCGGGAATTCTCGTGGCGAAGGCCGCAGCAGACACCGTGAAACGAGTTACCCAAGAGCTGGGAGGCAAGTCCGCCAATATTATTCTGGATGACGCCGATCTTGAGTCCGCGGTTTCAACGGGCGTGACTATCTGTATGTCAAACAGCGGCCAATCATGCGATGCACCGACCCATATGTTAGTGCCGAGCTCTTTTTATGAGAAAGCGTTGGAAATCGCTGCGCACGCAGCACGCTCACTGAGCGTAGGCGATCCATTAGACGAATCAATCACCCTGGGTCCGTTGGCCAGCGAGATGCAGTTCAACAAGGTGCAGACCCTGATTCAGGCCGGTATTGATGAGGGAGCACGCTTGATTGCTGGCGGCGTAGGCAGACCAGATGGCCTTTCTGAGGGCTATTACGCAAAACCAACGATCTTTGCAGATGCGAAACCTTCCATGGCTATTCTTCGGGAAGAAATTTTCGGCCCAGTATTGGTTATTTCGGCCTACAGCTCAGAAGAGGAGGCCATCAACATCGCCAACAGCACTCATTATGGCTTAGCTGGTTACGTCCAGTCCGCAAACCTCGGTCGCGCTCGGGCCGTGGCTCGCCAACTGCGCGCGGGCTCCGTATTCATCAATTACCCAGATTGGGACGTCATGGCTCCGTTCGGCGGCTGCAAACAGTCAGGCAACGGCCGCGAAGGAGGCCCACACGCATTGACTGAGTACCTAGAAATCAAGGCAACCGTCGGTTACTTCGACCAGGCTTGATCGTCACCAGCGTTCGAGAACTCATGCCATGAAGAATCACAGAGTTGCTTGATGTCGCTTTGAAGCGGTCATGACCGATAGAATGGAACATCACTTGTTGTCCCATAGGACGATCATGACTCTCGGTTCCGACGCTTCCAAAGGAGCGACTATGTTTTCCCTACGACCCCAGCATCTCACTGGGGTCAGCTCCGTGGTCACGCGCCTGCGAACGGCTATTGATCTAGGTTTTTTTGAGGACGGCGAAATGCTTCCTAAAGAAGCAACGCTATCCAAAGAGCTCCACGTTGCCGCCTTCACTCTCCGAGAGGCCCTCTCTGAGTTACGCTCGGAAGGCCTGGTCGATACTAAGCCTGGGCGCGGCGGAGGTACGTTTGTGCAGCGCAGATCTTCAGTGGCTCACGATAAAGCAGAGCTCCGACTGAAAGATATATCCGCCACAGCGTTGCGTGATTTGTCAGACTGGAAAGCAATGCTGCTCGGCGAGGCAGCTGAGCTTGCAGCTTCTCGCGCATCCCCATCAAACATTGCTCGCCTCAGGGAATACTGCGATCGTGTACTTAATGCTAAAAGTTCAATCGCCGCATGTCGGGCACACGCGCGTTTCGATATAGAGTTGGCCGCTGCGGCGCAGTCTGTGAGGTTGAGTTCAGCGGCTCTTCAAATTTACGAAGAATACAGCTGGCTTCTGGCGTTGGCGCATGAAGATCAAGAATATACAGAAGATTGCGCCCAAACCTTGGCAGCAGTTACCCAACTCGTGAGCCAGCGCTCGGCCCACGAGGCTGGGTTACTCGCCCGTGATCGCACCCGGGTATCCTTTCAATCATTGGGTAAGAAGCGACTGCGCTTGATCGCATCCCAAGCCCAATCCCCTGAGCCTCGGAGGACATGAAGGTGAACGAACCCCTTAAGCAAGCCGCCTCGTCCGCCTTTGAAAAAGTCTTCCACGAACTGCGCCTCATCAGCAATCAGTTCACTGAGGAAGTTATTGAAAGCTGGGGCAAGAAGGGCAAGCTTTCTGAATCTGACATTAAGCATATACGTCCTACCCTTGTGCGCGCCCTGATGCGCCTGGAGGGAAATGCTTTCTCCTTAGGCATTATTCTGGACGAAAATATCATTCCAAGTACCAGCTATTCTCTCACCTGGCTCGAGCTAGCTGAGGACGGTAGCATCCAGGACGATTTGAATATTCGATACCCGTGGAGAGGGAGCTTCTACGAGTACTCAAAGGCAGACTGGATGAACCTGCCGCGTTTAAGCCGAGAGGCTGTAGTGGTCGGGCCGTATGTAGACTTTGACAAATATCTACTCACATTGGCAGTCCCCATTGTCGTGTCCGGACAATTCATGGGGGTCACAGCTGCAGATGTTCGGCTGGATGATTTCGAACGATCAGTTGCCTGCCCTCTCTCAAAATTTGAGCAGCCTTGCCTGATCGTCAATTCGGAAGGACGTGTAGTAGTTTCGAACACCACTCCCCACCCTGTGGGATCAATTAACGACGCGCACAAATCCATGGGAAGTCTAATATCGCCGTTTGGTTGGCGGGTTATCGTACTCGAAGACTCCGCGTGACAGATTAGACTCCATATAAGCCCTCGGGGCTTCTCTTGAAAAGATCAATAGCGCTTCTCCTCCGAAGAAGCGCAGATCTCCCACAGACTCAGCAAATAAAAACTGAAGTTCAAGCCACTGATCAGTCTCGGTAGGAAGGGCAGTTTCCCGCCCCGCGCACAGATCGGTACGTGCGGAACTACGTATGCGTCCGGAAAAATCATCTATGTGACGCAAAGCAATCCTCAGGGTAAGGGTGTAAATTTTTAGGTCCCGGGATATAGAGATCGGCAAGGCCTCCGTAACTAGACCATTAAAGTCGACGCTTAAGGGATTGCCGCCAGAGACAGCACACCGCCAAACGAAAACCGCCGAGACGTATCAGGTTCCCAGGTTCCCCGGTACCGCGTGGTAATTGAAGTAACCGCTCACCACACTTTTGAGCAATTGCCCTTGAACCCGGACAAGGTTATGACGCCAGCGACTCAGTTGCTAGAGGATAGCGAGAAGCGTCGCACGCATGGCCAGTCGCAGTACTTGGAAGTCACCACGTCGGCTGACACTACAACAGTAGGTAAACCCAGGAATCAAAAGTCTCCGGTTTTCTCGAACCTCGTTTCCTGCGATTCATCACAGCAAAACGACCAAAATCAATAAATCGTGTTTTCGAGGCGTTGAGCGATAGGCCGAACCTGGCCAACCGTTCCTGCAACTGCACCAGAAATTGCTGAGCTTGCACTTTCGTCCTGAAATCTACCTAACTGTCATCCGCGTAGCGCACGATAATCACATCGCCACGGGCGTGCCGCTCGCACCACCGCCTTGCCCATAGATCCAGCACGTAGTGAAGATAGATCTTCGCCAGGAGCGGCGATATCACTGCGCGTTGGGGCGTCCCCTTGGTCGCAGCCACTCTACAGCCAGCTGCGCTGACTGAGTCAAACTGATGATCGCCGCAGCCCATTTCTGCTGCGTAAAGATCCGGCGAAGAGTCAGTTCTTGCAAACAAGACCCCATGGCCTAATTTAGTTTTCGGCCCCTTTGTTGTCTATGGGCACGGCACCGTAAACAAGGTAGCGCGATAGCACTGCCAGCGTTTCAAGCTGATTTGCTGAGCCTTCAGGCACAAGATCGCGCTGGGCGATCATCCAGACACACAGCATGTCCATAACCGGAACGGCTTCTTCTTGCCGTATTCGGTGCATTAAATCCGGCCCCAGGTTGCAGACCGTTAAGCTGATAGCTCCCATGCCATGACAGTTTTTTTGCACGTGGTCCTCAAACATATCCGCTCTATTCGATTCCTGAGTAGAAAGCATCAATGGATCGCTTGACGAAAAAAATACCCATCGGTAAAATTTATGGAATTCCGGGTATTCTTTCATATTCAAAAAGTCAAGGTGGGCCAATGAACCATCGGGCGGGCCTGTTCGAGAACAAGCTCGGAGGAAGCCACAAGGCGCTGGGGCTGCCAGACGTTAAGAGCTTGGGAATTCCACGGGCGCGGGGGAAGTATCCTAAATGGTTGATGGGCAGCTAGATCAAGTCGTACCACCGATCAACGGGGTTTGTTAGCAATTCTTAAAAAATGTTTGACCGGAAATGGAATGGTCTAACCGAAATAGTCTGCAAAAGTAACTGCTAGATTGATGGACCAGTTATTTATCAATAGTCGGTGAGAGACCTATCCATTAGGAATGGAGGTCCGCTGCGGATGAGCGTTTATGTTTTCAATGCGAATACGAAAACCTTCTATCGTCCTATAGATGCAGCATTGCGCTGGTGCAATCTCATTCGCTACGAAGCCCAAATTATCCAGGCGGATTGGTCTCGTCCTGAGAACCTTGCAACCCTCTTTCCCCAATGGCCCAATCTTCACATCGCTGTCGAAAGAATTTTAGACGCCATACGCAATGGTGAGCTGCCGTATGGCTGCCTCGGCATTTCTGTTCCTTTGGGAAGCTATGTAGAGCCCTATCAGCTGACCATCCGCCATTCGGACTTACGCCGTTGGATGGAGATTCATTACCCCGACCACAAGCCCAGTTTCTTATTCGAGTCCGGTGAAGATGCGCCTGCAAAGGTCAGTCTAGGAACTTTTCTCTCGTTGAAAGCAGATCGAGATGAGTTATCGAGAGCGTTCAAAGCGCAACAGCAGCGCATTCAAGAAATCTTGGGAGAGCTCCAGTCGATTGGACTTGAGAGAGATGATCTCAAAGCCTTGGCCAAAACGAATGGTCAACTCAGCGAGCGCAGCGAACTGACCTATCACAATATCATTGGGGCATTGGTCAGCCTTCTCTTGGACCATTCGCCCGCCGGAAAACCTCTTTCGGTATTCACGAATCAAGCAGCCATCGTTGATGCCATTGTCGCTCGTCACAAAGATGTGCCCGGTCTCAGCAAGCGCACGCTGGATGAAAAGTTTGCCGTGGCCAATCGTAGCCTCAAAAAAAATACCTGATCGAGCCAATTGCGTTGCAATAGGGTTGATTGCAACGCAATGACTCATCCGCCGTGGTGCGATTCAATCCATGTCACTTCCCACCACGCGCCAACTGGCGCCAGGAGTGACTAGCATGTCCAACCCATCGGTACCCGCAGTCGAAGCACCTCAACCCCAACGCCACATCATGCGACGTGATGAGGTGGAGCAAAAAACCGGCTTCAAACGTGCGCACATTTACAACCTGATGAAGGAAGGCAAGTTTCCGCGGGCGAAGCGTATCGGACTGCGCGCAGTTGGCTGGGACTCACTGGAAATCGAGCACTGGATTGCAGAACGCCTTTCGCGACAGGAGTGAGGTGATGCACGTGGTCTCGGTGGTTTCCACCAAGGGTGGCGTAGGCAAAACTACAGTAGCGGCGAACCTCGGTGGCCTGTTGGCCGATGCTGGCCTGCGTGTTCTGCTCTTGGATCTGGATAGCCAACCCACCCTCTCCAGTTATTATTCATTGAGCCAGAAAGCGCAGGCAGGTGCGTACGAGCTCATTGCACTCAATCTAACAATACCTGAGCGAATAATTTCTAGGACTGCAGTCGTCGGTCTCGACCTGATTTTCTCCAACGACGATCAAGGTCGACTGAGCACCTTGTTGCTGCATGCACCTGATGGGCGACTACGCCTGCACAATTTACTCAACGATTTGCATCTCAATTATGACCTGCTTTTGATTGATACTCAGGGAGCACGCAGTGTACTGCTGGAAATGGCCATCCTGGCCTCCGATCTCGCCCTCTCTCCCATCACGCCAGAAATGCTCGCTGCCCGAGAAATGCGCCGTGGCACCTTGAAGCTACTGAGTGAGCTCGAACCGTTTCGCCATCTAGGCATCGACCCGCCGCCCTTACGGCTCTTACTGAACCAGGTGAACGTCAATCGAGTGGACACCCGGATGATCATCCGAAGCCTGCGCGAGACTTTCGCAGAGGCTACCAATATCTCGGTGTTAGACACCGTGATCCCGGACCGGGTGGCATATCTCAATGCCGCCTCCCTCGGCTTACCGGTCCACCGAATAGATACACGCCCGTCGAGTAACCGCCGACGCTCGCAGTCTGCGCTAGAAATCATGCAGGCGCTGGCTATCGAATTATTCCCTGAATGGCGCGAAGCGATCTCATCGGTAATGAGGTGTGCGGAGCCTCGATAAAACAAATCGCCCAATCAGCATTTCATCAATTTATTTTTGTTTCATCAGCCTTGAGCACAGCAGGGCTTGGTAAGGAGTTTTCTAATGTTGGATCAGTTTCCTATCGTCGTTCAGCCTTCCATTCGACCACGCGACGCGGCTTGCGAGGAGTACTGCACCGTGGTTTTTCGTTTGCAAGGAGGGCGCTCGGCCATGGTGTGGTTCCTCGCAGAACTCTCCCAACACTTAGAAGGTTCAGGGACTGCCGAAATCGTGAAATTCGAGGTCGGTGACCATTTGCTTAGCTGGCGTTAACCGAGGCGGTTCCGATGAAGAAGCTCAGTCAGGAGGAAGTCACCGACAAGCTGCACCAGGACCACTTCACTCAAGGTCCTGGACTGGAGCGACTCTCCGATCCAGTCATCGACACTCCCATGCTGGTCACTCTGGAACAGTTACGCCCCTACGAACACAATCCCCGCTTCATACGTAATCCGCTGTATGAAGATATCAAAGCCTCGATCCGTGAACGCGGGCTAGATCAACCGCCACCAATTACCCGCCGCCCGGGTGAAACCTCTTTCATCATCCGCAACGGCGGTAATACGCGCTTGGCGATTCTCGGCGAGCTGTGGCAGGAAACGCGCGACGAGCGTTTCTTTCGGATTCACTGCCTGTTTCGACCTTGGAGCAATGAAACCAACGCCCTACTCGGCCATCTGGCGGAAAGCGACCTACACGGCCAACTCACGTTCATCGAAAGGGCCCTGGCAGTAGCCAAACTCAAAACCATGCTTGAGTCGGATGGCCCAGAGCTCTCACAACGGGAGCTGGCTCGACGTCTTGCCGCTGGAGGCTATCCGGTTTCGCAGTCGCATATCAGCCGGATGCTGGACACCCTCGAACACTTATTACCCGCCATTCCACAAACTCTGTATGCCGGCTTGGGTAAGCCTCAGATAGAACGTCTGATCGGTCTACGTAGTCAGGCTGAGCGAACCTGGAACCGCTATCCAACCACCACAGTCGCGTTTGCAGAGTTCTGGCTGGAGACCATGGGCTACTTCGATTGCGATCCTGAATCCTTTGATCTTGAGCAGATCCAGGACGAATTGCTCGAACGCATGAGCCACTTGCTCGGACAGTCCTACCGTATGCTGGCCCTGGAGCTGAGCGATACCCAACGGGTCGTCTCCACGCCTGGGGCTGTCACCACCACGCCCTCAGAAAGCAGCCATCGGCCAAGCGTGCATGAAACTGCGGCAGAGTTGTCCTCCCCCGACACTGAACCCGAATCAACTGATGCCAAGAACAAGATAGAGCCAATTTCAGAAGAACGGCTCAACGCACCCGAAACAAATATTTTACCTGCGGTCAGTCACCTATCACGCGTTCAACAGATTCGTGAGCAAATCAATCGCGAGATATCTAGCGAGGCGACGTCTCCAGTCGAAACCTGCCCAATCGACGACCTTTGGATCATCACACCACCGCTGGATACCCCAGAACAACTGCGTTTAGCCATTGCTGGACTGGCTCGTGAAATGGCGGCCTATGCCGGAGATGCCGAGAGCATCATTGATCAAAAGCTTGGCTTGGGCTTCACCTTGGACATTGAGCGACTTGATCTTTCAGCACCTCGCTCGACCGGCGTTCACCTAATGCTCCTGGCCCTGTTGCGGGCTCAAGACGAGGTGAACTGGGAGGACCGCAAGCAAATCCCCTCCGCACTGTTCGGGCAGTTGCTGCTGGGGGTCTATCAACTCCCTCTACCAGATAGACCAGTCACGGACGTGGGGCTGGAGCGACTGCCTGACAGTCTGTTAATCAAACTGTTTCGCCTGATCCGCCTGGCCCGGCGTCTAATCGACTTAACACTCATCTCTGAAGACAAAAACTCACCGGAGGAGCTGAGATGAACTTGTCCTTCAATATGCTCAATCAAGCCATGCTAACCCAGGTACTGCACGAACTGCGCCTGGGCAACCTGCAACGCTGCAAGGCACTTGGACTGAGTGAGGATGACATCTTCGTGCTGCAATCCTTACCACCGACCACGTTATCGCGCCTGGCCCATGCCACAGTCCCTTGGCTTGAGGTCAAGATTGACTCGCCAGTGCTGCATCGTTTGATTGAACAAGCTGAACGCGACGAACAGAACGAACGGTTGATCAACCGAGCGCTCAAACTCGGCGCAAGCAGCACCATTATGTACCAGTGTTTTGGCTTGGCGCATTCGGAAACAGCCATGCGTCGGCGTCTACTCAAGATAGAAACTCGTAAAGGCCGCCCCCAACATTTAAGCGAAGCGCAGGAGCATGCGTTGTGGCAACGTTGGTGCCAAATACGAACAGAGGACGGCACCGAGGATAAACTCGACGCCATGATGATGCTTGCCGAAGAACAGCAGATCAGCTTGACCATCGTTTGGCAGCAAATCGACCAGTACAGCAACAAAACATGAATGCTGTTCCCGCCAGTCGCTGGCAACGTGTCCTGCAGCAATGCACACAGCAGCTGCATGAGCGCTGGCCAGCACGCCCTACCACTGAACAGCCCTCCAACCAGGCTCTACAGGCTGGTTTTCTGTTTAGTGGCCAATCACACGAAGTCGTGCCACGTCGGCTGCTGTTGGATAATCGGCTGACGCCATTGGAGCGAAATGCCTGGCAGGTATTTCGACTCATGCTGCAGGGCCAGGGCGTGGTCACGCCGCGCTATGAGGATTTGCAGCCTTACCTCTCGAGCGTGCCCTACGGTGCGTCAGCCTCGCGTGAAACCATTGCACGCGTGTTGACGATGCTCAGGCTCACTCGTTGGCTCAGTTTGGTGAGCCGCGGTCGCGATCAAATCAGCGGGCGGCTACAAGGTTCCTTGTATGTTCTGCACGATGAACCGTTAACCCCCGCCGAAGCCATGGAGCTTGATCAGGATTACCTAGAACTGGTCGGACATGCCCTCGGACATGCGACAAAGGCAGTACGTATTGTCGCTCAGCACATTGTGGAGGAGGTCCGACAGGACACGAACATCGATCAGGGTCGGTTACCGACGCGGCTGGACAGTTGGGGCGAACAGTGGGCGCAGCAAGGCTTGGATCAGCCACCCGATGATGCATTCCACGATTCCGAACATGGGGAAGATCACCGCGTTCGGAATCGTGCAGGCCCTCGTTCGGATTCCGAATCAGGCTCGAACCCTAACGTTTCCAGCACCGTTCGGAATCCGAAAGCTGCCTGTACTGTATTAAAAGAAAGTAAATGTACAGTACCGCGCGCGACCTCTGCTGTGGATAACCTGCACTGGCCCACTTCGCTGCGCCTGAACCCAAGCGAACGTCAGGCCGTCGCCGTGGCGCTGAACAAGCTCAACCCAGCGGATCAGCAGGCGGTGCTTAACGAAGCGGGGGCACGCTGTGCGGCCGGTGGTATACGCAAGCCAGCGGCCTATCTGATGGGCTTGGCTCAGCGTGCGCTGAAAGGCGACTTTCGTCCTTGGGCAAGTCAGGCCGAACCGTCCCCCGTCGCAGAGCCGCCCCCACCCGCCCCGTCGCGGCCCTCTCGAAAAAAGGGCGAACCTGCATCAGCCCTCGCCCAAGCGTGCCTAAATGAGCTGCGCCAACTGCGTGGAGGCAGTGGACGTCAGTAGATTTGATGCCAGTGGCATCAAATCCAGAGAGCTCCAGTCTACGAAAATATCGGACCGAACCATGGAGCGTTTAGGGAAACGCCTGGGCGTAGTTCCAATAAACGTAGACGTCAGGCATTTGCCCTCTCTCACCAAACCGAATAGACCGCATTCAGCTTTTTGGCTGTCCTTGACCCTCATCTGACGCAACGTCCCGTCCAAGCCAATGCGAGGACAACACCATGGCCGATCACTATCAACTCAATCTAGGTTCATTGCGCAGCAGCATCACCCTGACCCTGCATACCCACCATGCTGCCCGTATCTGGCAAGGTCGAGCCGCACGCGAAGGCGTCCACTCGATCATGGGTATGGCCGGTTACATCAGTGTCACCAACCTGATCAAACAAACTGCGGCCCAGGACGATCCCTATGCAGATTGGGCCATCGTGCAACTCGAAGAAAAATTGATGCAGGCAAAGGCTGGGATGCTGGAACTGACTCAACAGTTAGACCGAATAAGACAGGACCTGCCGACACAGATCGACATGGGGGACAACCTCAACATCCACCCCGTCACTTTGCCATTGTACATCGGCAGTCAGCTGGGTTTTCTGGCGGTTTACCTGCTAACCGACTACGACACGCTGGTCCGCCATACCCTCTTGGCCCATCACACGGCTTTGATCGGCCGAAGAGAAATGGAAGCCTGGATCGACGACGGTGCCCACCTGTTACGCAGCCTGTTCGGTCAGGCGCAACGTTATCGACATGCCGGCGTTACACGCGATGATATGGCCGCAAATAATGCCCGCGCCCTGGCGGCCGTGGAGAAGTATGGATTGCCCCCGATGGACATCCTTGAGGGTCATCGCCGTTCTCAGTTTGCGCCGCCGATCATTCGCCGTGGTGCTGTAGCAGTGGATGACGCTGACGCGTTGGCAGAGGACGTGGATGGTCCGTCTGTGACCGTGAATGAGCCGGAGGCTGACGCATGAATCCCATGACCCCGATTCAACCAATGCCCTTCGAAGCGTTGACACCGGATGCCTATCGGCAGCTCGAACACGCTGCCTCCCTAAAAGGCCTTTTAAAACCTTTTAAGGGTAAGGGGGAGTTGGAGCACCTGGCGCAGGTGGCGAGGGAAATCGAGGCGCAGTTATGTCGCCTGATGGAGGCTGTCGTGCAGCAAGCCGGGCAGCCGCCATACTCGCTATTGAAGATACGATTGGTGCTGCAGAAGACCAGTGCGGGCAGCACCTTTTTGCGTTGGCGCACCCGTGATTTTTCTCGCATGGGTGTGGCGGTTTGGGAACGTCAGATCTCCAACAAAGCATTGCCGCAGATCGTACGAAAGGAATTGCACCGTTTCGAATGCGCGCGTATCGCACTAAACCTTCAGATGAGTGTGGTGCATTCGCTCTACCGCCAGGCTACGACCTGCGCGATCAAAATGGCCAGTGCCGAACAGTTGCTGCGCCAGTTCACACCCGCAGTGGAGAAAACACGATGAGTACTTTTTTCGTCGGCGAAGGCAATATCGGCAGTGCGCCAGAGTTCCAGGAGTTCGCCTCAGGCAATGACGAGCCACGGCGTTTGCTACGGCTGAATGTGTACTTCGACAACCCCATACCACGCGAGGGCAGCTATGAAGATCGGGGCGGCTATTGGGCGCCGGTTGAGCTCTGGCACCGTGAGGCTGAACACTGGAGCACGCTGTACCAGAAAGGCATGCGCGTGCTGGTCGAAGGTCGTACGGTGCGCGATGAGTGGGAGGACAGCGAAGACAATGCGCGGGTGACCTTCAAGATCGAGGCCCGTCGAGTCGGCATCCTGCCTCACCGGGTGCACAGTGTGGTCATGCGGGAACGCTCCAGTGAAACGGCAGCCTCTCAAAATACAGAACAGGGCAGTTCACCGACGTCGAAACCCAAGAAACACAGAGGTCAATCACCTAAGGCTTAAACGACTTCAGGCATAAAAATTGCGCCTTTGCGCGAAGTTCCAGGCCTGTCATTGCTCGCTGCTCATGAAGTTCCCCACCCATTTACAAACGCTCCAAAGGTAGCAGCTTCAGCCCACTCAAAGCCGCCCTCACCGACTAATATGAGGAACCTGCCATTCGGGTTTCTCATATCTAGCCCCTGCTACTTCGAACAACGCTGCTCCGAACTCAATCCGGAGTAGTTATATGCGCCTCTTCCTCTGCGAAAAACCTTCCCAGGGTCGTGACATCGCCAAGGTTCTCGGAGCCACTCAGCGTGGCGATGGTTGCCTGATCCGCCCCGAGACAACTGTCACATGGTGTATCGGCCACCTACTGGAGACGGCCCCGCCTGAAGCCTACGGCACTCAATACAAGAACTGGTCGTTGGATCATCTACCGATCATTCCGGCGCAGTGGCAAGTGGAGGTCAAACCCAAGACTGCCGTGCAGTTCAAAATCATCAAACGCCTGCTCAGCGAAGCCACCACCGTTGTCATCGCAACCGACGCCGACCGCGAAGGTGAGATGATTGCCCGCGAATTATTGGAGCTCTGCCAGTACCAAGGCTCTGTTCAGCGCCTCTGGCTGTCCGCACTCAACGCAGCATCGATTCGCAGGGCACTGACCTCGCTGAAGTCTGGTCAGGAAACCTTCCCGCTCTATCACTCGGCCCTCGCCCGTAGCCGTGCCGACTGGCTTATCGGCATGAACCTCAGTCGTTTGTTTACCCTTCTTGGTCGGCGGGCAGGCTACGACGGCGTTTTGTCAGTGGGGCGCGTCCAGACACCCACCTTACGTCTGGTGGTCGATCGGGATCGTGCGATTGCCGGCTTCGTCCCGGTGCCTTACTGGAACATTGAGGTACACCTATCGTCGATGGGCCAGCGATTCATCGCGTCGTGGTTACCGCCATGCTCTGGACGAGACGAGTCGGGGCGTTGCCTACAACAAGTGCTTGCCCATCACGCGGTCCAAACAATCACCGACGAGAAGCCCGCCACGGTACTCTCGTTACATACTGAGCATTTCCGAGAACCGCCGCCCCTGCCCTTCGACCTAAGCACGTTGCAGGAAGTCTGCTCGCGTAAGCTGGGGCTCGGCGTCCAGGAAACCCTGAACATAGCCCAAGCCCTGTATGAAACCCACAAAGCCACCACCTACCCGCGCAGCGATTGCCGCTATTTGCCAGAGAATATGTTCAACGAGGCTCCCGCAGTACTCGACGCCCTGCTCAAAACGGATCCGGCACTCAGACCTGCATTCGAGGACCTCGATCAATCATTGCGCTCCCGCGCATGGAACAATGCCAAGGTCACTGCGCACCACGGCATCATCCCCACCACCGAACCGGCAAACCTGGTGCGGATGTCCGAACAAGAACGCCATGTCTACGAACTGATCCGTAGCCACTACCTAGCGCAGTTTCTTCCGCATCATGAGTTTGATCGGACCCAGGTCGAACTGGCGTGTGGCGAAGAACGATTGACCGCTGTGGGCAAACTGATCTTGGTCCAGGGCTGGAAAAGCTCGCTCTCCGAAAACACCGAGGAGGATGAGCCCAGTCACAAATCCCAAGTCTTACCCATCTTGCAACAGGGCACGCAGTGCGCAGTGGACAATGTCGAACTCAAATCCATGCGAACTGCCGCTCCTAAACCTCTCACCGAGGGTGATCTGATCAAGGCGATGAAAAACGTCGCCAAGCTTGTCAATGACCCACGCCTGAAACAGAAACTTCGGGACACCACCGGTATCGGTACTGAAGCCACGCGAGCCGGCATTATCAAAGGGTTGATTGATCGCGGTTATTTACTGAAGAAAAAACGCGCGTTAATAGCTACGGCGGCGGCCCATACCCTGATCGAGGCGGTACCCGCTGCAGTTGCGGATCCTGGCATGACCGCGATCTGGGAGCAGGCGCTTGACGAAATCGAAGCGGGACGCCTGACCTTGGAGGCGTTCGTCGCAAAGCAGGCGAACTGGATTGCTAAGTTGGTCGAACACTATGGAGCGCTCAACTTGTCGATACCGGTCGAAGCCGGCCCGGCCTGCCCCATTTGCAATGCCTCAATGATCAAGCGGAAGGGCAAATCTGGGCCGTTCTGGTCATGCTCGCAGTATCCGAACTGCAAGGGCACTACGCAGTTCAGAAAAGAGACGCGCCGCGCATGACAGTTCGATTGAGATCAACATGAAGTTAGGGTGGTGCACAGCTCAGTGCATCATCAGCGGCGCCTGATCCCGCTCCAAGTCGATCAAAGGTTGTCCGACTTCACGCGCCAAAGCGATGCCTGTCGAAATCCATATCTGCCCCAGTTCGTTGAAGGCTTTTAAGTGGGCAGGATCTTTGTTGAGCCAGTGAACAAGGCGTTCGAAGTATTCGGGATTATCCGGGCAATCATGGATCTTGATGAACAGCTCCAGTGTTTGATCCCAAATCAGATCCATGTCGTCCTTGCTCTCATCTTCCATGCTCAACCATCCCTCAACTTGGTCCTGTCAGACCGTCGTTCTTACTAACCAATCTGGACTCTGATTCCTGAAGGGACAGAAACCACGTCGCGATACTCAGCTGTTTCAGTCACTATAACAACCTATTGAGTTGAAACTCAACCCTTAAGGATGTTCATGTCAATGGGTCTTTGCTCAACCATTCGGGTTGAACTGGAGAACTCATCACTTGGCACATAAACATCCAACCCAAGCCCAAATCGGGCGCATGATCGCGAAGCACCGCAGCGAGCGTAATCTGACCCAGGAAGAGGTGGCTGAACGTTTAGGGATCGGTAGCGAAGCCATCTCGCGCCTGGAGCGGGGTGTAGTGGAGCTTTCAGTGGTCAAGCTGATGCAACTGGCTGATATTTTCGATTGCCGGATGGACGAACTCCTGACGGCATCGAGTAATCGCCCCAATGACCAGGGTCAGATGATCGCGGGTCTGCTGAGTGGACTGAAAGAAAGCGACCGTGCCTTTATCTTGGCAACCGTCGAACAATTGGCCGCACATCTCGGCAGTAAGTAACCTCTTTCATCGTGTTCAACGTAGCGTCTTATGAAGGGGGCCTGAAGGCTTGACGTCGTATTGACGTATCTGCTGTAGTAGCTTCGGATAACCGCCAACGGCGACCCAAGACCGATTAGCTCCGGGCAGTTCGGTCAAACTCTTCGAGTTCGGAGCCTCCTCTTCTGCGGAATTTAATTCCCGTTTTTTTGCTCGACCTGATTGTGGTGGCGGATGACCACTGTTGCCTCTACCCGGCAATAGCGGTCATCCGCTTCGGCTATCGTATTCAGTCCCGGAGCCCACCGGGGAAACACAGGGCACCCTTTGTGCGCGGATGCGTGCCAGCATATTCCGACCCAGGCCACGACAAGGGTCGGTTGGCGAATCATTGCGCAGTTCAACCAAGTTTTGCGAGGAGCTTGTCGACTGCGTTGGACCGTCAAAGGTGGTTTTTCTCTTCCTCGCCTGGCACACCGCTAGGCCCACTCTTCTTTTTTTTCATTTTCTTAATTCCAGTGACTACCACCGTATTCCTGCCTTAAAAAATCGGGTTGTAGCGTCTTGACGCTCCCCTGTGACAGGCTTATACAAAGGGCGTGGTTTGCTGTCGTTGACAGCCCAGCCCAGGTAGCCAAAACCTTCAAGGCTACGCCACGTTCGTGGTGGTTTACCCAAGTGCGATCAGCGTTCGGAAGCTCGCGCGGTTGCCGCTTAAGCGGTGATGAATGCCGACTACTCCATGCCTGCGGATTACTACCGCAGACGCTCCTCTGCTGCACAGCTACTCACCCAGAAGCTTCATTCTGATGGTCATCGGCTTGCCGGTGGCGAGTCGTTCATCGCTCGACTTCACCTTACCCACCCTGACGGGGGCTCACTTTCCCGTCAGGGACTGTGCGTCGCCGTTTTCCCTTGAAACAGGAGAACAACCATGGCCTACGCCAACCAATCCCAAGAAGCGACCACTTACTTCAACCTGCACACCGTCGGAATTGGCTACCTCAACCGTGTTCGTGAAGTCCAAGTGCGTCGTGGCCAACCCTTCATGGCTTGCGATATCGCAGCCTTGCATGGTGCCAACGATGCAGTGGAGTACACCCGTTTCGACTGCAAAGTCGCTGGTGGCGAAGCTGACCGTTTGATTCGTCTCTATATGGACGCCGTCAAGGCCGAGAAAAAGGTCTTGCTGTCGTTCCGTATTGGTGACCTGTGGATCGACCCATTTCTCTATGAGAAAGGCGATAAACAAGGCCAACCTGGCGCCAGC
>Ga0308160_10001166_pt1 | contig 39544 bp, 44 predicted proteins | sample PhyFR1_FD_201036 | JGI IMG/M metagenome (GOLD analysis project Ga0308160, IMG submission 201036) | Phyllosphere microbial communities from UC Gill Tract Community Farm, Albany, California, United States - DLSLF.R1 | ecosystem: Host-associated > Plants > Phyllosphere > Unclassified | place: USA... | reverse complement strand
TAACTAGTGTTACTCAGCAGTCAGGAGAGTGAAGGCGTACAATGATGTCGCCTAAAGAAGTCTCGAATAAGACAGACTGGAGAGGGGAAGAAACGAGTCAGTTACAGTTGCTCTAGAGACAGAGAGGATAGCGTACCATCTTGACCTGGTTTCTGTGGCTCTGGAATGACTGAGTATGAATCGAGGTGAATGGTAAGAGGAAGAGAGACAGAAGTAGAAAAGGTTGCATCTTGACCTCAGGCCTCATCCAACACAATTCTATACTTCATTCTAGAGGATTATACGCACGCTCGAAGCTATCTACAACACTACACAAGGTAAGCTAGCTTGTTCTCTCCTTGTATCGGATCGTTATTGATCTATTCGAATGTTACATCTATCAACTCTCGTCCCCATCTCTCAACACCTCCAATCGACTAACCTATACTCCTTCACTCCTACCCTTCCTACTCTTCGCCCTCTCGCTCCTCTTTAGAATCGATCACGGCTGTTCTCGACAATTCAGAGTCTCTCTCAATCAACCTCTAATCTCATTCGAATTCGCTCTTGAAGCGTAAAGATCAGTAAAGATGGGTATCCATGAGAAGATTCAGGATATTGAGTTGGAGATGCAGAGGACTCAAAAGTGAGTTTGGAAACAATATCTCGATTCAATTCTTGCGAAGATTGATTTGGTCTTCTCGTTCACAGGAACAAAGCTACTGGTGAGCGATCCTGCGAGTAAACGTATCTCTTGATTATGGACTGATAGGTTTGGAGGGTTCGCACACAGAATACCATCTCGGTCTTCTGAAAGCCAAAGTACTTTCCTTCCCTCCTCCTTCCCCTGCTGCCCCAACTGACTCCCTCTCTCCTTTAGCTCGCACGTTACCGTCAAGAACTCCTCGAAGGTTCAATCACGAAATCAGTAAAAGGAGAAGGATTCGACGTTGCCAAAGCAGGATACGGTCGAGCAGTGTTGATTGGGTTTCCATCAGTTGGAAAGAGTACGCTGTTGAGTAAGGTTACTAATACGGAGAGTGCCGCGGCTGCGTATGCGTTCACTACGCTTGTCGCTGTACCGGGAGGTAAGTTCGAGATTGAGGCTCAGCTAGAGAAAAGTTGACGAAAGCTGAGACTGATTTTGTGGACCTACAGTTCTCGATCTCGATGGTGCGAAGGTTCAACGTGAGTTCCGATAATCTCTTCAGCTCTATACATCTTGCTCAGGGCTGACTTGAATATTTGGTACCACAGTGCTCGATTTACCCGGAATTATCGAAGGTGCCTCGAGCGGTAAAGGACGAGGACGACAAGTTGTTGCTGTAGCCAAAACTGCAGATCTAGTAGTCGTACGCTTCCTCTCCCTCTCCCTCTTCTCACGAGACGCTCACCTCGCTTCACCTCTTCTTCAGATGATGCTTGACGTAACAAAGTACCTCTCCTTTCTCGTTCCTTTCTTCTGGTTCCCTCACTAACCCTGCGTGATCGAGTGCAGAGGCGACGAGCAACGTTCTCAACTAGAGCACGAATTAGAAGAAATTGGAATCCGTCTGAACCGAACGAAACCTGATATCGTTTTCAAACCCAAGACTGCTGGAGGGATTACTATCAATAATACGGTACCGTTGACGAGGATCGATGAGAGGACGATCAGGGGTATCTTACAGAGTTACAAGGTGAGTCTTGATTGTTTTGGTTTTCAGAAGAGGGAGAAGGGAGGCTGACTTGAGTGAATGGGAGATGATAGATGCATAATGCAGACGTCATGATTCGGGAGGATGTACGTTTGATTCCCCGGACTATCTGCTGTCGTCTATGAGCTGATAGATTCGCCGTGATCGACCGTAGATCAACACGGATGATTTCGTCGATGTGATTATCGGTAATCGAAAATACGTTCCTTGTCTGTACGTCTCTCTCCCTCTCCTCAATCTCGTCTTTCAGATCTCACCTCGCTCTCCCTCAATAGCTACGTATACAACAAAATCGATTCCATCTCTCTCGAAGAAGTTGACCGATTAGCTCGTCAACCTCACACGACCGTCATCTCTTGTGAACTCGATTTAAACCTCGAAGTATTGAAGAAGAGGATTTGGGAGAAGATGGGATTCAACCGGATTTACACGAAGAAGAGGGGAGAGAGACCGGATTTAGGGGATCCATTAGTCATCAAGACGGACGCTACGATCGAAGCTGTCGTACGTACACCTTCTGCTGCTCAAGTCATTGAAGGAGACTGACTTCGTATCGGCGGTTGTCGTACAGTGTAATTCGATTCACAAGTCACTGGCGGAGAAGTTTAAATACGCTGTGAGTTCTAACAGCTCGCCTCATCACTCTCCGAGTAGTCTCTGATGTTGACATGCTGTCTTTCTTACAGGTCATCTGGGGCAAATCATCAAAGTTTAGTCCCCAACCTCAAAAAGTTGGATTAACGCACAGATGCGCTCAAGATGATGTAGTTTCAATAGTTACGAAAGTGTAGTCTGTGAAAAGTATATCATTTTTTTTCTTGGACTAGTGCGGGAGGGCGATGGAGAAACTGAGCACCGGGTGAGAGAGCGAAACTTGAGAGTCAGATCTCGAACGGAATTGGTCATTCCAAGTCCGAGCAGACCGATCGCTGAGGGTGTCAGAAATACTCTTCTAAAGAGCATGTTCGATGAGTACATCGAGAGCTGCGTCGAAGGCCTGCGGTAGGTTCCTCGCTTCTCGCGATATTTCGAGTTCTCGAAGCTGAGTAGCTTGTTCAATAATCGTCGCAGGAAACCTGATCCCAAATTCTTCCAGCTCGCAATTGACAAGCTAGGAGTCAAAGCAGAAGAAGCAGTCTTTCTCGACGATATCGGACACAACTTGTCGACGGCTCAGAAGCTCGGAGTTCGAACGATTCGTGAGTTTACCTCAACCTGCGCTTGCATTCTTCTACTACTGACCGATGCTATATCTTCTAGGCGTCGTACATGGTAAATCAGTCGAGGCAGTGAAGGAGCTCGAAAAAGCAGTCGGATTAGACTTGTTAGACGAGAAATCGAAATTGTGAAATGCTTCGCAACTGTCAGCTATATCGAACGAAATTTGCCGTGTTGTCCCTTCGCTCTCCTGCCGTCGTCGAGATTGAGGAGTGCGACAGTCTGACTAGCTCAGAGCTTTTTCGAGTGCGATGCCTCTCACATTAATTGAGAGACGACCGAATCTCGCATGGTTCCGAGAAACGGAGTGAACGGCGAGGAGCGAGTGGATCAAGATTGAGTCGGACAGCACAAGTAGTGAGAATCGTCTTCAAGCTCTAGCTGAGCCAGAAAAGGGCAATTCGAAGCGAAGGAAGAACAGCTTCGGTTGCGTCGAGCCAAACTGCTCACTTCTCCGTTTGCGAAGGAGTCCTGCTGATTCAACAGTAGGAGTCCTGGTAATTCAACAGCACAACATGTCAGTCTCACTCTAGCTGTGATTCGCAGAATCGGTCAGGGTTAATCTCGTCGATGCGAATTCAAGCGAGCACTGGCAATTGAAATGTCGAGAATTCCGCGATTTTGGAGGTAACGCTCTGATTCCAGCACAGCGCATCCAGGAGCTCGAGCGAAGAATCAATGGGCATGGATTGCAGTGAGGAAGACGTTGCGAGCTAGAATGGAAATGTTAGTTTTGATCGTGGATCGATTCGAGCGGGGTTCAATTGACGAATTGTCGAAGGGCTCCTCCGAACGGATTCGTTAAGTAACGTTTCTTGTTGGCATTGAGCAAGTGGAGGCTAGCATAGAATTGAAAACGATTCGATTCGCCAACTCGAGAGGGGAGGAGAAGAGCGAAGAACCTGAAAACGAGAAGTGTTCGGTGAGAGCAACTCCTGTACGACCACCTCCCTTACTGACCTCGAAGCTATCTGAGTATAGCGTGTGACTGGAGGGATACCAGTGAAAGATCCCAAGCTAGTGTAGCAAGACATCAAGAGCATTCAACGAACCTAAGCCAGCTTCGCATCCCTGCAACAGCAAGTCGAGCCCGACAGATGATCTAGCGGATTCCGACGCTGAGACTGAAGCAAGAGATGGCGATAGGATGAGCTTGTCTTTCGCTGCATGGTCGGAAGGCGGAGCACTTGAAAAGATCGAAGAGGTCAGGGAGCAGCGATTGGGTTGTAGGAGAAGAACCGGCTTTGAGACAACGATCTATTGCTTGAGCCTATCGACTAGCTACATCGAAGGAGAGAGAGGTCGAAGGGTGTTGAGGGGTTGACGATTGCAAACCGATCTAGGTCGATCGGTCGAGCGAGAGGAGGAGAGCGGCGAGTGACTGGGCTGATTCGGTGCGTGCCTTGTGTGAGTAGACAACTATAGCTAAGAGGTTCAGTGAGGAAGTTGACGAGGTAGAGTAGAGGAGAGGAGTGCTGGAGGAAGAAAGGGGAAAAAGAAAACTGACCCTTCAACAGGGTGTCTTCCTTCACCGATATCCGCCTTTCAAAGCAGATGAGGACTGCATCGCCAGCAGAGCACTCGGAATCCCTGAGCAATCCGTCCTCCTCCGAAACGAATTCTCTTCCCGACCAAACAGCTTCTCCCTCCTCCCTCGCTGTTTCCGCCGAATCGCCGCTCCAAACCTCCTCAGCTCTCCAGGAGCATCAGAATACCTCAAACAGCTCCATTCCTCGCTTCGACGAGTCTCGCGTACCCATTTACCGACACTCCTCACCGCACACCTCGAATGAAGCTTCCAAATCTCCTCCTTCACACGGTAAGTCTCCTCGTATTCTCGAGTCGGAAGTGATTGAAGCTGATGGCGTTCATGAAATAGCTTCGCTGATTGCTGAGAGGTGGAATCAAGCGACCCCTGACGAGAAACAGCGATACCTCGAGAAGCGGGAAGAATCGAAAGAACTCTGAGCGAAGAAGGGGAAGGTGGATTGGCGAAGTCGGTACGGCCAGAGCGAGTCGAACCAGTCGGAGGTAGTTTGTGCTGAGTGTCGAGGGAGATGCTGGACAGGTTGATTGGAGAAGCGAAAACAGGATCTCGAAGAGGGAAACAAGGAGGACTCAACGACGGAACCTGCTCTACGACCTTGTCCTATTCGCCACTCCATTCAACTGCATCTCGACACCCTTGTCATCTCTTCCTCGCGTTCACTGCTTTCAGATTCCTCGATCAACTCGTCACCCATTTATAGACTTTCTCCTCTTCCTACCCTCCATCGCCTCCATACAATCCTCTACCGCCTTCAACATGCCTCGAACATCATCTATTTCTGTCTTTGGGCTCCCCAGGGTTGCTCGTAGGGTTGTTGGGGAGAGATTGGGCGAATTAGATGAAGCAGTAAATCGGGTCGAAACTAGCTGTCGAGGGTGGAGGGTGAAGTGCAAGCTAGCTTGAACAATAGGTCAGATCTATCGGTTTATTATGCGAGGCTCTTGAAGCTGTGACTTGAGAGTGGATGTCGGACCGTGACCCGGAGAGAAGGCAAAACTCGAGCGCTCCGAAGTTGCCAGAGACGCAAGCACTCGATGCATGCCTCTTCACTGCTCAGCGAAAGGAGCGAACAATGTGCTGAACCTCTCGCAAAGGGAAGCGAAACTTATGAATGAGGGATCGAGCAGACTTCTTTCGCTCGCTTTCGAATCAATGGATCTAGAATTCGTCTCTCAGTCTCTGATTTGCTTGCGCAACTAGCAGGCATTCGGAGAGTGAGACATATCTGACGACACTACATCTTGTATGGACTCCCAAAGGACTAGTTGTGCAGACACAAAAACAGAGCTGCTCATTCCTTCCCTTCCCTTTCGTCCTTTCCGAGTACTTCATCTGATAAACCGCACATTTTTAGAAGAGTCGAAATGAGGTATCCCGTAAGCTCGAATGCTTCCTCTGTGCCGGTTGAAGCGAGTCTTGCGAAGTTCAATACGAAACGTACAGCGAAATCTTCGAGGAGACCGACGAGTTCCGAACGAGCTTCGGGCTTCTTGTGAATGCGAGCGATGATAGCGATGAAGATCAAGTATTTGTGAAAGACCTCGTCGACCCAGTCGCCGTTTCTGGAGTCGTCAAGCGGGTTCAGCGAGAGGCGAGAACTCCGCTTCGCCATGACAGTCGCAATCCAATCGAAGGGATGATTGGCGATTAAAGCATGAAGCTCCCCGGGAGTGGGGTTCTTCGTCCCAATTCTTGCAGTCCAGGCTAGAGATCTAATGGCGACCAGTTGATTGGATTGATTCGTCGCGAGAAGTGGATTTTTGGCGTTCTCTTGCAGCAGGTACAAACTAGTCTAGATTCAACGACGAATACTTCAGTGAGCTTAGTCGTACCAACCAGTAGTGTGAAAGGTCGCAAATTACCGCTGAATAAGCCTCTTCGGTAATTCCTAATTTTGCGAAAGCAGCGGGAACTCTGTTGCTCTCCTTCATCAGGTTGGCCCAAGTCTCAGTCCCTCCCTCATTGATACCGAAAGGCTTGCGATATAACGTCTGGAATTCTTCGACCTCCTCGGTTGTGAGAGCAGGACTGCGGAAAGGCGAAGAGCGAATGCCGCAAACGCGTTTGTGGAGGAACCAGACCTAGATCACACGCTTTATCAGCTCGCCATCTTTGTCCCAAATAGATAGAAATCCCGCTCACAAGCCTTTGATGTTCAGTCGAGCAGAAGTAAATGTAATCAATGCCGTTCTCGAGACAAGCGGAGCATCTCGTGTGACAAGGTGACTTGCCGCAAACGATACATTGTCCTGATGCGCTTGTGGAAGTACTGGAAGACATCGAGAATCGAGAGTAGAAGCGAAAGCTACTAAGGGAGGGAGAAGAACGATTCTAGGGGGGGAAGACTGTGACGAGAAGTTCGATTTCGATCAGTCGAATACGCCTCGCAGATCAGAGGGAAGGTCACTCACACTGTTAGATACTGCAACAGAGCGCAACTATCAACTTGACAAAGAGAACGGGAGGAAACTAAATCGAGGAGAGGGGAAGGAGAGAGAGACTGTCTGATATCGGGTAAGCGTGTCTAGAGCTAGCGATAGTATTCTGTTGCTTCCTATTGACTCTTTGTGGCTATTGATCGAGGTCGAAGAGAGCGAGTAAAGTGTCAGAAAGAGAGGAGCAAATACTGCTTGATCTCTGACCATGACCTCTCCTCTAGCGGAACCTTCGACTTCACTCATGGCATCAACAGGATATCCGAGATCATCAACAGCTCCCTCCTTGGATTCAAGCGATGTACTAGAGACGAGAAGCGTTAGTTTCCCCTCTCTTCCGCTCAAGACCCTCTCTCTTGCTCAACCTCTCCAACGCGTTAGGTACAACTTGAATGGAAAGTCAGTAATCTCAAGCAGCTATTCGATTCAACCAAGGGAGAGATCAAATCGAAATGCGTCAAGGTGAGTTCTCCTCTTCTCTCTTTCCCTCTCTCGTCTCGATGTGGGGCTCGAGTTGACCTCGAGAAAGCGCGTTGTAGTCTCCCTTGTTCGACAATTCTCGATGGCAGATATTCTTGTATCCGAACAGTGGACACGAGCAATACGTCTCGCTTTACTTGTCAGCGGAACCGACAGAATTCGAAAAGGAGAGGAGTTTGAACGAAGGCGCTCTGTATGATCCGCCGAAAGTTGGAAGGGATGGGAAAGAGAAGGAGAAGGAGAAAGATAAGGCACCTTGGAGGAGAGATGGGCATTACAAGTTCACGTTCGAGGTGAGATGTCAATTTTCGTTTTTTAGCTTCGTTCTTTGAGGCTAACCTCCATACGTTCATAGGCGAGAGATCTGAATAGAAGATTGACGTTCAAGCAGATGGAGGCGGACAACCACTCGTTCTCATCGAAGGAGAGGAATTGGGGTAAGCAGCAATCTCGATCTCACTTCTCACCTCGCGTTGCCATCTGAGCGAGACCGCGACCTTACAGGCTATCAATCATTCTGGAGACGCTCTGAGGCGTACTATAACAACCCTGCGACTCGTTCAGCCGACGGATTCCTCATCATCTGCACCATCACTTCCTCTCCGACTCTCCCAGCAACTTCAGCTCCTCCTCATCTCTCAATCCCGAAAGATCTAGTCACTTCCTTCGCTTCCCTTTTCGATGATCCAGAGTACTGCGACATCGTATTCCGTATTCGACCTGAAGATGAGGAAGGAAGGAGGATTGGGAGGGAGAAACGACTTTACGCAGCGAAGAAGATTTTGGCGGGTCGCAGTGAATACTTTCAATCAAGTGAGCTCAGGTAGAAAACATCCTCGAATGACCTCTCATTGCTGATGCCTTTGACTTTTCGAGCTCGCAGTGTTCAATTCGGGGTTCAATGAATCGACAGCAAGAATCTCTAGCTCACCGACTCGAACGTCTAGTCAATTCGACGAGCTCAACGACCACGATAGCGAGCTCGAATTCTCCTCCGACGAAGAAGGTGAAGACGGAGGAATCGATGAAGACGATGATTCAGCAGTTGATGAAACCGAAACCGAATCAGAATCGGACGATCAAATAGGAATCGTTCACCCTTCATCAAGCACACCTCGACCATCTTCCGCTCTTCCTGTCACTACATCCGCCGATCTCTCTATGTCCTCCACTATCGCACCGAGCCCAGTCGTCGTCGCTCCTTCAACACCGCGCTCTCGCACTTCCTCAGCTGCAATCTCGAACGATGGAGATCAACTTGAGCCCTTTGCCGATACGACAGCTCCCTCAGTCACCGGTGATCTCTCGGAGCTCTCCGCCGGCGAAACAAGCGAAGTCGAATCGTCTCAGAAAACGAGCACTCCTCCTCCGCTCTCCCCGTCAAGGAGGAATGAACCTCGTTTCGTCGATGCGAGAAGTGCTCCTCCGTCTCCAGCGAGGATCCGAGGGTTCTCGATGAGCCAAATCGAGCCGCCGGTGAAAGTGAGCAATAAGCGGGAGCAGAAGAAGAAGGGGAATGATAGACCTAGATCCGAAGTTATCGTCGCTGATGCATCGTAAGTTCGGGAAGTCTGGTTAATCACCGTGTATGTGCTGACTATCTTGAATTCTTCGGGCTACAGATACTCTACATTCAGAGCTTTGCTTTACTATCTCTACACGAATCAAATCAGGTACGTGTCCTTTCTCCTTCTCTCATGAGCCAGTCCTCAAGCCTGATCTCTGCTCTGTCCAGCTTCACTCCCCTCGCCTCGACTTTCTACGCAGCGAAAGATCGAGCTTTTGCCTCCTCCGTCCCCTTTACCTATACCTCTCGCAAAGCTTTCATCCTCGCCCACTCGCCACATCACTCGAAAGTAGGTGACGGTGTAGGACCGGCTTCGGCGAAAGCACTGTATCGGTTGGCGGACAAGATGGGGTTGAGCGAGTTGAAAGAATTGGCTTTCCAACACATCGTTTCGAGTTTGACTCCTCAGAATGTGAGCTCACGTCTTTCCTGCTACTGTATTCTACTTCAGAGCTGATTTGTCGAGATAACTGCAGGTCGTCTATGAAGCATTCGGTTCATTCTCGATGAGGTTTGACGAGATTAAACGAGTCGAAGTTGCGTTCCTCCTCCAACACTGGGTAAGCTCCCATCCTCTCTCTTTCACCATCTTACTACTGATAGAACCGCGCATCTATGATGCAGAACGAAGTCCGTTCTTCACCCTCAATGTCGAAAGTCTTCACCTACCTCCGCACGAATCGTTTCCCAGGATTCGAAGAAGTCTGGTTATCACTCCTTGAGAACCTCGAGTATCGACCACCGACAGTGAATGAGGTTGTTGAAGAAGGGGAGTGAAGGAGATAGCTTGTCGCTGTATTTAGTTGCGAAGGAGTAGTTTTGCGAAATATGAGAAATATTGTTGTTTGTATCTTTTTCGAGCGCGTTTTCGCTGTGTATGGAGTGTTCAGTGGTCGTCAGCCTCGTCGCAAGTCTGTAGCGAAGTGAAGGGAAATTCGAGAAAAGTTCGAAATTGGTGGACGCGACGGAAATCGCTCCTCTCCTCGACTACAAACAGCTCTTCACGCTCAGAAACGATATCACCAGCTACAGAGCACCCTCAATCACCGACAATAAGCCTCTCGAAGCAACGAACGCGACTCTTTCCCTTCATCTGCCAACCTTTCAACTCGAAGCAACTTTGCACTTAACAGCTCTCGCAGATGGCAGACGCCAGCAAATTCGTGGTTACTCCTCATGCAGATGGTATAGCACGCTTGACCTTCTCTCCAGATGGATCGTACGTCTCCCCCGCTTTCACCTCTATCGCTTGATAGAGCTAACGCGACTTCCGCTATTAGCTACCTCTACACGACCGGAGCAGAAGGATTCATGAGAATATTCGATGCACGGACATCTGCACCTGCTGAAGTAGATCCGTTGTTGTGTGATTACCATGAAGATCCAGTTTTATCCGTTTCTGCCTCCGTAAGCTCTCCCTCTTCCTCGCTTTCGAGCTCTGAGCGATGTTGCTGACTTCCTGAGGGGTGGTAGAATGAGTACTGGTGCTCTTCATCAGAATCTGGACAAGTCGTATTGTTCAAAGCGGGTTCGAAAGATTTGGAGAACGATTTCAAGCTGGTCACGAGGTTTTCGTTTCCTGCTAGAAGCGTCAGATTCGATCCGAGAGGAGGGAAACGTATTGCTTGTACAGCAGAGTGAGTCGTGTCCTTCACTCGGACTAGTCGAGAGGGATCTAATCGAGTTTTGGTTTCCGTAGCGACGTTATTGTCAAGATTGTGAATGCTGAAGATACGAACAAGGTTCAGATCTTGGCGGGACACAAACAACCAGTCAGGGAAGCGTCGTGGTCTCCTGATGGGAATCTTCTCGTGAGTAGAATGCGACGGCTCGATTAGCAGGAAGACAGTCTGCTGATGGTTTCAAGCATTCTTTCACAGACCACCTCTTCTACGGATGGTCAAATCAGGGTGTGGAAACTAGATTCGGGAACGGAACCTACATGCTTACAAGTGCTGGATGGATTGATCAAAGCGGATGAATCAGAGTGAGAGATGGAGTCTCATCCTCCGTTTCTTCCTTCAGGGCTGACAAACTTCTGCTCACAGATCTGAATACTCTGTCGAAGCGATATGGCATCCTTCTGGGAAGTTCTTCGCTGTTGCTGCAAAGGACGATGGTACGCAATCTCTTCACCATGTCGTTTCTCGCTTTGAAACTGACCCAATTCGAAAATCGCAGGTGTTTCTCTTATCTCGAGCGAGACATGGCAGAAGATTGGATCGTTCGCTGGTCATTCAGGAGTGAGTCTTCCGAGTTCAGTTTCAGCAGCGTTTGAGAGGCTGACTCAAATCTGGTTGCTCGCAGCCTGTTTCCGCTCTCGCTTTTTCACAAAATGGTCGATACCTCGTCAGTACAGGAAGGGACGAGAAAGTATTGATCTGGGATGTTCAGGATAAGGCGAAAGACAACAAGTCACCAGTAGCAAAGTAAGTCTCGCTTCACTCTTCACAACTTTCGAGAAGCTGATGAACTCTTCCCCTCGCAGAACAACTCACGACCACGGCCTCATCACCTCTATCGCTTTCCATCCTCTTCCCGGAGCCAATGCTCTCGCTTTCATCGACAACAAAGGTCAACTCACCCGATGGAACGATCCTATTCCAGAAGGAAAACCTCCTCCGACCGATCCTGTAGGCACGAAACGAAGCACTGAAACCTCGACCGGGGCAAACGGACGACGAAGAAGGAGTGATTCAGCCTCGACGACTACTTCATCTCGAGCTGGAGGAGAGGATTTGTTCAGGAAAGATCAGGATGAAGATGAGGACGAATTTGATCGACTCAATACGGCGGATGGGTTCGATGATTGGATTGATGATGATACGAACGAGTTTGGGACGAATCAGAGGAAGGAAGCGGAGGAGGAAGATAGAGGGATGAGGATGCCAAGTGAATTTGGGGGAGAGAAAGATTTCGTTTCGAAGGGACAGAGAAAGGCATCTTGTAAGTCTCCGCTTGTCCTGTCACTCGATTGCCTGTGACTGACAGACTCGACGTATAGCGTACATTTCAACGAGTCTCGTGGCGAAGGGTCAACAACCTTTTCAACCTGGAGCGACCCCAAGTCGAGAAAAGAAACGCTATCTCGGTTCGTTCCCTTTCCTCCTACGTTTCTTCGTTTCACTGACGCTAGGCTTTCATCTCCCAGCCTTCAACATGATCGGATACATTCACACTGTCGAACGAGAAGAGTACAACATCATGAGCGTCGATTTCCATGACCGAAGTTCTCACGTTTCAATGCGATTCGACGACAATATCAAGTACACTGTCGCTGCTCTCGGTACGTCTTATCTGCTGTCTCCGATTTCAACAGAGAGACTGATCTCTTTGCTGTACTTCAGGTGAATTGGGTGCTGTTTTCGCCGCTCCTGGTCTTTCCTCCGAACCTTCAAAGATTCTCTACAAACCTTACGAATCATGGACGACACTTTCCGACTGGGAGGCCTCACTACCAGCAGGAGAAGACGCCACACTCGTCGCAATCGGAGGAATCGCGCCTGTCTATGGAGAAGACGAAGGGAGTCAAGGGTTGACTGGATCCGGTTCAGTCGTCGTCGCTACCGATCGAGGTTTCGTTCGATTCTTTACGGGTGCTGGATTGCAGAAGTACGTTTGGAACGTCGGAGAAGAGATTGTTACGATGGCGGGAGGGAAAGATTGGGCGATTATCGTTCATCGAGCGAATGGAGCGGGTGCTGGACTTGAATACGCTCTCATAGATACCGATAGCTTCGAGGTTGTTCAAGCTGGAAAGGTGCCTCTAGCGAAGGGAGTATCGCTCAAATGGATTGGGTTCACCGATGATAACGTGAGTCCTCCTTCACGCTATGGCTCCTTGGACCGATATTGAACTCTCTCTCGTTCTCGATAGGTCCCCGTCATGTACGACTCGGATGGCTTGCTGTCTGTTCTCGATCGAGCTCGCCGACCTCGTCAAGCTCGCTGGCTCCCCGCTCTCGATACGCAAAATCTGACAAGACGGGAGAACAAGCAGGAAGACTACTGGCCTGTCGGAGTCAATGACAAGGTTGCTCACGTCATCATCTTGAAGGTGCGTCGATTGGCTCCTCGTAATCTGAACGCAAAGCTGATTTCGACGGAGCTTTTCTTCTACAGGGAGAAGAGAAATACCCTCATTTCCCTACACCTTTACTCCAAGAGCTCGATCTTCAATTCCCTCTACTTCGACTCGATATCGCACAAGGTCAACTCGAAGAGAAGTGAGTAGACGTTTCCTCTCTTCAACCGCAGAACTCTGGCTGATTCCCTTTTCTCGTTCAACAGGCATCTTCGAGAATCAGTCTTCGTTTCGCATCGTCGAGATGGAGCTCCTCCAGATGACTACGTCTTCAAATCAATGCTCGCGAAAGAAGAACTACAGATCGACAAACATCTCTTACAACTCATCCAAACTTACTGCAAAGCCGAACGAGTCGAAGCCGCTCTCGACGCAGTTCTCCTCCTCTCACAACCCGCTTCTCTCAATGCCGCCCTCAAGATTTCCGACTTCTTCGCCCTTCCTGCACTATCTGAACGCATCGAGATCGTTCGAGCCGCAAAGACTGGAGAAGATCTCGACGATGCCCTCTCGAAACGACAAAGCAAATACGCTCACCTCATGGACGATCGAACTATTCCCGACCCTCTCTCCCGCTCAGTCGGTAACGGTCGATCAGCACGAGGAGGAGCAAGCAGCAGCATGTTCGCACCGAGTGCCGATGACCTCTTCTCTCCTCGACCTTCTGGCATGTCATCAGTCTTCGGAAGCGGTCGCAAGTCTTCGACACCTGTCGCTTCATCCTCGAAACGACGCAAGTCGATGCCTGCACCTTCGAACCTAGGAATCGATTCTGGATTTGGTGGAAGTGAGGATGGAGATGCGAACGAATCGATGGATGTCGACGGAGGTTACGCTAGTCAAGACGCTCAAGAACCATCATTCCGATCAGACAGTCCTGCTGCTATGGATGAGGAGATGGAGGAAGATTCGAATGCTCCGCCACCGAAGAAAGGTAAGTTTTTCTTATCATCCCTTTGCGAAGCGCTCGTCACTGATCTCTCGTCTTGCCCTCAGCTGTCAATCCTTTCGCCAAGAGAGCACCTGCTGAGAAGAACGTCGCCCCTGCCGTCAACCCTTTCGCAGGTAAGAAAGGAGCGAATTCGAAGGAAGTCAAGCGAACAGACAGTTTCTTCAATCGAGTCGAAGGTACCGCTCCTCCGAAAGGTAAGTCATCAAGCTCATCGGACGTTGTAGCTGTGATGCTGATTGCGTGCTGTTCTTTGCAGCAAAAGGAAAGGGAAGTCGAGTATCGAACGGCGCTTCTTCTTCGTCTTCGAAATCGCAAACAACGACTGTCCCCGGCTCGAAGCAAACGACACTCTTCGGTATGGCTCCGGGTATGCCAAAACCGACAGAGAAGAAAGGAGGAAGGAAACGAAAAGCTGTCGATGATGAGGAGGCGGAAGTAGCGGCGAAAACTGTCGATTCTTCGAAGAAACTCGACTTCGTCAAGAAACCTGGATCTTCACAAGCTGCTGGACTGGGGGCTGCTGCTGCTCGAGAATTGCCGAGGGAAGGAGATGAGATGGAGGAGACCCAATTCGAGGAGACCCAGGAAACTCAGTCTCGAGATGGGAGTCGCCTCAATCTCGTCGAGGAGGAAGAGGAGGAGGAACTTGAAGACACACAAGTCGAGACTCAGGTCGACGAATCTGTGAGTTTCGCTGTTCTCTCATGAGTCTTCCCGATCGAAACCGACTGTTCTTCTCTCGCAGTCAACGAAGGAGAAAGCTCGGCCTCCAACCTCGAAAGAGAAACTCGCTGCATACGCTTTCAAGAGAGCAGAACCTCCTGCAGTTGTCGAACCCTCTCTCGCTGAACCTGCCCCTCCAGCTGAACCTACGCCTTCCGACGCTTAATCTGTAGCTTACTAGTCTTACTCTTTGTCGTTCTGTACTTTGTATGTTTTCATTCTCAGTAACGCGCAATCTTGTTCTCGTCGTTCTCCTCTCCGTGTTCAATCGCCGTGGATCACAAACGCAGTGTCGATATATCGACAGTCGAAACAGCGAGAGTACGAAAAGCAAAATCAAGTTTAACTTCGCCTTCACATCGATTCTTCCTCCTTACGAGCTCGTTCTGCACTCCAGCTCCAATTGAATCCTCCTTGTTCTCTCGCTACCCGGAAGCGTGACGAGTGAGCTGAGAGTGGCAAAGAGAGAGCCTCTACGAAACTTTGGGCTCACTGACAAACTCGGTTCCGTTGTTGAAACCTTTGTGGTCGAGGGTATTTGAACATCCTGTTCTCCGGATCGTGAGGTCGAATCTCGTCAGGTCGCTGAGCCCGTCGGAGTCTCCGGCACAATTCGTCAAGTTGTTGAGCACCTGCATCCTCGAGAAGATCGCTTGACATTCGCTTCCTGCTCCCTCGCCCTGACAGTCCGGACTGACATGCAGAGCGACGGAATAGATATCGCAAGGAGACCATACGTTGATAGAGATCTCTCCGTTTGAGGTATCCGACCAGCTTTCGATGTGAAATCGACCATGGGAGACGAGAGTCGAATTGGTTGAGTCGTTGGTATCACCGTAATCGACAGACCAGGTCGTCTGTGATCTGATGGCGTTGATGGATACGCGAGGCGCCAAACTGTCGAGGTCGGGCGACACTTTCGGAGGAAGATTTTGGCGATTTTGGCGATTTTGAGGGATCCAAGAAGCGAGGAGCGTGATGGCGAGTATCGATGTCGTCCAGAAGACGAACAGACTGACAGCTGCAGAGGTCTTCAGCAGCGTGACGGCTACCGATTCAGCTTGATCTGTTCGTCTCGTCAGAATTTGAGCAAAACTGCTAGGAATGTCGCTGAAAGAACGCACCGTTGACCTCGTCAGAGTCCTTCGGAGGGAAGCTGCCGTATCCATAGCTTCCGAGCTTGATTCCAGCCGCTACTTTGAGGCAGCACTGTCTACCGATGGGAACGGTAATAGACGATTCGATTGTGCTTGCCTCCTCCGACCCTTCATCCGAGAGTAATGGTTGCGTCTCTTCGAAAGCCGAGGTCGAATGGAGTGGCTGGCGAGAGGAGGGAGACCCCCGATTGAATCCGTCAAAAGACATCTCGAGATGATATCGATTTTCGAACGGTTTCGCCTTAGAGTGAGGCTCTGAGTTGAGGTCTAACGAGTACATGTAGGGAAAGAGGGAGAAGAAGAAGAAGAAGTGTCCTCCAGACGAAGCTACCTAGGCTCCGCGGACCAAGAAACGTCGAATCCACGATTCTTTCGAGATCGCAGAACCCTCGTGAGGGTATCAGTAGGCCCTCGTCCATTAAGTACTTGCCGACCGAGATTGGACTCTCTGGGCGAGAGGGAGAGAGCGACAGCAGCAATCCCGAGCAGGTCACCCTCAGGTGCGCATTTCTCCTTTTCGTACGAGTACATTCCTGATTCGTTGTTTGACCTCGCAGATCTCCCCTCTACTGTAAGTCCCGAGAACAGATACTAAAGGTCGAGATCGTATTGGAAAAAAGCGACAGCACGAGTAGCGGAAACAAGCGAAAACACGGAAATGATCATTTTCCCTCTCACGTCGATTTCTCCTCCTCACGAGCTCGTTCCACACTCCAGCTCCAGTCGAATCCGTCCTCCCTTGCTGGAAGTCCGGAGAGCGCGTCAGGCCGGAAGAAGTCGACGCAAAGCAAGAAGAGCTCGACTCACGGACTAAGTCGGTTCCGTAGCGTATCCCATCCTTCTCAAGAGCGTAAGACGACCCAGACTTGCTCAGCCCGATACCAAAATTGTATAGACCGTGACGGCTCCTCTTGTTCTCGCGACAGTCGGTCAAGTTGGCGTAGACTTGCATCGACGACCACATCGTTTGACAGTCTCGTTCTTCTCCTTCTCCCTTGCACTCGGGTCCGGCGTGCAAGTCTATGGCGTAGATCTCGCAAGGAGACTCGACTTGAATCTTGACTTCCTCTGATGGCGCTTCTGCCCGACTTTCGAGGTAAAGTTTGCCTTGCGAAAGCGGTTTTGACGAGATCGAGCTGTTGAAGGGTTCGTAGTATACCATGAAGACCATCCATGAAGAGCTGGAGGTGACTGCAGCGACTGGAGCGAGGGGCGAGATGCTTGGAGGAGAGGGTTTTGGGAGAGCGGGACAAGGAGGACTCGGAGGGGAAGAAGCTTGAGGGGGATGAGCCGTAATGATGACCACAGCGATCAAAAGACCACCAATGACGAGCAACAAAAGGATGAGGAACACGCCAATGCACGGCATCGCATTGTCTGCAGCCATCAAGGTGGCATGAGCGAATGCCGCGACAGAGAAAAGGGAATGATGCTGACTTTGTTCCCTCTCTTCCTCTACGTGCTCCAACCTGACGGTCCCATAGATAGCATGAGTTCTCGTAGCTGATGGTACCGAATGAGGAGGTTGCTGAGGAGAGCGGGTTGGCTGTGAGCACGTTGGAATTGCAGTGTAGGAAGGAGGAGGCGAGGGCATGCTTAGAGCTAGATGAGGTGCTGGTCTAGCTGTAGAGTTCAGTAGCTGGTTGCAGAGGCGCTACTCAAGACTCGTGCTCGGAGGCAGAGAGAGAAAGAGAGAGAAAGAGAAATCGGCAAAAGGAAACGGTTTCTCATCTCAGAGATAGGAGAACTCCGGGAACTCATCGTTTTGAAGGTAGAGGAGCGCTGTCGTTACTCGTGGGGCTTAGCTGTACGAGTCGAATGAGCCTGGTCCGGAGCGGTTCCGTTCACTCCTCACCGACCAGGCTGTTGAATAGTCGAATTCGCCTCTCACCTCCAATGCTCTCTGGACTCCATTCTATCTGTGACTCGAGGGCGACAAAGATGCGATATTGCATATATACGAGGGAAACGACATCCACCTCAACTAGCCCTGAAACGAAGATCTCGCGAAGTTGGCAGCTGGTTTCGCTCCTCTTCGTACCGCCGAGATTGGTCGAGAAGCAGCTATCGGCGTGCGGAGATCGACGTCAGCATTCCGATCACCCTCTGAAGTGGTAAAAGGGGAAACTCACCTGTCTTCCTCTGACCCTCTGCCTGCAAAAGGAGGTTTCTCTTTTTCTTCTTCTCCCTCTGTTTCTCCTTCTCGGCATCCTCCGGTTCATCCAATCCGAGCAACATCCTCGTCTCGAGACTTAATCCACCCTTCTTCTGCTTCTTCGGATTTCGCTCTTGATTCGGCTGAGGTGCGGAAGAAGCGAGAACCGCAACTTGTCGTTTCTTCGAGTATAAGCGTTGGTTCAGGAACTTGGTTGCTGAAGTTTGAGAAGGGTGAGCAGAGGAAGTGAGGGAGGGGCCGATAGAGGATGAAAGGTGTTGAAGAGTGATGTCGCTGCAATCGGTTGGAAATTGGAAACTCATCAGCTCTCTGCATCGTCGTCTCGACATCAGGAGAACAATCACGACTCACCCTACTTGACGTCTACCACCTTCCTTGACCGTCGCTTCCCGCTCAACCTGTTTCAACAATCTCCTCTGTTCCCTCATCATTTCTTGCATATCCTCCTCTCCTCCTCCTTCAGCGTCCTTCTCCGCTTGATCATAATGAGCCGCTGCCTCTGCAAACAGGTCATCGTCGAGGTAGGTCGTCTTCTTTCCCATTTGAGGTGGAGGTACAGCTGCGAATTCCTCCTCGTCTTCATCTTCGAAATCATTCTCGTCTTCCTCTCCGAATGCCACTTCCTCTTCATCCTCCTCTTCCTCTTCCTGTTCAATCTGCTTCGCCTTCCCTTTGCCTTTTCCCTTTGCCTCTTTCACTTTCTTCTCCCTCAACTTTTTCTTCTCTTTCTTCTCTTGCGCTCGTCTGTACGTCCAGACGAAACACAATATCAGTAGCTGCGAGCGATCAGATACTATAGGACATCCGAACGTACCTCCGCTGTTCCTCTAGAGCTTTCTTCTTCTCCTGTTGTAAACCTTTCTTTGCTGTTGAGAGCGTGACCTCTTCGGGAGCATCATCGCTATCGTTACCGCTCTCATCTGAGTAAGGTTCGTAAGGTGCGCTCATCTTGTGTGTTACTTTGTTGTTGAAGTCGAGAGTTGAATTGAAGATCAAAAGATTTGATGAGCTTCTTGCAGAGGCTGAAGGGAGATACTGTAGATAGGTGCGAGTCCTTCTGAAGTTGTATAGAAGGCTAGTGGATCGATCGAGGTCGAAAAGGGTTTGGTAGGTGAACAGCAGATAATTGCCTAAATTCTCTCCAAGTTCAAAGGTCTCGCAATTTTCAACCAAAAAACGTCTCGAATTTCGTGTATACTAGTTGGTAGCAGTGGTATTAGTTATATGATAGTAGGAAACATAGGGCTACTGCGATCAGAACCATCCCAACCATTTCTTCCTCTCCTCTGGTTTGCCTGCAACCTCAACTGGACTCTCATGTCCATCTTTCGCTTTCTCCTCCTCGTTCTCCTCCTTCAATGCCTGTTCAACCGCCTTGTCCAACTTGATTCTCCTCTGTTCTTCCTCCCTCCTTGTAATCTCGGTCTCATCCCTCGAATCGCTTCGTCTCAATCCAGATTCTTCCCTCAACTTCCTTTCGGCCTGTTCTGCATCCTCGAACTTCTCGACGACTCGTGCATCTCGAATGAATTCTTTCTCTTCGGCAGTTGCGGGGGCTTCGTCGAGGGAGAGAGGTTCGAGAGTGAGATCGGCGACGGGGAGGAGAGCGAAAGGGTAGAAGACGAGGAATTGTCGAGGTTCTTTCGTGCTCTCGCGAATCTCGAGTTCGGGTCTGTGTCATATTATATGATCAATCAGTGAGGGCAGGTGGAGCGAGGAGCGAGGGGAGAGAACCTACCCGCCGATGATTCTCAACACAGGATTGTTCTTCGTCTTGTAAGTAGTCGACTTGAATCCGAGACGCTTGAAAGCTTTCTCAAGAGCCTGTGAGATGGGGGGGGTTTGCTTTGGTTTATCGTCGACAGCGACCTACAGGCTGATCTCAAAACTCACCTTGTCCAGTTTCTTATCACCAGTCTCGCACTTGATGACCTTTTCCAGTTCATGTCCAGTCACATCAATCTCGTCCAATTCTTTCTTCTCCTTCTTCCTCTCCTTCTCGGCCAAGAACTCTTCCTCAGTCTTCTCAATCTCCTTCTCTTTCAGCTCCGCCATCTTTTCCTTCCCTTTCTGAACTCCAGCTTTAGCACGTCCATCCGCTGACGAGGTAATGTATCTCACTACACTCTCCTGTAAGTTCCTATCCGATGCCTTCGCTCCCACCGCATTCTTAGCTGCATCCACCAACTTCCCCCGTACTTTGCCAGATCCAGGAATTCGATTCGCTTTCGCGGCGAAACTTGCGGTTGCGGCGATCGATCCAGTGACGGCATTCGCAGTGCCAGAAACTGCAGCGGTCGTTCCTCCAACTACTGAAGATCCGAACGAGGTTAAAGAGGCTAGTGCCGTGCCACCGGCTGCCATAGCGACGAAAGGGATTGCGAGGAGAGAGGCGAGAGCCACTGAAGGACCGGAAACGGCGAGGATTGGCCAAGTGACGCTCCAGTTTGAGTATTCGGATTCAGCGTTCGTGCGAGGTCGAACCTCTGCCCAATACCACAAGTTTGGCACTCGTCGAGCGAAAGTTTCGCCAGGAAGGAGAACCTGCAGATTGATCGAGATTTGCGTCAGTAGGGATGCGAGAAGGAAGAGCGGGTGTATTTCAGCAACGGGCAGCACCGGCTCAGGATCTTGTCACCTTAGCTTTCGGTTTCACACCTAATGGAGATGAACGAAATGGAGTAGAGCGTGAAAATGGATGCTTACCTCGTACATGAGTGGTCCAACTTGACCTAGAGCGACATTGATAGGTACTTGAGTCTCGTTCGTGATTGACCATGCTTGTTTCGTGAGAGATTGTGCAGATAATCGACTGTAATTCGCTTTGCTGGTTTCCGAGAATTGTTTTGTCGCCGTCGCAGCTTGACCGTACTTCTCGGTGAGGGTAGTCGATACAGTATTGAGTGCTGCTTGAGCTTCTGTCGAGGTTGGTAATCGATTCGAGATGCCGTCGGGGAGCTTCTTTGCGAGGAGATCGTATTGCTTTGTCCAAGCGGCGGGAGTTGCCGTGGATTCACTAGAGGTAGTCGTGAGCTGTTCCTTGGTGTCTGTGGGTTTCTCGTCGGTCATGTCGTCTGGTTGAAGTGAATGGGAGGAAGTCAAGAGGGCTGTGAAATTCAAATTGGATGACGATTCGTCTCCCCCTTCTTCCTCTCCTTACTCACTGCTCAGCTCAATCGTATCTATCTAGAGCTCCTCAACAGCAGACTGGCAGATCTACGATTCCCTCAACTGCGCTCTCGCTGTATACTTCCGCTTTCCCCTTTCATCGATCAACAACTCAATCGACCTCTCTCAACATCGCTTGATCGGTCGAACTTCAAGGTGTGAGGAAGGGTATGCTCAGTGTAGGAAGGACGCGAATGCTCAGGAGCGAGGTATGCTTCTTTCGTTTTCTCTTTCTCAGGCTGATCTCGAGGCTTTGACCGCTATTCGGGAGCTCCATACTACAGTCTGTTGGCATAAGGACACTGCAGAATTTGCGCTTGTCTGCTCCTGGGTCCGCCGTTTGCGCTTTGCGAAGCCTTCGCGAAGACTCCGTCGCTTCGCAATTCGCAATTCGCAATTCGCAAGTTTCGACTTTCGCTAGTTTCGTGCTGGCTCTCACCTTTCAGAGGGGCATATACGAGAAGCGAAGGAAGGCATCCCCACGAGCGGATGGAGGAGGACGACAACAGCGCAGGCTTCGTAGGCTCAGATTTCCTCGCTGCTCTTTTTCGGCACTTCTCACCGTCTTGCTTCGAATCCTCGCTTCTTTGAGCCGGTGGAAGTACAGTAGCGCATTCCCAGTCTTGTTGAAGTGTCGGTGCTCTTTGCATGAAGAAGGCCCTCGTTTCGGCACTTTGACCTTACCAGCAAAGTGAAAAAGGTTCTCCTCGTCTCGCTCGAAAAGTGCACCTGTTCAATTCCGCCCGTTGAGCCCGCTGTCCCTGGATATCGTCCACGGCACTTCAGACGGACTCTTCGATGCTAATCGCACTTCGAGACCCCACGACAGAACTGTTCTTCCCACGACTCGCCGTGAAAAGTGGTTTCGAAATGGCAGAAACGATGCTCTTTCGGCCGTCGGAAAGAAGCTAATCTACGGAGATTATTAGGCCGCTCTCGTTTCGCCCGCTTCGCCGCAAGGTCGCAAGGTGAGAGACAGGACTAGTTCGTTTATAGAGTTCTTCCTGCTCTACGGGCTAATTTCGCTTTTTGATCTGAGATGCAAAAATAGGCACTCTCCCCCAAAAAAAACACTTCGATCACTTCGAAACTTTCGCACCGTTTCCAATCTCCGGGTTATAGGTAGTTGCGAACCAATCGCATTCGCTCTGAACGTTTTCGAGGAGGAGAAAACTCGCGATCAAACTTTCGTTTCGACGCGGGGGAATTCGTCTTCCTCTCGCTCTGAACGTTGGGGCTCCTTCTTCTTCTCTTCCTTATCACTCCTCATCTCTCTTTCATCACCTCCACTCAGCTCGACTCCTCCCAGCACCGACTCGACTCAGCTGCGACCCTCCCTTCTTTCCTTTCCTCTTTACCCCCTTCCTTTCCTATTCACCTCCGCCTGCTTCTTCTCTCCACCATCATGACTACTCGCTTCCAACCCGAAGCCCTCGACTATGAGAAGACGAACGGAGATGTCGAACACCGCGAGACCGTTGGAGGTGCTCGTTTCGCCGACTCTGCTTCTCTCGCTGCTGCTACCACCCGCGACTCGGAGAAGGGCTCTTCAAGATATGCCTCCTCGATGACTGGTCTCGAACACAAGGAGCACAGCAAGAGCATCGAAAGGAAGCTCGTTCGCAAGATGGATTGCGTTATCCTCCCCATGGCTGTCCTCCTCTACCTCTCCGCTTACTTGGATCGTGAGTACAGCTGACTTTGACTCTACTTCGAGCTCGAGACTGACTCTTTCCGACTCGATGATAGGTGGTAACCTCGGAAACGCTCGTCTTCGTATGTTTTCGCTTTTCCAGCTCGAGAAATGCGCACCTACTTCTACTTGCTGACTCTCCACTACTTTGCCGTTCACAGAGGGACTCGAAAAGGGTGTTCTCGATGGCGACGACACGAAATACTCGATCGCTTTGTCCATGTTCTTCATCACCTACATTCTCTTCTCGATTCCCGGAACTCTTCTCGCGAAGCAATTCAATCCTTCTCGCACTATCGCCATCGGAGCGTGAGCTTCGATTTCATCCTTTCCCGTCTAATTCGTCACTGACCTCTTCTCGTTCTGCAGTCTCCTCTGGTCCATCGGAGCTACTCTTCAAGCCGCCGCCTTCAACCCTGCTGGTCTCTATGTATGTCGTCTCGTCGTCGGTCTCGGAGAAGCCATGTTCGGTCAAGCTATGGCTTTCCACCTTTCTCTCTGTAAGCTTCTACCTCTTCTCATGTCTTTACGGTCGTTCAAAGCTCACGAAATTTTGATCGTACAGGGTACAAGAAGGACGAACTCGCCAAGAGGGTCGGTCTCTTCATCTCTGCTGGTGCCGTCGCAGGAGCTTTCTCTGGTCTCATCTCATTCGGAGTCAACCACATCGAATCCAAGGTCGCTCAATACAAGATCCTCTTCCTCCTCGAAGGACTCCCATCTTTCCTCCTCGCCGTCATCGTCTTCTTCTTCCTTCCCTCCCGTCCCGACACCTCGAAGTTCCTCTCGGAAGAGGAGCGAGTCATCGCCTGCACTCGTATCAACTCGGACTCTGGCAACTCGCTCGAAGTCAACAAGGGAATTGATTGGAAATCTGTTCGATACACTCTCACTCACTGGAGGACATGGGTCATCGCCGTTTCCTACTCTGCTATGAACCTCGGACTGTGAGTCTACACTTCCCGTGCTCTCGAATTTTCTATAACCGAAACTGATTCTTCCTTTCGCTTCCTGTTTTCAGCGGCTCAGTCTCCGGATTTCTACCTACCATCATCAAGGGCTTGGGATACACCGACGCTCAAGGTGAGTCGGCACTTCTCATCAGGAAAACTTGAGCTGAAGCTGATCGTTCTCATCCGAACCAGCACAACTTTTTTCGGTTCCTCCTTACGTGGTTGCCTTAGTATTTATGTTATGCCTCACCACCTTCTCCGATCGATATCAGACCAGAGGCTTCCCAATCATGAGCGTCTTCGCGATCGGCATCGTAGGATGGGTCAGTTTTCGAATCTTTCGGTCTCCTATGCTTCCATATTGACTCTATTCCTGCTCGCTCAGTCCATCCTCCTTGGCGTCGAACCCCACGAGGCTACTGAAGGCATGCTTCGGTGAGTGAACTTCCTCTACCGATAAATTCTCAAGGATGTATCCTGACTTTTCGTTTCTTTCGTCTCCCTTCTCGCTTCTTCCGCTCCCCTTAGTGCGCGGTACTTTGCTGTTTGCTGCGTTGTGACCGCCGGGTACTCGGCTATCCCCCTCATCATGTCGTGGCAAGCGTCGAACGTTGCGAACGAATCGCAAAAAGCTGTAAGTCGCAACTCTTATCGCACAGCCTCCCTCCTGTCACATCGAACCTACTCCTATCCCGAAGACCCTGCTCGCCCTCTTTGCTCGTCGCTCCCGCCGATTTACATCTAAACTGACTCTTTCGCTCTCTGCAGGCCGTGCTCGGATCACTCAATTCCGTTGGTCAATGCCTTTCAGTCCTTGCCGCCTTCTCCTTCCCTAAGAGCGAGGGACCACATTACACTCGCGGAACCTGGCTCAACATCGCCTTCCAATCGCTAGGACTCTTGATCACCCTCGGAATGACCACCTACTACCGAATGGAGAACCGACGACGAGACAAGCGCGATGGAGGACGACCAGTCAAGGGCTTACCTATCGAGGGACTTGCTGAGCATTTCGACAAGGCACCTGCTTTCCGCTACGTTGCTTAAGCTCTTCTCTCTCTTTCATTCACTTCCTTTGTCTTTTCTGTGTCTATATCAAAGGGGGTCTCATCTTGTCATTATCTATCTTGTGTATTGTTCTGTTATGGTCAATCAGTCGAGTTCTCCATCTATTCCTTCGCTTTGACAACGAGAGAAACTCGAAAACAGATTATTGGCCCGTATCGTCTAGACGAAGCGGTCCCCGATAGCGTTAACGTGGCTCTCATCGAAGACCTCAATCTACTACTCGGCGCATGCAAACGCATCCAGACGATCGGCCGCTGAGCAGAGCAGACCCAGAGATACGAATAAAAAGCTCGAGCTCGAGCAGAAACACAACTTCGAGGCTCCAGTCGCTAAGATTCTCCTCGTCTCAGGTCAATGTGTCACTCACTCGAGGTCAAGAGGCAAATGAGCGAGTCAAGTGAGGCGAAAGCGACAGAAATATGAAACGAGGTCTGTGCAAAAAAACACGAACAGCGGAAAAAAGCAAAAGTGAGTCGTACGGGAATCGAACCCGTCCCGCGAGCTTGGAAGGCTCGCATGATAACCACTTCACCAACGACCCGATGAAGAATGAGTCAAAGCTACAAAATATGAATCATTGATCTGCTGATGCTCGAAAGCACCCAATTCTCGCAAGCGACATGTCCGCTCAGAAGTCTTTCTCTGCACCAACTGGATTCCATCTCAAAAATGGCAGAGAAAGCGGTCAAAGCGACCGATGAAACGGCTTACGAAATCCACTTTGAAATCGACTTTCTTCCTGACCACCACCTCTTCTTCTCGGCCGCTGCAACATGCTACCTCCAGCCTGGTATGCTCCTGGCTGTGAGAGAGTAGTCGACTCGATTAATTGGGACTTCACGCCTTGCTTCGAACAAACGACATTGGACGCTTTACCTCATCTCATCTTGATTCTTTCCGGAGGTTACGCGTTCCCTAGATTATGGAGAAAGTACAAGAGGGGTAGACATGAGAATCTGAGCAAGCAGGGCAAGGCAGCTTATGGGATTAAACTCGTAAGTCCAAATCTCCCTCCACTCGAGACCGATCATCTCCTTCCAACTCGATCACCAGGATTTGCTGATTCGAAGAGGTCTGTTTATAGGGACTTGTTGCTGCGCTAGTAGGGTTACAGGTTGGACAGACGATTGCATTCGCTGTAGAGGCTCATCGGAATGGACGAGGCGGGACTGCCATCTTCAAAGATCCCAGGTTCCCCTTTGCTCTCTTTGGACTGATATCTTTTGTGAGTACTCGACGAGCTCGACCCTACTCGACTCGGAGCTGACCAACGCTTCACCGCGCAGTTATTCGCCCATTTCCTCTTGACCGCTTCTCATCCTCTCCTCATTCACTCCTCGACTCCCCTTCTCTTCTGGTCCCTCGCCGCACTCGCCGTCAATACCCTCACCCTCAGAAGCTACCTCATTGCTCCGACACATCCTCACGCCCTTCACGGTGTCGCTCTCGCTTCGTTCATCTTCCTCGTCCTTCGCCTCACTTTCCTCGGCTCTTTCTTCTTCATCGAACTCCTCGGCCCTCAAGGATGGCAAGGAACGTCATGGCGCGACTTTGTACCTTTCGTCGCACCCGCCGATGGCAAAATCAAACTTTCGGAAGTCGATCCTGCAGGAGATGATGAGCAAAGAGGACCGGATGAATGGGAACAACCTGAATGTCCCAGATTACGAGCAAACATCTTCTCGAGATTGACCTTCTCGTGGATGAGTCCGATGATGTACATGGGAGTCAAGAAGTTCTTGACAGAGGAGGATTTGTGGAGTCTGCCGGTTCGTTTTCTCGATCTTCCTCTTCTTTCCTGCGACTCATCTGGCTTCACCTCATAGCCTGATGATACCGCACATGCTCTCGGCTCTCGACTCGAACAAGCTTGGCAAGCTCGAAGGGACAAGGTCGCTCGCAAGTCCGACATCAAACCGTCAGCTTCCGCTCAAGAACCGACTTACAGTGTCCTTCCCGCTGACGGAAAGGCTGAGGAAGATGCACCCAAGCCCAGCTTGACCGGAGCACTCGTCAGTTCATACGGAGGACCCTTCTTCATGGCTGCCGTTTTCAAGGTTCGACAAGTTTCCCTCTATCCTTTCTTTTAGCAGACCCGCTGATCAAAGCCGCTCTCCTCACAGCTTCTTCAAGACTGTCTCGGATTCGTTCAACCTCAACTTCTTCGTCGACTTCTTCAGTTCGTTTCGACTTACAACACTCCTCAAGGTGAACCCGCTTTCCACGGTTACTTGATCGCTCTGTCCATGTTCGTTTGCGCTGTCTCGCAGACTGTAAGTGAATGAACGTATCTAGATAACGCAGAGATCCTGACACCGTCATCGACATGCAGCTCCTTCTTCACTGCTACTTCGCAAGAGTTTTCGAAACTGGAATGCGAGTTCGAGCAGGTCTAGTCTCGCTCATTTACAAGAAAGGTCAGCACGATGAGATTGTCCCGTGACGCTATATCGCTGAAACTGATCAATCTCGTTCTGTAGCTCTCGTTCTTTCGCCAAGCGAACGAGGAGGTCGTCTCACCGGTGATATCGTGAACCTCCAGAGTACCGATAGTACTCGTCTACAAGACCTCTGCACGTGAGTACTCGCTTCTCTCGTTATCTTCTCTGCCGTTGCTGATTCAACAGGAAACAAACAGCTACGGTCAAATCGCATGGTCGGGACTTTTCCAAATCACTCTTGCCTTCATCTCGCTCTACAACCTCTTGGGATGGACGATGCTGGTCGGTGTCGCAGTCATGATCGCTTCGATGCCTTTGACAGCAGCTATTGCGAGGTATCAGACCAAGCTTCAGAGGCAACAAATGAAGAACAAGGATCAACGGACGAGTATCATGAGCGAGATCCTCAACAACATTCGATCAATCAAGTTGTACGCTTGGGAGAACTCGTTCGCTCAACGACTCTTCGACGTTCGAAACAACAAGGAACTCGCAATGCTCAAGAAGATGGGTGAGTCGACTGTGTTTCTCCTCTTCTTGTTCCGCTGCTGACGATACTTTCACGATTCAGGTTACCTCTCGGCTTCCTCCAATTTCCTTTGGTCGTTTACGCCTTTCGCCGTCGCATTCTCCTCCTTCGCAATGTTCTCGAAAGTCTCAGGCAAGCCCTTGACGAGTGATATCGTCTTCCCTGCGATTACCCTCTTCCAACTTCTCAGTTTCCCTCTCGCCGTGAGTTCTTCATCACACTTTCAATAAACGACCTCGACTGAACAACTGTTCTCGCTTCTCCAGGTTTTACCGATGGTCTTCTCTTCCCTCGTCGAAGCCTACGTTTCCGTTGGTCGTCTCACCGATTTCCTCGTCGCGAAGGAACTCCAAGCAGACGCCGTTGACATCGCCATGCCTTCCCGCGATCTCAAACTCGGTGACGAACTCATCTCGGTTCAACAAGGAGACTTTACATGGCATTCTGTACCTTCCTCTCCTGACGCTGTCGTTCACGACAACACTCTTCAAGATATCTCATTGAGCGTCAAGAAAGGAGAACTGATCGCGGTCGTCGGACGAGTCGGAGCTGGAAAGAGTAGTTTATTGAGTGCGGTTTTGGGAGAGATGAACAAGCTCGATGGTCAAGTCAAGGTCAGAGGTACCGTAGCTTACACTGCCCAACAACCTTGGATCATGGGTCAGTCTCGCTCTCTCCTGTTACGCGAGCTCTTGCTGATCAATTGTGCGAAATAGGTGGAACGGTCAAGAACAACATCACTTTCGGTTATCGCTACGATCACGATTTCTACCAACTCGTCCTTGAAGCTTGCGCTCTCAAAGAAGATCTCAAAATCTTGCCAGATGGTGACGAGGTTAGCTCCCGTCGCTCACGTTCTCAAGTCGTAGTTGATCTGACAGTTTCGATCACGCAGACCGAAATCGGTGAGAAAGGTGTTTCCGTTTCAGGTGGACAGAAAGCAAGGATTGCGCTCGCCCGAGCTGTCTATGCTCGTGCCGATATCTACCTACTCGATGATCCCCTCTCGGCTGTCGATGCTCATGTACGTATCGACTCATCTTTCGCTTTCGAAATTTCGAGCTGAATCTCCCACCCGCAACAGGTCGGACGTCATCTATTCGATCGAGTCATTGGTCCAGAGGGTCTTTTGAAAGATCGAGCTCGTATTCTCTGCACGAATCAGATCCCTTTCTGCGAGCAAGCCGACGAGCTCATCTTCCTTCGACGAGGAGTCATTCTTGAACGAGGTAAGTCAATTCTGTTCCCGCTCTTCAGCCCCGATGTCGACGGAGCTGACACGTCGTTTCCTGATAGGCATCTATTCTTCGGCCATCCAAGGAGATACGGAACTCTCTCGCCTCCTCAAGGAATTCGGAAAGAAGGGAGATGATGAAGACACCGATTCGGATACTGCCAACGAGGACAACAGTGGGTCAGGATCTGGCGAGGAGACGCTCGCCGATGTTCAAGAAGACGAGTCGAAACTCGAAGCCGAAGATCTCGCCATCAAACTCAAGATGCAACAAAGTGCAGCTCTCATGCGTCAAGCTCAGCTCGTTCCGGTACAAGAGCAGAAACTCGAGACCCTCAAGAATCTCAAGAGGAGCACGAGACCGAAAGAGAAGCGGGAACAAGGTTCAGTCAAATGGTCAATCTACAAGGGTTACGTCGAGGCGAATGGGTATCTCGGAGTGCGTTCTGTTCATTCACTCGACTTGCTCTCGCTCGGTCTGACCCGTTTCGGCGCATCTTCACAGGTCTTCCTTTACTTGTTCACGATTCTTCTCCAACAAGGACTCAACATCGCAAAGGACGTTTGGCTCAAGCAATGGGCACAACACAACGCTGCGACAGGTGACAACGGAAACCTCTGGTTCTACCTCGGAATCTACGCTACTATTGGTACCTCTGCTTCGCTCGCAATGTTCGTCAACGGAGTTCTTCTCTACTCGCTATGCGTTATTCGAGCTGCGAAGAAGATGCACGACAGAATGTAAGCTACTCCTCTGAATTTCTCTTGGTTTGAAGCTTAGACTGATCTGCATCCGTCATTTAGGTTCAACTCGGTTCTCCGATCGCCCATGTTGTTCTTCGAAACCACTCCTCTCGGAACTATCCTCAATCGATTCTCGCGCGACGTTGATACTATTGACGTCTCCCTACCTCGAGTCTTCTCTGGATTCTTCAGGACTTTCGCCGGAGTTGTCGGTAAGTCGCACTCGTCTCTCTCATGTTCTGCGCGAACTAATCTCGAAATCGAGTGCCTCAGGTATGGTCGCTGTCATCTCATCTTCGGCTCCCGCTTTCCTCCTCATCCTCGTTCCCGTCCTTCTCGTCTATCGCCGCATCCAGACCTACTACCTTGCGACTTCTCGAGAACTCAAGCGACTCGATGCTACTACCAAGAGTCCAATCTTCGCCTCGTTCCAGGAGACTCTCGGAGGTGTGTCGACCATTCGTGCATACCGACAGAGCCAACGCTTCATCGCCGAGAACGAAGCTCGACTCGACCGAAATCAAGAAGCTTTCTTCCCTTCGATCAACTGTATGTTTCGCTCTTCCTCATCTCAGACGTATGCTGAAGACTGACCTTCAACCGCTCTATCAGGTAATCGATGGCTCGCGGTTCGTCTCGAATTCCTCGGATCAATCATCATTCTCTCGACAGCCGTACTCGCGGTCACTACTCTCGTTCGAACCAATTCTGTCAACGCCGGTATCGTCGGACTCATGCTCTCATACGCTCTCAGCACGACTCAGACTTTGAACTGGATTGTGCGATCCGCTACTGAGGTCGAGACCAAGTATGTCGATTCTTCCACTGAGAGGACGATTGACCCACTGACGCTTTCCGTCACAGCATCGTCTCGGTCGAACGCGTACAAGAGTACATCTCGCTCACTCCTGAAGCTCCCCTCGAGATCCCCGAGAAGCAACCTTCTCCTGAATGGCCTCAAGCTGGTAGCATCAAGTTCGAGCACGTCGCCGCTCGCTACCGTGAAGGATTGGATCTCGTCTTGAAGGATGTCAACTTCGAGATCAAAGCTGGAGAGAAGATCGGAGTTGTTGGAAGAACTGGTGCTGGAAAGAGTTCCCTCACTATGGTCAGTTTCTGCTTCTCTTTCTGGACTCTTCGTCTGTGTAACTCACCACATTGACCGTACAGGTTCTCTACCGAGTTATCGAGGCTGAAAAGGGGACGATCTCGATCGACGGAGTCGACGTCGCAAAGATTGGTCTTCACGATCTTCGTTCTCGAATCTCGATCATTCCTCAAGATTCGCAATGTTTCGAGGGTTCCCTCCGAGGTACGTCCTCATTCTTTGTACACTCCAGATTGACAGCACTGATCCGTTTGATTGGCGCGAAACAGCGAACTTGGATCCTACCGGTAAATCGACGGATGCTGAACTTTGGTCTGCACTCGAGCAATGTCGATTGAAAGAGCACGTTGAGAGCATGGGTGAGCTACACCGCCTCTCTTGTCTGTCTGCCTGCCTCGACTGACTCGTTGCGGACTGTAGATGGCAAACTCGATGCGAAGATTGACGAAGGTGGATCGAACCTTTCAAGCGGTCAACGTCAATTGATGTGCCTTGGGGTAAGTCCTGTCGATCTGGTACACTGAGGGACCCGCGTGCTGACGTAGAAACGTTGATCAGCGTGCACTCCTTCGAAGAAGCAAGATTCTTGTGCTAGACGAGGCGACTGCTGCTGTGAGTCCAATCCACTCACTCTCACTCGCAGCGACGCTGATAATCCCTCTCATGCAGGTTGATGTCGAATCGGACAAGGAGATTCAGGCTATCATTCGAAGCGAGTTTGCAGCTGCTACAACGTGAGTTCTCTCGCTCTCTATCCTACTTCTTTCCATCTGACTCGTCTCACCCCGTAGCTTCACGATCGCCCATCGAATCAACACGATCATGGACTCTACTCGAATCCTGGTCATGGACAAGGGACTCGTTGCAGAGTTCGACACTCCCGCTGCTCTTCTTGCGAACAAATCATCGATCTTCTATTCTCTCGCGCTCGAAGCCGGTCTCGTCAAGAGTGGTTCGAACACGCCTAGAAGTGGAAGTCGAACGCCAGTTACTCGATCAATGACCCCCGTTACGAACAAGAAGTAACAACCTTTTCCTTGAACTATTCTTTTCGTTATTCTCGTCACACTTTAGATCCTCACTGTTGATAATGCTATTATTCTCTCTATCTCGTACCGACTCGTATGGTCAGTTACGCGAAAGTTCTCGAGCGAGTTATCTTGACTTGTCTTTGGCAAAAAGAGCTTTTTCCCTTTCCCAAATCAACCAACAGCTTCAGCCAACTCGAAGACCAGCTAGACATGTCAGATCAGCCTAAATCTATCCTCAAGAAACGAGCACGCTCTCCAGCAGTCGCTCCAACAACAGAGGAAGCTCCAACAACCAAAGGATTAATTCCATCTCAAGAACCGATCAACATCCCTTCATCAGAAGACGAGTCACAGGAAGAGGAAGAGGAAGAGGACTTCTCAGCTGGAAGTGATGATGATGAGCTAGAGGAAGGAGATGAGGACGATGAAGATGCTATCAGAGATATGCTTGAAGATGGTCAAGAGAGACCTGCAAAGAGTGAGCAGTCCTCTACTAGCTGTAGAAAGTCCTTCCATTAGCTAACCAAGTGATTGTACGGTGCAACTAGAACTCAAACACACTACACTTCGACCAACTACCGCCGATGCATTCTCAAACTCCCTTCAACACCTTCTCTCCCTTCCTTCAACTTCTTCCAACCCTGTACCCCTCAGAGCTCCTCCTTCAGCGGCAACTCTTCGACTCGAGCGACGTGCGAGAGGCGTCATCCGGGAAACGAAAGCCCAACATCTCTCAAGAGGTCATGTCCGGGATGTTATCGGTGGATGGGCTGCCCGACCACCTCTCCCTTTTAGTCAGTGGGAGTCCAAATCGGCACGAGATTTCGAGAAGGCGCGAAGAGGAGGAAGTTTGGAAGAGGGTGAAACGGGTGCGGAACGAGAAAAGAGATTGAGGAAATTGGCTCAACGTGGTGTCGTGAGATTGTTCAATGCTATTGGAGCAGCGCAGGGAGTGACTGGAAAGGACAAGGAGATCGAAGAGCAAGAGGCAAGGAAGAAGGCGGCAGTCAAGCTGAATGCTGGAGAAATCGAAAGTGGAGGAACTGTGAATCGACGACCTAACGTTCTCGGTGGAAGGGGAAAGGGCGAAGCTCGTAAGTCGCTACTCTATCTGCTTCGTGTGTGTTTTACATCAACTCAGGAACGTACGCTAACGTTCGCATTCGCAACACAGTCACGAATCTTTCGAAAGCTTCTTTCCTCGACCTCATTCGAGCTGGAACGACGGCTGGTCCTGCTACTCCAGCGATCAAGTAGTCGACCTCACCTCTGCATTGCAATCACTTTGTCGTTCACTCAACTACTCGCAGCACAGTCTCTGTTGCGCTACGATAATCGCCCGCTTCAAGCTCTCTCTCGATCCCGTTCATCCACTCCTCATCTGCGTGTTCGAATCAGGCTCATCGGATCGTCAAGAAGAGTTGGTGCGCCTTTTCTTGACGATTGGCTCGGTTCCGCACAATTGAGGAAGTTTCCCTCAGGCAACTTCAACGTTCTTGTTGTTCGGCTCATCGATTCGTCTCCCTTCGACTTCGACTGAGCCTCGCTCTCCTTACGAACAGTCGTCGGCTGAAGCTGCCGAAGCTTATTCAAGTCGCAGAGAACTGAGAGAAAGGTATTTGACTGGGCTGACGACCTTCTTCGCATACTGCTCTCGTCTCGAGCTCGGCAACAAACTAGCGAAGCTGCGCTGTAGATCTCCTCGAATGTCGGCAGAACAAGTGGGGACCGATAGAGCGATTCTCTGCTCTTCCCTTGTGCCGTTGGAAAAGAGCTGACGCTTCGTTTTCAAGGCAGTTTCTTGCGAGCGGGTCACTATTTTACTACACTACTTCTGGGTCGCTCTCGCTCGAAGGAACCCAGCTTCTCTTCCTTGCTTTGACTCCGTCCGTCGATCGAAGGCGTGCGAAAAGCGTGGGCGGTCAAAGAGGGGAACGCTTACTCACCTCGCTCCGAATCGGAAGAGGTCGCAAAGTTCCTTCACCTTCGCTTTTACAAACTGCCAGATGGCGCTCTCGGCTCTCTTCGCGCGAGTTTCGAAGTCGAGGAACGCCGAAATAGCATGGAATGCTAGTTGCGAATGTGCCCGAGGATGAGAGCCGTCGATCAGACTGGTTTTCGCTGACAAAAAAGCAAAATCGCGATTCTGCTGCCTTCGTTGGGGCTCCAAAGCGGGGGATAGGGAGAAGGTTCCTATCACTCGAGTTCTCTGCTTCAGCTACGCACGCTGCAGATCTCGCAAGGATCCGAAGCTGTCGCTCGAACAACGAAAACTTGCTTGTACTGTAGACGTGCGACGGGCTGAAGCAAGAATAGCTCTTCACAAACTGGCCCTTAGTCGAGAATGCGACGATCAGACTGTCCAATCAATGAAAGTCGAGATGAAGTAGGCTCAATCGGGTAAGGAAGGGAAGCGTAATTGAAAATTGTCCGACTCACTGGTTTTGCCCCACAATCCCCGTGACCTCGGGAACTCCTCCACTCTGCAAAAACCCTCCGACGTCGTCCTTTCCAAAAGAGAAGTTTTCTAGTTGGCTTCGAAAGTTGCTTTGTTTCCATCTCCCTCTCTCGCCCTATAACCAAAACTCTCAACCTCAACCCAACTACCACTTCAAACTTAGCTCTAACATAACCAAGATGTCAGGATTCGACGCTCAACACACCGCAGTCGATGTCGAGAAAGGTGCCCACGGATCTCACCACAACCACTCGAACGGTTCAGTTGCAAATGGAAACTCTCACTACTCTTCACAAGAAGGAGGAGCACCATTGAACTTGCGCAACATCACTCCTGGAGGACATCCTCTTGACCGCGTTAGTTTCTTCTGCCAAATTAGCCCAACTCTCCATACGCTGACTTTTTCTCTCACCTTTCTGCAGAGTCAACCCGCGTTCCCTACTTACCACAGACGATTCGCCAACCCTGCTCCTCTCGGACTATGTGGTTTCGCTTTGACTACCTTCATGCTGTGAGTGGAAATTGACTTTTTTGTGTGGGGTCGAAGGACTTTTTTTAGCTGACTTTCCCGCCTCCGCTACCTCGCCGACAGTTCTCTCATCAACAGTGAGCTCTCATTCATACTTTCTGATCGGATACGTAAAGCGAGAAGTAGCGTGAGAGACGGAGGGAAGACAGGAGAGGAATGTTGGGATTTCGACGGGACAGTGCACTAATTTCCTTTTATGTTGTTTGGACAGTGTCGACTCGAGGTGTCACAGTGCCTAATGTCGTAGTCGGTCCCGCTCTCTTCTACGGTGGATTGGCGCAACTTTTGGCAGGAAGTGAGTATCATTCCCTTTCTTCGCACCCCGTTCTCGCTTCTCGCTATCCATACTAGGAGCAAACGATACTGACGATCTTGCTCTGCGCAGTGTGGGAGTTTGCCGTCGGGTGAGCTTCGAGAATTGTTCGGAACGAAACGATCGGCTACTGACGATTTCCACCTCTTCCCTGTTCCGCGTCTTCAGTAACACTTTCGGAGCTACCGCTTTCTGTGAGTTCATTTGTCGACTCTTCAGACGAGGTCGGCTATATGAGACGCGCAACGACCTCGTCTGCATCTTCGGAACTCGCAAACTGACTTTTCTTTTTCTTTTCTAGCTTCTTACGGTGCTTTCTGGCTATCATACGCGTATGTCATCGCCGCCTCGTCGACGCCTTACCCCCGACGTCTGATCTTGTTTTTCGCTGTTCTCAGCTTCATCGTTAGTCCGTGGTCATCAATTGCCAGCTCTTACGAAGTTGAGGGCATGTTCGCCAACGGTGTAGCGTTCTTCTTGTTCGGATGGGTGAGTGCACCTCTGTCCTCTCACACGAGATCGGAGTACAAGACTGACCGATTCGGCTTGCACCAGTTCATTTTCACTTTCATCATGCTTCTCGCCTCCCTTCGATCCTCCATCGCTCTTACCGGTGTCTTCTTCTTCCTCACGATGTATGTAAAGCTCTGCTGTGTCATCGCGGTCGTCTAGTCGTCTAGTCAGCCGGAGGCTGACTCTTTTCTCAACTTTCAGTACTTTCCTTCTCCTCGGTATCGCTGAACTCGGAGTTGGCAACGCCTCGGCCATTCACACTGCCGGAGGAGCGTTTGGAATCATTACCGCGTTTAACGCCTGGTGTAAGGATTCTCCCATAAACCGAAAGGGGAACGAGTTTTTACCCAAAACACTCCGTTTCCCTCGTTTTCGACCAAGTTTTCGCTGACACTCTGTTCTTTCTCTTGTGTGCACAATAGATGTAGCTGCTGCTAACCTCATCGTAAGTGCCCGTTCTCTCCTTCTAGTCATCCTGTGATTCAAGGAACTGACCCAAAGCTTGGTTTCGTTTTCGTTTCCAAACAGACTCCCGACACTTCCTACATCGTCCTCCCTGTGGGTGACATGAGTAAGAAGGACTAAACGTCCGGCGCTACAGGGCTCTCGCCGTCGTCGCGTACATTTTCGAGGATGTAAATCGATCATATACGACTCCAATTTCAATTCATTCGCTACTTCCTCTCATTCTAATCTCTCTTCAGTTCTCTACTTTGGGTGTCTCCTTCTTGTACGTTCATATGCAACTGTGTCCCGATGCAGCAATTCCATACTTCAGCAGTCAATCGAGTTTTTGCGAGTTTGCGAAAAGCCGTTCTCGAGAGACCACCGTCTGTAAGTCACCATTGTGGTGCATCCGACAGTGGTCGTCGGTCGATGGCTGTGCAGTCTGGAATCGCTAGTATGGAGATCTGTGCATGATTGGGGAACAGTGATTCCGGGCAGTCTTGATTCTGCAAAGTTTTGTGAGCAGTCTCTGTCACCTCTCAGCGCGTTTCGATTTCGAACTCCCACATTTGTGTCAAGCCCCACATGTTAGACAGTGCAAGGACATACTGGTGGGAGGAAATCAAGCGGAATCGACGTCGTGAGAGACTTTGGAACCACTGAATCTATCAATTTGAAGGTCGTCGACAGCAGCATGCCTTGCGCAGTCAGAGCACAAACAGATGTATAGGAGACTCTTTGCATGGGATCAGGCCAGCGCCGTTGACACTTTCCGAGGAAAGTTGGAAAAATGAAAGTATGGGTAGTATGGATTAGACGCTAGAGCAATAATAGTGTGAAGGGAAAGATACAACAATGTCAATGATAGTAGCTACAACCTCGCAGAAAAGGCACAAGGTCTAGTGGGAATTCTGATGGAACAATTTCATGAGCAAATGTAGCGAGAGGACTTCACGAAGAATCGAACGGAGCTTACCTTTCCTGAATCTCTCCTCTCGCTCCATCTCTCGTTCTTGCTCACTATCTCATCGCAGTCTCTCTCGTCCCAACCGGTGGAGGAGGCACGCTCATTCCCTCCTTTCCCTCAGGTTGACCCCTAATCACTCCATTCTCGTTGTTTCCTCCAGCTTGATTCCCTTCGAATCGTGGATCATCATCTGAGAAACCGCAAGATAGGCAGGATTGACAGCATTTAGGAGTCGAGGGGCAGCAGGAACAGGAGGATTTACCTAGTTCAATCAACACACTTGTAGTCAGCTTTGTGCGGGAGCGAGATAGAGGGGAGTGTATATCGTACTATAAGGCATGAATGAAGACATCTACGAGGATCAGAAAGGGTCAGCATCGAGTGAATGGAGGCTCGAGAGATCAAGATTAAATCTCGAAGGGGAAGGGCGAAAGGGAGCTTACGAGGGACACTAGGATCTCTTGACACATTGTATAGATGTTCTGATCGCTTGTGATCGAGCTGCGTGGAGATGTGTAGAGTCGAGGTTGTGAAAAAGTTGAGAGAGAATCTGATCGATCAAAAGTCTATTTTGAGGTTGAAGTTTGGACAGAGAACTTGAACTGCGACGATGCTTCAGTAGACAAAGAGTACGAAGTAGAGAAGCGCTGTAAAGGTAGCAACGAAGCACAGCCTTTGAAAAATAAATCGAGTCAGTCGAAAATTGAATCCGACCCTTCGCAAGGCCGACTCTCCTCGAATGGGGTAAAATCCGAGGTAGATTTGACACCGCCATCTCCGCAAGATGCTAACCTGTGAGCGGCGTCGAAATGAGGGGAATACGAAGTGAATGCGAAAAGCTTTGTTTTCGCCAGCGACTTCGACGAAACTAGGACTTCCGCTGACTTCGAGAGGAAGCCAGTCAATATAACCGCGTTCAACGCCTGTTGTGAGTGTACAACCAGAAATCGAAAGGGAGAACGAGGGAACGAGTCTTTATCCGAAGAGACTCTGTTCCCCTCGTTTTTCTTCCACCAAGTCCTCAACTGACACTTCTCTTCTCTTCTTGATACGCTTGACAGATGTCGCTGCTGCCAACCTTATCGTGAGTTCTCACTGGCTCATCCGAAGTTGTTCTATGATCTCCAGGAATTGATCTAAATTCGGTTTTGCTTGCAACAGACTCCCGACACTTTCTGGATTCGAGCGTTGTTTGACTAGCTCGGTTCCGCTCTTTATGTCATGGTGACCGTTCGGCTGAGGAAGCGTAGGAGAACGAATGTCGATCAAAGTCGGCAGAAACGAAGAAAGAAAGTCCTCGTCGAAATCGAGATTCGTTTTCTATCGTCGTCCTCTGTAATCCGAGTCGCGAAACCCTCGAAAGCGGCATGATCGAAATCTCACCGCCCGCCTGGTCGAGCCCGACAACGTACACTCGCGGTGCCGGCGACTCGAGTAGAGAATGTCATCAAAAAAAGAAACTTCACTTCTTTCACATTGATCTCTTCACATCCTCTGCATCCCTACCTGTACTTCTCTAATACCACTCCCTTTCTGAGCTTCCCTACCCCCTGGCAGCCCGCTCCTCAACCCAATTTCACCTAAACGATACTCTCCAATTCCTTCGCGTACCCAATCGTAGCACTCACCACTTTGTTCCTATCCAGTTCTCTCAAATCCTCTTCCCCACCTTGACCAGTCGCCATGAGTTGAGGAACACCAGTCGAAGATTGTGGGAGATGGGAGGGGTGTAAGGGGGAGGAAGGGAAATGGAGTAAATTCGTAGAGGGGTCGAGGTACCAATTACGCTATTCACCCTTTTAGGTCATCAGCTCACAGAGACTTTTCAGTACAAAGTAAGGAGGGAGAAAAGCGTACGGATGAAGCGTATTCTTTCACTTCCTCTTCGGAATCGAAGAACAAGAGAGTCTTTGCGTCGACTAAGGGTAAGTGGGAATAGGCTTTCTCGTCACATGTTGCGATTTCGTTTCGGACTGTCGAGATCAAGGTCGAAGTGAAATGGGAGAACTCGGGGAGGGGGAGAGAAGAGGAGGAGGAGTTTGAGGAGGAACGACAAAGGGACCAGACGCGCGAGTAGGATCCTTCCATTAGAGATCTTTCGAGCTGTGAGCAAGGAACAATCTTACGTCAACTCGGTCCCAGAGAGTTCGTGAAGTACAGGAAAGTTCGTTTTGCTCACCCTTAAAACCCAATCGACTTGTTTACTTTCAACGACCCTCTGATCGAGCGTCTCCAACACGGTATGAAACTCTGCGATCCTATTCAAACTGAGCAACCTCAACAAGTTCAATCCCGTTACACTCGCCTGGTTCTGACTTGGTTCGAGTTTGT
>Ga0308160_10001164_pt1 | contig 39548 bp, 66 predicted proteins | sample PhyFR1_FD_201036 | JGI IMG/M metagenome (GOLD analysis project Ga0308160, IMG submission 201036) | Phyllosphere microbial communities from UC Gill Tract Community Farm, Albany, California, United States - DLSLF.R1 | ecosystem: Host-associated > Plants > Phyllosphere > Unclassified | place: USA... | reverse complement strand
GCCCGGTTCGGGTGCAGGACGTCAAGCACGAACTGCTTGCGGGCAAGCAGCCGGTTGGTGATGAACTTCCGGGTACGGAGGGTGATGGGGGCGTCCGACTGAGCAGGCGAGCAGGAGACACACACGGAGACGTCAGTCGGGCCGCTGCCGATACAGCGACTTCAATCAACCCTCGGGCTCACGTCTCAACTACCTCACGAGACCACTCGACCCGCGCTACTGGGACTGATGCTTTCAGCTATTCGAAGGTTTCCGACCAAGCGCGATCGTGACTTCCCGAGCCATCGCCTGCTTGTGCTCACTGACCAAGGCAGGCGTTCTTCGAAAGCGGCTGCTGCTCACGCTCACACTCAGCCGTCCAGACCCGCACGTACATCTCCGAGGCAGAAGGGATGCATTGGACCCGCTGAAGAACCTGTCTTCCTCTCGATTGGCTCCCAATTCGCTGACTTGGGTTGAACAGATTGCGAGTACTGCCGGCGTGGCCATACTGCTGCGCGTCGTCTGGTCAGCGGGCTGGTAGGCTGGTTGCGCCTGTCCCGGCCTGGAAGCTTACCTGCTCCTGAACGTCAAAAGAGACGATGATCTACAGCACTGCATCGGCCGGCCGGCCAGCCTAGTGCTGCATGCGCTCTGCTGCAAGCGTTGTTCTTCGCGATGTCGCCCGTGCCGGCGGCAAGCTCGAGGTCCTCGGGCGCGGGGGGGCTGGGGTTCAAACTCCGACGCAGCGCTGCCGCACGACCTCCCGCCGTGCTCGACCTCCCCCTCCTCCCCTCCTCCTCCCAGCGCCACTGTTCACCGAAAGTAGAGCCATCGCACCTCGACAACCAAAACACACACACACACACACCACCCACGCCTCCCACCTCTTACCTCTACCCTCTCCCTCACAGCACAAGCCATGTCTGCCCCGACCGAGACCCCCGCCGCTCCCGCCGCCGCCGCCGCGCCCGTTCAGGACTCGGAGCCCATCTCTGCCACCGTCCCTGCCCCCCTCACCGAGGAGGGTGTCAAGGTGCGCCCCCCCTTTTCCTCAAAGACTCGTCGTCGCCGTTGGCATGTTAGGGATCGGTCAAGTCAAGGTCTTGGAAGCGGTCGCATCGGCAGGAGCAGCTCGCCAGGCGCCCTCCGAAGCTTCCAGTCGTCCATCACGGACTTTTCATCCGAGCATCATCCGAGCATCCGACCCTAGTCGCCATCGCCAACGTCCGCATCTCGCAGGATATGAGCTAGAGCTGACAAGCCGACCCTTTTCCAACAGGTCTACGCCGGCAACCTGAGCTACAAGTCGACGTCCGAGGACCTCAAGGCCCTGTTCGAGCCCGTCGGCGGCGAGATGTACGTCTCGCCTTGCTTCTCGGGGTGCCCTCGGCCCCCTTTGCGAAAGCTGGTCCTCAAGAGTCGGCTCGCTGATCGTGCTCGCCCTCGGCGTTTTGCTCGTCACCTGCAGCCTGTCGTGTGAGGTCGTCTTCCGCGGCAAGCGGTCGTCCGGCTACGGCTTCGTTGCTTACAAGAACAACGAGGACGCCGAGAAGGCCGTCGAGGCCCTCAACAAGCGTGGTGCGTCTTGTCCCTATGCGTCGGCTGGTCCCGTCGTACAGACAAAGTGACAACGTGACTGTCATCTGACCTGCCGAGCTTCCCTCTCTCCTCACGCCTCCGCTCGCAGAGGTCGACGGCCGTGAGATGCAGGTCGAGATTGCCCGTCCTCCCCAGCCCAAGGAGCGCAAGCCCCGCGTGCGCAAGCCCCGTGCCGCCGGTGCCGCTGCTGGCCGGGCGCCCCGTGCTGAGGACGCCGTTGACGGCGAGGAGGAGGGAACCGCTGCCGTCGAGGGCGAGACCGCCGGCGAGGCCGTCAAGCCCAAGAAGAAGGTCGGTCCTCCTCGCCCGCGACTTCTGCATCTCTGCTGCGAGCGATCGTGCTGACGCTTCCGCTCCCGCTCCTTGTGCTCTAGGCTCCCCGCAAGCGGACGAAGAAGGTCGCCGCCGAGGGCGCTGACGGCGAGGTCGCTGCCGAGGGTACCGAGGGTGCGGCCGCTGCCCCCAAGGCCAAGGCGCCCAAGAAGAAGGCCCCGGCGACCCGGATCGACGACGAGTCGGGCGAGGCTGTCGAGAAGCCTGCCAAGGCGCCCCGGGCTCCCCGCGCGCCCCGGGAGCCCCCGACCGGCGAGCCCTCGGCCACCCTTGTCTTTGTGCGTTGTGAACGTGTTGCGTCTCCGCAAGCCTTGATTCCAGCGCTGACCCTAATCCTACCTGCTCTGTCTACCAGGTCGCTTCGCTCCCCTTCACGATGGACGACGACGCGCTCAAGGCCTTGTTCGAGGAGAACGGCGTCAAGGTGACGTCGTCGCGGATCGTCAAGCGGCCGTTTGGCGTCCGTCGGTCGAAGGGCTTCGGCTTTGTCGACACCGCCGACAACGAGGAGCAGAAGAAGGCGCTCGCCCTCGACGGCAAGGACCTCGACGGCCGGGCCATCGCCGTCAAGGTTGCCCTTCAGCACCAGCGCGACCCGGCCGAGTCGCTCGAGGCGGTCGCCAACGCCGCCGAGCAGGGCGCGGTTACCGCCTAGAGCGGGTCCCGTCATGCTTCCTCCCCCCCCCCTCCCCTTCCAATTCCCTTCTCTCTGCATGCGTCCCTTTGGACCTGTCTGTCCTCTCCCTTCCAACCCCCCGACCCCTCTGCTTGGCTTAACGCACCAACACACCCACCTCGAGCGCCGCAGCGTCGTCACCGGCCCTGAGCGCTCAACTGTATGACCAAAGCAAACCCCTTTGTGCAAAACTCGTCGAGCTACTGTGAGCACTGCCGAGAGATGAGTGGAGAGCTGAGAGAGAGCTGCAGGCCTGCGCTGTGCGGGGGGCCAGAATAGAAACGGTGCGCCGCGCGATCGCAAGTCGACAGGTCGTCAGGTCGCGTCGACTTCGCTTCCCCCCAGCCCTCGACCGTCCGAGCGACCGCTCTCTCCCACCACTCCCTCTTACGCCCTCCCCCTTCCTTCCTTCAACATGCGGTCAAGCCTCGCTCTCCCGATTACCGCCGTCCTCGCTCTGGCGACCTCGGCCCGGGCGCTCTCGCACTGCGCCATCTTGTGCGTCAGCCTGCTTTCCCTCGCATCGGGCCGTCTCGTCACGCGCGCTCCGAGCACCTCTCCTTCTGTCACCGGGCCAGCCTGACGCTCCTGGCCACCTTTGCTCGACATAGCGACGCCGAATGGAACCTGTACCTCCTCGGTGGCACGAACGATGTCAACCTCGGCCAGGCCAGCAGCTTCAGCTGTGAGTTGACCTCAGCCAGGAAGCCCGCCCCCTCCTCCTGGCCGGTGGCACGACCCGACTGACAGCCGACCATGGATCATGTCCTCTCAGCTCCCTCGGTCCAGACTCTGACAGCCTCTGGCAGGCCGTGCGTCTTTCTTCTCCTGCGAGCTATGTTCTAATTTTGACTGACTGTAAGCTGACCGCAATCGTCTCGTCCGGCCGATCCAACCAGGCCATACACCGGCTCGAACCTGACGTGCCACCTGAGCCAGTTTAGCAACGCCTTCGTGCGTTCAGCTGCGACCCGCCCTCCTTCTCGGTGCAGTGCAGCGTGCTGAGGCTACTTGCTCGCATGCGCCGCAGTATCTTCTTGGCGCCGATGCGAGCAACCCCGGTGACGTCTACATCCTTGACGTCGCCCAGGGGTCCTGGTCGACCCAGTCGACGACGGGCGCCCCCTCGTTCGCCTCGGCCGGTTCGATCCTCGACCACGACACAAACGTCATCTTCACGCTCGCCGGCGAGAAGATGACCCAGCTCGACCTCGGCGCCGTCTCGACGGCCGCGTCGGGCGGTAGCCTCGCCTGGGAGGGTGTCGGCGACTCGGCCATCCAGAGCGACTCTTACGTCCCGACTATGGCTCTGTGCGTTGGACATTCCATGGGCGTCGGTCGGCTGCACCGTTGCTGATCCTCCCTCCTCTCGTGGCCATACACAGTGCAAGCAACCACATCATGTTCCACGGCGCCCCGAATGTCGCAGCCGGCAGCGCCGATATCTTCGTCATCCACTGTCCGTCGACGTCGAGAACCCAGGCATGTGGTGCCGAGCACTGACCCCTTGTGCCCCGCACTCGTACAGTCGCCAGTTGGCAGGCGGCACCGCAGGCTTTCCCGTCGCTCAACGGCGGCGCCGCTTTCCCGGACGTCCACGGCCAGGCAACCTCGTTCTGGCTCGACTCGACTGATGCCCAGCTTCAGTACGCCTTCGTGCCGGATGACTTCTCGGGCACCTTCGTCATCACCCACTGGACCAACCCGGGCACGGCTGGCTCGACCGACAACGCACCGAACGGCATCCTCGACTACATCAACTCAACACAGGTCCTGCCCGCCCCGTCGAGCAAGGACGTCCAGTCGAGCTACGCTGCCAGCAACGTCGGCCTCGCCCAGCTGACCTCGACCGGCGACGTCTACTACCTCCCGGCCTTCAGCGCCTCTGGCGGCTACGCTGTCGACGGCAGCGCCGCTTGGGCCAAGGTCGGCTACTCGCTTGCCGGCAGCGGCACAGCCTCGAGCGCTTCCGCTGCCCCTGCCGCCTCGAGCGCTGCCAGCTCTGTCGTCTCCGGCGCGTCCTCCGCGGCCTCGTCCGGTGCCAGCCGGGCCTCCTCGGCTTCGGCCCGGGCGAGCAGCGCCGGCACGTCGCCCAGCGCGTCGGCCTCGGCTGCTGCCGGTGGCGGCGGGTCGGGCGCAGGCCTCGCCGTCGACTTCAACGGCGTCGGCGGTCTCGCTTTGACCGCCTTTGTCGGCCTCGGCGCGCTCCTACTTCTCTAAGAGCGTGGCTGCCTCGCTGCACGTGCCGTCGTGAACCGACCTCAGCGAGGCCGGGCGCACTACGCGCTTTCACCATCATGTACCTCGGACGCTCGCTCGCACCCTCTCACTCCCCTCACGTTACACCACTACCTCGCTCCTTTGCCCTTCCTCGTCCGCATGCCCGCGTCCCTCCGTTCATGACGGCTCATTCTAGCCGTCGCACGATCGCACTCGCTCCTTCGTTCCCCGCCTACTTCCCCGACCTCCCCTTCTGCAGGAAATGTCTTTGCGCTTCTTGCAAAGACTGCCCGTCCACCCGATACGAGCTCAGGCTGGCCTCTGCATGCACCTTGTACTGGATCGGTCGGGGCTGACATTCTCAGGTGTGCCGTCATCGCCCAGTGGTGAGCCACGGTTTGCCTCCGATCGAGTCGCTTGTCGCCGGCGCGCCGGCGAGCCAGTTGCGCTCTCCGACCTGCGAAGTGACCCTCGACACTCGACCGCCATCGGCTTTCGCAAGCATCGTCATCTCCTCCCTCTAACCTCCCAACATCGCATAGCTGGCTCACGCATGTCGCTGTCCACGAGCGTCGCCAGAGCTCGGCTCCTGACACCGATCTCAAGGTCGATCACTGTGCGTCCGATCTGTCGCCCGCTGCCCCGCTGCGCTCGCGTCCACATCTGAGCAGCAGTCGCCTCCCGTCCTCCGGCCCCTCAGATCACGGCCGTGACCCGAGCCTCGGAAAGCAGTCCGTCCGCTTCTCCAGAGAACGTACCGGCTCCTCCAAAGGCCGCTGCGGACGCCGTTCCGCCCCTGCCGCGGGTCAAGTTCCATCCGAAAGCCGGCTTCACGGCGACGGCCACCCGACGTGCGGCCTCGCCGCCCTCGCCGACGGCAGCCTCGAACTCGACCCCGAAACCTCCGCCTTTCCAGGAAAGACCGGCGAGCTCTCCTGTCCGAACGTCGCTGGAGGAGCTTCAGAAGCTCCATCCGCGCCCCGCGCCGGCTAAGGCTGCTCCTCCGAGCGCAGAGCCCGACGCTCGGTCCAAAGGCGCGGCGTCGACCGGCGCTGCGGTCGCCGGTGGCTTCGCGACCCCTGGAGCGACGGCGACGGCGACTGCTGGACCCTCGAAAGTCCCCTTCTCGTCGTTCTCTCCGGCTCGGGGACGATCATCGCTGGCTCCGGAACGGCCACCGCTCAGCGAGCCGCTCAAAATGAGTCACGACAAACCGCCGGCAGCCGAGGTGCCGTTCAAAGAGACGAACTCGCTCCTGCCCATCGTCTGGGGCGCCGTCGCCCTGCTGGCCAGCCTCTTTGTCTATGAGAAGGGCACCGCCCTTGGTTGGTTTGGACCCGAGGGCGGCGCTGGTTACATGAAGGAAGGCCGCAAGGCCCAGGCGGACGAGATTGCGCGGAAACGGCGCGAGCAGTGGCTCGAGGAGGTGCGGTTGGAGCGGCACGCCAAGCTCAAGGGCACGGAGCCGCCGGTGTCGCCAACAACTTCCAACCTCGTCGTCCCGGCCGCCGCTGTCCCGCTCGAGGTCGAGAAGGTGGCGCCCGCGGTCGCGCAGGCAGTCTCGCCCGAACCGGCTGCGACCGAAACGAGCGGCCAGGCGCAGGTTTCGGCAGAGGCGGCTGGCGCCGGACTCAAGAAGCGGTGGGGCATCTTCTAACCATGACATCGCCCATGAAGAGCCGAACATCCTTCGCTTAGTAGCGGGGCAGACCGATACGACCGCCTTTGGCGCACCAGTCGCTGAGCGCCTGGTTGACCTGCGGACGGAGGAGGTGTGAGTAGTGCGGGGGAGACGATCAGCCGAGAAGCGGACTATGGAGAAAGTGGCTCTGCGCAAGACGCACGACGATCTGGCAGCCGAGCCGACTGTCCTCCGTCTTCTCCATTGCCGTCCAGAGCATGCTGCGACCGGGGCGGGTCATCAATCAGCGACCTCGCAAACGAGCTCACAAGAGGAGAGCCGTGACGTACTCTTCCTCAGCCTCCGAAGGCTCCTCGACCGGCGGCGGGACCGGTTCCGGTGCGAGGTAGCAGTGGCACGTCGCACACTAGGGCAAAAGAGGCATGACCGTCAGTCCCTCAGCAACCTTTCATATCGCATACAGCGTCGAGATCGACATACCTCCAGTACGCCTCCGCAAACGCCCTCAATTGCACCAAGTTCGAGCCGCTTGCCGAGGTCCATGAGCGTCTCGCCCACGCGGCCGTCAAACTCGGCCTCCTCGCCCTCCCAGCTGCGGAATACGAGCGGCACCTCCTCGCCGGCCGGAGCGACCTCGACCTCGCCCTGCTCCCAATGCGGAACGACCCCGGTCGATGACTCGGCCGCGTCCGCGTGCAGGGAGAGCATGGCCGACTTGGTCAGGCCGGTCACACCCCGCCAGTGCGGCAGGAGCTTCGCTGGGCTGGCCGCCGTCGGCGACAGAGGCTGAGTGGTGACGGCGTCAATGAGCAGCGAGGCATCGGCCGGCCGAAGGTTGCCGAGCAAGTTATGCGACGGGAAGCAGAGGGCGTTGGCGGCGTACCTGGTAGGGCGCATCAGGCGATCAGCAGTCTGGTCCGGGCTTCGCCGCAGTGGGCGATTGCGCAGAGAGCTCGACGCACTTGTGGCCTCCAAGATGTGATACCTCCTTCACCGAAACCTTTGCCTCGAGTCCCCGCTGAGAGAACTCGGCTTGGAGCGCGTCGACGAGCGCGCCGCCGACGTCTGCGCACCGGCAGTCGCGCTTGCCGTGCGTGCAGACGTAGAGCTCGAGCGGGTCGGCCTTGTCCGCCTTTGCCAGCGTCTCGATTGACGGGAGGTCGATCGGCCCGCTCGCCGAGGCAGCGCCATATTCGAACGAGAAGGGAGCCCGGCCAGGAACCTGCCAGTCGATCCGGAGAGCGCCGAGCTCCTCGGTCAGAGCTGACGCCGAGCCCTGGCCGTCCCAGGCGACAACCATGTACGGCTCGAGCGGCAGCTCCCCCTTGAGCTGGGCGCCGCCTCCGACGTTGGCCGCCGAGCTCTGACCTTTGCTCTCGAGGTCCCGCAGCTCTGCATGTCGCCGCCGAGCGACCTCGACGACGTCCTGCTCGAGCCTGGGCAGGAGGGGGAAGTTGGTGGCCGAGAACTTGGCCTCCCAGGCGTGCGGAGGGACAGGGACGTGGGCCACGAGCCACGACGCAAAGGCACCCCCGCTGCCGGCGAGCGCGTCTGTCGTGTAAGGTCCAGCCGGTATCGGCGCCGTCAGAGGAGGCCGGGCCAGCCAGCGAGGGACCGAGAAGCGCATGTCGAGCGGGTCCTGGGCAGGTGGGTGATACGGTCGAAGTCGAAGGAGAGGCGTCCGGGGCCGAGAGCGATCGATCAGCTCGCTCGGCGCGTCGGAGGCAGCGCGTCGTCACTGGGCCTGCCGGCACGTATGCCCGCCGCCTCGACCAGGACCCAAAAGGGATGAGAGGCTCGCACTTTCAGAGACGACGGAGCAAGAGTGGCATGAGAGAGAGACCATTGATCGGTGCGGGTGAAAGGCCGGAATGTGGGAAGGCTGGGTCACGAGCGACGCGAACCATGACCGGGCGACGGGAGGTGCTGCGTCGTGGAGCAGGAGGCAGAAGGCAGCAGGGCGGGTCAGAGGAGAGACTTCATCAATGAGAGGAGGGAGTTGCCGACCAGCGCACCTTCACTTTTTGCCGCCAGTGGTGGTGCTGCCACGGCCGGAGACGCCGGCGCTGGCGTTGTGCGCGGCCGCGCTCTGGGCACGAGCTGAGAAGCCTCCGGCCGACATGTCGCCGCCCGACTTGGCTTGAGCCGACTGGATACGAGAGGCATCGCTGCCGGTCATCGGGTGACTGGCTCCGCCGCCGCCGGTGCCGGTCGTTCCGCCGCCGCTTGAGGACTTGGAGGACATGTCTGCGATGTTGGCTGACAGAACAGACGAAGGCGACGTGCGACGCGGTCAGTTGCAGGACCACAGCGCCCCTGCTTCCTTGAAATCGACGCACTGCGTGAGAAGGATGGACGGTCTGCTGGGGGAAGGGGAGCTTGAAGGGTGAGGGGAGCCAGGGGTTCGACAGACCCCTTCTCCGGCCTTTTCAAGGATGCCAGCCGAATCGTCTGCCTGTCGAGTCTGTTAGACCTGTCGGCTGAGCGGACAGAGCATCCGCCGACTGAGTCGACAGCCTCACACCCGCGTCAGATCAGTCAGATCAGCAGAGTCTGTTAACAGTCGCGTCGCCAGCCCGACGGCGGAGCGGTCAGTCGAGGAGCGCGCCAGAGGGGTCGTTGTTGAGCGTCCCAGGTCAGATCAAGCTGGCGTCGTGTCGCCGGCCCGCTCGCCTGGTCCAACGCGGCCACGCCGCCCACGCGAGCGTCAACGTCGGGGTTTTTCGAGGCGTCTTCGGCTAGCTCGCATACAGCGCTGGTACGGTCGCTGCCGAGGAGAGCTTGGCCCCCAGCATGTGCGGACATGAGTCAGTCGAGACGCGTGCTGATCGATAGATGCAGCGAACTGTCTAGGGTGAGGCCGGCCTGTCACCTGGGCGGAAGGGAGGATCGAGGAGGTGCAGGAGGCCCGACCAGCCGCGCGGTGGCTCAAACACTCAAGCTCCTTTTTCTCATGCCCCGCGGGCCGAGTACAAGGCCGGGGCCTCCCCCTTTGGTCTTCACGCCGCCGAGTGGCTGCGCTTTTCTACCCGAGCCGCTGCCTTCCCTCGCCGACCCTCCGACTGCCACCTCGCCCGATCAGCTTGCCCTTCCTTCCCTTCTCCCGTTGGATGCCTGCTCAGTCCGCCTTCTTGGTCCCACCGACCGCCCGACTTTCCGATCCGGAACCACCACTCTTTCAAGCTCTCGCTGTACTTTCTGCTTCGGCCGCCCGGACCTCCGCGTCGCCTTCCCTCCCCCCTGTTCTCATTCCGCCCTTCTACCTCACCAGCATGACCTCCAAGCACAACTCCCGCCGGTCGACGCGCCGCCAGCACGCCCCCAGAGGCTACGTCCTGACCATCGACTTCGGCACCTACCGCAGTACGTCCCCCGTCTGGCCAGCAGCCGCTGTCCTCTCGATCTAAGGAGAGGGGGAAGGATGGAGAGCCTTCTGTCCTGCTAAATGTAGATGGGACAGACGCTGTCTTGAGGGACCTCAATTTCTTTGACCACTTGTGCTCCTCTGCCGCTGCCTCTTGGCGAGCTCCCCCTCCCTTGATCTCGTGCTGCGTTCGATCGCTCGTCTGCTCCGGCTGCTGACGCTAGCTTCGCATCGACCCCCCTCTCTTGCTCGCTAGCCTCCGCTACTGCCGCCTCCGAGGTCGAGGAAACTCTCGCGACGCCGACGTCTGTCACCGCGATCGAGACGACTGCTTCTGCTTTCGAGACGCTGTCGAGCTCAGCTATATCGATGGCCTCCTCGAGCTCGACTTCCTTCATCAGCTCGAGCTCCTCAGTCATCTCGTCCTCCATCGTCGCTTCGTCTTCATCATCATCGTCGTCGTCCTCTTCGACCTCTCCCTCATCCAGCTCCAGCTCAACGACTTCGTCGACTAGCATAGCCCGTACGTCCCCTCGTCAAAATCTACTGACTTTTCCCCGCTGACATGCTGTCTATTCGTCTCAGGCACCACCACTGTTGCTGTCGTGCCCAACACGTCGGCTTCCGCGGACGAGCCAAAGACGTCGACCTTCATCGTCACACCGACCGTCCGGTCGACTGCGGTGCGCTCGAACCTGGCCTCGGCAAGTGCCAGTGCAAGAACCATCAGCGCTGCAGCTTCCGACTCGTCGTCGTCAGTCCTCGCGTTGGCCTCGAACTATCGCCTCACGCTCTTGTCCTCATGCTGACTCTCATCATGTCTGCTGCTGCAGTCTCGGCGGCGGCTCCATCGCCGGCATCATTGTTGCGGCGGTCGCCTTCATCGCAGCCATCGCCACCATCCTCATCGTCCGCAAGAAGTCGCGCAGCCGGCGTCAGGCAGCGACTGAGGCTTACGCCTCGTACATGCCCGACGGCGACCGTGACCATGCGAGCCCATACGAATACGGCAGCGACGAGATCATGGGTGGTGCCGCAATGGTACAGCGGAGCGACGGCTGGCGCTCGACCGGCGGGCCACGTCCGCCGACGATGCTGGAGTCTGGGCGGGCGGGCATGGGTGCCGGAGGCGCAGGCGCCCAGCGTTCTCCGTCAGTGAACACCGCCTCTCTCGTGGCCTTCCGACGAGATGCTGAATCCCGTCCTTATCCTGGGAACAGTCCCGCTCCGTCGTTCAGCCTCGCGCCTCAGCCATCGTCCCCGACGGTCTCGAGCCACAGCGCCGACGACTACGGCTTTCCCGACCTAAGGGCGCTTGGCCGAGCCTCGGCCGCCAACAGCTCGTACATGCTCGCCCAGTCGCCTTCCCAAGCGAACTCTGTCCAGCAGCAGTCAAACTTTGCCAGCGCCCCGTCCCATCCGTTTGCCAACACGTATCCGGCGACGCCGGCTCCAGCCCAGCAAATTTACCAGACGCCAGTCCAGGCTTCCTTCTACCCGCAGTATGACCAGCAACACGCCTACGCTGCTCAACCCGAGCTTCGCGTCATGACGCACTCACCTCCGGCTCAGCTTCAGCATCTTTACTCTGGCCAGCAGCAGCAGCAGCATGCGTACCTCGCTCAGCCCGAGCCCGAGTTCCACGCCCTGGGCTCACCTCCCATGCAGGCGGCAGCGGTCGCCATTCCGGCTCCTTCGTACACGCCGCACCCCTCGGACCAGCAATACCAGGTGATGCCGTCAGAGAAATCGTCGCACGCGCAACTCGCTCAGGCCGGGGCTTCCTCGTCACAGACCCGCCGGTCGGTCTATGACACCGACGACGCCTACGGAGGCATGTGAGGGGCTTGCTCCCCAACTTTTCCCATCTCACCTACTTTACACACTCTACGATCTCCCCCTTCTCCTCGCATCTCTCACCGGACATTCTCTCCTTCGCCGCCTTACCATTGTCCCAGCATCTTCCTCGCGATCCTAACCCAACGCTCCCTCGACCCTCTCTTCCGACGGGCCGGCCCCGTCTGATGTGATGTAGCCTTCCCGGATCCCTCCCATTTGAAAGAGAAGCACGTCCAGAAAGACGAATTGGTTGAGCGGAGCACCATACAATCGATGCGTCGCTCAGATGTTGTCCTCGGGACCGCCGTCGTCGATGAGCTTCTGGTAGTCCTCGTACGAACCCCAGAGCGGCTGCAGGGGAGTACGGCAAACGATACGAGGTCAGCAAAGGGAGGCAGGAGGAGTGATGAGAGGGGCCGACGCACGAGCTTTGCCTTCTTCTTGCGCTTCTCCTTCTTGTCGTCCTCGCCGGCACGCTTGCGCTTGCCGCCGGTCTCCTCCTCGTCAACCATGCCAGGCAGCTCGATGTCCGGCATCTCGTCCTCGTCGAGCAGGTCGTCCTCGTCCTCGTCGAGCTCGAAGGCCTCATCGTCTTCCGAGCCAAACTCTGTTGTGAGGGGCAGGGACGGGAAGCGGGTGACTTGGTCAGCGTGGCCACTTGCAACAACGATTAGGCAGCCGGCACGCACCTGCGTCGTCCATGACACCATCAGAACCACCCTCGCTCGAGACATCGTCGTCGTTCTCGGCAGCGACGAGGTCCTCGTTCTCGGTGTCGACCGACTCCATGTCGGACAGGTCGTCAAACTCGGCGGCGGCAGCGGCCTCGTCCTCGTCGAGCGAGCTCAGGTCGTCGTCGCTGTCGTCCTCCATGAGGTCGGCGTCGTCCGTGATCTCGGGCATCGACTTTTGCATGGCCTGCGGGTCAAGATTTCGATATGAGGCGCAAAGGTCAGCTCTGCCTGACATTGGACAGGGGCAAACCCCGCGACGGCACGCACCTTCCAGACCTCCGCCTCCTCGTCATCCGAGTTGGCCTCGTCCTCGTCATCGTCGACGGCATCGTCGACAGCACCGTCGACGGCCGGCGCCGAGCGGGGCAGGTCCTCGTCATCCGACTCGGCCATGTCGTCGTCGTCGTCGCCGCCCTTCTTGCGCTTGGCAGCCTTCTCGGCCATGAGCCGCGCCTTCGAGTTCTTCTGAGTGAAGAACTTGTGGAAGAATAGCTGTCGTCGGTCAGAGATGTAGAGCAGAGGATGGTCAGCTTCGCATCACTGGTCGGTGCACGGCCGTGGCTGGGTCGAGACGGACCTGGTCGACCGGGACGTCCTCGACGTTCTGGTTCCAGAACTCCTTCGAGTTGACCTCCATGCCGGTGCCGGGGCCCTTGAGGTTGAGGACGACGCCCGTCTTGTCGCTGACGGCCGCAGGCTGCATAATGCTCGCGCCCTTGGCCTTGAGCTTCTTGGCGTTGCGGTAGACGAAGCGGTCGAGGAAGTGGATGAGCGTGTTGAGGTTGAGGTCGGCCGAGCCCGTCAAGGGGACGCCGTCGATCAGCTGAGAGGCGAGCAGCGACACCGAAGGGTGGAAGTGCGAGAGGAACGGGACCTGCGAGAGACAGAGAGGCAAGTTTAGCAGGTGACGTCGAGGTCAGTCGCTTACGTAGATACGTACCAGCTCCCACAAGCAGCTGTTCTCGGCGTGCGCGTACTGCGGCTCGCGCTTCTTGCCGTCGTAGACGGTGTCCCACTTCTTCACCGGCGCCGCCTGGGGCTTCTCAGAGTCCTCGGCATCCGAGTCGGGCGCGTCGACAAAGTGCTCCTCCTCGTCATCATCCTCGGGCTCGGCGACTAGTCGTCGCAGGCCGGGCGCGGCAGTGAAGACCTGCAAGCGGCATCCGGGGTCAGCGATGAGGATGATCGAGAGCATCAGAGGCCGACAGACGCACCTCGCCCATGAGGAAGAGAGCGCCACAGATGAACTGAGCCTGATGAAGACCGAGGATCTGGATGACGCGCTTGATGAAGGCGGCCTGGCGCGGAAGGCTGCTGTCGCCCTTGATGGCCTTGAAGAGCAGGTTGAGGTACATGGCCTGCTTGGACGACGATGCAAGGCGGGGGTCGAGCAGCGAGTCGTAAAGCGTCCGGTAGAAGCGATCCGAGACGGCCTCGCGGGCGGCGGTGACCTGGTAAATGAGTCCGAGAGCCTGTATCGAGATGTTGAAGGTCCCAGAGTGCGTGATGCGGAAGAGGGTGTCCATGTGACGCTCAAGGCTAGAGCAAGAGGGGCTTTGTCAGTCAGCGGAGGAACATACTGCACGAGAACGAGCCGAGCGCAGAGACGACGTACGCCGCATCCTCAATTTTGGCGAACGGCACCGCGCGGTTGACACCGGTCAGGACGGCGGCGATCATCTTGGCGTCCTCGTCCTCGACAACGTCCTCGGCCGGGCCGCCCTTGCCCTTGCCCTTGCCCTTGTTGCGGTAGGCCTTGCCCTCACGCTCGTTCTGCGCGGCTTCGTCGGCCTTGGCCTTCTCGGCGAGCTTCTCCTCCTTGTCCTGCTCCTTGCCATCGCCGAGGATGCCGCGGAAAACCTCGAAGTAAACCTCGCAGAGCTTTCCGGCAACCTCGCCGTCCTTCTGCGTCAGCGTCGTCTGATTGAGCGTGATGAGGCCGTAGTACCGCGCGTGGTAGTTGCCGTCGTCGCGGTCCTTTCCGGTCGGCGCGGCGGCCGGGCCACCCTTGCCCTTGCCGCCCTTGCCCTTCTTTTTGGGCGCCTGCTTCTGCTTCTCGGCCGTCTTTGGCGGCGGAGGTGCCAGCACGAGCGACGAAACCTCGCGGACGACGACCGTCTTCATCGCCGGGTGCGTCTGCAGCAGCTGCAGCAGGTGGTACGAAGCACGCGAGGCGACCGTCTTCTCAGTGTCGCCGAGCTTGTTGACGAGCATGCGCAGCAGGTTCTGCTCCTGCTCGGGCTTCTGCTTGAGCAGGACGTAGATGAGACCGATCGCCTGTGTGCGGATGAACGGCAGGGTGTCATGCGAGAGGGTCTGATGTCGCGGGGCGGTGAAGGGGTCAACGAAAAGAGGCAAGCGCTAGCACCTGACTGGGCGACGCACCTCAAGGACCTGGAGGAGGGTGAAGAAGTAGCGCTTGAGGAAGTCCTCGAAAGCCCAGACGATGAGGTGCGCGTCGGTCGCCTTCGGGTGGGTGAGCTGAGGCTGGTCGCGCAGGTACCGGAGCTTGCGGTCGGGCGCGCCGCCGCCGACAAACCAATCGACGACAGCCCGTACGACGCCGACCCGCTCCTCGCGACCACCCATGCGGCCGACCGTGCCGCCATTGCCACTCTCATCCTTCTTCCAGCCCATCATGCCGCGCAAGCCCTCGAGGCCACCGACGTTGCGAATTGGGTCGGCCTGGACGAGGAGGATAAGCGCAGACAGCTTGTCTGAGTGCGTTCCGCTTCGCAAAATCTTGCTCAGGAACGACTTGTCGGCAGCCGAGGAAGATGGGGCTGGCTGGGTCGTCGGCAGCGCCGAGAGCAGGAGCGAGGACCGAGCCGACAGCGTCGTCAGGAGCGACGGCGTCAACTGCGGCAGCGGCTTCGACGTGGCCGGCAGCGCCGGCAGATCCTGCATGTACCACTGGGGGATCGGAGGGAAGATCTGTGGAGCGCAAGAGGAGGTCAGATGAGTTTTGATGTCCGCGAGCCGCCCAGAAGAGGGTCGACGTACGTAGTCGCCCTTCTTGGGCTTGCCGACCGCGCCGTCAAAGGTTGCACCCTCGACGAGACCGGCGAGCGTCTCGCCCTCGCGCGCCTTCTTGACCTCGTTCTCCTTTTTCTCCTTGCGGACGACCTCCTCGACCTCCTTCTTGGTCTTCTTCTTGCCCTCGATGATCATCTCGCCCTCCGACTCGGAGTCGTCCGCAGCGGCGGGAGCGGGCGCGGCCGCCGCCTTGGTCGGCTTCTCCTCGGCGCCGGATGCGACCGAGTCGAGGTCCGAGTCGTCCTGGGCGTCCGCAGCAAACTTTGAGAAGTCGAGACCGGTCATGAACTTGGAGAGCTCATTCGAGAGCTGGGCCTGGAGGGAGCGACAGACACCGCGCGCAGGGACAGACCCGGTGAGCTACCGAGTGCGAAGGCGGGAGCGGCGACCCACCACGCTCACCGACACCGCAGCGGCGTCCGAGCACAAGCTACGTACCTCGTTTGGAGCAGTCCCGTTGTACATAACTTCGCCGCCCTCATCGTCCGAGTCGACGCCGGCCAGGAGCGCGAGGTCGTCCTCGTCGCCGCCGAGCTCGCGGACGAGCGCGGCGAACTCGCCGCCGGCGCCGGCCGCCTTAGGCTGAGCTCCGTCCACGGACGCCGCCGCCGCCGCCGCCTGCGGCTGGGACTTGGGACCGCCCTTGGGCTTGCCCTTTTTGTCAGAGGCCTGCGTGCGGGCCATGTTGTCTTTGTGTGAGGTGGGTCTCGAGAGCGACGATGGTCGGCCTGCGCCTTCGCTCGCCCCGGGCGCCCTGAATTCCGCGTCGGCAGATAAATACCTCCGAGCCTCCGAACCCGCTGCGCGCGGGACGCCTATGTGGCCAGCCGGCTGAGGCTCGACGCTCGACCTTCGCCGACAAGCGACCAGCAGCATCTCGACGCCCCGTAGTCTCGCATCAAGATGCCGGTCGATCTACTTGTCCTTCCCATCGACACCTCGCTCAGTCCTCGGCCGCTGCTTGCACCCGTCCGTGAAGCGGTCGCCCGCTCGGCCAGGTCCGATCTCCAGGTGCTCCTGGTCTTCCCGGCCAGCCGCAACCCGGCGCCGGTGCCGTGGAAGGCGCTTCAACGCTTGCTCGGCGCCATCTACTCGTGCGCGGTTCAGAGTAAGGGAGAAGAGGCTGTACTGGGAGGCTGGGAGGTTGACGTTCTCGTCCAGGGCCTAGGACGGCCTGACGCCGAGGCGCAGAGGTGGGAGGGCTGCCGCTGGAACACCATCTGGCGCGTCAAAGGAGGTCCGTCCGCATTGAGCCTTGATGGATGTCAGACACCCTCAACCTTAGGGCTGATACTCTCTGCGATCCACAGACGAGACACCTCTGCCGACAGGTCTGCTTCCACAGGAGCCAGTTCTGCTGCCACCACTGAGGCGGACCACCTCTGCCTCGCCACCATCTCTCAATCCTCAAGAGGAGAGCGCATCGTTTCAGGTCGTCGCCCTGGGCGGTTCGTACCTTCGTTCGCTTGCTGCCAAAACTTGCTTCGCGGCTGACCCATTCTCCTCGCTCAGGCTCGTTCGACCACCTTCATCCGGGCCACAAGATCTTGCTGTCGACCGCGCTCTCGCTCGCGACGCGCAAGATCATCGTCGGCGTCTCAGACGCAGCTCTGCTCACCAAGAAGGCCTTTGCCGACCAGCTCGAGCCGCTCCCTACACGACTTGCCCGAACCGAGCGCTTCTGCCGGCTCTTTCGGCCTGGTCTCGAGGAGTATGAGGTCGTGCCCATCCAGGACGTCTATGGCCCGACGGCGACTGAGGCCGACGTCCAAGCGCTCGTCCTCAGTCAGGAGACGACCGCCGGAGGAGCAGCGGGTGAGCAAAGTGCTCCTTCTCGCCCTCTTCGACGTTTTAGGCGTGGCCGCTGACATTCAGGCATCGTCCGCTTGCTTGCTCTTTCAGTTGACAAGAAGCGGATCGAGGCTGGCCTTCCTCCACTGCAAACGTTCGTCATCGACGTCATTTCGGCCGCGGCTGCCCCTCTCGAAGTGTCCGACAGCGCAGCCGACGAGCTGCCACCGGCCATCGAGATCGAGAAGAAGATGAGCAGCACACAGATCCGGCGGTGGCTCGCCGAGCACCCGCCACAGGAGCGCGATGCATGACAGCCCCTGCTTCTCATTTCGCACGAGCGCGAGAAAGGTCGGTGCCGGACGGTGGTCCATTGATATCGGAGTAGGAAAGCTGAGCAAATTTAGAGAGTACAGCAGAGTGTCTTGGGTGCGGGTGCAAGAGTTTGAGGAAAGCAAGTGTGCAAGAGAGGACGGGAGCAGCGGGTCGTCGCGCTCTTAGCAGGCCGGGGACGAGAGCGGGATTCGGACCGTCGTCGCCAGACCCGAAAGCGAGGTCTCCTTGTAGTGGAGGTGCATGTCGCGCGCCGTCACTGTACGGGCGACGAGGAAATTAGCTTTGCGGAAAGCCAGAATGCCGGTAGCAGCGAAGCGCAGCGACGTACGGCGCATGGCTTCGATCGCCTCGTCGAGCGAGACGCTGTGGATGCCGTCGCCGGCCATCGCCAGCTGGGCCGCTGAGAAGCCGTGAGCAGAGCTTGCGTGTCAGCGGTCGCCTTCTCAACGAGCTGTGATCAGAAGCGGTACGCACCGCAAACAGCCTTGACGGCGCCGAGCGAGTTGCGTTCAATGCATCTGCAAGGAGACGGAAGGCCGAGGGTCAGCTGCTGGTTTCCAACGCGCAGGGCGGTCATGGCCCGGGACGCATGCGCACGGAATCTGGACGAGACCCTCGATGGGATCGCACGTGAGGCCTATGAGGCAGGACAGGAGGTCAGCTCAAGGGGGAGCGTTTCAGTCAGAGCTGTATGGCACGCACCAAGGGAATGCTCGATCTGGACAGTAGGCGCGACAAGGTCAGTCCTGGGCAAGCTCGAAGCAAGGGGTGCTGCGCGGACATACACCGATCTCGGCCGCCTGCAAGATCATCTGCGGCGAGCCTCCGAGACATGCCGTGAAGCCAGCCGCAGCCTAAGCCGAAGGAAGGCAGACAAAGTCAGTGCACGCCCTACTTTGGGATGGACTCGCGGCGGGACGTACCATAGACGACGCGACGCCGACCTCGGCCATGCAGCCGCCCTCCGCGGCGGAGATGGTCGCTCCGCGCTTGTACAGCATGCCGATGGCCGCCGCCGTCAGCAGGAACGTCTTGATGTCGCGCTCGGGGTCGTCCGAGATGAACTCCTGCAGGTCGCAGAGGGGTCAGTTGACGGACGATGATGACAATGAATCCGACGCACGATGACGTATTTCAACACCGCAGGAATGACGCCCGAGGCACCTGACAAGGAGACGGGGAGGGAAAGAAGGCCGTCAGTCGACAGGCCTCCTTTAAGCGGAACGAGTGACGAGCTTGCCGTTGGTCGGCGCAGTGACGATGCGGCCTCCGGCAGCGTTGACCTCGTTGACGGCGATGGCCTGCAATCGAGGAAGGGGTCAGTTCAACAGCCGGACCAAAGCGACCGACAAGAGCGCACGCACATAGCAGCTCAAGAAGTCGATACCGGGGAAGGTGGCCTGTTTCCAGGGCGTCACCGGTAGGGGGTGGTCGAATGAGCCGGTCGTGAGCGCCCGAGGGCTGCGCGACACGTTGGCGGCGGCAAGGCTGGCGGATGACGGCGAGGTCGAAGCGGGCGACCGACCGCCGATGCCGGAGGCGAGAGACAGCGTCGACTTGGACGAGGAGGCCTGCGCCGACGACGCGGAGGGGGGCGCGATCGGTGTCGGGCTCGGCTTCGGTGAGGTGACCGAAGGGTAGAAGCCTGCATAAATCCGGACAATCAGCGCAGCGCTTGAGGTCCGAGCTCCTTGACAGAGCAGCCCACCTTTGAAAAGACGCCGGTACAGCGCCGGCGCTCGGCGCCGGACCTTGAGGCGCCCGGGGAGGGTCTCCTCGGCTGTAACCGTCGTCACCAACCGCGTCAGCAGGCGAAACTTGAGGAAGGACGAGGGACTGGGCAACGCACTTGAAGAGACGCCGTCTCGGATACAAGCGTCCATGACGCCCCAGAGCTGCATCAGCCGCTCCGAAATCTCGTCCGATGTCATGTAGCTTAGCTCGTTGTTCCAGACTCTGCGGATCGTCGAAGCTGAGGGTCAGCAGGTCGTTGAAAAAGGGGGCACGAGGATGCCGGCTACGTACACTTGCGCGATCGTCAGCTGCAGAGGGAGCGACAAGGAGACGCGGTCAGGTCAGTCCCATGCCCGCACGAGCGCTCTGCCGGGTACGCACGTTGTGCCGCTTCGTAAGCGTCTCGAGACTTTGCGCGTTGTGGAAGAGGAAGGGGGGCTGCTTGTTCTTGGCCTGCTGGGAGTCCGGCTCCTCCTCCTCGGTGTTTTCCGACTCCGGCTCGTCGTCAAGCAAAGCCTCCTGCGGCGGGGCGATCTGCGGGCCGTCCTGGACGATGCCGTGCGTCTGGTCCCGGCGCGCGGGCGAGGCCTCCTTCTTGTTGATGGCGCGGTAGAACAGGTTCTCGTCAACCTGGGTCCGCTGGTTGACGACGAAGCCGCCGCCGACAGAAAAGTACTCGTTGGTCGCAAGCAGGTCGCCGGTCTCGCCAAAGACGCTAAAGCGCATGCCGTTCGGATGCGTCGGCAGGGCGTCCATCCGCCACAGCATGTCGGCGTCCATCGAGTAGACGATCCGGTGCGTGCCGCCGAGCAGGAGCGACGAGTTGGCGACGATGGCGTCGTAGCGGGAATTGATGGTCGACGTCCTGCAGGCACACAAGCGCGCGCATTAGCGCGTCAGATACCTCCCGCGCAGTCAGGCATCAAGGATCGTCGTACTCGACCGTCTCCGGGTCAGAGCCCTCGAGCCCAAGCATGATTGCCTGCGGGGTCATGTGGCTGAGCAAAGGGGTGATGCAATCAGGCGGTCTTGTCAGCATGCCCCCGGCCAGAGCAGCAGAGCGTTGCGTCCGGCGTGACTGACCCCTTGCCAGTTGCCGCCAGCGAGCCGTAGAGCGTCACTTTGAGCGTCTTGACCTTGTCGAGCATGCCGAGCTCAGCAAGATCCTACGCAAAGGACGAAGCCTGAGCTTCAGCAAGGATGCCTTGAGCGAACGAGGGACGCCAGCTGGACTGACCGTCACGAAGATCCTGAGTGCGCGCGCGCCGGGTGCCGAGCGAGTCAGCAGAGAGCAAGCAGCATCAGCCGGAAGCTCACCTGCAACGCCGGCAGATAAGCGGATTTCAGGCTTCCAAGACTCACTTGCCAGCTCGCATCGGACCGACCGTGTGCGAGCTCGAAGGGCCGACGCCGATGGAGAAGAGGTCAAAGGCCGAGATGACGGCGTGCCCGACCGGTCCCTCCTCTGCGGCTGCCGGCTCCGAAGCCGGCTCGACCTGGCCGCCCTGGCTGAGTGCAGCCAGCGCGTCGTCGTCGTCGGACGCCTCCCGGACAGCGGCGGCGGCGACGTTGAGCGAGGCGCGGGCAGCACTCGTCGACAGAGCCCGGACGCCGGCCTGGCCGACTGCGAGGCTCCTGCTGGCCGAGCCTAGCGCGGGACGAATGAGCGAGGGCGGAGTGGCCGATAGCAGCGCCGACGCGCGGGCGGCCGAGGGCAGCAGTGCTAGACGCCGACGAGCAGAGGGCAGGACGCGCTTCATGGCGGGGAGGCGAGGGGGTCGGGATCAAGGAAGGAGCGGGATGGGCGTCGAAGAGCAAGATAGCGGACGAGATTTCTCCCCGGCGAACCTAGCGGGACCGACGAGTCCAGGTTGGTCAAGGGCAAGGTCAGGCAGCTCGAAGGCGGAGGGACCGCGCCCGGCGCGTCGTGCGGGGGCACGAGGAGACCGAGAGCGCCAGAACGACATGACCGCCTGACGTTCACCTCGCCCATCCAGCACGAAGGCCGACCAACACCGAGCCCCTTTCCGTACAGGAACGCCTGCACACGCCCAACCTCGGCAGACGGTCCCGTCGTCCGGCTCGCGCGTCGTCCGGCTCAGCTCTCGCGCCCTCTCGGCCAACCCCGCCCTGCAGACGCGTCGTCGTCCTCGGGCGCCCGTGCCTCCGACTGCCCTCGGTCGTCTCCCCGCCTTCTTTCAAAGACAAGCATGTCGTCCGCCTACCCGCGCCAGTCGATGATCGCCTCGTCGTCGTCGTCGGCGCCCAAGCTCCGGCACCTCGGCGCGCTCGCGGGCCACCTCGGCCGGCTGTCAGCAACGATGGCCGTCACCGAGAGCCGGATGCGCGACATGGATGAGCTCCTGCGGGCGATGCAGCTCCTCGGCGGCGGCCAGGCCGCAAAGTACGTTCCCTCGCTCGCCTCGTCTCGAAAGGCTGTCGAACCATCCGCTTGAGCTAATCGTCCTCTGCCGCGACCCTCGCACCCATAGGTTCATGGCCGTCGCCAAGATTGTCGAGCAGGACCTCGAGAAGGAGCGACTCACCGAGGAGGCGCTCGAGCAGGCGGATGAGACGGCGCGATCGCGCGAGGAGTCGAGATGAGCTCGTCTCTTGCCCCAGGATGAGCCGGCTGGAGAGGGGTCGCCCGGACGATGGCGGCGCGGGAGGAGCGCCAGCCGGGTGACAGGCTGTCTCGCGACCGTCAAATCACGACAATATCACGACATGACCACGTTGATCGACCTCGCTGCCCAAGTCAGGCAAGCTGTCGAGCCGGAGAGGGCAGGTCGTCGGCCAGGCACCCGCGCACAACGACATATGTACCCAAGGCGGGCTCGAGCCCCCCTTCCCAACCAAGGCCGTGAATGGATGCAGGCCCTTCCGCTCGCGTCCTACTCGTCGCCAATCCAGCGCTCGGCTAGTGGGCCTATGACAGGCAGGTAGTAGCGCTCCAGCCCGCGATTGGCGTCGGTGTACGCGCGCACGCTGTGAAGTCGGGGGTGCGCGGAGGGTCAGCGATCCGTTGCAATGCGAAATACTGCAGAGGCTGGACGAACGCCATGAAGGCGACGAGGCCGAGTGCAAAGATGTTGTAGATGAGCTTGAGCCAGGCCGGGAAGATGAGCTTGAGCAGGAAGTGGAGCAGGACGAGCGGCGTCGTGAGCAGCGCCGACTGCCAGGCGTGGAACCGAACGAGCTCATTGGTCGTCTCCAGGATGAGCAGGAGGAGCGCTGAGGTACGTCCAATAAGACCCAATCAGAAGCTGCCGTGGTGGTGGTAGACAGGATAGGTGCAGGGCGACGCACCAGACACCGGGCCGAGCACGTAAGCCCCGGCCGACTCAAAGTCAACGCGCCAGCCGAAGCGCGTCTCCCACGAATTGGCGGCGCCCGCCGCATCCTCCTGGCCACCATGCGAGGGACCGGCGTGCGTCGGAAGGACGGGCGCTGTCGACGAGTAGGAGGTCTGGGCTGCTCGTGGGGGCAGGGCGTCTGGTGTCAGCGGCGGAGTCCGAAGGCGACAGGGGCTTCACAGGCCCCGATCGACCATGCAGATCACGGACGGACCTTGGCTGCTCGAGCCACCGCTCTGGTAGCCGCCGCCTGTAAGGTAAGACGACGCGTCCCGATTGAACCAAGGCCGCTTCGGGCCAGACTTCTTCTTGGACGGCCCGTCGTCAGCCGGGGGCAGGTCCGGGGGAGGTTGGTCTGCGGCCGAGCGGCGACGACGGCGGAGACAGCCAGATGAGGTCAGCCGGCAGAACGATACGGCGATGCGGCCCGTCTCGGAGCGCATTGCTAGTCCGACACCCGTCGTCTCATGCAAAGTAGGCTCGTGGAAGCTGCCTTGGACGGGAGACCAGCACGCGGCGAGACCAGAGACACAGCCGCAGTTGACCGGCGTACGACCGGGGCTGGCCCGGCGAGATCTACCTGCCCCTTCGCGGCGCCATCGCGTTGCTGGCAGTTGAGCTAAGGCTCCTGTCCAACTCACAGGGAGCAAAGGACATGGCGGGGTCTGGCAGGCGACCTGGTTTGAAGCGTCGGAGGAGAGGATGCGGTCGCCGGCAAAGCGAGGCGCAGGCGACGCCGGGCCCATCTTGCCCTTCGGCGGCGCCAGCCGGCGGAGAGATGACCTGCGCACCTCGGGCCCGACACCTCAGCCCACCCTCCACGACCCCCTCCGTCTCCTCCTCCTCCTCTTTCTTTGCTGAGCCCCGAGCAACTGTTGCGGTCTCGCAGAGCAGCGAGTACGCAACAGCAGCCGTCGCACGGTCGAGCATCGCCCAGCCGGCGCGTCCGCGATCGCCTCCGGCCGACCCTCCTGTCGCACCGCCGGCCGTCGTCTGCCTCGAAGCCCTGGCTGAGACTCGATGCCTCGTCTGCGGGACTACTTCGAGGACGCCTACGACGGCAACGCTCAGGCTGGACCTTCGACCTTCCCGCCGACGTCGGCACCGCCGAGTCCGACGAGTTTCTCGCATGACGTCTTCCCCTACCACCACGACTCGGCCTCGTCGGCGCCGTCGTCGCCTCGTCAGGAGGCACCCGCCCTGGCCAATAGCTCGCGCACCGGCATCTACAACGATCCACGGAGCAAGATCTATGTACGCTACTCCATCGACAAGTCCCGGATCAGTAGCGGGGGCGGCGGTGGCGAGCCGAGCCTCCATCAGCTCGCAGACAGGCACGTCCGAGGCCAGGTCGTCCGCAAGCCTATCAAGCCGGCCAAGGGCGGCGCTAACCAGAAGGGCAAGGCGGTCACGCCCGAGGCAGGCCTCGAGGATGGCAGCGCTGGCATCGGTGCCGTCCTCCTGAGCATGGGCCGCGGCCCAGAAGGCAGCGGCAAGGCCGTCGTCGTCGGCAACGACAGTGCGTGCCAACCATCGCGCCGTGTCCCTTAGGTTGCCCGGCTGACCGGGCTACGATATGCCCGCCTCTAGTCCTCCGCATCGTCCAGTTCACGTCGCCGAGCGATCTCACGCCTCTCCCGCCGCCGCCCCATTGGGTGCCTCTGACATTCTCCACGTCTAACTACGCGCCGCCAGTGCCGACGTCTCTCACCGCGCGTGCGCCGACGACCCCCCCGCTGCCGGCGCCGTACGGCCGCAACGGCAACAACAACCGGCGGAGGCCGGCGCAAGCTCTGCCGAAGCCCGTCTCGCGCGTACCGTCCGATGCTGGTCAGGACGAGGGGACCGTCATCGGCGATGGCCCAGGCGGCATCGCGCTGCGAGAGATCGCGACGTTGCGCGGGCTGCGCGAGGCGACCGGAGGCAGTGGCGTGGTCGAAGCCCGCTGGGGATGGGGTGGTACGTGCTTCCCGCCTTTGAGCGTTCGGTTCGACAAGCGCCTGAACTGACAAGTTATTCTCGCCTTATGTAGGCCAAGCTAGCCGCGTCTTCGTCAGCGGCCGGAAGGGCAACGTCATGGTCTGGGATGTGCACTCACCGAGCAAGATGCGTGCGTGGCTTCGATCCTGACATTTTTTTGCTAGACCGTAACGAGCGCTGACAAGTCACTCGCCCCCTGCAGACACCGACATCCGGGTCGACCCGACTAGGCGACCCATCTCGGTCATGCGCTTCGGCCCCGCCAAGGACTCGTCGCCGACAGCGGCGTCGATGGTGACCGGCGGCCACGACTCGATCCTGCGGCTCTACGACTTTCGTATGCCGTCGGCGACGCCAGCGTTGACGCATTCACTCTCACCGGCGCTCACAAGCCCAATCACGGCGCTCGCCATCAGCCCGACGACGGCGCTCCACGTCGTGCTCGGGCTGGAGAATGGCACGATCGGCTGGATCGACTGGCGACGCACGGGCCGGCTCGTCAACCGCAAATTCTCTGCCCATGGCGAGGGTGGCGTCATGACGCTTGACTGGAAGGACGGCGGCCGTGGAGGCGGCGACGGGTGGATCGCGAGCGGCGGCCTCGACAAGAAAATCCACGTCAGTCACAGTTTGCTTCTCGGCCTTCCTCACGAGGACAACAGACAAGCTGATTGCTGGACATACTGCTGCCAGGTGTGGAACATGGACGACTCGTCTCGCCCGCTGCACCGTACGCTTCGCTGCGCTCAGCCCGTCGCGGAGGTTCTTTGGCGGCCCGGTCACGAGACCGAGCTTGCCGTTGTCCCTTACGTCGCACTGTCCGGCTCCAACGCCGGCGATGAGCCCGAGGAGGTTTCGGCGATCCAAATCTGGGATGTGCGACGGAGTCATCTGCCGAAACACGTCCTCGAGGGTGGGGATGGCGCGGCGTGTGGCGAGTCTCCATTTTCGGCTTCGAACGAGCCAGCGCTACTTGCACAACGACGACTGACTTAGTGCTTTCCTGTTGCTGCTCATCATAAGGCGTTGCCTGGAATGACCATGGCGCACTCTGGGCGGCCTACAAGACTGGCACAATCATCCAGCACGACGTCCGACACAGCTCGGTCCCGCTTCTCAACTTGCCTGGCACGAGCTCGTCCTGGACGCCAGACGGCCACCTCACTTTCACCGCCCATCGGCAGCATGAAGGCGAGGCGCCCTTCGACGACATGTGAGCCTTCGTCCTTGCCGTCGAACCTCTTTTCTTGATGAAAGCTGACGCCGTGCACCCTCTTTTCAGATTGCCATCAGCGGCAGCAGAGCTCCAAACCGCTCCGGTTCCCAAATCGGTGGGAGACCCAGTGTACGATCCTGATCAGATTGCAGTCGAGGTTCTCGTCGACCGCTACACTGCGGTCAAGGTTTCCCGACTGGCAGCACAATATCGCTTCTCGGGCAAGGATCCCATGACTCTCTGCCAAAAGAACGCCAAGGTGCGTTTCACTCCGTCTCTCTCTCTCTATCTCTCTGCTCGAAATCGTGACTGACGACTTCTGGCTTCGCCAATGCAGATCGCCGCAGAAACGTCCGCTTGGCAGGACCATCAGGTCTGGCGCACTATCGAGGGCATGATCGGCACCTGGCAGGAGCTGGCCGACGCCGAGGCCGCTCGGGGACCCCCGCCAGTGGCGTCGGCGCTTCACGACATTCCAGACCTCCATCTGCCTCCTCCTCGGGATGCGTCTCCGGTTCGCGGGCGAGGCCACTTCGCGGCCACTGGTGGAGAGGAGCGAACCGGCGCCTCAGGCCCGCGAGGGCCTAGTCGCTCGCCGCTTGTCAAAGCTGTCCGGACCGACATCGGCACGGCAACTCGGCATCTGAATGCAGAGCTCGCGCAGCCTCCGATTGACGACAAGGCTGACTACGCAGACACCTTCGCCGTCCGCCTCCACCTGGCCGTCGACGACTCGGATCTCGAGGAGGCCGTTGCGCTGTCGAGCGAGTCGGAAGACATAGAGTCTTCCTCGTCCTCGTCTTCTGAGGATCAGCTGCAGACAATCCCAATTCCACGCCAGTCGCGGTCCAAGCGGTCCTCCTTCTCGTCTCGGCGGCCTTCCTCGTCCTCTCAGACGCGGCCTGGGTTCTCCTCCCCGCTTGCCGCTCATCACGGCATTTCTGCCTCGCTACCTGCGCGGCAGTCTTCGCCGCACCCGAACCCGCGATCGTACCTCCGCCAGTTCCAGGGCCAGAACCGCCTCTCGCCGGTCCAGACGCCCCAGGCAAACGGCCCTGACTCGGACTCGGACGACGACACGCCGAACGCCAACAGCCCGCAGCTGTCGGACGACGCGTACGGCGTCGATCCGTACGGAACGGGCTACGGCCAGGCCTCCTTCATGTCAACAGCAAGCAGCAAGACGGTGACGGCAGCCAAGGCCGCCGGCAGCGAGGCACCCCTGGCCTCCAGGGTCACCACTCGCGGTCCGCCGACGGCCAAGTCGTCACCCAAGGTTGTCGCCTCTATGGCGGTTCCGGCTGGACGTCGCTCATCTGTTCCGACCGCACAGCCGCTGGTCGCGCAGCTGCGCTCACAGCGCCAAGTCGAAACAGCGTCGCCGGCAGTGTCTGCCCTGCGACAGCCTCGCCTCCAGCAGGTCGAGCAGATGACGATTGACGACTTCGAGCTGAGCGGTCGGCGCGCACTCGGCGCCCTCATTACAGACTACCTCGATCAGGTCCGTCATCTGGCTGCGCACGTCGCACAGGTCAAGGCTGATCCGTCCTCTGTTGCGCTTGCAGGGCAATTGCCAGATGCCGAGTCTCATCTTCATCATCACCAGAGATCTCTTTCCGTTGTCTCATTCGCGCGCCGAGCGCTACATCGCGGCCTACTACAGTGCGGCCAGCAGCTTGACCCGACTTGACTCTAACAATCGTGCTAACACCTCGACTATCTGGCTGCGACTTAGCCCTCCTCACCAGGCTGAGGCTGTACGGTCCAGCGGCCAAGCTCCGCAAGTACAGCGGTCTCCCTGGCGTCCAAGCGGCCGTCCGCGTACGCCCGTCCCTACCGTCTCAAAGGAGCAAGGAGCTGGCCACGCTGACCTAGGAATGACGCCCGACTTGCAGAAAAACACGACGACCTACCTGTCCTGCCCGCGGCACCCAGCGCACGCCCTACCTTACGAGGAACTTCCGGTGCCTCTCGCTTCCAGCAGCTGGTGCCTCGAGGATGCCCGGCCAGCCATCATTTGCTGTTTCTGGTTCGTCCTCTGATCCTCGACGCGAGCTTCGCGAGCTCAAAGACAGGGATCTGACATTGCTCGCTCGCTCGCTTCTTCAGCTCTAAGGCTGTCGTCGGCGTCCTGTCTGGCTGCGAGTCGTGCGGTCACGGAGGTCACTGGCTGTGCATGGAGCGCTGGTGGAAGACGGCGGCCGAGCCGATGACGGCCTCTCTCGAACAAGAGGTCGTCCAGCGAGCCGACACGCCACCACCAACAGCACCGAGCTCCGGCAACGGTAACGGCAGCGACTCATCTCCGACGATCCCGGCCAGGTCGCCGCTCGCCACCTTCTCGACTCGCAGCGAGACGACCGGCGACTACGGCACCGCAGGCAGCGATGTTGAAACGGTGCTTTGGGGCTGGCACTGCCCGACCGGTTGCGGCTGCCGATGCGCCGTCTCACACGCCGGACCTTCAGCGTCGCTCCAGCCGACACCCCTGCTCTTGCCGGCGTCGTCCCGTCGGTCGTCGTTGACGTAGGCAGCGCCTTTCGACGGCCGTAGCATGATCTCCCTTCTGCATGATCTGTCTCGGCAAGCAGGCGACGACCCGCTGCTACTGTAGGAGTAAGCGTGAGCGCATTAATCGTGATCCTCCTCAGTCAAGCCTGGGCACTGCGCTGCCAGGGCCTCCTGGCTCTCGTAACCGCATCCGCAAAAGAAGCAGTAGCTGTACTCGTCGCGCAGGTACTGCAGCGTCAGCGGCAGACGCTGCGAGGCCTGAAAGGGTGGGTTGTCGAGCAGAGCAGGTCAGCCGTCGTATCGAAGCGAGCCAAGGTCTACAAGGGAGGACGTACTGGAAGTTGGAGCAGCTTCCGGGCCTCGATGGCCAACACGGCCCAATCCTCGGCGTCCGACGTTGCTGCCTCCCCGGCCTGCGCGATCTCTACGGCCAGGGCGTCCGCCACCCTCTGCGTCGTCACTTCCCGGGACTTCTGCAGGCCACCGAGGCTAGTCTGGCCGACCTGGTCGTCGTAGTCATCATTGTCGTCTCCGAAGTCTGCGGAGAGTGGCGCGAGCGCATCGGCCTCCATCTGCGACTTGAGTCGCAGAGCCGCCGTCTGGTCATCGCTCGGCCCTGGCGCGTCATCCGAGGGGATGAGCGCGAGGGCGTCGAGCAGAGGCGGCGGGAAAGTGGACGCATCTGTTGGCGAAAGATGCAAGATGGAGAACTGCGGCGATCGGGTTGTGATGAGAGCGTCAGCGCGGCTGCAAGAGATGGGGTGGGACGCATGAGACGCATGCGAGACGCACGCCTTTGTCGTCACGAGCATCAAGGCTGAGCACCGTCTTCTGCGCGTTCCGCAGCTGGCCTTCGGCCTTCTTCTCGGCATATTCCTCGCTGGCTCGCGAGCGATAGACCGCCGTGTCGAGTGGCAGAACCTTGGCCGGCGGGCGAGGTTGCGCCGATTCGACAGCCTTGGCTCGCGCTCCCAAGCCCTTGCGACCTGCAGACAGAGCGATGTCCAGTCAGCGGCCAGTCGCAGAGCACAATATCGCGGGACGCGACGTACCGGCCCAGATTGAGATGGCCAACGGCTCGAGGAGGTGACCGCCGGCGGCGGCCTTCGGCTTGGTTGACGATGCCTCAGGCTGCTGCGGAGGGATCGCTGCCAGAGTCGGGACATCAAGCTTGATCCGTTTGCGGCTGCCCAGCCCACCAAGTGCAGCCTCCGCCTCTTGATCGTCCTCGAGGTCCTCTGCTGGCGGCACGGCCTCGCCAGGTCGATTGCCAACGTCGGAGGCAGGGCCGGTGTTGCACGGAGCGGCATCCTGGCGGCCGAGCCGCTCCCCGCCTTGGTAGCCCATCTTGAGCATCATCTTCATGCCGACGCCGACCTCACCGCCGGCATCGCGCTTGCGAAGCTCGTCCTCGATCAGGTTCTTCTTGAGGCCCTCCTGGCGAGCCTCCTCCTCGCGCTCGCGGAGCGGCCGGATCCGGTTCGCGTCGGCACGCGCCTGGGAGGACGCCGCCGCCCGCCGCCGGCGCTCCTGGTACGTCGTCCCCGAGCTTGCCTTGGGCGCGGCCCCGGCCGTCACCTTTGCGAGGAAGGCGTCGCTCATAAAGTCGTCCTCCGAGTCCGACATGCTGGCCGGGGTTGACGGGCCGGAGAGGTCCTGCGGCCGGTGGGTGCCGGTCGCCGGCGGGAAGGGCGTGGATAGGTGACGCGGCCTGCGCGAGTCCGTTCGGCAGAGAAGGCTCTGGGTCTAGCTCCGGGCTCGAGGTGATGTCCGCAAGAGTCGGGGTCGATGTGTGCAGGAGACGTTGCTGGCGTCTCGCTGGCTCTGGTGATGGGCAAGGACCGAGCAGCTGGGCGTTGAGGGCTGTAGACAAGCTGCCGAGCCTGTAGGCTCATCGGCGCTGTCGAGCTCGGTCGCTTCGCGGCCACCAACGCTCACCCGACCCTCGTACCTCCCGCCCCCCCTCACCAACCCTCGCTTTCCCCCGCCGCTTCGAAGTCTCGACCTTCCGTCGCCACTGTCACACACAGAAGAACCTAGATGGCTACTCCGCTTCTCATCGCGCTCGGTGCGCTCGGCGCAGGACTCGGCGGCCGGTTCGCCATGCAGCGGCTCGCGGCACGCGGCGGAAAGACCGGTATGGACGCCTGGGTGAAGGGTGGCTTCCAGACCAAGATGGACCCCAAGGAGGCCAAGCAGATCCTCGGTATCAGGTCCGTCGGCTTGATCACTCGTGGCAGCGCTGGCTGCTCGCACCGGTCTAGGCAGGGCTGCCGGCACCCCTCCGCCGACGGGCAGCCGGCGGCTCGGCTTGAGGTGGAGGTGGCCACCGTGCCCGGAGGCTTACCAGGCTGACGCCGATCTCGCCTGTCATTTTCCTAGGGACCCGGTAACGGTCAAGAAGATCAAGGATGCTCACCGCCGGATCATGATCGTCAACCACCCGGATCGTGGCGGCGTGCGTATTCGAAGGCGGCAGGCCGCCGCCTGCGCAGCGCGAGCTCAGCTGACCCTTTCGTCCACCTCGTCAACCTCACTTGATTCTGATCGCTGCAGTCGCCGTACTTGGCCTCGAAGATCAACGAAGCAAAAGACATGCTGGTGCGTCATCCTAGAAACGCCCTCCTTACTTCGCGACCTTTGCGCTGACCGAGTTGCTTTCGGCTGTCTTCGTTTCGCCGAGCAGGAGAAGGCTGCGCCGAAATGATGACTGTATGAGATGATCCTACCACTCTCAGCGCCTCGCCATCGTGCAGCGCCTCATCCCAAGCGACGACGAAGCTGAGCTGCCGAGGCCAGATGTTGATCTCGGCCCGCTGAAGCGCAAGGTCGCGACTGATGGCGGCGCGCGGCGCTCGCGCAGGTGCCGCGCCGGGAGAAAGCTTTGACCTGTCCTTCACCGAAGCGTCGGAGACCAGATGCTGCTCGAGCACGAGTGTCGAGGGGGCCTGTGTCATACGCATGCTTCGCAGGGGACGAGAGAGTACACTTGCGTCGTAGGGCTAGGCGCCGCGCGCTCAGCCACACCGGCGGGCGCACCGCTCTTCAGATTTCGGCTGGCGCGGGCGGGCGCGCGGCCTGCAGCGCGGGCGCCAGAGCGGCGGCCAGAGGCAGCAGCTCCGGTCGCTCGTCCTCCCGTTCGACCTCGTCACCAGCACTCTCCTCCTCACGCTCTGCTAGACGACGAGCCTCGAGTGCTGTACTCTCGCAGTCCACGTCCGCTCTAGCCAGCACACGATGACGGCTTCCGCACCGACGGCCGACCCGCTCGGATCCGCGGCGGCGCTCATCCGCTGCCTCAAGACGCCTGCGCTCTCGCCGGAGGCCAAGATCGACGTTGCCCTCGCCGCCTGGGCCAAGGAGGACCTCTACATCCCTGCTAAGCGAGGGCTTTTCATGGACTGGGCCGTCCAGACGATGAGCGGAGCTGGCGCGCAGGCCGCCAAGGGCAAAGGCAAGGAGAAGGCGAGCGCGGCCCGGTCAGTCCCTGCCTCGTCCACCGGTCGAGCTCGCTCCGCCGTTGCTGGAGACGTCTCTTTCGAAATGCTGACCGGGAGCGCGAGCGACGACGCTTCCAGGACGGGCCTCGATGCTTTGCCTTTGACGTCCAAGAAGTACTGGCAGCTGCTCGACCTCCTCCTCGCGCCGTCATCGGCCGACTCGTCCGCAGCGGCGGCCGTCCTCCCTCCGGCCCTGTCGTCGCTTCTGACACAGCTGTTCCGGCAGCTCGGCTCCGGCTCTGCAGGCGCCTTGAAGTCATCGACCGAATCTTACGTCGAGCTGCTCGCAGTTCTGGCAAGCCCGGCGCGCAAGCTCCTCGGCCTGACACCGAACGTTGCGGAGCCGCTCTTGGATCTGCTCGGTGACGCCCTCGCATGTTGGAGCACGCTCGCGCTGCCGCCCTCGACCGCGGGCGCCGTCTGGGCAGAGGTGTTCGGCGTCCTTATTGAACAGCTCGAGGAGGTGCTGCCCAACAACCTTGCGAGGCGCAAGGTACGTCGCTCATGCTTCTGCCTATCCCCCCTCTTCAACCCCCCCCCCCCCCACACACACATTTCCCAGCGTTGCCTCCTCTCTTATGGGCGCCTGTCCCAAAGGGGTCTGGCACCAGCTCGTCGACATGATGACCAACACAAAACTGCTACAAACTGATTTAATGAAGCTGAGTTCCTCTCTCCGAGGGGGACGACGACGCCAAGTTTTATTCCACGTCTGATCACCGCTTCTCCTAACCCACCTTCCCGCTCGGCCGCTCTGTTCTGCCGCAGCATATACTGACACGATCCCTTTCTTTGCCAAATCGAAAGATCGCCCAGGCGCTCGTCAAGTCGCCGTCGTTGCCGCACATGGTCGCCCTCCTTGGCACCCTGCCGTCGACATCGCCCTTGAAGGGCTCGCTTCTGCACCTCCTTTCATCCCTCCTCTTTCCCATCGACGTGCTCAAGGCATACGTCGCGCCTGTCCAGCCGCCTCCTCCTCCTCCGCGGACGAGCGGCAAACAAAAGGCGCTGCCCATCGCGCCCAAGCCGGCAGCGGAAGCTGCCCCGGAGGAGAAGGCGCTCTTTAAGCTGCTGGCGACTCTGCTCGGCTCTGCTCCGTCGCCGACGCTATCCTTCCTGCCGGATTTCCTCGACTCCTACACCCAGCTTCTCGCTACGCACCGGCACACGCTTTTCCCGCTGCCTTCTTATCTGCGGACGCCGGCCGAGGTCCACGCTTCGGACCTCATCTCTAAGGCGACCTTGCGCTTCGTGACTGCGCTCAGCGCGCTCATGAACGAGGCCCCGCGAGCGGGAGCCGGGGCCGAGCGCTGGGCTTGCCGCAAGGGCATCTGGTCCGTCGTCGAGGATCGCGGCAAGGTCGGCCGCGGTTACGAGGAGGCCTCCTCCGGCTTTGGCGAGATCGGCAGCGGTGGTTGGCGGGCCGAGGCCAAGGGCATGCTCGAGGGCGGCATCAAGCGGCTCGAGGGCCTGAAGGCTCAGGCTGATGGAGATGCCGAGCGCGACGAGCTCATCGGAACGCTCGCGACGCTTGGTCGCATGGACCGCGAGCTCATGGACCCCTTCCTCAAGCGGTTCCTTGTCGCCGTCGCCGCAGTTCCAACCCCTCACGCACCGACGGTCAGCTTCCTCAACTCGCTGCAGGACTACCATCGACAGACGCGCACCTTGCCTGCCTTCGTCGCCCTGCTCTTCTCGGCGATCCCAGCCGCGGCAGCTGGGGCCGACCAAGCGGTCTATCGCCAGCTCAGCCACGGCCCCCTCTTCGACAACGGCTTCCTCACCCAGCTCGCCAAAGGCCTCTCTGGCTTCCTGGGCGTGCAGGGGCAGATTGCCGAGGGCCTAGAGGAGCTCAAGGAGGTCTTCACGTTGGCGATGGCTGAGGCTACTGCCGCCTTGGCTGCTAGGGCAGCAGACGCTTCGGCCGAGGTCGACGGCGAGCGTAAGAAGAAGCGTCGCAAGACGAAGACGGCTTCGTCTGCCGAGTCCACTGCGGCCGCTGCGACCCTGTCGCTTCTGTCGCGACTCGCCCGTACCTACCTCCTCGCCGCGGCCAACCTCTTGACAACGAACCTGCCCTCGGCCCTGCTCGCCGGCCTCACCGACCTGTATCAGCAGATCCTCGACGAGATCGCGCGGCCCTTGATCAGCCTTGGGTCCAACTCGTCGGCTAGCTGGGCCGGTGAGATGATCCTCGTCTGCGGTCTGCGCCTCTGGAGCGCACTCAAGGCTGTCGTCGACCGGCCCCAGAACGAGCTTTCGGCGGACGACGTCGGACGACTTGGTCGGCTCGCAGCCGACAAGGCTACGGGCGGCGAGGTCGCCTATGAGATTGTTCGTCCCAGCAGACTGCTCGAATTTCAAAGCGCCGCACTGACCTGCTCCCTCTTAACCTGCGCAGACTCGCATCCTTCTGCGCAACCTTCTCCTGCCCTCGCTCGACGTCTTCGGTCACGAGCAGATCATCGATAGCACGCTGTATATCCTGTCCAAGTCGTCCTCGGACTCGGACGAATGGAGCGGCTGGGCCAGCGACCTCGACGACGAGGCCGGCCGACGCAAGGGCGCACTCTCAATTGCCACCTGGAGTGTCCTGGTCGAGCGCGGCGGCGAGATGCTCGGTGTTATCGAGTACGTTCCCGCTCCGCCACTACCAAGACCACCGCCCACTGACAACGATCCCCCAATACGGCAGCCACCGCGCATCTCCCGAGCAGCTCAAGAAGCTCGCCCATCTCATCATCTCGTCCTACCACTCGGTCTCGCAGAGCCCGGCAAGGACCCACACTCTCCACACGCTCACCAACCTCCTGCTCCGTCAGGCGCCGTTCGCCGAGCTCACTACCCTCCGGCAGCACATTCTCGGCGCTCTCCAGACGTACACCGATATGTCAAGCGGCAGCCCGTCGGCGGCTCAGAGCTCGGCCTACGACTTCCTGCTTTCGATGCCGATCGAGTATCTGCCCAAACAGCAGCGGATCGAGCTCGCCAAGCGCGCCCTCCAACTCGAGCGGGCCATCAAGCTCACGAGCGCCAAAGGTGTCAGCCCTCGGGAGATCACAGATCGCCTGCAAGCGCGCGAGGTTCTCCGTCGGTTCACCGCAACCGTCTTCCGCGAGGCCAATGTAATCGGCAGCATCGTGAGTGGCACGAGCTTTCGGCCTTGCAACAGCTTGGATGCTTACATCCGTTCCATCTCGTCCTCAGATGGTCGACCAAACAATCTTGGACTATGCGATGGTCCAGAGCCCGTCTGATTACCTCGACGAGAGCTCGCCCGTCAGCGTGTCGCTCGAGCAATCGACACAATCGCTCCTCGAGAGCATGTACCGGTACGCCTCGCCCCTGTCCTCTCGCGTCAGCCTCCGCCACGCGCCATGAACTGATCTGCATCCCTCTTCGCAGCTCCATCCTGCGTCGCGCGTCCGCTGACGAGCTCGCGCGCCTGATCGGCCGTGCCTTCCACGAGGATGTTCTCGGCCCCTTCCAGGACTTGATGGCCTCGCTCGGCCCCGAGGTCCTCGCCGAAGACGACGACTCGGCTTCTATCATTGACTTCCCCGTGCGGAGCGCTCTGCTGTTGCTAGCGACTATCAAGGACGAGATCCGCGAACCCTCGCAGTACGTCACCACTGCGCTCGCGTTTGATCTGGTTCGAAGGCGACCGCTAATTATTCATCCTCTAGGCTCTCATCCGAGCTGAAACTCGAGTCGAAGGTCAACGAGCTTTGCAGCACACTTGAAGAGGGCCTCGGACATCTCATTCGCATCGTCGAGTCCGACCCGCACGCTAGCTCGGACAAGTGTAGTGCTCTGGTCGCCCTGACGACCGCCCTGACGACGGCCAAGACCTTCTTGCATTGGCTCGGGGTGCCATCCCCAGGTGAGCGCGCCGTGTTCTAAGCGCTAGTAAAGCCCAACGCTAAACAGCTGCTCCCCCCGCCCCTCTCAGCCTCCACGCTGACTGCCAACCTCACGAACCTTGGCGTGACGGTTCGGGACCCTTCGACGGCTCTCGCTTCTGCCGTCATCGAGCTGCGCGTGGCCCAGCTGCGCGCTGTCGACCAGGGCGAACGCCCTGCAGCCATTGAGAACCTGGCCGCTTCTTGGCTTGTCTTCTACGGGACGTGTCTTGCTCAGGGTGCGTCCGCTTACGCACTGTCGTCCGTTTTGGAGACCGCTCCTAACGCTCGCTCAACTGTGGTACTTCTAGCAAACGACGTCTCGCGTTTGACGGCCGCCCTGCAGGCTTTCAGCAAGGGTTTGACGGCCGGCGAGCGGACTGCAGTCGTGCAGAGCTTTATCGAGACAGCTGTCTCGCCGTCAGCACCCGCCAAGCTGGTCGAGGCCGCGCTCGCAGGTGCCAACCACATCTTTGGCGAGGGGGCGGAACGTACGTCACGCCCTACCTCCAAAGCTCGCCTTCGAGAACTGACGCCGGCTACCTGACCCAACAGTCTCAAACCGGCCCATCGTGACGGAAATGCTCGACGCCAGTCGTCTGCTGATCAATTGCCCGGCGAGCTGGGAGATTGTGTCCCAAGTCGTTCAGTCGATGGGCACGATCTGCTCTGACAAGGTGCGGCCTTCTCCTCGCATCATCAGAGTGATTGACTTTGGGGCTGACTCGCGACCTCGCTTCGCCTCCGCAGGCCTCGCATCTGCAGTCGCAGGACGTCGGCATCATCCTCGCGATCCTCTGCCTCGCGCTTGCTCCGCGCACGTCGGTGGCCATCGCCTCGGCGCCGTCGACGCTCAAGCCGATCTTCCACCAGATCACAACGGCGGCAACCTTCCTCGTCCGTCACCGACGCGACCTCGTCCTTCATTCGGCGCCGCACCTGGCGGCCCTGCTGAGCCACTTGATCGGCTGCTTGCGCACAATCCGACCGAACCTCGGTGGGCGGCAGCAGCGATTGCTCGCCAACTCGCTGCCCGGCTGGCTCAATGTCGCGACCGAGCCGCTCGGCGCCGACGAGGCGAAGGGTCTCGCCCGGCTCCTCACCTCGCTCACGGCCAAGACGATCCCGCGCGTGCCGGCCCACCTGCAGGCGGTCGCAACCAACCAGAAGGCTGACTCGCTCGCCGGGCCGCTGGCCAAGCACGCGCCATTCGTCCTCCTGGCCTACATCCACCTCTTGACCGACCTCTCGTCAGTCGTCGGGCCGCTAGTCCGGCGCGAGCTCGAGCCAGGAGTCGGCGCCGTCTGCGAGATGGTCGGCGAGCGTGATCGTGACGCGGTCATGGTCGGCGGCGGCCTCGACGCCGGCGGCAAGGGCGTCCTGAAGATGGTCTGGAACGACTGGGAGGCCAAGCGCTACGCCGGCCGCGGCTGAGCCGTCTCGCAGTGCGATGTCATGAGTCATGATACGCAAGATGAGCCTGCAACGCGAACGGAAAGAGCCGCTCGTTGCAGTCAGGCACCGGACACTGCATCATCCCTCTTGCGGTCGGCACGTCGGCGCTGCATTCAACCAGCTCATCAGCCGGCCACTGCTCCCAGAGCTCGCCGTCGTCCGCCGCAGGCTCCGGCGGGTCGTCCGTCAGGTCGATAACTTCGGCCTTTGAGCTCGGCATACTCGAGCTCGTGGTACCAGTCTTGACGCGTTTCGGTCCTTGCTCGTCCTTCTCCGCGACGGCAAGGTCAGCGTCGGTCAGGCCGAGGTCGGCAAGGACGTCAGCACGAACGTCGGCCGGCAGGGAGCGCAGCATCTCGAGGTCGAGATCGGCCGGCACCTTGCGCTTGGCCGGCCGGGCAGGCGCAGGGCTGGCCGCCGAGAAGAAGGCGGCGAGCGTCTGGTCCGGTGCGGCGGGCAGCGTCGTCGACAGCGAGGTGGCCGCCCAGTTGATGCTGAGTTGGAGGTAGTCGCAACAGTCAGCACGCAGCGAGACAGGATGTGCGAGAACGAGCCCTGGGACGCACACGTAGACTTGGAGCCCGTTCGCAGCCCAGTCCTTGCCCAGCAAGGCCCGCACGAGGCCTCCAACGACGCCGCCTACGCCATCCTTCGCGCCCGGGCCGCCAAAGAGGTCCATGACGCGCTGGGAGACGGTTGCCGATTGCGCGAAGATGCCGGCCGGCATAGGGATCGAACGCGACGAGCGGGCTGCGGCCGGTGCGTCCCATGAGCGCCGGAGGGAGAGGCGGAGTGTCTGCGGGTAGCGGGCCCAGCGCTGCTCGCGACCTTTGCCCTTCACGTCTGCTGTCGGCGAGTCGGACGGGAGTTGTAGCTCGTTTTCAAGCCTGAGGATGAGGTTTTCGAGCAGGCGGCGCAGGTGGCCGACAAAGTCGGTCCAGAGCATGCCGCCGTGGTGGTTGACGGTCGTGGCAAACGAGTCCTCGGTTGAGATCTGCGCCGGGAAATCGGGGCTTGGGACGACCAGCGAGTTGTCGATGCCGGAAAGCAGACCGTGCAAGAACGGCGCGAGCCGGACCGAGTAGAGCTTCTGGAAGTCGGCGAGGCCAATCTCTCGGCGCACCAGCCCAACTGAAGGCTTCGTCGGTGCCGAGCCGTCGAGATCCGGAGGGAGGATCGGCAAGAGCGAACTGACGATGGTAGAACCAAAGCCCGGAAGCTTACGGAGATCGAGCGGGTCGAGAAACGCACGCACGGCAGCCGGCGAAGCATCGGCGGCGAGCGTCGTCTGGTCCGCCGGCTTGTTGACTGAGGCCAGCAGCTTGGATAGCAGCTTGGACGGCGCAATGCCGGCCGACGAGGTGAGGCCGATCCGGCAGAGGATGAGGCTGCGGAGGTGCGTAGCGAGATGCGAGGCCGCCTGCGTCTCGCGCACGCGGCTGCTTGAGACGGTCCGGGCTGGGCTGTCTGGACTCTCGGCCGTCGTCGAGGGCAGTAGGTGGCCGGCGTATGTGCCAGGTCCGTACCAGAAGCCGTCGTCACCCTCAAGCGCGAACCAGGTCCTCTGATGATTGTCACCTCTAGCGTCTGAAGCCTCGAGCCGACCGACATGCGAGCTGACGAGGCCGGTGACGTCGAGGAAGAGCTCGTCCATGCCGAGCTTCTCGACCGCCGTCGTCGGGCCGAGGACGGTGCGGGCGAGGCGGAAGACGCGATTCGAGTAGGCGCGGTAGTTTGTAAGGTCCGACCCGTCGACGATGACCATTTCCGGGCCTGCGAGGAGGAGACACGGAATCAGCTCAACGCTGTCGCTGCAACGCATCATCGGCTTTCAGGACGCACATTTCAGCTTAGCCTCGCGGATGCCCATAAGTTTCCCGACTCCCCGGGCCCTTGCCTCATAGCTGCATGTGGCGAGGATACCTTTCTGCTCTTCAGAAGGGTTTCAGCACGAGAATCCGTCAGCCGTCTGGTCTTCCCTCCGGCTGCCGACCGAGGCGAAGGGGCAAGCGCAGACTGACTGATCCCGACCGGCCGGCCGACCAGTGCGGGCGTGATCAGGCGCTCGACGCCGACGTAAAAGTTGTCGAGATCGAGGGCGATGATCAGCCGGTCCGGCATCGCGTGCGCATCGCGGATGGGCTTGGAGGGCAAGGCAAGAGAGGTGAGGATGCGCGCGAGCGGGGACGGGGCGCGCGCTGCGGAGCGGCGGCCCGCTGCATCTTGCCGGGCTCGATCGACTTGGGCAGGGCCGTGGTGCAGCCGAGAGTCCTCGAGCGCGCCTGTCTTCACACCGCGGCCCGCACACCAACACCGAACTACCCTGCCCTCCCCCGTCCAAC
>Ga0308160_10001162_pt1 | contig 39586 bp, 35 predicted proteins | sample PhyFR1_FD_201036 | JGI IMG/M metagenome (GOLD analysis project Ga0308160, IMG submission 201036) | Phyllosphere microbial communities from UC Gill Tract Community Farm, Albany, California, United States - DLSLF.R1 | ecosystem: Host-associated > Plants > Phyllosphere > Unclassified | place: USA... | reverse complement strand
ATATTTAGTTCTTTTCTACAACGGCGAGATAATTCCTGTGCTCGTCTTTTATATTCTTTTTTTGTTGATTCAGAACGAGTTATCTCTGTAAGTAACATCTTATAAGCTCCAATATTTAACTATGAGTAACGGGAATAGTAGTCAAAATTTACAAAATATCAAGTTGAAAACTACTAAAATTAATCTATTTTAACATATATATTAAAAATGTGAAATTTATAATTTTTTATAGTATTAATTTTAAATTTTAAATTTGACAAAATAAATGCAAACAGTATATATAAATTAGAGAATTGATAGGTATATGTTTTTATTTTTTCATCGTGTAAAGAGAAAATAAACTATTTTTAGTCAAAAGAATATTTTAATTGAAAATTATCCAGATCTTGTTTGACATTATTCAATTTTCTTTTTAATCTCGAATAGACCTATAAGTAAATAAGGGTAAAAAATGAAAATAATAAGAAAAAAATCAGCAGATCTAAACAAGGAGAACATCATTGTGAATAAAAATTTAACAAAAACGGGCTTAACAGTATTAGCTCTATCTGTTGTTATGGGGTTAACAGGTTGTGCAACCCAAAAGAAAGGTGTAACAGATGAAGATGCTCAGGCTCAAGCTTATGTAGACCAACAAATGTTAAAAACCGTAAAGTCAGTCGATAACTCATTAAAAGATTTAATAGCAATAACTCGTGGTGATGAAAAGCCAAGAAGTCAAACAGCACCAATTGGTTCAACTGTTGCAGGTAGAAGTACTGGTATGTTAAGCAAAGCCCCTCTCCAAGTTAGTTCTGTTACTCCAAGTGGTGATACTCAGATGTCAAGAAATCTTATAGCTCAAAAACTTGATGCTAAAATGAATATAACCTGGAATGATGATGCTGCTGATCTTTTAAGAGATATCTCTAATAGAATAGGTTTCTCCTATTATACTGTAGGTTCTTCTAACGGTGTTAATACTAAAGTTAAAATAAATGCCAGAAGTGAAACGGTTAAAACTATTCTTGGTCGTGTAGCTGAACAAATTGATGGCAAAGCAGACGTAAAAGTTGATATTGCTCAAAAAACTATAAAATTAGTGTACCGTTAATAAATGGTGCTGTTATTGGAGAAAATATAATGATGTTCAAAAAATCTTTAATTCATGCATGTATAGGTTTATCACTAATTTCAGTTAGTGGTTTATCTATTGCTGCTGAATCCGATTGGGCATTACCTAGCGGAAATGATATAGCAGGTGATGCTGCTTATTGGGGAACTAAGGATGAAGAAAGTTCTAACCCCGAAAGCGCAAGATGGGATTCTAATAATATTTATGCAGATTCTGTAAATAAAGAAGCTAAAGTTTTAAAAAATAAAGTTCCAACAATAAGAGCAGAAGCAATAAAAAGTGCTGCTGTTGCTTTTGGGACTCAGGCAGGTCTTGCAAACAGAGCAAGTAAAATCAATAAAGCATTAAAAGCGAAAGAAACTTATTACAATCAAGTATTTAATTTTAATACTTTGCAATTAGAACCAGGTTTTTTACCTCCTGTTATATCAGAAGGTCGTGATGCTTATAACCAACCATCTGATGATGAAGTAAGAGCAGCAGATCACTTATATAAAATAGAATTTCCAGCCAGAATTGTTAACGTAGTTCCTCGCTGGCAAGAATATTTAATAATACAATTTTCTGATCCTAAAATTCCTGATAATTCTGTTTTATCTAAAAATAGTGCGGAAAAAGAATTATGGGATTCATGGGTAGAAAAAGGTTTTGAAATGGGTGTGGCACAAGCTGATGAAGAGTTTGATAGTCGTCTTGGTCGTTTAAAAAGAGATTTTGAAGGGATGTTAAGATTCAAAAGACTATACGAACAAGGAATGGTATCTAAACCTACTCTTGCCCGTTCAGAGCTTGGTGTTACTGGTGGTGGTGATGAAATGGCTGTTGGTGATCGTGTAATTAAAGTTACTAATAAAGCCCAACTTAATCCAGAACAGAAGCGTTGGTTGTCAAGTAGTCCTAAATAAGAATAATTTTTAATTAAAGCCAGCCTTACGGTTGGCTTATTCCTACGGAGTTGAAGTCAATGATGGAAGATGTTCAAAATAACATAGAAGAAGAAGAACAAAAAAAGAAAGATAGTTTTCTGAAAGCTAACGTTCTTGATAGAAAAGAAGTTAAATTCAGAGAAGAATCTCGTTACAGAAGTAAAGCAATAGAAGACCTTTTTTTATGGGCTACAGAAAGAGGTGCATCTGATATAACGATACAAAGTGGTGAACAAATCATAGTTGAAATATATGGTAAAAAATATAGAGTCACAGAAAGAAGATTAAACAATAGTGAAGTTCAAGATATTATTAGTGATATGTATGGTGGTGAGTCAGCAAAAGCTATTTTAGGTGGTGATAGCGATCTTGATTTCGCTTATGAAATAAAACCAGATAGATTTACTCGTCATAGATTTCGTGTAAACGCAACTGGTATTATGGATGGAACTACTATAGGCATTCAAATTACTGCTCGTTCTATTCCAAGTAAACCATATGATATATCTACAATGAATCTGGAAAAGGATATATTTGAAAATATTTGCCCTCAACAAGGCATGATAGTGGTTACTGGTGGTACAGGTTCCGGTAAATCTACTTTATTATCTTCTATTATTAGATATATAGCAGAGCAACCAGAAGCCAATAAAAAGATCTTAACATATGAATCACCAATAGAATTTGTTTATGATGAATTAGACACCCCTTCAACGTCAATAGCACAAACAGAAATACCCAAAAACTTACCAGATTTTAGTCGTGGTACAAGAAACGCATTGCGTAGAAAACCAGACATTATATTGGTTGGTGAGGCTCGTGATGCAGAAACAATAGGTGAAGCTGTTACTGCTTCAATGACGGGGCACTTATTATATACCACGGTTCACTCAAATGGTTTTGCTGATACTATTCGAAGAATGGTGAATACTTTCCCCGAAGGTGAAAGAAACTCAAGGGCTGTAGATATAATTTCATCATTAAGAATGGTTATATCACAAAGATTAGTTCCTTCTGTTGATGGGAAGCGTGTCGCATTAAGAGAATATGTTATTTTTAATGATGATATTGTGGATTACTTATTAAGCCAAAATATAGATAATTTAACAAACTCTTGCCGTCATATTTTAAAGAAATATGGTAGAAGTTTTCTTGAAGATGCAACTCAAAAATACGAAGAAGGTAAAATATCTAAAGAAATTTTCAAACAATTTAACTTCGGTGATAAAGCTCTGGAAAAAGATTCAGATGTTATAAAGAATAAAATAATATCAAAAGCAGAAAAATTAATTAATGAAGAAGAAGTTGAATCTCAACCTGGGAAAGATATTGTTGATTACAATGCTGAACCTAGACTTGATTTTAATCTTTTAGGTGATAATTTAAATGAGAATAATAATTAAGAGGTGTTGAAATGTCAGCTTTAGGAAACCAAGCCACTCAATGGCGAAATACAGGAAAAACAGTAAGATTTTTTATGGTTGATGGAAGAGCTATGGTTTTCTTATTGCTTGCTATTTACCATATATCCTATTGGACAGCAGGACTTTGTGTATTAGGTATTGCTTTATTGACATTATTAGAAAATAAAGGATATACCTTACCAAACGCGGCAAGAAAATTGCAGATTTTGATTATAGGGAAAAAGAAATCTGCTGTTACTGCAAAACGTTTAGGTAGAAGTGATCGTTAAGAAAATAAATTTGTAGTTTTAATTTTGGCGGGTGTATTGTTTATCGGATATTACACTTAAATATAAAAAATGAATAAAAATATATATGTTTGAGACTTGACGAAACGCTTTCTATTTCATATCAATGAGAAGACTATCGTAAAAAGTTTCTTTAAGGAGAAAATTATAAATGAAATCTCATAATAAAGTATCAATTTTGGCATTAACTCTTGGGCTAATTTTAGCTGGAAGTGCAAATGCCGCATTGGAAATTAATGACGGCTCCACTCCAATAATATCAGAGCCAGTGAAAATAAGTGCGCCTGTTGTACAGACAAGTTTTAGCTCTGGTAATGTATCTCAAATTGGTACACCTGTTATTTCAGCACCATTACGTGGATGGGCTAATGATATAGGATTGGGAATAGCTTTAAAACAAATTACACCTGCTGGATGGAAAGCTAAAAAATTAGGCTCTGTAAATCTTGATCAACCTGTATCATGGAAAGGTGATAAGCCTTGGGTAGATGTATTAGGTGATATGTCAAGAACTTATGGTTTCAAAGCAGTCGTTGACTGGAATGCAAGAGAAGTTACTGTATCTGATAGTGGATCTGTTCCTTCAAGTTCTTTAGTAAGTAGTTCTACAAAAACTCCTACTGGTGGTTTCTTTAGTGGTTCAACAAAAAATACTTCAATTTCTACAACAAAAATTGGAAGTCCTGTAAATAATAGTGTTATAAGTTATCAGCCTGTGTCTGTAAGTCAAACTTGGTTGTTCTCTAAAGATAAAACTTTAAGAGAAAATATTGAAAGTTGGGCAAGACAAGCTGGTTGGGTTGTTTCTTGGGATGCACCTGATTATAAAAACATTGCAGATATTACTTTAAGTGGTGCAATAGATGCACCTGATGGTCCTATTGCAAGAGTTATTTCAGCATACAAAGATGCAAAAGAACCATTGGTTGTAAAAATAAGCACTGGAAATAAAGTAATTCGTGTTGAAAGCAAAACCTATCGTCAAGAAACTGTTGTAGGTCAAAGCATGAACGAAACATTTAAAGATTTATCTACCCGTTAATTTTATTGATAAATAAAGGAAACAGAATACTATGTTGCAAAATAAAATAAATAAAAAAATACTCGCTGCGGCAGTTTCAGCTTTAATCCTAAGTGGTTGTGCGGCTACAAAACAAGCAAGTGATGATTACAAAATTACTAATGACAATTCTAGTCGCTATGCAGATTCTGCTGGCACTATGATCAGTGACGGTACTTTTTCTAAAACTGATGATTTTTACGTAGATAAAACACCAATCACAACAGTTCAGTTTGATAGTGCTTCTAAAAATCTTCCAGATTTCTTTAACAAAAAAGCAAATATGAATATACAAACGCCAACTCGTTTGTCAGAAATAGCTGCTCGTGTGGGTCGTTTAGCAGGTAAATCTATTACTATTCAACAGGACGTTCTTGACGGAACTGCTGGTCAAATAGGGCAAATGATAGGTAACAAAGGTGATAACTCCAGCAGTAGCACTGGTGGTGGCGGTGGTGCATCTACTGGCGGATCAGCAACTAAAGATGATTTAATAGTAAATGATGTTGTTTATAATGGTAATCTTGCAGGTTTACTTGATCAGATTACTGGTCAGTTGAATTTGTCATGGCGCTGGGATGGTGATCAGATTCAGATTTATCGTTATGAAACTAAAATGTTTAAGTTAAATGCTTTGGCAGGTATTGCTCAGATGACCGCATCTCTGAATACTGCTTCTTCTACTAATGGTGGTGGTAGTGGTGGTGCAGAAGCTTCTGCTAATCAAACAGGAACAAGTGGACAGAATACTCAAATAGATGCAGTTACTTCAATTTGGGAAGATGTTGGTTCTGCACTTCAAGCTTCATTGTCTCCAAAAGGAACTATGAGCATGGTGCCATCAGCAGGTACTATTACAGTAAAAGATACCAGTTCTGTATTAAGAAATATAGAAAACCAAGTGAGAGAGTATAATAAAATTTATGCTAAACAGGTGCTTTTAAACGTTCAAGTTTACCAAGTAGAAAATACTGATGGTGATAACTATGGCGTAGACTGGAGTACTGTATGGTCATGGGCTGGCGGTAAATGGGGCTTTGATGTATCAAGTGCTGGTAATACTGGAAATGGTGGTACTACCTTTAAATTATCAGGGAAAGGTGGTTCTCTTGTAAACGGTAATGTTGCTTTACAAGCTCTTTCTAAAGTTGGTAAAACTTCTTTAGTGACAAGTGGTAACGTTATTTCCCTTAACGGTCAAACCGTTCCATTGAACGTATCTCGTGAAGTAGCTTACTTACAATCTTCTTCTACAACTGTATCGGGTGATTCTGGTGTGTCTTCTTCGACCTTAACGCCTGGCTTGGTAACAGAAGGTTTTGCAATGAACTTTACTCCAAGAGTTACAGATAATAACAGTATCGTAATGCGTTATACTGTAGATTTATCTACTATAGAAACAATAGAAAACTTTACTACAGAGGATGGTTCTTCAAGTATCCAGTTACCACAACGTTCTGTAAGAAACTTTATGCAAAACGTTTCAGTAAGATCTGGTGAAACTCTTGTATTAACTGGTTTCCAGCAGGTTCAAGGTAATACCAAAGGTGAAGGTGTTGGTTCTTCAAAACTTTGGTTCTTGGGTGGAAGTAAAGAAGTATCTTCTACTAACAGAACTATAGTTATTATAGTAACTCCTTATATTACTCAATAAGAAAAATAAATAGCCCATCATAGGTTGGTGGGCTATATAATATAGGAAAGGAGCAATAAAGTGCAAGAGATTAAAATTGATGGAAAAACCTTAGCAATAGGTTTGGAATGGGATGCTCTAAAAAGAGAAAGTTCTCAAAGTAAAGAAATAAAAGAACTGGTAAAAAATAACCCAGGTGTAAAACATGGTATTTTATTGAAATCCACAGAAGATGAAATAGTGGTTGGGATGATTCCTGCTGGTGAAAAAATTAAATCTCCATCGGGTGCTGCCTATTTAGCCGCTGCAAACAAAAAAGAAAACGCTATCAATAAAAAAAATGATGAGCCATTAAAAGATTGGATTGTTGTAGAAATGGTAGACAATGATAAGTTTTGGTTGTGCGTTATAAAAAATGGTATTCCATTACCAGGCTTTGATTTCTTAGATGATTGGAATGGTATTTATTCTCGTATAGTAGAATTACTGGAAACAAGTGATTTTGATTTATATGTATCTGAAACAAACTTTAATACTGTTATTGATGAATCAGAATATAATGTTTATCAGAAAGGATATAAAGAACTTACTGATAAAGTAAAATATAAAAATAATGTTAGATTACTTACAGGAACCGATCCTAAATTACTCATGGTAATCGGTGGTGTAGTTTTGGTAGGAATGGGATATTTTGCTTATGACTACTGGCAAACTTCTCAGCAAGAACAAGAAGCTATAGAACGTAGTAACAGAGAGTCACAACAACAAAATGCAGATTCTTTGAAAGCTCAACAACGTTATGAAGAACAAAAGAAAGAAGTTTTAAAAGCGGCTTTTAAAAATGCAGAAGATAGTTTAAATGGATTACTATCTCAAGCAAGACCAACTCAATTAATAAATTCTTGGGTTTCTTTATTAGATTCAATTAAGACATCTCATAATGGCTGGGATATTAGTTCTGTGGAATGCGGTACTGGGCAAGTAGCCACTTGTACTATTAGTTTAAAAAGAGGAGAGCTTGGGGTTAACAAAACACTAGTAGAAGATTTTCCTGATGCTGATATAAATGGTGATAATGCCAATTATTCTCTAAAAGGAAATGTTTTCAGTGTTGTTGTTGGAAATTATAAAGAACTTCCTGGTGTTAAAGAATTTAAAATAGATGTGTCAACAGATTTACAACTGATGAAATATGCAGAAGTAAAACATGCAATTGATGCCTCAACAGAAATAACACAAGAAGTTAAATTACCAGAACCACCAAAAGGTTTTAATCAAGAAATGAATATAGAACCGATTAAAATGGGTGTTGCTGCTGGTGCTTTACATCTTGAAGGTGTAGGACTTTGGCAGTTAAAAGGTGTTGCTGATGTATTGAAATCTAAAACAATAACAATTCAAAAAATAACATTGAGTGTTGCTGATGATTTTAAAACAGCAGCCTGGAAGATGGAAGGTATATATTACGTAAAAGTAGGGGAGCCTGTGTTGCCAACAATACCACCATCAAAAAGAATAGGTAATTGATAAAAAAATATAGATAATACATAAAATTTTTGTTCGATAGTGTTGCTGGATTAAAAATAATGTGTATTATCTTTTTATAATAAGCTAAATATTTAATTTAAACCCAAAGATAGCCCTGAATATAAGGAGAAGTGAGAAAGGGTTGTGAAAACAACGCGCTATCCCAACCAAATAGGTAATCTCACATAATATAATGAAAAGAAATAAATACTCTCTTTGTGCTGTTGCATTAGGTATGTCTCTTCTAGGTTTATCTTCAACTGCTATGGCAGAAGATGTAAACCCTTTAACAGGTAAACCAAGTGACCCTACTTTGGATAATGGTGTTTTGGCGGTTCCAGCCCCAGCGCCTGTTGCTACTCCAAATGTTTTATCTCCTGCGCCTGTTTCAGATATTAAAGTAAAATCTGATGTAAAAGTAGAAAACAAAAATGACATAAGCAGTGAAGCAACTGCTGATACTTTAAAAGAAGCAGCTAGTTTGCAAGCTAAAATAAAAGTAAAAACAATGCAACTTGAATTGAAAAAAATTGATGATGAGTTGAGTGGGAAAACTGCAAATAATGGAAATAACTTAAATGCAATGAATAATGGACAACCATTACCACCAGGTCAACAATTCCCTTTACAGCAGGTAGATCAATTTAATCAGGCTCAAGCAGCTCAGCCTCAATTTTTAACTAAACCAGCGAAGAAAGGTCCAGAAGTTAATGCAACTGCTGTTTATGGTTTAGGAAAAGACGCATATGCTGAAATTTATTTTGGTCAGAATAAATATGTTGCAAAAGTAGGAACAGAGTTACCTTATAATTATAGATTAGTAGGTATGAATGCTAATGGCATCACTATGAAAAAAGGTAATACTACTATTAAATTACCAATCGTAGACAAAGCTAATTTTATAGGTAAAGATGGTTCTAAAGTAGAAGCGGCAGAATAATAAAATATTAATATAAAAAAGGAGCCAAGGCTCCTTTTTTTATTGTCTGTTAATTATTTTTTTTATTTAAGCCTTGTCATAATAGATATTTTGTAATATCTATTAAACAGTGTACATAAAATAAAATTATTTTAATAAAAAGAGAAATATAATGGAAAAAAATCCTCAAAATGAAATAAAGAAAATCACTTCTATACAACATGATTTACCTCGTGGTAGAACATTAATAGAAGGTTCAGATTCTCCTTTATTTTTATCAAATGAACTAAAAGAACAAATGGCTCTTTATCTATTAATAAATCCAGATACATCTGAGGAAACAGGTGACGTTTGGATAATTTTAACAGAACAGGGTAAGAAAAATATAATGTGGTTTAGCATTAGAAAAACTTTAGAAAAACAAGGTTATAAGGTTACTACTAAAGATATTGATAATGCTCTAATCAGAGTATTATATGAAAAAAATGAAGGGGTTTCATCTGAAAAAACAGGTGATAACGAATTGTTGAAATACTTTGAACAAATGATAGGCGATGCAATAAAAGAAAAAGTATCTGATATTCATATAGAAAAGAAAAGAAACTCTGCTCTTATTAGAATGAGAAAACATGGAATATTACTTGAATATAGAGATATTTCTCCTGATTATGCTTCATCTTTGTGTTCTGTAATTTATAACGTTTTAGCAGAAGATAAACAAGTTCAATATCAAGAAGCCAATTTCCAAGCGGCCGCAATCAATAGAGTAGTAAATGGTGTTGAAGTAAAATTACGTTATCAATCTCTACCAACCCAAGCTGGGTTTGATGTAGTTCTTCGTGTTCTTCCAATAGGTAGTGATGATGAATCATTTGAAAACTTGGAAAGCTTAGGTTATTCAGGAACTCAGGTTAAAGATATTATAGATATAGTATCAAGACCTGTAGGAGCTTTGATTATAGCTGGTACCACTGGTTCAGGTAAATCGACTACTCTGAAAAATTTATTAATGTTTGTAAATGCATCTCAAGGTTATCGTTGTAAAATATTTACAATCGAAGATCCACCTGAATATAAAATACCACGAGTATCACAAATACCAGTAATAAGACATGACAAAGATAAAGATTCTACTCGTTCACCTTTCTATGAACCATTAGTAGCTACAATGCGTGCTGATCCAGATATTTTAATGATAGGGGAAATTCGTGATCAGTTCACTGGTGATGGTCTTAAAAAAGCGACTCAATCAGGACACCAAGTGTTAACAACTGTTCACGCTGCGTCAGGTTTAGGGATAGTAGAAAGATTAGATGACTTTGGTATAAATCCAAGCGTGATGGGTTCACCTGACTTTTTAAATGGATTGATTTATCAGAAACTTGTACCTATTCTTTGCCCTAAATGTTCAATATCATTTAATACTTTAATAGAAAAGGGTGATGTAAGCAAAGAAATAGTAGATTTATCAAAAAGAATAGAAGATGTTGCGGATTTTTCCAAAGATACGATAAAAATAAAAAAAGATGGTGGTTGTAGTCATTGTAAAAATATGGGGATTGTAGGTCGTGAAGTATGTGCGGAAGTAATAAGTCCTGATTTTACAATGAAAAATTTCTTCAGAGAAAAAGATCCTGTAGGAGCATATACTTACTGGAGAAGCTTATCTGATGGAAGAACAGATTCTTTAAATATGACTGGTAAAACTGCATTGGAACATGCAATAACTAAGATGAGAACAGGTAAAGTCTCTCCATTAGATATAGAGCATAACTTTGGTCCTATTAACGATGCTTTGAGAAAACTAAAACAGATGACGCAACAAATCATTGAAAAAGAAGATCATGAAAATAAAGGAAACAATCAAAGTTCATCTATCCAGGAAGAGTTTGACAACCCACTGGCTGATGGCTGGAAAGATATCAGTTTTTAAATGAGGATAAATAAATGAGCGTGAAAGATAAGTCAAAGAGAAAAGTCAGTAAAAAACTAAAATTTAAATTTGGTTTAAAACAAAGAATAAGTCTTTATGAAAGAATAGCTGCTTTCTTAGATGCCCCAATTGACCTAGTAAATACCTTAAAATCAATAAGGGATAGATATCAAAAATCAAAAGATTTTAGAGCTAAAATTATAGATGATTGGCTAAATACTATAAATAATGGTGGAAAATTTGGTGATGCTATTATGCCTTGGGTTCCTGCTGCGGAACATATGCTTATATCCGCTGGTGAAGATGGTGTAGGTCTTGTTCAGGGTTTAAGAGAAGCTACAGTATTATCGAATGCAGCAGCAAAAAATAAAGCAGCTATAATAGGTGGTGTGCTAATGCCTATTATTCTTTTTATTATGATCTTTGTAATGTTAATAGGTTTCCAGACAAACATGGTTCCTGTATTCATAGGTTTGTTAGATATAAGTCGCTGGCCGAGTAATGGTCAATATTTATACTATGTGTCAAAATTTGTTTATGATTATTGGTATGTAATAGCAGCAATAGTAATAATATTAGCATTTATTATAGGTGCAACTATAGATAAATGGACAGGTCCAATTAGGGATAAGTTCGACGCTTTGCCGCCTTGGTCATTATATAAAAACTATCAAGGTTCGTCATTCCTGATAGGTCTTTCTTCTTTAATGAATGCAGGTGTTGCAAGCTTTGAGGCTTTAAAAACAATGCATAAAAACGCCTCACCTTGGATGAAAGTTCATCTTGATAAAATGATGAACAATATGAGGTTGGGTGGAACAACACCAGGTGAAGCATTAAATACAGGTCTTTTAGATAAAGAAACCGCTGGTGATGTGGAAGACTATAGCCGCCTTGGTACTTTCCAGAATGCAATTCATTTACTTGGTTCTAGATCTTTAGATAAAAGTATTGAAAGAACTAACCAAAAAATGGGTGTTCTGAAAAACGTATTACTTGTTCTTGTAGCATTAAGTGTATTGATGGTTTATACAACAACTTATAGCTTGCAAGGTGAAGTAGCTGATTCAATGAGTCAAAATAGATAAACAAATAAAAATTAAAAGGGTGTCTAGCACCCTTTTTTATTTGATTAATTCTATTAATTTGCATTAAGTATTTAAGTTTTATGAAAAAATAGTCGCTTTTTTAGTATTTTTTCATTATAGGTAAACCGTCCATAATCTTTAGCAATCATAATGTCTTTTTTTTCATTGCAATGAATAGAAAATGAATTACAACATATTTGTAAGCTTAATTAAATAAGTTTAAAAATTAACTGAATAATTCATTGGAGAATTAAAAATGCAAAAATTGACTTTATTAAAAAACCGTAAACAAAAAGGTTTTACCCTTACTGAAATTCTTTTGGTTCTTGTAATCGCAGCAGCTATCGTTATCTCTGCATTTATTATTTATCCAAAAGTTCAGGCGAGTGCGAGAGCAGAAGCTGAATCCAAAAACATCGCAACTATCGTTGCTGGTGTAAAAGCTCTTTATACCTCCACTTCAAGTTATACTGGTATCACAAAGACTATTCTTGTGAATGCTAAAGTTTTCCCTGATAACATGTTAAGTGGTACTGGATCTTCTGCAACCCCAATTAACTCATGGAAAGGTGCTGTAGATGTAACAGCAGCAACTATTAACAATGCTGGTGATGCGTTTACTATTACTTACAACGGTGTTCCAACTGCTGAATGTGTGAAAATGGTTTCCGGTATGGCTGGTAACTTCGATTCCGTAGGTGTAAATGGAACCAACGTAAAAGCTAGTGGTGCAGCATTAAACGTAGCTACAACTGCGAGTTCATGTGCAGCTAATACAAGCACTAACGTATTAACATTCACTTCTTATTAATAGATATAATTATAATTTAAAGGAGCCTTACGGCTCCTTTTTTTATTTTTATAGTTGTGATTACTATATTTACTTTAAATTTGAGTTAAGTAAACCGTTCATAAAGTAAAAACATTATATATATAGTGTTTGTATTGTAATGAAGTAAAAATAATGTAAAACATAATTATAAATTTATTTGAATGTGTAATTGAATAAATTAAATAAAAAACTAAAAATTCTAATGGAGAATATTAAATGCAAAAATTAACTTTGTTAAAAAACCGTAAACAAAAAGGTTTTACCCTTACTGAAATTCTTTTGGTTCTTGTAATCGCAGCAGCTATCGTTATCTCTGCATTTATTATTTATCCAAAAGTTCAGGCGAGTGCGAGAGCAGAAGCTGAATCTAAAAATATTGCAACTATCGTTGCTGGTGTAAAAGCTCTTTATACCTCTACTTCAAGTTATACTGGTATTACAAAAGCTATCCTTGTGAATGCTAAAGTTTTCCCTGATAATATGTTAAGCGGTACTGGTGCTTCTGCAACACCAATTAACTCATGGAAAGGTGCTGTAGATGTTGCTGCTGATACCATCAATAACGCTGGTGATGCGTTTACTATTACCTACAACGGTGTGCCAACTGCTGAATGTGTGAAAATGGTTTCAGGTATGGCTGGTAACTTCGATTCCGTAGGTGTAAATGGTACTAAAGTAAAAGCTAGTGGTGCAGCATTAAACGTAGCTACAACTGCAAGTTCATGTGCAGCTAATACAAGCACTAACGTATTAACTTTCACTTCTTATTAATAGATATAATTATAATTTAAAGGAGCCGCAAGGCTCCTTTTTTATTTTTAAATAAATAGAATAAAGGTCTGGACAAAATACAATTTTAAATTAAGTTAATAAAGTGTTTCAATAAAAATAAGAGAGATATAATGGATAACCTAAATTATAATAATGATGATGCTTTTAATAAAGAAATGAGGCTTAGTAGAGCTGAGAGAGAGCAAAATGAAAAAGATGAAGCAATATCAAATTTAATTACAGATTGGTATATACCTGAAAAAGATCCTTTAACTGGATATGTATACCCCGGTCCTATTAATATTGCTGATAAAGATGAATTACAAAGTTTAACCATTACTTTAAATGAATTAAGTAAAGAAAAATCACAATTAAATCCAGAACATGATGATTTTATAGTGATGGATAGAGGTAGAATATACCGTGGACATAAAATAAACGCTTTAACAGGAAATGTTTTTGCTTTGCGTCGTGTAGCTGATAAAATACCTGAACTAGGCAATCTTGGACTTGAAAGAGCAATACAAGAAGTAATATCACATAAGATGTTATCAAGAGGTGGGTTGATATTAATTATTGGTGAAACAGGACAAGGTAAATCAACCACATGTGCTGCTGCTATTAAAAAAAGAATGGATTTATATGGAAGTTTCTGTTTAACAATTGAAGATCCACCAGAACTACCATTGCATGGTGCTCATGCTCATGGGAGATGCATACAAACAGAAGTGATTTCAGGAGATTTTGCTGGTGCTCTAAAAGGTGCAATGCGCTCTTATCCAACAGTAAGTGGTTCTATGCTATATGTTGGTGAGACAAGAGACTCTGAAACAGCAAAAGAAGTTCTAAGAATAGTAACTAACGGACATCTTGTTTTTACAACATTACACGCATCTGATATCGTAGCTGGTTTAGGTCGTTTTATAGGGCTTGCAACAAGTGGTGATATGAATGAAAAATACGTTAGAGATATACTTAGTTCATCATTAAGATTGGTTCTACATCAAGAACTAAAAGTATTACCTAATCTGGGTAGAAATTCAGGACTTAAAAAGAGATTAGATGTAAACTTCTTATTATCTCATGGTCCAACTACACCTGTAGCACAAAAAATAAAATCAGGAACTTTAGCTCAACTTAGTACCGATTTAGATATGCAGAAAACACAACTAAAACAACATGGCGTTGATGGACTATTAAGAGACTGGTCTAAAGAATAAAAAAATAAAAAGGTCACATAGTGACCTTTTTTATTAATATCATATTAATTTTCGTTTCCACGGATATAACATTTCTTTTAATGAAGAAAGGATATTAATACTATCATTCATTATTTTTTTTACTTCATAATCATTTATGTATTGAACATCCTGATTCAAAGATAATATTTGAAGAGGATTAATAAAAAGATTTCTGTCTACATTAATAGGTATTTCTTCTGAAGGGACAGAAAATAAATTATTAAGAGGTATAGAAATTTCCTCCCAAAGACCATTAAAAACTATTACTTCTTTCAATACATTAATAGAACTATATACATTAATATTATTTTTTAACCAATCAGTAAGACATTCTATAATATAAAAAATATTATCTAAATTATTTACAAGTGCTTCATTTTTTACATACTTATTTTTTTCGGTATCTATGATATATGTAGAGACACCAGTTAATTCTTCATTGTTGGTTTTATTTCCTGTAGGATTACAATGAACCGTAGCCGTTCCCAGCCTGTAAAGCATTTTATTATGAAAATGTCCATGAACCCATGTGTTTATATTATGTCTTGTTGCAAGACCTTCTAAAGAAGAAGTATAAGCTCCAATTTTAAAAGGTGAAACTTTCCTTTCAAAATATTTATCCATATCAAAAGCATAAGGGCTTACAGCATATTCAGAAAAAGATAAAGCAACTCTTGAAGGTGCATGATGAGTCATAACTATAGTTTCGCCGTCAAAAGGTGTAGATAAAGCCTCATCAAGCCAAAATACGCTTTCTTTATTTAATAAATATGCAACTGCTGGAGAGAATGAAAATTCATTATATTTAGAAATTAAAGAAAGATTATTTGTAAACATATCCATATCTTCGGCTAATATACTATCAAATTTATTAGTTAATCTATTTTGCCTTAATTTATGTTGTTTCTCTATTAATGTCTTTTCGATTCCTCCTTTCATAAAAGCAAATCGTTTAGCTCTCTGATGTAAAATATCGATTTCTTCAATCTGTTTTTTCCACTCATCCATAAGTCTAATTTTTTTAGCATTAATTAAAACATAATCATTCATTAGTCCTTCAGCAGCATCTACTAAAATAGGGTTAAAGTTATTAAAATCACTCCATAAAGTTGTTCCAAGAATTCTCACATTATCAACAGTGGCTATATCTTTTTCTAAAAATGTAATGAAGCCATTAGTTTTATCACAGAATTCTAAAATTTCCTCCATTTTATCTGTAATATCACTTCTATAAAAAGAATGATTACCTGCTATAAAAATAACAGGGGCTGGAGCTTCTAATAAAAATTTAAATCTTTTTTCACTGCTTTCCGATATATCACCAGCGGCAAGTATAAAATCAACACTTTCATCCCATTTTACTTTTTCAAATCTTCCATGAACGTCACTGATAAGCTGTATTTTCATTTTCTTCTCCAAATATAATTCTAGATAATAAACTAATATGTATTTAAATTATGATCAATAGCAAAGCTAAATATTATAATTTTTATTCTAATAGTTGATTTATTGATTGTTATAATGTATTTATAAATTGAAAACATTTTTTTAGGTAAACATTAGGAATATTATAATATGCGATCTCGTTTACAATTAGCTGAAGCTTTAGAAAAAAGAGACAATCTAAAGGGTAAGAAAGAGAAAATTAATAGCCCCGTTGATATGCCAATAAATAAGAATATAGCTAAACAAACCACAGTTGAAACTGATGAATTAATTCAAAAGAAAAAATTATCAAATTCATTTGAAGATTTAGAGAAAACTGCTTTTTCATTAAGTGGCGATATATCTCTTGCTCTTGCAATGGAAATAGAAGATTTGCCTACCCATCGTTCTGAATTTAGACAAGGTATGCAAAGGGCATTTATGCATGTTTTAAAAGCCGCATGTGCTGAAGAAAAAAAGGTAATTGTTTTTAATGATGCTATTCCTGGTTTTGTTCTTATGTTATTCAAAAAACAAGAAATGATTGAAAGTGCTAAAAAAGAATGGACTATTGAGGATGATGATGAAACAGCAGAATCTCAAGCCGCCTCTGTATTAGCAGAACAATATTTTCAAAGAACAAAGCATAGAGTAATAACAGTAGAAAGCCAAGATGCCTTATTCGTATTTTTCCCCGTAGCAGATCTTAAAAAGAATTTAAAAGAGATGGGTTTTTATCTCTAATAAAATAAGCATAGAGATATGCTTATTTTTATATTTATTTATTTCAACCCTTTGCTGTTATTTAATTAGATGATAAAATAATATTAGGGTAATTTAATAAAAGGTAAATATTTTATGAATAATATTGTTAATAGTTATAAAAATATAGAGGCTGTTGTAGAAAGATATCCCTTTATAAAAGATCTAGTAAAAAATAGTAATAATGTTGCTTTTTTATCAAAAGATAAAATGGTAGATGTTGAATTACAAAAGCCACCTGTGTTTAAACATATGGCAAGTGATAAATTAAGCGAAAAACTTATTACAAAAGATAAAAATTTATCTGAAATTAATTTAGAAGATAAAAATAAACCAAGCAAAAGAAATCCTTTTTAATTTATTAGTATTGAAAGATTTCTAAAATTTGCTATTAGTAGATTAGAAATATTGAACAGTGGAGTAATATAATGAGGAAAAAAATTTTAATTCCTATGATAATGGGAATATTATTAGCAAGTTCAGGGACTGCTTTCGCTAAAAGCGCTTGTTCAGAAAATGCAGCAAGAGCGATAGGGCAATCCTCTATAAACGCACAACAAGCCGATGCTAAAAAATACAAAGATATATTAGATGCTTTTTCTGACTATGAAAAATTAAAACAGCAAGATGAGATTCCAGGTATGCCTGGTGTATCTGCTAAGTCTTGTATGGATGCATGGCCTAAAGGTAATTTTGGTTTTTCTTTACCATCAATAGATGATGTTATAAATGGTGTTGCTGATGCTGCTATCAAGAAAGCATGTGATGCTGCAAGAAGCCAAATAAGCAAAGCTACTTCTGGATTATCTAGTGGTGTTTATTTAAATACAGGTATTCCAGGGATGCCTCAGATAGGTGCTAATGGAAGTCTTGGAACTGGTAGTTCTCCTGGATTAGATGTTAATGGTAGTGGTTCTGCTGGTTCTGCTGGTGAAAATGCTATAGCAGAAGGTTGGAACCAAATTTCTGGTTTATTCCAATAAGGAGAATGGTGAAAATGAAGAAAAATTTTAAAAGAAGTATTTTAGGGATAGTTACCTTATTGGGGTTAGCAGGTTTTAGTTCAACAGCTTCCGCTATTACATTTGTTGACCCTGTAAACGATGCAAACCATAAAATAATGATTGGTATGATGACAAAACATTATGCTGAATTTACAGAGTTAAATTTATATTTACATGGTATGACTACAGGTGGTAATGGTTTAGTGGAAGGTGTAACTTCCATGAATGAAAAATTAGGTCAACTTGTATCTAAAGGTAAGCAAGATTGGATGCAGCAAGATATGCAAACAAGGCGCATGTTAGCAGATCAAATGCAAGCTCAACAGAGAATGGCAAGACAGCCTGATTCTGAAGGTTGTGCAGAAGCAACTTTTGCTGGTGGTAGGGGAGCCGCATCATCAACAACAACAGTTATTCAAAAATCTTTAGATGAAAGAAGTTCAAATAAAGCACGTTCTGCTCCTGAGGCTACTGCACAAGTCGGTGGTTTGTTAAGAACAAGAGCAGAAAAAGGTTATTGCCAAGCTTCTGATAAAGGTAATGGATGTTCTGGTGAGGGTGAGATGCCTGGCGCAGATGTTATGGTTAAATCAATGTATTATGGTGCAACAAAATCTGGTGAACAAACTAATCAGAGTTTAACTGACAAACAAGTAGTAGCAGCAAGTGCTTTAGTAGATAATATAACTGGTTTAAGCCCTAAAAGATTAACTCCAGAAGATGCTCAAAAAACCTCTGGTAAAGTCTATACAGCAAGTGCCAATATCTATAACGCAAGATTGTCAGCAGCACAGAATGCATTAAATAGCATTGTAGCTATGAGAACTGCATCAAGTGGTTTGAAACAAGGTAGCCAAATTAACTTAATGACAGGTGATGCTAAAAAAGCTTGGCCTTCAAATAAAGATATATGGGCAAGAGTTTTTCCTGGTGAAAAATTCCCTGAAACTCCGTCAGAATTCGACCTTATAAGATTTGATATATTCTCCCGTTATGCAGATTCTGGGGATGATTCTTGGCAGACAAAAGTAACAAGCTATGATGATTTAACTAGTTCACATGAAATGCTAAGAATGCAAGCAATTCAATTGAAACTTAGTCTTGATCAGCTTCAAAAAACAGAGCAAACAAATACTTTGTTAGCTGCAATTTTAGCACAAAGTTTAAGTCCAATAACTCAAGCTTCTCTTGAAGATTTAGCAAATAAAACTTCTAATGAAAATAAATAATTAGTTGTTTTTTCTAAAAAGTAATATATAAATAAAATAGCAAGCATAACCTGTTTGCTATTTTTAAATAAAAAGAGGGTATATTTATGGGATTATTATCCTGGTTAGGTGGTAAAAAAGATTCATTAATAAATACTACTAAAAAAGTAGGTAATTATGATGAAATAAAAAAACAACAGGAAACTATTGTTGAATTAGCAGATCATTCATTAAATCCATTTAAAAAAAGAAACTTCAGGAATGAATCATTTGATGATGCTTATGAAAGATTAGGACTTGATGAAGAAAAACTTGCGGTTGTGTATAAAAACCATTGTGTTGCTTTCTATTTAAGTTACATTATGTTCTTTATCAGTGTCGGTTTTTTAGCAATGATGGTTCTTGAGCATCAATATTGGGGTATAATACCCGCTTTTGTGTGTGTTGGTATTTGTGGAATAAAAATAGCATCTGCTTCTTTAAGAGTAACCCAAATAGCTAAAAGAGAATTAATAAGTTTTCAAGAGTGGTGGAATACACCCGGTGTTTTATATCCACCAAGCTTTAAACTTCCTAAACTTACAAGAAAAATGAATCCTTCTAAAAATGTTAGTGTTGTTAATAATAAAAGAAAGGTTTCGATAATAGAAAAAGACAGGAGAGATTAAATGTTAAGCTTACAAAGATCAATAGTAGAAGATCATTGGAAAAAAACATCACCAAGAATGGCTAAAGCAGTGTCAGTAATGGAAGGGGTTGAACATTGGCGCTTAGATGAAAGAAAGGAAGTAGATGAAGCATTAAAAGAACTTGTAAAAAGTATGAATAAAACAAGTAGAGATGCTATAGCAGAAAATTCACAATCTATTATTTATGTAATGGCTTATCTGTCTTCTGGAAAATCATTAAGAATGATGAATTGGTTTGATGAAAAGTTTCCTTCTGGATTAACAGTTGAAATAACTGATGATGCTAAAAACGATCCAGACTCTGCACATGCACGATTGTTGTTAGACAGGCTTCAAACAATAAAAAGTCTTTCTTTAATGACTAAAGTTTTCGCCCCAAACAGATCAAGATTAATATTGGAAATATTAAAATCTCAAAAAAATTAATTACTAATGAATAACCTCTTTAAAGAGGTTATTCATTAAACCATTCATTATATATATCTCTATCTTTATTTGATTCCCAATCCTTAATTTTTTCTAACCTAATACCTATAGCATGTTCACCTTTTTGTTGTATAGGCTTTGTCTCTACTATTATTTCAGGATTATCATCTGCAATAATACGACATATTGTAAGACCATCTAAAGCATATTTAAATACAGTTTGAAAAGAATCTAAATCAATTAATTTAGAACCTCTGCGAAATAAAGTAACTTTTGTGGCAGCATCATAAAAAGGTCTTTCATTTTCAGGTATAAGGGATATAGCATTAAATATTAACTGTTTCCACATTTTTTTATATTTAAAAGTATCATATTTACGATACTGCATAATAGCAAATAATTCATTAACAGTTAATACTCTTGCACCTGTAAACCATAAAGATAAAACAGGTCCATTTTCATTATATGAAACTTTGCTTTCAAATAAAGTGGTGGAAAGAGCATCTGTAATATTTTTTACATTGATTCCTTTGCTTTTAACTTCTTTTTTGGGAATATTTGTATCATTTGCTAGTTGAGAATTTTTTATTAACATAGCTAAATCAGGATCTATTATTTGTTTTTTATTAGACTTTTTATTTTCTTTGGTTATTTTTTTCTGTATATCGATTAAGTGTTCTTGTTCAATCCCATGAACAGAAGTAATGCCATTTTTTTTAATGTGGTTTTTTAGTTGTTCTTCTGTAAATCTTACAGATTTAGATTTATTTTGATTCATTTGAATTTACTACCTTTTAAAAATAAAAAATGGAGAAAGCTTTCCCCATTTTTATCATATATTTTATAATAATTCAAATCATCTCATTTTAGATTTTTTTGCAACAGTATTTTTAACAGTAGGTTGTACATCAATCTGATCAGTAATTTTAAATGCTTGTTCTAATATAATTGAAGTTGTTAAGTTTTTAGTATGTTGATTTGAAAAATTATATTTATGGATAGCATCAAGAGTAGGTTGTCTACCCATTTTAGCGATGATACTCTCAACAAAGGTTCTATTCTCTGATAAGGAAAGGTTTTTACCAAGTTCATATCCAATGACACTATTGTTTTCTAATATTAGTCCATCGATCTTAAAAAAATCTGGGTCTGCCATATTATAAGTAGGAATAACTTTAGAGCCATTCAATGACAGTATATCAAATGTATTTTGTTTCATAATTATCTCTCTTGTAAATATATACCTTTAATTATTATAAACATAAATTTATAAAATAAAAAGGCCATTGTATTTTATTTATACTTCTCATCATCAACTCTAACTTTTGGAACAGTATTCGAATCAAAGCTTTCTATTAATTTTTTTAGTTCAGGGTCTTGAACAATAGCTTGATTTCCCACAAAGTGAGAGTTATCTCTGTTTGTTTTATTGATTTTATTATTTAAAAGTTCATTAAATGTATGTTTTACTTTATATTCATCTTCTGAAATAACATCAGCATCTAAACTGATAATCCCCAATGGTAAAGTCCAAAGAGGCAAACTTCTGCTAATTCTTTGTTGTTTTTGCTCATCGTACCACAATTCTCTAAAATCTATATTTTTCTGTGCTCGAAGAAAGGAAATTTTTTCATCCGAATCAAAATTTAAAGAAATTGCAAATGCGGGAATGTCAGGAATGTTTTCAGAATCACCTTCCACTCTTTCTGAAACTAAATATAATTTATTACTTCCTTCTTTTATTACTAATCTACTCCACTTTATAGATTTAGCCCATAAAAGCTCTTCTGGTTGAATACAAATAAATACATTTTTACCAAATGATTTATTTTTAGGAACTCCAATAGCAAAACGCCCACTAATAAGATCACCTAGTTCTATTGTAGTTTGTGTAATATCATAAGATTTATTAAATTTTTGCCAGCGAGCTAACCAATTCATTAAATTAGTTATACCGACTGAATGTTCAAAATATTGTGAATAATCGCTTGAATTATCGCTCATGCTCCCACCGTTTCATTATTATTGTATATTATGTGACACTAATTTAATTATAGGTATTTTTATTATAAATGACTATAAAAATGTCGATTATTTTATAGATATAACAGAACAAAAAATTAAATCAATAAAAAGAATAAAACTCTTATCAAGGTTTGCCTTTATTGACTTTTTGAAGTAAATTAATATTATGACTAAAAATAAAAAAGAGGGTTAATAAATGAGTGAAATCTCAAATGAAGGGGTTCAATTTGATCCCTTAATGATAAAATTAAGTAAATTTTTAGGTAAGGTGCTTGAAAAATATCAAGGTGATGGTGTTAGTTTTTCTATAAATGATAAAGAATTAGAGATTGATGATATCGTATCTCCTGAGGGATTACTACATATTATTGCCTACGAAACTTCTCAGAAAGCCATTGATGTTTTAGGGAAAGAACTTCCTGTATATTTTTATAGTAATGAAGATGCTTTATGTGAGATTTCTCCTGCTGCTGATAGTGAAGCGAAAGAGAATAGTTTTGCAGTGTGGTCTCATATATCTATGTATACAATTGATGAATGGATAAAAGAACATAAAAGAAATCTGGAGATGGAAACAGGTTTAAAAAGCAGACCAGGCGCTCCTAAAGTAATAAAATTAGACGAATATTACGATAGATTTGCTGATGCCGGAATGAGTGGCATGTTAAGATTAAGTAAAAATTATAAAAGTTCGAATAAAGGTTTAGATTTTTAAATAAAAATAAGACCAAATTCTAAAACTATTTTTGAGAATAACTGTGGTTTATGTTATTTTTGAAGATAGTTTTTTTTATAATGGAGATATAATAATGGCTTATACCCCACAAGATGAAAATTTTGCAAGAAAAAGAGTAAATTTAACCCAAAAAAAAGATACCAATGAAAACAATGAGGAAAAACCAGAAGATAACCAAATAAGTGTAAGAGATTTAGTTTCTGAAAGACTTGCTGCTGCTCAAATTAATATGGAAGATAAGGATCTTTCATTCTTGAATAAAGATGAAAAATACCAGTTTGAAATTGAAGAAAAAGCTCCGAAAGCTATACCATTAGTAGAAGGTGATGCAAGAATAAAAATAATTAATATAATAAAATCATTGAATTTCTTATCTCCTATAATAAAAAAAGCAATGTCTATTTCAAGTGATGAAGATATAGATCAGGTAAATGAATTTAATAGAATAGTAAAAAGAAGTCGAGAAATTTCTTTGGCGATCACAGAACTAATAGAAGTAGAAACAAATAATAAAAATAACGCATGGATTTTAAGGGCTTTTGATGAAATAGCAATGAATGTTGCGGTTATGGATAAGAATAGTGATATTAACACTATTAAAAATTTTTATAAAAGCGTTTTAGAGTCTATTGATAGATTATCAGTTGAAACTAATGAAATAAAAAATGTTATTTTACCTTCTGATATTAGAATAAATTTATCTCTAATGAAAGCAATGAATTATGTTATAGCAGAACAACAGAAATTTGACTTTTATAGGAATAAAGATCTTGATATGTTAGAGCTATCTAGTTTACTTTTTGATAGAGCAGCCGAAGCAGTTATAGAATTAGTAGATCCTTTAACTACTGAAGAAGACAGAATTTTAATTTTTGAAATATTTGTAATAGAAGCAGGTAAAGCATTAGCTAATTGTTGGCAAATAGAAAGTGAAAAATTACAAAAAGAACTTAGTTTAAAAAATAAACATGAATTAAATATATTATTTCAAGCTAGACCAGAAGGTTTTTCATTAGATATAGTTCTTGAAAGATTCGAGCAGCAAATGAGAAGACTAAAAGTTCTATCTAAACAAGTAAAAGTTCCCTCTAAAAAAAGATATTAATTATTTAATACAAAAAACCACCAATAGCTTGCCTTATTGGTGGTTTTATCTTATTTATGAATATATAAAGAATTAAATTAGAGGGTTCAATGAATACAAGAAGAATAAATATAAGAAAGAGACCAGAGAATAAAGAAAAAAATCCTTCTGTGCCTAAAAATATAATAGTAGAGCAAGTTATAAATGGTAATAAAAATAATGAATTACTTTTTGTAGATGACGAATTTAATAATAATCCAATGAATAATATATTAAATTCAACAAATCATAATACAATATCAGAAACATGTTCTTTGTTAGATTTATTAAGTGAAGTAAAAAATAATATATCTGATTTATATCCAGAGCCAGTATGGGTTGAAGGCGAAATATCTGGATGGAAAAAAAGTGGAAAGCACATATATTTTGATTTAGTTCAAAGAAATAAAAATGGTATAGAGGAAGCAAAAGTTTCAGCTAAATTATGGGAAAGTAAAATTTATAATGTTGTGAATAAATTTAAAAAACAAACTAATCAAGAACTGGTTAATGGAATGAAGTGTGAATGGTTAGTTAAAATCGATTATCATCCTAAATTTGGTTTTTCAGTAACTATTGAGGACATTAAAGCACTATGGACGATAGGAGAACATGAAAAAAAGAAATTACTAATAAAAGAAAAATTATTAAAAGAAGGTTTATATCATATTCAAAAGAATATAAGTTCACCAACAATAATTACAAGCATTGCAGTAATATCACCAAATGAAGCAGCAGGTTTAGGAGACTTTAAAAGTGAAGCTGATACATGGAATAAATCAGGGGTTGTTAATGTAGAATATCAAACAGCAATATTTGAAGGTGACAAGGCTTCTGAAAGTATTGTAAGAGCTATAAAGTATTTCAAATGTAAACAAACAGAATCTTTGCAAAACAACGGTATTCCAGCTTATGATATATTGATTATACTGCGTGGTGGTGGTTCTAAGGTATCTTTATCATGGATGGATGATTATGAAATAAGCAGAGAACTTATTTTATTTAATGCTCCTTTCTGGTCAGCAATAGGGCATGAACAAGATTATTGTATACTTGATGAAGTTGCAAATAAATCAATTCATACTCCTTCCAAAGCTGCTCAAAAAATATCAGAAAGCTTATATCAGGAGCTTAAATTAGCAGAAATCAATATAATTGACTTAAAAAATATAGTAGATAAAAAACTAAAGCATAATGAAAATTTAATAAATTTATCATTACAATCTTTAAAAAGTAAAGTATTTTCTAAAGTTGATTTATGTGAAAAAGAACTAAATAATAAAAAAGAATATTTAAAAAAAGAAGTTAATTACTCATTATCTAGTTTAGATGCTAATTTACATAGTATGGTTAAAGTTCTTCTACAAATAAGCCCTAAAGAAACCATGAGAAGAGGTTATGCGGTTATATTAAATAAAAATGGGAAAATTATAAAAAATAAAAGGGATGCTGAAAAAGAAAAAGATATTACAATAAGATGGGAAAATGATAGTTTAACATTAAAAATAGATAATAAAAATAAGAGGGTGCAGGATGAGTAGTGAAAAAATAAGTAAATCTGAAGATTTTTCAAAGAATTATGAAAAGCTAAAAAGGTCTATAGAAGATTTAAATAGTGCAAGTGACGGGGATCTTGATACTATCATAAAATCAACTACAGAAGGGCTAGAAGCTCATAAAAATTGCACTGAAAGGTTGCAAGAAATAAAAAAAATGTTAGAAGATAAGTTTAAGTGAGTTTTTTACCTCTTTACTAAGAGATAAAAACGATTATTATTAATAGATAATAAAAATATAATAGGGGTTTATTGTGGCACAAAATAATCAAGGTGATAGTTCAAATGATGCTATTATTGTATTTGGGGCTGTTTTTATAGGCGTAATAGTTCTATTCAATGTATTTGGTGATAATTTAAAAGCAGTTTACTTGACAATTCAAAGTGGATGGGTTCATGCTTATGCTTTTATATTATCCTATTTACCTTTTGGTGTTCCAGATGCAATAACTAAGACACAAGAGGTTATTGAAATATATAGACCAAAAGAACTTTCTGGTAATGATATGAAAGGGATTGCTCAGGTAATGAAACTGTATTCATTTATTCCCTTAGCATTAATTTTTGGTATTTATGCTTATAGAATATGGAGAAAAAATCCATTAAATTCATTTAAAAGAGTCCATTCTCGTCAGTCTTTATGTAATTCAGAAGTTAAGTTATGGCCTTGGATTTCTCCAATCCTAACTCTTGATCTCGTAAAAGAACCTATAGATACTGGAAAATGGGCAATGGGTAAGACTCCTGTTGACTTTTGTAAAAAATATAAATTATTAAATGGTATAGAGTTAGATAAAAAAAGAGCCAGAAAACTCTTTGCTGCTCAATTGGGTGGTTTATGGGAAGGTCCTAAAAAATTAAAGCCTTATGAAAAAGCCTTATTTGCTGCCTTTATAGCTCAGGCTTGTAAAGACAAAAATTCAGCAACTGAGGGGCTAAAACAGTTGGCTTTATCTATTTCCTCTGGAAAACCTGATTATTCATGGGTTAATGGATTACTTGATAAACATATGAATAATCCAATAGTTACTGATTTGATAAGTAAAAGCGCTTATAAGACAACAGTAATTAGTTTTGCTCTTGAAGCAGCTCGTAAAAACGGCGTTTTACCACCAGCTTATTTTGTCTGGTTAAGACCAGTAAATAGGGCTTTATGGTACTCTTTGAATGGAGTTGGAAGGAGAACACCATTCTGTGAAGTAGCAGGTATACATGGACATAGATTAGCTGAAAAAGTAGCTGGAAAACCTTTGAGAAGACCTTACATAGAAAACTCTGTTCAGGCTTTAGAAAAAGCATTGGCTGAAACTAAATTTGAAAATTAATAAAAAGCCCCATATGGGGCTTTTTTATAATCTTTTTTTAAATGTGTTGGTTTCTTTATTATTTACACTATTGTTCAATAACACCTTTTCTAAATAAGACATATTTTCCCTATATTGTCCAAGATAAGGACTAATTCTATCCATATTTTTTGAAATAATATCTGGCATAAGTGATACATTATTTTTATTGATTACATTATCTATGTTATTGAATAAAATATTAATAAATCCTACATTATTTAAATTAATAAAATAATTTAAAAGGTTAACTATATTATTGTTCTCTGTATTATAAAGTATAATCTTATTTATATCACTATTAATATCATTATTTTGTTTTCTTTCTAATATTACCTCATAGTTTTCTTTTGAAGCGTATTCCATAATAATAGAAACAAGTTCCAGATGAAAATTACGAACCTTTTTTCTAAATAATATATTATGTTCATGAATAGATTCCATAGCTGCTTCATAAGAATCTTGATCATGAATATACAGAGGTTGTTTTAATCCTTGTAAGAAAGAATAAGGAGTCTTTTCCTTATTCTTTAAAAAAGTAGCATCAAAATTATCAGATATATTAAAAGTAGAAACACAATATAAATTAAGTTTTTCAAAATTTTCTATATTAAGTATAGGATTCTCTTTAAAGTATTCAACTAACTTAATGTTAGACAAAGAAGAATTAAAATTATCTTCAATAAAATCAGTAGAAAGATAATCAATAGAATGTGGCTCGTGCTTATTTCTCTCTGAAATAAAACTTTTTCTCTTATCAATATAATATTTTTTTTGTAATAAATCACCTGGACTAAAATCTGAGTTTAAAGTAGTGGCTATATGATAATCAAAATTACCACCATTCTTTACATTAATTTCTTTGATATTAATATAAAGTTTACACATTGCTACCTGAACATTTAATAACTCATTAATATAATTAATTTCTTTAAAGTCTATTAATTCATTATACATTTTTTGACTTAACATATGATTCTCTTATTTATAATTATCCTTATAACAATAATTATATGATAAATTAAAAATTTTAACAGATATTATTGAATTAAAAATTTTGATAATCTATTATTAAATAAATTTATAAGGGGGTATTATGAAAGAAATAATTAGTATTTATGCAAAAAAATCAATAGATAAAGAACTTGTAAATATTTCAAATAAAATTTTTTCAGATGATGAAAAAGTAAATTTTTTTAAACTAAAAATAAAAAAAGATAATGAAAAACATAGTTTTGATGTAGTTGCAATAACTAATGAGAAATATAATATAGAAAATAATGAAATTATATTAACAAGATTTAGAGATAAGAATGATGCCGAAAGATTTATAGAAGAAATACATAACACTATAAATAATAAACCTTCCTTTATTTCAAGGATAATAAAAAAAATAATTCTTTGTATATTATCCCTATCTCTATTATTTTTTACTTTGTCGGGTATCTGCCTAACATATCAATACATAGATTATATTACAAAAGATTATAAAATTAAAAATATTATAAATGATTATAAGTTGTCAGAATTAAAGATAGTAAGAACACAAACCACCGCTGAAAGCATAAAACAATCAGATCCTAAGAAGATTACCGATATTAAAGATGAAAAAGAAATAAATGATTTTAGTAAAAAAGAGAATATTACACATAGTTCAAATGTAGAAAATAAAACTGAGTTGAAAAATTCAATTAATGAAACACAGTCTCAATATGAAGACTTCAAAAACTCCATGAAGCCAAAAGCTAAAAGCGATAATGAAACTGAAGATAATCAAGAGGATAATGTATTTTATAATAATTTTAAAAATAATTAAATAAATACTTGACAGGTAGATGGTCTTTATGCGATGATAATTAAAGTTAAGAAATAATATAAATTAATTAGAGGATAAAAAAATGAAAACTGTATCTCAATGCTTCCAACATCAACACTTCCATTTTTGCTTTATGCAAGAATCGATCTGTGGTGCTTTGAAAGCAGGGGGTCAGGTGTAAATATCATTTAATTACACTCTCTGTAAAACAAAAAACCACCGATCAAAAGGTGGTTTTTTTGTATTGTTATTTTAATAAAAAGTTATAAAAATATGTTTTTTAATAGTTAAAATTTATATTAGGGGTATAGTTCAGTTGGTAGAACAGCGGGTTTTGATCCCGTAGGTCGGAAGTTCGAATCTTTCTGCCCCCGCCAAAAAATGCTTCTATAGCTCAGTCGGTAGAGCACCTGATTGAAGATCAGGGTGTCGTAAGTTCGAATCTTACTGGAAGCACCAGGTGTTTTTAGCTTAATTGGTAAAGCTACGGATTGTGATTCCGTCAGATGCGAGTTCAAGTCTCGTAAAACACCCCAAAAGTAGGGATGTAGTTCAGTTGGTAGAACGCTGGATTCTGATTCCAGATGTCGGGAGTTCAAGTCTCTCCATCCCCGCCAAAAAATGCTTCTGTAGCTCAGTTGGTAGAGCACTTGTTTGAAGAACAGGGTTGTCGTAGGTTCAATTCCTACCGGAAGCACCAGGTGTTTTTAGCTTAATTGGTAAAGCTACGGATTGTGATTCCGTCAGATGCGAGTTCAAGTCTCGTAAAACACCCCAAAAGCTTCTATAGCTCAGTTGGTAGAGCACCTGATTGAAGATCAGGGTGTCGTAAGTTCAAATCTTACTGGAAGCACCAAAAATATGCTAGATTGGCCGAATGGTGAGGCGACGAATTGCAAATTCGTTTTATATGAGTTCAAATCTCTTATCTAGCTCCAGAATGCTTCTGTAGCTCAGTTGGTAGAGCACTTGTTTGAAGAACAGGGTGTCGTAGGTTCAATCCCTACCGGAAGCACCATATGTAAAGTTAGCTCAATGGTAGAGCCTAGGTTTGTGAAGCCTCCGGTTAAGGGTTCGAGTCCCTTACTTTACACCATAAAAATAATTAATAACTCTTGAAAATATAGATTATGTAGATTACATTCTAAATGTATATAACAAAGGAAAATCTATATGAAATATATAAAAGGTAAAATATTATCCGTAAATAAAAATGATAAAAATACATTAATAACGATTGATGAAGATAATAAAAAATTAAATTTAATAAAAGAAGATTTTAAAGAAGGTGATGAGATTGAAGTTTTCGTAGACGAAAAAACTTCAAAAATTATAATACAAGAAAATGATAAAATAATATTTCCTATGAATATATGGTCAGTATATTTTATTTTGTTCATAAAGTCTCTATATTCTTTTTGTCGAAATATAATCTTAATTTTTATATTAACTGTTATTTACAATGTTATAGATACAGGTGTAGCTATAGATTATAATTCATTTTTGTATGCTTTATTGTTGTTTTTAGTGTTAACCCCTTCAATGTTAATTGATATGCCTATAGAATTAGGAATATTCTTATTAGTGTTATTTGCAATTCCTTTTTTGGTAGCTTTAAAAAATTTAATAAAATATAGAAAAAAAGGAAATATTATTGTAGAGAATGTAAAAAATATTTCATTGATAAAAAAAATAATAATGGTATGGTGTATATTTAAAAATACTCCCATATTTTAAATAAAAATAAGATGTAATATTAAGTATAATGATAAGAAGATGCTTTCCTGCATCTTCTTTTTTTTTAGAAAAAAACTTTGTGTATTTTTTGTGTAAAAATGAAAGTCAACCGTATGAAAACAACCAAAAGGCTTACTCTTGCATTGCCAAACAAAGAAACTTTGTGCAAAGTTATTAATATTGAATAAATGATGAGGTGTGCAATGAGTATTCATATTGAAGAAGAAATTAAAGATTTTTTAAATATAAAAAATGGTTTACCGCCTAAAAGAGGTAGATATAAAAAAATAAAAGACAGAAAAGGGAATTGTCTTTGGCACTATTGGGCAGAAAATGATAAACCTGAAAATATATGGGATAAATGGTCTCATAAATTAAAGACAGAAAATGTTATGGAAAAAAATTTAAATAATGAAACTGTTATAGATAGATTAGTCATTTTAAATAAAGAAGCTGCTTTCAATTTATTAATTAAAGAATTTAATATTTGCGATATAAAGCAATTAAAAACAAATAATGATGAAACCTTATTACATTTAGCTGTTTGGTCAGGAAATGAAAATATTATAAACAAAGTATTGGAATTATACGGAGATGATTTACCATTATTTATAGATAAACAAAATATAGATGGTGAAACAGCATTAATGATTGCAATTCATAAAGAAAATATAAATATAATAAGAAAACTGTTATTATCTGGTGCTAATCCTAATATACAAGATAATAAGCTTAAAAATTGTATGCATCATGCAGCAGATACTGGAGATATAGATATTTATAGCTTATTAGAAGAAGCTGGTGGTGAAATAGATAGGTTGGATATATTAAAAAGAACAGCAGAAGATGTTTTTGAAAAGCAAAAAAATAAAGGAAGTAAAGAACTGGAGTATATAAAAAATCATTGGTTGAAACAGTATGAAAAAAGAACCTCGGTATGAGGTTCTTTTTTTTATAAAAATTAATCATCTAAAGGATCAGATGTAGGTTCTCTTTCAAAGAAAGTTTTTAGTTTTTCAGAGAAGTCACCATTTCTGATTTTTTTCAATGCTTTAGCCTCAATCTGTCTTATGCGTTCTCTGGTAACTTCAAACTGTCTACCAATTTCTTCAAGAGTTAGATCATTTCTCATTCCTAAACCAAATCTCATTTTAAGGACTTTCTTTTCTCTGTCAGAAAGATCAACCATAACATCTTCTAATAAAGCACTCAATTGTTCATGCTGGAATGTATCATAAGGTGAAAGAGTTTCTGTATCTTCTACAAAATCACCCAAGTTAGATTCAGACTCATCACCAACAGGTGCATCCAATGAAAATGGATCTTTAGCAACTGACATCAAAGTTTTTATTTTACCTAATGGAACATCAATCATTGTAGATAATTGATACTCATCTGGTTCTTTACCAAATTCTTGCATATAGTCATGAGAAGCTCTTCTTATTTTATTCAAAGTTTCTATAACGTGAACTGGCAATCTAATTAATCTCGCTTGATCAGCTAATGATCTGGTGATACCTTGTCTTATCCACCATGTAGCATAGGTCGAAAATTTAAATCCTCTACGGTAATCAAATTTATCAACAGCCCTCATTAAACCAACATTGCCTTCTTGGATTAAATCAGACATAGGCATACCTCTATTAGAATATTTCTTAGCAATAGAGACTACTAATCTCAGGTTTGCTTCGATCATATCTTTTTTAGCCTTAGTAGATTTAGTTTCTCCTGATACTAATTCTTTTTGCATTTCTTTAAATTTAGTAATAGGAAGTCCAATTTCACTTTCCAGAGAAATTAAAGTTAGTTGTCTATGTTTAATTTCATCAATATACAATGATAATTTAGCAGCTTTTTCTGGTAGATTTTTAATTTCCTCATCTATCCATCCTAAATCTGTAGTTCTTTTTGGGAATAACTGCAAGAAACGGGCCCTTTGAATTCCAACTTTATCTACATAAATATCTCTAATAATTTTTTCCTCAGCTTTTATACGTGAGGAATAATTATGTAATATAGAGCAAAGTCTATCTATTTCTTTAGCCGAAAAACGAATATCTATAAGCTGTTCTATAATGAAAGCCTGTTTTTCCCATAGTTCAGGATTAGAAAAATCACTAGTCATAGCTAAAGAAACGAATTCAAAAACAATATCTCTCATTTCGTCCAGTTTTTGTAATGCCAGATCTCTATTTGCTTCTAAATCTTGTTGCGCTCTAAGAAAACGGTCATCATCACTATCAATAGTATCATTGTCTTCATCAAGGAAATCTGATACAGGTAATTCGTCATCAATTTCAGGATTTTCATCGATTACAAATTCTTCAATTGCTTGACCTGCTATAGGAAAATCCCCAAAGCCATCAACCAAATCTTCAATCTTAATATTTAACTCATCATTTCTAACTTTATCTAATTTTGAGTATATTTCGACTAAAGTGACAGGACAACTGGTAATGGCTTTCATAGTTACACCACGACCTTCCTCTATTCTTTTAGCGATTTGAACTTCTTCTGCTCTGGTAACAAGATTTCTTTTACCCATTTCTCTAAAATACATACGAACAGGATCAGCACTTGCATCTATTTTTGTGATTATTTCTTCTTCTGCATCATCTTCAACATCCTCTTCCACAAGAGAATCCTCTTCTTCATGGAAAATATCATCTTGCTCTTTTATCTTAACACCTTGGCTTTCTAGAGTTGAAACAAAATGTTCAAATATTTCATCTTTAGGTGTAATAGAGCATTCTTCAAATAAATCAGCATGAGTAACATAACCTTTGTCTTTTTGAATCAAGACTGCTGCTGAAAGTTTAGCGTTCCATTCTGGATCGTTAATAAGGTCAACAGTAATTATAGTTGTAGATTTTTGGGTGGTCAATTTAGCCTCCTAACATTGGCACCAAACTAATTTAGAATTAGTTCGAAAGTATAATTTTTTTTAAATTCGTATTGCAAATGTAAAATAATGTTTTAAGATAATAGTGAATACAATATGAGAAAAGCAAATTTTTTATAAATTATTTTTAATAATATCTTATATAAAGGTGCAGGTTTTCTATTCATAACAAGTACTGTTTTTTTGTCAATAGAAAAACAGAATTTGTTGTGCTTTTTCTATTAGATATAAATATAAAAAATATATAGAGGTTAACATGAATTTTGATAAAGAAGATGATGCTTTTGAATTTTTTTTAAGCAAGGCAAAAGAAAAAGAAAAATATATAGAAACAGATAAAGAAATTAGTAAAAAAATAAAAGAAGAGAAAAGTTTAATCCTCCATCCAATAAGATTGTTTTTAAGAAGATTTACAGATGATTTAAAATTAGTTGTAGAAGCAACAGAAAGTTATGATACTAAAAGAAAAATAAAACATGTAGAACCTGTTTTCTTTTCTGTTTATGAAGATGATTCAAGCGCAAGTTATGGTATAGGTGACTCACTTTATTTTGATAATCCTGGGAGTGTTGAAATAGCTGTTCCAGATCAAAGAGATAGAGATGATAAAGGTTTAATAGTAATAAGATGTTCAACTTATCACCCAAATGCCGATATTCTTAATTCAGCAAAATTTATGGATCATAAAAGTGCTTGTATGGCGTTATCTAGATTTTTAGCAAGTAGTATTCATAATGTAGATTTATCGCAGGTGAAAAAATAAGGGGGGTTCCCCTTATTTTATTTTCTTTCCACCAGGTCCATGAACCCAATATCTAACTCTTCCTGTATCAACATGAATAAATCGTTGACCTGGATAGAATCCCACACCACCAGCCTGATAAGTAGCTGCCAATTGCCCAACATATTGCCAAGGTAAATTAGGGATATAAAAATCAGTTGCCTTACCTTGTACATGCATAGAGTTTTTCGCTGCACCTTCTGTACTTCTATTTGTTTTTTCCGATCTAAAACCACTTGTAATAATAAGTGGAGATGTATATCCATAATATGACACCCAAGATTGAATAGCATACAATAAATCGAATAAACGCACATCTATATTAGTTACAGCACCCGCTCGAACATCTCTCATAAGCCAATTTAATTTATTATAACCATCCATATTAATTTGCCCATTAGCCCAATAAATAGCTTCTACATACTCACCTGTGGCAGCTCTTTTTAATCTCAGTTTTCTTGGGTATGACCAGAAATCTTGATTAACGTTTGGAACATAATAAGGATTTTTAGCGGTTCCATATTGAGTTTGCTGGCTTGTCCTATTAGGTTGGCTGGTTTGTTGTGTTTGTTGAACAGCACTTCCATGATATACATTTTTAGAATTGGATACTTCACCACCTCTAAATGTGTATTTGGGAGCATTTATATCTGCTAATACCATTGATGGTAATAAAGCAGATATAATAAAAATATTTTTTATAATAACGTTAAGATTCAAGATTTACTTCTCCCAAAAATATAAATAAAAAGACAGTCTTTCGACTGTCTTAAAAAATAGCATATTTTATCAAAAATACAATTTTTTTTATATTTATCTATGATCCTCTTCATTATCAAGTTCTTCGCCAAGAGACTCTATAATATCCATTATATTTTTAGTGCTATCTTCTTGTTCAGGAACAGGAGATCTTGGATATTCTGATGCTTTCTGCATATCTTCAATTGCCTGACTAGCTTTGATCCTTGCTTCTTCATCTGATGAACCACTTGCTTTTTCAATTTCAACAAAATTATCATGTGTTTTTTGTTTATTAATGAATATAGGAGTCCTATCTTCATCTTCATCGTCTTCTTCATCAATATCAGGAGTATAATTCTTCTCGGTATATTGTTCAAAAGACATATCCTCATCATCATTAAGTTCTTCCCTAAACACATCGATTTTTTCATCTTCTTCACTAATAGCAAAATCCGACATTTTATTAGCAAAGTCTTTAAATCCATCATAAGTATTGTCTGCCATGTAAGCAAGAACACCAGCAGCAGCTTCTTTTGGAGTCTTTTTAGAATTAATTAAATTATCCCATAATTTTACAGTAGATGAAATTTCTGGAATTTCTTCACTTAAATCACCAATTTGACTCATAAACTCATTATTTAATAATTTGTTTTTCAGTTCTTTGCTGGTATATTCAAATGCATTTATTTCTTTTTTACTTGGTGGTTCAACTCTAAGGAAGTGGTTCAACTGCAATTTTTTTACGTTAGCAGGAGCAGCATAGAACATTTTAGCTCTAACTAATGCAGATTTAAATATAATATGAGCTTCACCTTCTCTTTGATCTTTTAAATCAAGTAAATCACCACGTCCTCTTCTTTCATAGTTAATATTTTTAGTATCCATATAACTACCACCCAAGATACCTTCTGAAATTTCTTTACCTCCAGATTTTTGAACCAAAGCTTCACCAACAGATTGTTTAAATAATTCATATGTATCAGTAGGGTCTTCAACTTTCATAAAGATTTTAATGTTACAGTTACCAATAGTGGAAACAGCTTCTTCTGCATTATTATTTTTCTTAAATGCAGGGTAATCCTGTCCTGCAAAGACCATAGAGAAACCTAAAGAACGAGCCTGAGCTGGCATAACGGCTGCTCCTTTAACCACATAATATCCGTATTCATCTAATATACACATATAAGGTGCTAAAGCATTTGTCGGTTTGGTTTCAATAACATCACTATAATCACCTTCAAGAGTATCACCCAAACCAGTAGCCATCATACTTTTAATACAAGCAACAACAATTTTACCTAAGTTTGAAAGCTCATCTATAGATTTTTCAAGTGCTGGTAATAATACTACTAAAATTCTACGGTTAACAACAACATCAAAGAAATCTATCTCACCCAAATTTGTTCTAAATATATAACCATAAGTATCAGAAAGAGAACCAAGGATTTTAGTAAATTGCATTTGTAAATATCCATGCTGATCATTTACAGTTTCTGATTGCTTACCAGTAGGGGAGTTAGGATTATAACCAGGTAAAGATACTAAATAAGATTTAATAGCTTCACTTATATTTAAAGGAAGGTCTCTTCTTTTAACAAGATCTTGAATTTCATCTAAAATTAAATATTTACGAATCTGATCAACATCCAATAATAATCCATCATTATCTCTCATCCATACCAGAGCCATCATAATACCTGAAACTAATGATATAGCACGACCTTTCCACATAGCGTTATCACCACCAGCTTCATCCATTAATCCTACCAATAGTTCTGTAAGTCCACCTGCTGAACCAGAGATAAATGGGTTTAAGGTATTTGATAATTTACTTGTTTGAGGTCCAAAAACATCACGTCCACCAGTCATATAGTTAAGAACAAGAACATCGTCTTCACGTCCAACTGAACGAGCGATAGAAAATATTTTAGCCCATAAAGAGTTATCGCCTTTACCATCTACATAAATAAAACCAGATCCTTGAACTAATGAGTTAAAAGCTAAGGAGATCAATGTTTCAGTATTATGGGTGACAATCCAATCACGAGTAACAAAAAGACCATCTCTTGCAGCTACTTTAATGCACTGGCATTCAGCCCTTTCATTAGTTCTATGAACCATAGAGATTATTAAATAATCTTGCTTTTTGAAAGTAATAACTGAAAGCCCATCATTGCTTTTTTCTAATATAGCAAAGTATCCGAGAGATCTAAGTATAAATTGCAGCTCTGATGCAAATTTATCATTTTTTATATATAATGAAGTTTCATTATTAATATGTATATAATGTTCTTTTTTATCTTTTATATTTTCAAGGAATAAAGATATAAAAAGTTCTCTTTGCTTAATAGAACCTATGCCAATCTTATTAATATAAGGAACATGCTCTCCTGTTTCTAAAGATGTTGCAGCAATAAGAGCTAATTTTTCTATATTTGCTGGAATTTTAGCTTCTTTAACATCTATTGGTTTAGTCATAGGAACCCATAGCTCTCTATCACCTTTAAGTATACGATTTTGTACTTCAAGAGTTGATATGACATCGCCTGCTATATTGTTATCAATACTATCAAGTCCACCAGATTTAACTTCCCATAAATGATCAGGGCTAACTTCTATATGTCTACCATCCTCAAAAATAACACTCATGAGTTCTTTTTCGCCTTGGGGGTAAACACCAATAATTTCAGTGCTTTCACCATTAGGTCTGGATACTCTATCGCCTATTTTAAGTTCTTGGTTTATTCTCCAACCTTCTGGTGTATGAACTAATTCATCCATCTTTAACGCTTTACCAGCACCAGTAGAACCAAAAACAAGTAAATGAGTTTTCATATCACTTGCAGAAAGCCATAATTCTTTTCGAGTTTTAGCCTCATTTCCTAAAAATGCTACACCTGCTGCCTTTCCAGGTTCAGAGTCGGTTCCAGGTTTAGGATCATTAGGGTCTAAAAGACCAGAAGTTGCAGGTAATCTGAAAGGTAAAGTGAATTTGCGCTTAGAAATCCAATAAAATATAAGCATACCAAAAACAAATGTAAGTTCCTTGGTTAAAGGATAAATCCACATTGCACCTAAAACGAAGATTCCCATTAACATGGAACCTTCTGGCGTTTCCAGTTTATCTTTAAACTTTTGACCTGTCGATCTGGCATCACGCCAGTCGTCATTTCCTTTAACCTCTTGTTCTTTATCTATACCACGATTAATACGAGCCATTGTGTTTTTTATCTCCAAATAATCATTTAATAAAAATATAAATATATTTAATCAAAAAGGTTGAAAAAAATATTATTTATATTTGAATATTGCTAACAGTACATTTAATATTTATCAAAGAAAGAAAGTTTTTCAATACATTAAACAAAATAAATGATTTTTTGTTAATTGAATTCGATAATTATTACCTGTATTAATAAAATTAACATACAAAAGATATTTGTAAAATACAGAAAATAAATAAATACGCCATAAAAGAGGAATAAAAATGGAATCAAAGCATGATATTCAAGAAATGGGCATGAATGCCTTAGCCATTCAAGATGAGGTTTTATTAGAAAAAGCCTTAAAATTGGGTTTTGTATTACAGGAATATTCTTTGAAAAATGGAGAATCAAGAATATATAGTAAAAATTTCAAAAGTTTTTATCCAATAATAAATACTGTGTTAAATGGCTGGATAGCAGGGTGGAAAATTTTATTTCCTGCTTTTAGACAAGATATACTGGAGTATAAAACAAATTCAGGGTTTCCTGTTGTATGGGAAACTTCTGCTTTCATTGCAGAAAGAACTTTTTTGCAGGATATGCATTTATCAGGTTTTGATGTAAATTATATAGATGGTGAAGGAAGATTAACCGTCCATTTATTATTTGAATCTTTAAAATATACTAAAATAAAAAAAATAGAAACAGAAAAAATAATAAAAACTCTCAAGTGGCTTATAGGGAAAAATCAAGATATATATAAAGTTTATCCTGGTTCCTATGAATATAATGACGTTTTTAAAAATGGGCATAATATATTTTCCTATGCATTAATGCAGGAAAGATGGGATATAGCTTTACGCATTATGCCTAATAACTTTCAAGATATAATTAAAACTCCAAGATGGGAGTATGCAATAAATTATCTTAAAAAATATATAAAAGACTTTCCTGATGACAAAAATGCTAATGATGTTTGGAATAAGTTCAAAAATAATTATTCTTTAGATTATGTAAATAATTGTCACTACAATTTTACTGATATTGGTGGAATAGAATTCTTCCTTAATAGCCAATTAAATGTAAAAGAAATTATATTAAAAAAATGGAGTGAGACGAATAATTTAAATCAAAATGGCTGGATAAATATTGCCGAACTTGCGTCAACAAAACAATTTAAAAATTTAATAAAATATCTTGAATCAATTAAATTTGATATAGAAACTGCTTTTTTAAATTTAGATAAAACACATCAAAGACCATTAGATGTATTTGTTCTTTCTTATTTAAATGAATATAAAGAAGGTTTAAATAAAGATTTTCTCCATTATTTTGTCAATAAGTTTAAAAA